>JGI25920J50251_10000056_pt1 | contig 30201 bp, 30 predicted proteins | sample LauGreBMM110DCMD_2_FD_50251 | JGI IMG/M metagenome (IMG submission 50251) | reverse complement strand
TATGGAGGACAGCGTCAGTATATTCCAATCAAGGTGAATGCTTCAGGGGTTATGCCGATCATCTTTGCTCAGTCTTTGATGTTTGTGCCTGCCTTGATTGCTCAGATTTGGGCTGGAGAGAATGATATTGCCAACTACATTGGTACCACGTTCTCAGACTTNACTTCNTGGCAATACAATTTATTGTTTGCGANCTTGATCATCGTTTTCACCTTTTTCTACACTGCGATTACTGTNAATCCAGAGCAAATTGCAGAGGACATGAAGCGTAATGGTGGTTTTGTGCCAGGCATAAAGCCAGGTGCGCCAACAGGTGAATTTATTGACGGAATCATTTCCAAAATTACCTTACCAGGTTCAATNCTTTTAGCATCTGTTGCAATCCTTCCTGCCTTAGCAATTGTTGCTGGAGTAGGTGGTGAGTTNGCTCAGTTCTTTGGAGGAACCTCTCTATTGATTATGGTGGGTGTAATTATGGATACGCTTCGTCAGATTGAAAGTTATTTATTGATGAGACATTACGAAGGAATGATGAAGAGTGGAAATGTNAANGGCAATTCCTCGGATTATCAGGCTGCTTCCTAATGATTCATTACAAGACTTCGGAAGAAGTTGATAAAATTAAAAAGAGTGCCGACATACTTGGAAGAGCTCACGGAGAAATCGCCAAGCATGTCAAGAAAGGAGTAAAGACTTCTTTCTTAGACAAAGTTGCTGAAGAGTTTATTCGGGATCACGGAGCAGTACCTTCTTTTAAGGGCTACAACGGTTTTCCCAGCTCGTTGTGTATATCCGTTAACGAAGTAGTTGTTCACGGATTTCCCAGCGAGTATGAATTGAAAGATGGCGATATAATCTCAGTAGATTGTGGAGTCTTTCACCAAGGTTTTCATAGCGATTCCGCTTATACATACCCCATAGGTGAAGTACCCCCTTCTGTCTTAGCATTACTTAGCGCCACCAAAGATTCGCTCTATTTGGGAATTGAACAGGCTGTTTTTGGAAACCGTGTAGGCGATATAGGCCATGCGATCCAAAAGTTTGTGGAAGCCAAAGGCTATACCGTCGTTCGAGAGTTAGTCGGACATGGATTGGGCCGGAAGCTACATGAAGCTCCTGAGGTTCCTAATTATGGCAAGAAAGGCAGTGGCCCCTTGTTGAAACAAGGAATGGTGATTGCAATTGAGCCCATGATTAATCTTGGTACACGAAATATTGTCCAGGAGAAAGATGGTTGGACGATCCGAACTGCGGACCGGAAGCCATCCGCACATTATGAGCATACGGTTGCGATATTTGAAGATAGAACAGAAGTGTTAACTACGCATAAGTACATAGAAGAGAACTTTAAATTCTAATATGGCCAAACAAACATCAATCGAGCAGGACGGCACCATTGTGGAGGCTTTGTCTAACGCGATGTTCAAAGTAGAACTTGAAAATGGACATCAGTTAATTGCTCATATTTCCGGAAAGATGAGGATGAATTACATCAAAATCCTTCCTGGAGATAAGGTTAAGTTAGAGTTATCTCCCTATGATTTATCCAAAGGCAGAATAGTGTATCGATATAAATAGACTGACATGAAATCGAGCAAGAAGACTTTACCTCCGGGAATTAATTCTTTTTCAGCGAGATTCCATATAGCCGGAATGTAAAACAACAAGCATATGAAAGTAAAGGCATCTATTAAGAAAAGAAGTGTTGACTGTAAGTTGATCAGAAGAAAGGGAAAACTTTATGTCATCAACAAGAAAAATCCTAAGTATAAACAAAGACAAGGTTAATCATGGCTAGAATTGCAGGTGTAGACATACCAGACAATAAGCGCGGCGAAATTGGACTTACTTACATCTTCGGAATAGGAAGAAGTTCAGCCAAAGCTATCCTAAGCAAGGCCGGTATCTCTTTAGATAAAAAAGCCGGAGAGTGGAACGACGAGGAATCCACCGCCATCCGTACCATCATTGCTGAAGAATTCAGAACTGAAGGTGCGTTGAAGTCGGAGGTTCANTTGAACATCAAGCGTCTGATGGATATCGGATGTTANAGAGGTTTGAGACACAGAAAAGGGCTTCCAGTTCGTGGACAGGGCACTAAAAACAATGCCAGAACCAGAAAAGGNAAGCGTAANACTGTTGCTAACAAAAAGAAGGCAACTAAATAAAATCTGATTTAGATTATGGCTCAGAAAAGAAACGATAAAGCAAAGGGTAAGAAAAGAGTAGTTAAGGTAGAAGCTGTAGGGCAAGCGCACATTAAGGCGTCCTTCAACAATATCATCATCTCTATCACCAATATCTCAGGTCAAGTGATCTCATGGGCTTCGGCCGGTAAAATGGGTTTCAGAGGATCAAAGAAGAATACTCCTTACGCTGCACAGATGGCTGCACAGAATTGTGGTCANGTAGCATACGAACTCGGTTTGAGAAAAATCGAAGTGTTCGTAAAAGGTCCAGGCGCAGGTCGTGAATCAGCGATCAGAACCTTGCAGAATATAGGTCTAGATGTTACGACNATCATCGACGTAACTCCTATGCCGCACAACGGTTGTCGTCCACCTAAGCGTAGAAGAGTTTAACTTTAAAAAAGNAATAGCATGGCAAGATATACAGGTCCTAAAGCAAAAATCTCCAGAAGATTTGGAGAAGCGATCGAAGGGCATAGCAAGGCACTTCAAAAGAAAAACTACCCTCCAGGTATGCATGGTCGTGGTAGAAGAAAGAAGCAGTCAGAATATGCTGTTCAGCTATCAGAGAAGCAAAAAGCAAAATACATCTACGGAGTGTTGGAAAGACAGTTCGCTAAGATGTTTGACATAGCTTCTAGAAAATCAGGTATTACTGGTGAAAACCTCCTTCAGCTTCTAGAAGCTCGTTTGGATAACACNGTATACCGTTTGGGAATTTCTCCAACCCGTCGTGGAGCAAGACAGCTCGTGTCACACAAGCACATCTTGGTTAACGGTGAATTGGTAAACATTCCTTCTTATACACTTAAGCCAGGTGATGTGGTTTCGGTAAGAGAGCGTTCTAAGTCTCTTGAAGCGATTACCAACAGTTTGGCAGGTAGAGNAACATCTAGGTANTCCTGGTTAGAATGGGACAATGCCTCTATGTCNGGTAAGTTCGTGACTGTTCCTGGTAGAGATGATATTCCTGAGAATATCAAAGTCCAGCTCATCGTCGAACTTTACTCTAAGTAATATTTCACTATTTTCAGCTAAAACAGAAAGTAATATATGTCCATACTAGCATTTCAAATGCCCGAAAAAGTGGTAATGGAAAAAGCCGATGATTTTCATGGCTTATTCACATTCAAACCGCTTGAAAAAGGCTATGGAGTTACGATAGGTAACGCCCTAAGAAGAATTTTACTTTCTTCTTTGGAGGGATACGCCATCACTTCCATCAAGCTTCCAGGAGTGGTTCATGAATTCTCTACCGTAGAAGGTGTAGTAGAAGATGTGACAGATATCATTTTGAATTTAAAGCAGGTTCGCTTCAAGAAATTGCACGATGCATTTGACGGAAAAATTTCTGTTGAAATAAAAAATCAGTCTGTTTTCACAGCAGGGGATATAGCTAAGTTCACTTCTTCCTTTGAAGTCTTGAATCCTGAATTGGTTATTTGTCATATCGACCAAGCCAAAAATTTCGAGATTGAAATCACCATTGAAAAAGGAAGAGGATATTTACCTGCTGATGAATCCAAACCTAAAGATCAGGTTTTTGGACAAATCGCCATNGATGCCATCTTTACACCAATTAAAAATGTAAAGTATAGCGTTGAAAATACCCGAGTGGAGCAGAAGACAGACTTTGAAAAATTGATCCTTGAAGTGCACACGGATGGNTCAATTCACCCAGAGAAAGCGCTTCAGGAATCTGCAAAGATTCTTATCCAACACTTTATGCTCTTCTCTGATCAAACCATGGTTCTTGATTCCACAGGAATCGCNGAGCCAGAGCCTATCGATGAGGAATTCCTTCACATGCGTAAGCTTCTCAAAACCTCTTTAGGGGATCTCGACCTTTCTGTTCGTGCCTTTAATTGCTTGAAAGCTGCTGATGTGAGAACTCTCGGAGATCTTGCGCGACTTGAAATTTCAGATATGATGAAATTCAGAAACTTCGGTAAAAAATCTTTGGCCGAACTTGAGCAATTGATCCAAGAGAAAGGTCTAATCTTCGGGATGGACATTTCTAAGTACAAACTTGATGAAGAATAATTAACGATGAGACACGGTAAGAAATTTAACCACCTTGGTAGGACTGCTTCCCACAGAAAGGCGATGCTTTCCAATATGGGAGCTTCCCTACTTCTTCACAAGCGTATATCTACTACGCTTGCCAAAGCGAAAGAATTAAAGAAGTTTGTTGAGCCTCTGGTNACCAGAGCTAAAGAAGATTCNACACACAGCAGAAGAATTGCTTTCTCCTACCTAAAGAGCAAAGAGGCGATCAAATCCCTTTTTGGTGAGGTAATCGAGAAAGTAGGTACTCGTCCAGGAGGGTATACCCGAATTATCAAAACCGGGTTCCGATTGGGTGATAATGCCGAAATGTGCATCATTGAACTAGTTGATTTCAACGAGTTGATGTTGAAGGATGCTGCTCCAGCAAAGAAGACCACAAGAAGATCTAGAAGACCTGCTGGTGAGGTAACTGCAGCTCCTGTGGCAGTAACTGCACCTGTAGTAGAAAAGGATGTAGCCCCTGTCGTTGAGGCGGTAGAAGAAGCTCCAGTTATTGAAGCGGTAGAAGAAGTTCCTGTAGTTGAAGCAGTTGAAGAAACTCCGATTGTAGAGGCGGTTGAAGAAGCTCCTTTAGTTGAAGCAGTTGAAGCAGCTCCTGTAGTTGAAGCAGTTGTAGAAACTGAAGCTCCTATTGCAGAAGAATCTGCAGCTGAAGATACTTCAGCTCCTGAGGCTTCCGAAGAAAGCGAAGAAAAATAAATTGAAAGCAATTTCATATTTAAAAGGATTGGACGTCGTTCAATCCTTTTTTTTTATTCCCTTGCCCCATCTCACCCTCCCCAAGTTTTATTAACTTTGGGCAACTTTCAAGCAAATGAATACACAAAAAGCCACCCTTCTTCTTGCAGATGGAACTGTCTTCTCTGGGACACTCATCGGCGCTCCCGGTACAAATGGCGGTGAGATCTGCTTTAACACAGGAATGACCGGTTATCAGGAGATTTATACTGACCCTTCTTACACTGGCCAAATCGTAATTACCACCACCTCACATATTGGTAACTATGGCGTTCACCCCGAAGAAGTTGAGTCCGCAGCACCTTGCGTAGCTGGGATTGTAGTGAATAGTTTCTCCGAAGTTTTTTCCCGCTTGGATGCATCTGGATCTCTCCAAGATTATTTAGTTGCGGCAGGAATTACAGGCATTGCCGATATTGATACCCGTAAGCTGGTACGTCATCTGCGAGATGCAGGAGCGATGAATGCCATTATCAGCTCGGCGTTTGAAGGAGATCTGGAAGGCTTAAAGCGAAAGCTTGTGCAAGTGCCAGACATGAACGGGCTAGAATTATCCTCCAAAGTATGTACACAAACTCCCTTCTTTTTTGGAGATCCAGCAGCAGCAATAAAAGTAGCCTGCCTTGATTTTGGAATTAAGACAAATATTTTGAGAAATCTGGCGTCGCGTGGGGTGTATTGCAAAGTTTATCCTGCCAAGACTACTCTAGCAGAAATGGAAGCATGGAGTCCAAGGCTATTTTCTATCCAATGGGCCAGGTGATCCCGCCGTCATGGACTATGCCGTGGATACCGTTAAGGAAGTTCTGGCAACTGGCAAACCTGTCTTTGGAATCTGTTTGGGACATCAACTCCTAGCAGCAGCAGTTGGAGTATCTACCTACAAGATGCACCATGGTCATCGAGGGCTTAACCATCCCATTAAAAACCTAATAACTGGGAAAAGTGAAATCACTTCCCAAAACCATGGATTTAATGTGGTGCGCGAAGAAGCGGAGCGCAATGCAGAAGTGGAAATCACGCATGTTCACTTGAATGACAATACAGTTGCTGGCATCAAGCTGAAAAATAGGCCTGCTTTTTCGGTACAATTTCACCCGGAATCCTCGCCAGGACCACACGATTCCCGATATCTTTTTGATGACTTTATAACTTTGATTACTAAAAACTAATTCTAACAAACCTGTAAACACGATGACGTTGATTCAATCCATTCATGCAAGACAAATCCTTGATTCACGAGGAAATCCAACCGTAGAGGTAGATGTAGTGACTGAAAATGGGGCTTTTGGAAGAGCTGCGGTACCTAGCGGTGCCTCCACTGGAATAAATGAAGCAGTAGAACTCCGCGATGGAGATAAAAGTAAATACCTTGGAAAGGGTGTTTTGAAGGCTGTTTCCAATGTGAATGATGTCATTGCGCCAGAGCTGGTAGGCATGGATATCTTTGAGCAAAACACCATCGACCAGATCATGATTGATTTGGACGGCACATCCAACAAAAGCAAATTGGGCGCCAATGCCATCTTGGGCGTTTCGCTCGCTGTAGCCAAAGCTGCAGCCATGGAATCTGGACAGCCGCTTTACCGCTATATCGGAGGTGTAAATGCGAATACCCTCCCTGTTCCGATGCTTAACATTATCAATGGAGGCTCTCACTCGGATGCTCCCATTGCCTTCCAGGAATTTATGGTGCGCCCAATTGGAGCTACAAGCTTCTCTGAGGCGATCCGTTGGGGTGCTGAGATCTTCCATAACTTGAAAAAAATCCTTCATGACAAGCATTTGAGTACTGCAGTAGGAGATGAAGGTGGATTTGCACCGAATTTCTCAGGAGGTACGGAAGAAGCACTTGCTTGTATCCTTGATGCGATCAGTAAGGCTGGCTACCGCCCAGGAGACGATGTGACCATTGCCTTGGATTGCGCTTCCTCAGAATTCTATAAAGATGGGAAGTACGACTACTCGAAATTCGAAGGCCCTAACGGGAAAGTTCGCTCCAGAGAAGAGCAGGTGGCTTACCTAGCAGAGCTAACAGAAAAATACCCGATCGACTCCATNGAAGATGGTTGCGCAGAGGAAGATTGGACAGGTTGGGCCATGCTTACCGCTAAAATTGGTTCAAAAATCCAGTTGGTAGGGGATGACTTGTTTGTCACCAATGTGAACTTTCTCAAGCGAGGAATTGAAGAAAAATCCGCCAACTCAATTTTGGTTAAAGTAAATCAGATTGGCACGCTTACTGAAACTTTAAATGCAATTAGCATGGCACACAAGGCTGGATTTACAGCCGTGATGTCTCACCGGTCAGGAGAAACTGAAGATTCAACCATTGCTGACCTTGCCGTAGCAGTCAATTGCGGACAAATCAAAACTGGTTCTGCTTCTCGNTCGGACCGAATGGCCAAATACAACCAGCTTCTTCGTATCGAAGAGCAACTGGGAGATTCAGCAGTTTTTAAAGGAAGGTTGAAATAATTTTCCTATTCTAGTTTAAATCGACAGTCCTGGATTTCTGGGACTGTCTTTTTTTTGCATGATTTTTGTACCTTAGGTATTCGAACTCAGCATTATGAAAAAAGTCCTCAAATACAGCAGTAACTTTTACGTGTTGGCGACCTTGTCTTTTTTACTTTGGATGATCTTTATTGATTCGAATAGTCTTCCTGCGCAGTGGAGACTCACCAAACAGCTTTGGGACTTGGAGGATCAAAAAGAATACTACAAACAGAAAAAAGTCCAAATCCAGCAAGAACGTACGGCCCTATTTAGCAACCCAGAATTGTTGGAAAAATTTGCCCGAGAGAAATACCTCATGAAGAAGCCAACAGAAGATCTGTATGTGGTGGTTGAGAAATAAATTTTTAGTCTTTTTTTTTACTGTATTTTTTGGATTTCAACTACCGTCCTATGCACAACGGGAGATTGATCCTGAGGCCAAATTTTCATTCAAGGACAGGAGTTACTTCGGAGGAAGCCTCGGACTTCAACTAGGAACGGTTACTTTAATTGATCTTTCTCCATTAGCAGGGGTGATGCTGAGTCCNAAATTTTCTACAGGACTAGGCGCCACCTATCAATATTACGAAGACAACCGCTTTCAAGGGGCAGCTGGCTCCTCTTTTGGAGGGAGAGCCTTTGCGCGCTACAACTTACTTCCAAATATTTTTGCCTACTCCGAATTGGAATCGATCAACTGGAATGCCTACAACTATGCGCAGGATAAATTTCAGCGTACCTGGACAGAGGCGTTTTTTATCGGAGCGGGCTACTTTACTCCGTTTGGGGCTCGCGGGGGAGCCAATTTTACTTTTTTGTACAACCTTCGTCATTCCAATCGGCAGGCCTACTACAGCGAGCCCTATCTGATACGGGTTGGATTTGTANTCTAATACAAGCAAAATCATCCTTGCTGGAGATTTTGATGGCCCACCCGTTGCGGCGTTCTAGGAGTTTAACCCCAGCTAATTCTAAAAAAACTGCTTCATCTTTTCCAAGCCTGTTTTGGCTACAAAACCTGCATCCATGGCGTAATATTCTGGGTTGAATAGTTCCAGGGAAAGAATGATTTGACCTCCTTTGGCGCGCAAGGTAGTGGCAAGCTCTTGTAGCGGTGCAGCTCCATCCCCAGGAAATACCCGATCCTTATCTTGTTGAGCTGTTCTCGGAATAGTGCCTGAAAAGTCGTTGAGGTGAAAAATAGAGATGGCATTCCCATCGACCAATTTCAACCCGTCAAAACCCGATCCTCCTCTGAACAAATGATACACATCAGCTAGAATCTTTGCATCTGGATCATCNGCAGCTGCGGCTACGGCTAAAGCCTGGCTGAGGTGAAAAAAGGCAGGATAAGCTCCCCAGAATTCCAGTTGGGGCATGACACCTGTTTTCCGTCCTAGATCCAAAAGTTGCTTGTACCGCTCACCTGCTCGTAGCAAGTCTAGCGGAGCATCTGCTCCTATAGCTGGAGCAGCCACTCGAGTACATCCTAGCTCGGCAAGTAGGCCCATTTCTTTCTCCATCTGTATAAATCCGGCCTTGCTTTTTTCTTCATCTTGGGCCATCCAGGTGGGAAAGCCAATACAATCTACAAGGGTAATTCCTGCATCACTTGCCAATTTTTTCAAGGAAGCAATGCTTTTTCCAGACTGTAAATACCCTTCAATTTCCATCATCCAGGGCTCCAGCCCCTGGTATCCTACCCTAGCAGCCAGCTCGATCATCTGAGGAAGGGATAATTTTTGACCCCGAATGGTGCTCGTATTTAGCGAAAAAATAAATTCGCTAGCGGGNACTTTATTGGTTTTTGCTTCGCTAGAATAAGCAAATGCCCCTACCAATGGAGTAAGTGCTAAAGTTTTGAGGAGTGTTCTTCTGCTTGTCATTGGATTTTTTTCCGTTTAAATGGCCAGGGTACCTATTAAACATGTTGTGAATAAATAAAATTTATACTAAATTTCAATCCTAATTTTGACCATGCGTAATATACTAATTCTAGTGGCCTATGCTTTGGTACTTTTTAACCAAGAGGCAGTTTCTCAAGTGGCAGGGCGGGATTTGCCATTCCTATCCTCCTACCAAGAAGAGATTCCTTATTTTCAAGAATTGATCACTGGGGGACAGTATGCGGCTCCGTCCTTACTCATAAAGGGAGANCCCTATTTCGTTACTCGGCAATTTGAAGCAGGAACCTTACGCATTAATGGAATCACTTATCCGCAGGTTCCATTAATCTACGATATTTTCCGAGACCAGCTGGTTACTTTTCATCCCATTTTCAATCAAAAGATATTGATTAAACCTGAAAAAATTGATGAATTTGAGTGGAGTGATGGGAAGCTCTTTCGGTTTTTTCCTGGGAATGAATCATTTCTTCACCATGGGAATGGGATTTACCAGATACTGGGTCAAGGAAAAGCGATTGCCTTGGCTAAACGCTACAAAATGACGAGGGCTTTACGTGATATATCACGTTACAGTTCTGAGTATGTGGAAAAAAAGGACTATTTNCTTTGGAAGGATGGAGCCTTTTTCCCTGTAAAAAAATCATCACAAGCCATTTCTGCCTTACAGCTGAATATCAAAGAGCTGAAAAAAGAGTTAAAGGGTAAAGGTTTGCAATTCAATAAAGCTCCTGAGGCCTATTTGCAATTCCTAGTGACCTATTCTAAATCAAACTGATGCGTACGTTTTTTTATTTCGTTAGCATTATTTTTTTACTCGCGTTGGGTTGTGGGTCGGCTTTTGCGCAGCAGGAAGAGCCAAAGATAACAGGGCTATTTGCTGGGGTTTCCTTTGAACGTTTTGCCGAACTAGTTGAAAAGGATACTCCCTACCGCTTTATATTCAAAAAAGAGGAGTTGGCCAACTTGACGGTCAGCCTCCAAGCCAACGGGGACAAGTTGGAAGATGTATTGGGCGTCCTTTTTTTAAAAACAGGGTTTACCTACTCCATTTCTAAAGAACAGGAAGTTTTCATCTTTATAGGGGAAAAGAAAGCAGTAGAATTCCTACCTAACTATTTTTTAGCCCCTTCTAAGGCTTCTCTTTCCAGTGCCGCCATGCAGGATGAATTTGTTCGAAATCGGCGCTACATCATTGGATTTCCAGGTCCCGGAACGGAGGCAAAGCTTCAGGGGAAGGTGATTAGTTTGGAGAACAATCTCCCGATTGAGGGAGCGATTGTATTTGAAAAAGAGGCCATGCGCCAAGCAGTGACCAACAAGTCTGGGGAATTTGAACTGCTTGTTCCAAAGGGAAATAAAACCTTATTTATTCAAAATATTGGTGGCTATACAGAGCAGCGACTACTGGATATTCAGGGAGATGCAACCCTTGAACTTAGTATTGGGGAGGGNATTTTCTCACTAAATGAGGTTGTTGTTCGCTCAGGGGCCTTGTCTCAGGTAGCAAGGCCTGAAATGGGCGTGCAGTCCCTCACGGTACAAGAAATGAGAAGACTTCCTGCCGTCATGGGAGAAGTGGACATCATTAAAGGACTTATGACCATGCCGGGTGTAAATACCGCAGGTGAAGCGAGCGTAGGTTTTAATGTTAGAGGTGGAGCAGCCGATCAGAATTTGATTTTGATGGATCAAAATACACTCTTCAATCCATCGCACTTATTTGGGTTTTTCTCTGCCATCAATTCGGATATGGTCCAAGGTGTGGAGCTATANAAGTCAGGAATTCCCGCCAGCTATGGGGGCAGGCTATCTTCAGTATTGCAAGTCACACCCAAAAAAGGGAGATCGGATAAAATTGGAGGCTCAGGAGGAATTGGCCCAATGACCAGTAGGCTAAGTTTAGAAGGGCCTATCGGTGAAAAAACAACCTTTATCTTGGGCTCTCGGCTTACCTATTCGGATTGGCTTCTTGATTTTTTATCAGAGAAAATTGATTTAGGAGCAAGCAGAGCTGCTTTTTCGGACTTCAATGGCACGGTGGAGCATGAGTTNGGTGCAAAGGACAAACTTCGGCTATCTGGTTATTTCAGCAAGGATTCCTTCCNATTTGATCCAGATACGGCCTACAGTTACTCCAATCAGAATTATGCCCTCTCCTGGACACATTACTTCAACGATGCGCTTGAGGCCACTTTCTCAGTAGGTCAGGATGCCTATGATTTTGAGGTAGAAGGCGAAGACAATCCACTGAACGCCTACCAATACCGCTTCGATATCCAGCAGCANTTTGTNAAAGCGCAGTTCCGTCAGGAAAAAGGGGATCGACACCTGCTCAGCTATGGGGTACACGGTATCCGTTACCAGCTCAACCCTGGCGAAATTTTGCCTTTTGGACAGGAGAGCGGTGTGATCCCTGATCAAGTTGCTCCCGAATCGGCTATGGATTGGTCGCTTTACTTTGGGGATGAGTTTGAAATCAACGAACAATGGGCCCTAAGTGGTGGATTACGATACAATTTCTACACCTTTCTGGGGCCACAAACCATTCCTACCTATGCNGAAGGTGAACCGTATTTGAACGAAAACATAACTGGTGAAGCTCGCTTTCAGTCCGGAGACCCTGTTCAAACCTATCATGGTCCTGAATTTCGCTTTTCAGCACGCTATNCCCTGTCCAACCAATCTTCCTTAAAGGCAGGGGTCAACTCGATGCGGCAAAATATTCACTTGCTCAGCAATTCATCCGTGATTACCCCAACAGACACTTGGAAGCTGAGTGATTCNTTNTTGAAGCCGCAGCAGGGAATTCAATATGCCTTAGGTTACTTTAAAAATATGAANCAAGGTGCTTTTGAGTTTTCGGCTGANTTGTATTATCGATCTATGCAGAACTTGCTGGACTACCGATCTGGTGCAAGCATCGTATTGAATGACCGGATTGAGCAAGAGGTGCTAGTCACTCAGGGGAAGGCGTACGGCATGGAGCTATACCTCAAAAAATCAACGGGAAAGCTTAATGGATCCCTTGCCTATACCTATAGCCGTTCACTTATGCAGACAGATCCTTCGGAGCAAAAAGAGCAGATCAACCGATCTGAATGGTATCCTAGCAATTTTGATCAGCCTCATAATGCCAATTTCGTAGGGAATTTAGAGCTAAGTAAACGGGTCAATGTAACCTTGGCAGGGAAATACAGTACAGGTAGACCTGTCACCCTACCGATTGCTAAGTTTAATTATGGGGGTTCGGAGCGAGTTTATTTCTCTGACCGTAACTCCTTTAGAGTCCCTGACTATTTCCGTATGGACCTTTCTGTTAATGTAGAGGGAAATCACAAAGTCGCCAAACTGGCACATGCNTCTTGGTCCTTTGGGGTCTACAACCTATTTGGTAGGGANAATGCNTATTCGATCTATTTTGTTCCNGAGGGNGGCAAATTGAAAGGCTACCAGCTTGCCATTTTCGCGGAGCCAATTCCATTTATCACCTATAACTTTAGATTTTGATGCGTAAAGCCNTAGGTTTAGTTTTTATCCTTTTCNTAACTCTTCTTGGGTGTAGGACTCCTTACGAACCAGAAGTGCCTGCTACAGAATTGAGGGTACTGGTGGTAGAAGGCTATTTGGACACAGAGGGTTTAAAAAGCGAGCTAAAACTAAGTAGAACTGCACCGTTAGGTGCGAAGTCGTCATTTGTTCCAGAGGTCCGTGCCAAAGTAGTACTTAAAAGTGCTGGAGGACAAATTTTCCCACTACAAGAAACGGGTTTAGGGGCCTATGTTTTCGAAAAAAACATCGATGAAAAGCAAAGTTATGTGCTTGAAATAGAGCTTAGTTCTGGAGAAAGGTATGTTTCCGAAGGTCTTCAGCCAATTGTGACTCCAGAAATTATTGATGCAGGATTTAAGCGGGATGAGGAAGGGGTAGAGGTATTTGTATCTACCCAAGGCAATGCCAATGCAGATGATTTTCTGTGGACCTTTGAAGAAACCTGGATTTACCGACCTAGAATACGCACGGCCTACATCTATGTTCCCGAACTTAAAAATGTACGGGATCGCAAGGATGCAGAACAAACCTCACTTTGCTTCAAGACCGAGTTTAGTCCTGGGATACTTTTGGAAACAAGCTCTCGATTTAAGGATCAGGTAGTTTTCCAAAAAACCATCACCGAAATTCCTACTGGTAATGAGCGGATTATGGAACGCTACAGCATTCTTGTTTCGCAAAAAGGACTTGCTTCAAAGGATGTTCCTTTCTGGGAAATTTTAAAGAAAAACACAGAGGATATCGGCTCGATCTTTAGTCCACTCCCTTCCTTGATTGGTGGGAATATTAAGAGTTTGGACGCAGCCAAAAACCCAGTTATTGGGCAGGTCAGCTTAGGGGTGATACGTCAGAAGCGGATTTATATTAATCAAGTGCAGGTAAGTCCTTGGAATTACCTAGATCCAAAGTTTAATGATTGTGTAATCGGAGAAGAAGCTATTTTGGCCATAGATTACCAAAAGATCTTTGGCAATGGAGCAGTGGTACCCACAAGACCGNTGATGGAGGGAACTACTATAATTGGCTATTATCCATCCTCGAGAAAATGTACCGATTGTAGCCTATATGCATCCAAACTTAAACCCTCGTTTTGGATAGACTAATGTCATGCAAACACTAAAGATATCCTTAAAATCAATAAACAGCCTTAAAGCCCTCATTTGCGTACTTATGGGTGTTTTTGGGCTTGTAGGTACAAGCATGGGACAATCGGCAACTAACCGAAAGGAGCAAGTTTTTTTCCATACGCCGAAGACGCTGTATTTTTCAGGCGAGAAAATCTGGTTTGAAGCCCAAGTGAGTTTGGGAGATCAAGCCACCTCTTCACAGGTGCTCTACGCAGAATTGGTTGATCGGAATTCCAACTCAATCACCCATGTCAAAGTGCCGCTTCAGGCTGGTGTTGCTTTGAACTTTATTCCAGTTTCAGATAAAATTCCTTCGGATCAGTACCTGCTGCGTGTTTATACCCGCATCAGCCCGTATTTAGATTGGAACCAAGGAGTTGCGCAGCAGCTGGTGACGATCATCAATCCAAAAATTCCGCCAAAGGAGGCCAATTCCTCCAATCGCCAAAATCTGCCAGCCTCTAAAACCTACGCGAAAGGTGCTGCTGTAAATTTTGGGTCTTCGAGTACTGCTGAAGGACGGGTCTTGGCATCTGGAATTTCCATTGCTAACCCATTCTTACTAGAAGAGCAAAAACAATGGCCTGCTGAGGAGGTNTATGAAAGTTTAGCCCCCCAGCCTTTACTGCCTGAACTTTTTGGACATCTGGTTCAGGCGAAAGTTACTTCCCTGGATACCGCTTTAACCTATTTTCTTTCGCTTCATGGAGCAAAAAGTGCCCTGTTCACAGATCATGTGGACGAGCGGGGTATGATTGTCTTTGATGCGGGAGGATTGCGTCATTGGGATCGTTTGATCTTGCAGCTTGAAAATGGGGAGGAGATGCCGGGCTTGGAAATGGTTTCCCCCTTGATCAAAACGACCTTCCGGTCGAATTTTAATTTTCCTGAACTATCCTTAGCACAGGAGGATCTTGCCTATCTCCAGCCTCTCCTTAAAGCAGCTGTGGTACAGCAGGAGTATTTGGAAGTGTCCAACCAAGACTCTTTGGAAGTGGTCACTGGCTTTGTTGCAGATTATAGCTTCAACTTAGACGAATATACCCGGTTTGAAACGGTTGAAACGGTATTAAAGGAATATGTCCCTAGCGTAGCGGTTCGTCTAAAAGACAAGAAAAAATCATTCCGACTGCTGGATGAAGCGGGTGAAAGTGTGTTTGACTCCAATCCATTGATTTTAGTAGATGCAATGCCCGTATTTGATTCGGATCTTTTGGCGTCCTTTAATCCAAAATTTCTCCAGCAACTAGATGTGCTCAACCGTGAGTTTTACCTGAATGACCGCGCCTATCCAGGCGTACTTAGTTTTTCGAGTTACTCAAATAATTTCGGTTTGTTTCCACTTGCTCCTGCGGCTCGATTTTTTGACTATCCAGGGATTCAGCCCTCGATTATCTTCGAAAAAGACCAATATGTCCAACCTTCTACTACCTCACGAATTCCAGATTGGCGAACGGTGCTGTATTGGCAAACAATCGGGAAGGAAGTGAGGACCAATCTCCCCAATCTGGCAGGAACTTTCGTGTATTGGGAGCAGGTGAATGTAGCTGGGAAGCTAAGTATCCGTCGCACATTTTTTGAGGTAAAGGATTAATCTATTCTTACTCAAAATGAACATGCCTTCTTAAAAANNAGGCTCGCTAGTCTGGGATTAGGTATTCCAACAGCGTTTTTCCGTAGCGTGTACGAATTAGGTATTGCCCTTGACTAGGCAGGTGGCTCAATTGGATTTCACCATTGCTTTGAAGCGGGGAGCTGATCAGCAGATTACCTTCTAAGTCATATAGATACCCCAAGCCCTGCTCCAGATCGGTCACAGCAATAATTTTCTGTGACAATCCAAAATCAAAATATCCTAGCCAGGCCTTACTTCCCGCCAAGGGGAGAGTCATCAGTAGGCGCTGTTGACTATCAAAAAGCTGAATTTTGTTGAATTGTTCCAAGACAAGAAGGGAAGAATTGCCTTTTTGGTCACTTAGGCTGCGGAATTTATCGTCTCGGTTCGATTTTTGTGCTTGGGTTTTCTTGATGATTTCACCAGAAAAGGAAATGTCAAGAATTTCCCCACCCAAGGTGACGGATTGCAAGGATGGACTAGGGGTTTTGTTCAGGAGGAGCGGACTCGCAATATTCGCTGGGAGACTAATTGGAAAACCTACCTGTGGTTCCCCTCTTCGACTGAATAAATATAACTTCCCTGACTTTCCTAGCGCCACCATAAAATCTCCTTTGCCAGGCACTCGGGCATGGAATGGTGCACCGATGGTTTTTTCCCCAAGTTTTAATGGACTCCATCCCTCTAGCGATTTTCCTAATTTATCCAAAAGCCATAAGTTTCCATTTTCGGTAGAAATGAAGTACCGGTACTCTTTGGAATTGTCGTAATCGAGTAGGCTAAACTGACTTATTTTTTCTCCCGGTAGGGACAGTGGAAATCCTGGTAAAGGATCTCCTAGGCGGTCAATACCATAAATTCGATCTGCTGTAGCTACAAGTAATTGTAATTTTCCATTCTTAAAATAATCGACCTGGAAGGCCTCGGACAGGATGGGGCCAGCCACCGCTTGGCTGTATACTTGTTCCCCTGCAGAGTTGATGACATATAGAATGTGGTTTTGGTCTTGAACCACCAGATCCTCGGTATTGTCGTTGAAATTTTTGATCGCTTTTGGGCCATAAATTAAATTTTCAGGAAGAGCGACTTCTTTTCCTGAGGCCAACTCAAAAGATTTATTTTCTTTTCCCATTGCGGACCCTTCAGCAGTATATCCTAAGATGAGTGTTGCTTCTGGGCCTTTTGAACTTTGGTGGACACGTAATCCTAAGTTGGTGAAGGCCTTTAACTCAGTTTCATATTTCTGGATAAAAGTACTCCAGCTAGGGTTGGTGGATTGAACCCAACTTGGCCAGATTTTTTGAAGGAGGAATGTTTTGCTGTAGCCGGCAGCGGGGGACACTCGGTTTTTAGTTTCTTTAGGGCTTTTTGCCCAAGTATTTCCTTGTGCATAATCATCCAATAGGCTTCTCATGCCATTGGCAGAGTTGCTCATCAGCAATACTTGATCCACTTGACTGATGAATGTTTGTTCAAATCCTAAAAACCTCCCATTGAAAAGGTGTGCAGGGAAATTTTCTTCAGGAAAAAACAAGATCTCCTTTTCTAAATACAGCTCCGAAGGATAAAAATCTGTGGTATCTCGGTACTCCTTGAGGATTTTCCAGGCTTGGTCTGGATTCTCCGACTTCACCAAAAGGGCAATATCTTTTTGAGCCAAAGTAAGGGGCTCCATTTCTAAAAAATACTGTTCTCCACTCAGGTAATCTAAAAATCCGCGATCGATTAATCGAGTTTGAATCTCCCCGCTGACAGTAGATTTGGGAACAAAGGAGCTGTTTTGAAGTTTTTGTGTTTCATAACTATCCTTCAAGTTGACTTGAGTGATGGACAGAGTACGTGTGGAAATTAAGTTTTCAAACCTGGCAAGTTCAGCTTGGACGGAAGGCAAAAAATCTACTTTAGGCAGTCCTTGGATTGGGCCCTTAAAAACGAGTTGCTTTTCTTCAAACTTTAAAGTCAACGCAAGTAAGAAATCGGTGGTCTGCAACTCTTGAAGTGCTGCCGAGGTTTTGTCTGCACTGACTCCACTTACTAGTTTGGCCAGTCCTTTTGAAGAAAGAATTAGCCTGCCCAAGCCCTCTGCATTTGGCAAATTATCTCCTAGCTTCGTGGAAATTGGGTTTGCGTCCTCACTGAGGTAAAACCGAATTGCCTCTTCAATTACAAATGAGGAGGATGAAATAAGCAGCACATTATTGAGGACAGTAATACTCCATTGGATGCTATTGTTTGCGTCCAACACATCATATATCTCTTGCTCACTGTATTTCCGTGTTTGAAATCGAGTATTCCTTGGCGCCTTGAATTTCAGTTTATCCAGGAGTTCTGAAGGGGAATTGGAATTGAAATTCAGGGTATACAACAGACTAAATTTGTCTGTTCCTACCGCATGATAGCTTACAGTAACCTGTTTGTTTCGGAGGGTTTTGGTAACAAAACCCGCTTCGCCTACTAGGCTATCTAAGGAGTTTAATTGTCTGGATAAGGATTGAAAAGCTGGAAATCGCGAGAGTGCAGTCCAGATGGGTTGGTTTCGAAGCTCCTGCCAGGCATAATCCGCCTGTTGAGTTTCGAATAAGAAAACGGCATCACTAGAAATCAGTTCAAGGCTGTTGATGGTTCTGGACTGAATAAATCGTTGGTATACTTCATAGCCTCCCCAGCTAACGAGGGATAGCACTAGAATAACCAACAAACTTTTCCAGATTTTCAAGTTGCAGTATCGAGTAGAAGTAAATGGAGTAAAAAAAGACCTAAGAAACTTTACGCAGTGGAAAGTGTCTTAGGCCATTGGTCCGGCAAGGACCAGATTAGTTGCTCAAGCGATCCAAAACTTGCATCACTTCTTTTACGTGACCTCTGGAGGTTTCTAGCAATTGCTTTTCTTCTGTATTCAGATCCAGTTCGATTACTTTTTCGATGCCGTTTTTGCCAAGGATGACAGGTACGCCAAGGTAGCAGTCATCAATGCCATATTCACCGTCCAGCTTGATGCATACTGGAAATACCCTTCTTTGGTTTTTCAAGATGGCTTCTACCATTTGGGCAGCAGCGGCTCCGGGCGCATACCAGGCAGAGGTACCCATTAGCTTTACCAGCTCGCCACCCCCAAATTTGGTTCGCTCGATGATGGCATCTAGCTTATCTTTTGCAACTAGTTCAGTGACTGGAATCCCTGCCACAGTGGTATAGCGTGGAAGTGGAACCATGGTGTCCCCATGGCCTCCCATTAAGATTGCCTGAATTTCTTTTCCAGAAACATTCAATTCTTCGGCCAGGAAGGCACGGTAGCGGGCCGTATCCAAAATTCCAGCCATACCCATTACTTTATTTCTTGAAAATCCAGAAGTTAAATGTGCTTGGTAAGTCATCACATCCAAAGGATTGGAAACTACGATGATGATTGCATTAGGAGAATATTTCGCTACATTTTCAGTCACAGACTTAACGATTCCGGCATTGGTTTCGATCAAATCATCGCGGGTCATCCCTGGTTTTCTTGGAAGTCCTGAGGTGATGACTACCACATCTGAATTTGCGGTTTTGCTGTAATCATTCGTGCTGCCAACGGTACGGCTATCGTATTGGTTGATGGGCGCTTTTTGCCAAATGTCAAGTGCCTTACCTTCTGCAATACCCTCTTTGATATCCACTAATACGATTTCTTCAGCTACCTCGCGGTATGCCAATACATCTGCACAGGTGGCACCTACGTTTCCTGCCCCAACAACGGTTACTTTGCTCATGGTTTTATATTTTTTGGTTTGATTGCCTAAAATTTGACCCTAAGTTAATAAGGGATATTTAGGAATTGAAACCGCTTCTGGATTAAGTTCGTTGTGAAGGCACTGTTTTTTTAATATGCATCTCGCATTTTTATTATTGTGCACTATTCAAACATTTGTCTCAGGCTAAAGAACCCAAAAGACTCGCGGTAGGACCGGAAAAGCCGTTGGTTGTTGTTATTGTAAAATTCAGCCAGAGAGGACATCATTTTTGCCTTGATTTTTGGATTGTTGTCAAAGATCTCTAGCAGGGCAAACTGTGGGATCACCAGTAAATGTGCTTCATCCGAGCTCACCAGGGCTGTGTAGGTTCTTTTCGAGTTTTCCAAAAGAGAATTTTCACCGAAGGCATCTCCTCGCTTAAGCTGCATGATGGTTTCAAAATTTTCACTTAGATCGATGGTCAGATCTACCTGGCCTTTCCGAATGAGGTAGAGGGCTTGGCTTGGATCCTTGCTAAAAAAAACCACTTCATCACGAACATATTTCCGCTCGTGCATGGTGGGCAAAAAACGAGCGAGTTCCTGCTCCTTGAGCAGCTCGAAAAATTTGATGCTTTGCAGGAAATCAAACATCCGCAGTTCTTGGGGCTCATAGGTTTTGGAAAAAGGATTTCTCATGGCTTAGCGTTTTTGTATGTGCAAGCATTTTTGGGTGGCTGGGCCCACTTTTGCCCAATCCGCAATCCGCATGCCAACTACCCAGGCTATTTTATTTCCTGAAATTAGGACTTTCACCTCTTTTTTTAAGGCAAATGGCACTTTATTATCAATCAGGAAGTCGGAAATTTTCTTTTCGGATTGCATTCCTAATGGATTAAACCGGTCTCCTTCGTGCCAACTCCGGATTTGAAGCGGGAATTCCAAACAATCCAAATCGAATACTGCATTTGCTGGATTCTGATCGATTTCTTTTTGAAGGAGACCCCAAGTCAGGTGGTACCCTCCGTCGGGAAGTTCAAAAGAAGGAGTTCCAACAGGAAGTTCAAGCTCAGGGAATGCCACAGGGATAGGATATAGCAGGAGCTCTTCACGGTCTAGACTAAGTTCATANTGTGCGCTTCGCAACAATTTGCCTGGCTTGATATCTTCTAAGCTTTTTGAAAGTGTTAAAGCTTGATCAGAATTGAATCCATAAGGTCTTAACCAAAAATAGAGCAAGGAGGCAACTCCCGGCATGCTGCTCAAGGATTTGTAGGCAAGAAAGCTGATTCCATGCTGCTCACGAACATGTTCTGCCTTCCAGAGTTCAAATAGGCCTGAAAACGCTTTGCCCGTATCTTTTAATCTCGCAAAGCTCTGCAGGAGATTTTGTCGTGTATCGGTTTCAAGGTTGTAAAGGGCAGGAAGTCCGCTGTGGCGTAGCTTATTTCTTTTGTAGTCGCTGGAAGCATTGGATCGATCTTCTCGCCAAGTTTGCTTCACCTCCTCCATGTAGGATTGAAGTTGTGCTCTAGAAAAAGTAAGAAGTGGACGAATAAGCCTTCCCCTACGCTCGCTCATCCCATACAATCCCTCAATGCCGGTGCCCCTGNCCAGGTTTAGAAATATAGTTTCTAGCTGATCATCTTCCTGATGTGCGAGTACAATTCCTTCCAGNTTAATCTGATTTCGAATTTCCTCGAAATATTGGTAGCGGATTTCTCGGGCTGCCATCTGGATGGAAATGCCTTTTTTTTCAGCCCATTCCAGCGTATTTGCACGATGGATATGGATGGGAAGTGCGCGGTCTTTGGCCCAGTTTTTTACAAATTCCTCATCCCCATCACTCTCCATATCCCTCAAACCAAAGTTGACATGAGCCAGCTCAACTTGGATCCCAGCAGCATGAAGTAGATGGGCCAAGGCCATACTATCTAGTCCCCCACTGCAGGCCAAAAGGTAGCTTTTGTTGGAGTCGAAAANTTTGCGTTGGTTGATATGCGAGATAAAGGAGTCGTACATTGATCAAAAATAGCTTTTTCTGCTAAATTTGCCTCTATTCCATCCCGTATGAAATTTCCTTTTTTCATTCTATCCCTTCTCTTGATGCTCTGGATGCCATTCCNTNGCCATGGGCAGTCTTCTTCGCTCTTGGAGATCCAGAGTGCTGATCTGCTTCAGGGTGCCAAAGGCTTTGAGCGCCTGCTGGGAAATGTAAAAATGAAGCATCAAAATTCGCTAATTGCGTGTGATTCGGCCTATTTTTTTCGAGATGAAAATCGTGCGGAGCTTTTTGGAAGGGTTCAGATTAAGGACGAGGTGGATCCAATCACTACGACCAGCTCCTATGCTGAATACGATGGTGCTACCAAAGTGGCCAAGCTTCGCAAGAANGTGGTATTCACCAATCAGAAAACTAAACTGTATACCGAATACCTCGACTACAACCGGGAGTCCAATGTNGCCACCTATTTTGAGGGGGGCAAGGTGGTGGATTCAGTGAATGTACTGACCAGTGAGATAGGAACTTATGAGATCAATTACGAGCGGATCAGTTTTCAATATGATGTGATTTTGGTGAATCCAGATTACACGCTTAAAACGCAGGATCTTATCTACATGACAGTCCCCAAAACTGCCCAAACACCTGGATTGACAAATATTGTTTCCAAGGAAGGATACCACTTAGATGCTCAAAAGGGAAGTTTTTACGATACTCAACTCAAGCAATTTAAATTTTTTGAGGGCTTGGTCGAGACAGAAGAAAGCCGTGTAAAAGCGGATGAATTATTTTACGATGAGCCCAAAGCCTACTACGAGGGCAAAAAAGACGTGCGCGTGCTGAATAAAGAAAGAGAGCTGGAAGTTTTTGGAGATGTCGGAAACTATTGGGAAACTAAAAAATTCAGTCAAGTATACGGGAAGGCGTTGGTGCGAAAGTATTTTGAGACAGACACCCTTTTTCTTACTGCTGACACTTTAATTTCACAGGATGGAGAAGCTGATTCAGCCAAATTTTTGCTNGCCTTCCACCAAGTGAATTTGGTGAAATCTGATCTTTCTGGGAAGGCAGATTCCTTGTTGTATGCTTTTGGAGATTCGGCTATTCACCTGTACAAGGATCCAATTTTATGGAATCGATCGAGCCAAATAGCTGCAGATAGCATGGTTTTTTACTTGGTCAATGAAACCTTAGATCGGGTTTTTATGAAGAACAAGGCCTTTGCAATATTGACGGATACCTTATTGAATTTCAACCAGATGAAAGGGAGAAAGATGACTGGGAATTTCAAGGATGGGCAGCTGAGTAATTTATTTATTGAGGGAAATGGGGAGTCGCTCTACTATGCTCTTGAAGGGGATACCTTGACTCANGGGATCAACCGAATTCTAAGNGCTACTATTGGACTTAGTTTTGTGGATGGTCTGATCAAAAAATCGAATTTTGGAATTCGACCGGATGGAAAATTCATCCCTGTTCAGGACATCAATGAAAAGATGAGTCGACTAGAGGGCTTTAAGTGGAGGGTGGAGGAAAANCCTTTGCGTGCTACAATTGATACCTGGCGAAAGGTGATTGAAATTGATCCTACGTTACCAAATTTCTTCAATAAACCGGAGGTAAAGCTAACGATGCCCACGCAAGGACAGCTTCAAAAGGCCCTTCAAGAGAAGCCTGTCAAGCCGGCAGGAGGGGGTTAACCCTTTAGAAATGCATCATTTTTAAAACTTAACAACAATTAACCGCTTTTTTGGGGGAAACTTGTATCTTTTTAAATACATTTAACGTACAGTTTATAGACTTTATTGTACTCGTTCAGACTTATTGAGTAACTATTTTCCATGCACGCCCGATTGCTCAAATTGATCCTTCTCCTGCTCTTAGTATTCCCGATTTATGCGGGAGCGCAGCAGGTGCATGTCTTGAGTGAAGGGGTGGATTTTTCAGGTAAAATTGGTTCCTCCCAGCGGAAAACAGTAATTCTCCACAATGAATCGGCNCAACCTAAAACTTACCTACTTCGGAANATTAAAGGGAGTATTGGTTCGTCTCAAAAAATGNGGATTTGTCTTGGTGACCAATGTTTTGACCCCAAGAAAGACTTGGCAAAGGTGATGCTTAAACTAGCACCAGGTGAGATTTACACGGATCTGTACTTGGAATTTGAATTAGGAATTGCGGAGACTTTAGGCAGTTTTGAGTTGGTGTTTGTAAATAGTGAAGCCTTGCGTGATTTTTTTGTAGTTGAGGCAAAATATTCCGTTTCAAGTGAGTCAAAAACTGATTTTTCAAATAAAGATGTCAAGTTGGGGGATATTTATCCCAATCCAAGCAACCGGGTTGCGCAATTGGATTATACGGTAGTAAACCCGAAAGCCAAAGCTAAAATCACGGTAACCAGTTTTATAGGTAATCCTATTGCGGAGTATGACTTGGACCCCACACGAAATAGTCTGGTTATTCATGTGGCTGACTTTCAGCCAGGAGTGTATTTCTACACCTTATTTGTTGAAAATAAAAACGTGGTCACCAAGAAATTACAGGTGAAAAAGTAAGCGTTTCCGTTAAGGCTATTTCATTTGAAATCTTACAATTATCCCTTATATTTGCGGTCCTTTAACTAATCATGCGTAACTATTCAATCTTCTTTGTGCTCGCCTTGGTCCTCTTTGGAGCCTGTGGCCCTTTTGCCAAGTTGGAAAAGAGTACCAACTGGGAGGAGTTGTACAATGGTGCCAACAAATACTACCAAGAAGGGGAGTACAACAAAGCGATTATCTTGTATGAGAAGGTACTTCCTGTCATCAAGGGATCTGAAAAGGCTGAAATGGCGGAGTACAACTATGCCAACTGCCACTTTAAGACCGATCGTTACATCGAGTCTGCAGGTTATTTCAATACCTTCTTCAAGACTTACAACCGAAGTGCCTTGGCGGANGAAGCCTTATTTATGCATGCCTATTCACTTTACTTAGATGCTCCAGATTTCAATTTGGATCAACAAAGCAGCCGTGAAGCGGTGACCGCTATCCAGCAATTTGTCAGCAAATTTCCGTCCTCTGCCAGCTATGAGCGCGCGATGGACATGTTACAGGATTTGGAGGCTAGATTTGAAGAAAAAGCTTACAGCGAGGCCGAAATGTACTATAGGTTGAAGGAAGGGTTATTTCCTGGTGACTTTTTTAGGGCTTGCATCATAAATTTTCAAAATTTTGCCAAAGACTATCCAGAAAGCAAGCGTAATGAAGAACTCGCCTATCGCTTGGTTGAAGTGGGATATGCTTACGCTAAAAATAGTGCCTTTGACAAAAAGGAGGAGCGTTTGAACGATGCCTTGAAATTTGCAACTAATTTTTANCGNAAACATGCAGCAAGNGGTTATCTGGGAGAAGTGAAAAAATTAGAAACGCAAACCAAGGAAGAGATTCAGGCTCATTCCAAACAGAAAAAAGAGATTGCAGATAAGAAAGCTGCTGATGAGNCTGGAGTTACTACCACCTCAAATTAATTGAATTACAAGCATTTAAACACAAACTATATGGCTGTTAATCCATCAATCATCACCAGAGACCTAGATAAAGTTGCCGATAAAACTGGCAATATTTATGAGTCGATCCACATCGTGGGTCAGCGTGCAAAGCAAATTTCTTCTACCTTGAAGGAAGAGTTGAATAATAAGCTTTCAGAGTTCGCTTCTACCGTGGACAACTTGGAAGAAGTATTCGAAAACAAGGAGCAAATCGAAATCTCCAAGTTTTACGAAAGAATGCCTAAGCCAACTTCTTTGGCGATGGAAGAGTTTACAGAGGGAAAAATCCACCACAGATATCCATCGCAAGAAGGAGCGGAGTAATTTTCAATGAATCTGGAAGGCAAACGGATTTTAGTCGGTGTTACGGGCAGCATTGCCGCCTATAAAACAGCGATTTTAACGCGCTTGCTCATCAAATCAGGAGCAGAGGTACAGCTTGTAGCGACAACCTCGGCTCTTGATTTTATTACCCCCCTTACCTTAGCGACCCTGTCGAAGCGACCGGTGTTCTCTGCTTTTTTTGAAAAAACCTCTGGCCAATGGCATAATCATGTGGAGCTTGGTCTTTGGGCAGACCTATTTTTAGTAGCTCCCCTGAGCGCCAATACGCTAGCCAAATTTGCCCAAGGGGGATCTGATAATTTACTTACCGCGACCTATCTCTCTTGCCGTTGTCCTGTGATGCTTGCGCCAGCCATGGACTTGGACATGTACCAGCATCCATCCGTTCGGGCGAACTTGGAAAAAGTAGCTTCCTTTGGAAATATTGTATTGGATGCCGAAACGGGTGAGTTGGCCAGCGGGCTATCTGGTCAGGGAAGAATGATGGAGCCAGAGCATATCCTGGAGCAGGTAATTCAGTTTTTTAATTCCAAGAAGGATTTTCTGGACAAGAAAGTGATGATTACCTTGGGTCCTACCCAGGAAGCACTCGACCCTGTTCGGTTTTTGAGCAATCATTCCAGCGGAAAAATGGGTTATGCCTTGGCCAAAGCATTTGAAGCACAAGGGGCAGAAGTTTACCTAGTCGCAGGTCCCGTTTCTTTGAAGCTAGATGAAAATCGATTTCAGATCCACCATGTCACCACTGCATCAGAAATGTTTGAAGCAGCTAAGGCCCTGCATGAACAGATGGATTTGGTGGTATTTGCAGCAGCAGTAGCTGATTTTAGGCCTGAAAACCCTGCGGCACAAAAAATAAAGAAGGCTGGAGAAGAACTGACCCTTCGTTTGGTACCCAATGTAGATCTAGCCTTTGAGCTTGGAAAAATTAAGAGAGCAAATCAATTTCATGTTGGGTTTGCCTTGGAAACGGAGCAGGAAGAGTTGAATGCCAAAGCGAAATTGCTCCGCAAAAATTTTGATTTAGTGGTCCTAAACTCAGCTGTTGAAGCCGGCGCAGGTTTTAAACACGATACCAACCAGGTTCGTATTTTTCATAAAAGCGGGAGAGAAGTATCCACTGCCCTTTTACTCAAGGAATCCATTGCTGCGCTTATTTTGGAGGAGGTCAAAAATGCAGCTTCATGACAAGTAGCTAAAGATTTTTTGTAAATTTAGTTCATGAAAAAGGGGATACTTATCCTAGTTGGATTTATTGGTATTTTTTTAGAGAGCAAAGCCCAAGAGCTAGATTTTAGGGTCATTATCAATAGTGACCGTTCTAGATTTCAAAATACAGACGTCTTTAATCAAATGAAAACTAGCTTTGAGCAGTTTTTGAATGGGCGAACCTGGACTTCGGACGAGTTTAGGCCTGAAGAGCGAATCAAAGGAAACTTATTGATTACCATCAGTCAAGTCCCACAAGTTGGAGTTTACAGCGCGACAGTTCAAGTGCAGGTGGTACGCCCTGTATTTGGCACTAACTATGAAACGGTGGTGCTGAACTTCATTGACCGGAATTGGTCTTTTGAATACCAAGATTCTCAACCGCTAGAATTCAATCGGGTTTCCTTTTTGAATAATATTAGTTCCTTACTTTCATTCTATGCGTACATCGCGCTTGGGATGGATTACGACACCTTTGCGCTCAAAGGTGGCAATCCTTATTTTGAAGTGGCAAATGATATTGTAAATAATGCCCAGCAGTCGGGTCGTGCCGGCTGGGTACAAAATCCCAATGATCGTAGAAGCCGTTATTGGCTAATCAATGATATTTACATTTCAACGGTTTATGATCCTATTCGAGAAGCGATTTATTTGTATCACAGAAAAGGGATAGACCAGCTTGCAATTGCACCGGAGGAAGCCTATACTTCTATTTTGGAGGCGATTCAACTTGTGGCGCAAGCTAATAAATTGCAGCCTAACGGAATTTTCACGATCAGCTTTATAGACGCTAAAGGGGATGAACTGGTAGAGCTGCTCAAGAATGCCCCATTTGCTATTCGTGAAAAAGCTGTTCCTCTTTTACTTGAAATTGATCCGAATAACGCTAGAAAATACAACGAGCTACTCAAAAGCTAAGTAGTATCATTTAGTTTTGTTGTAAAGCCTTCCTTAATTCATGCTTACCTCACTTAAAATATCCAATTATGCTTTAATCGATCACTTGGCCATGCAGCCCAGTGCTGGATTGAGTATGATTACAGGTGAAACTGGAGCAGGTAAGTCGATTATGCTTGGAGCAGTAGGTCTTCTGTTGGGCAATCGGGCAGATACCAAGGTGCTGCTGCATGAAGAGAAGAAATGCGTAGTGGAGGGGGTTTTTGACATTCGTTCCTATGGATTGCAGAAATATTTTGAGGAGCTAGAACTGGACTATGAGGACAGTTGCATTATCCGAAGGGAAATCAGTCCAAATGGCAAATCCCGATCTTTTGTAAACGATACTCCGATCCTTTTGGATCATTTGAAGACTTTAGGGGAGAAGCTGATGGATGTGCATTCCCAGCATGACACCTTACTCTTGGGAGAAGGGGATTTTCAATTGGGCTTGGTGGATGCTTTTGCTGGAACAGGACCCGAGCGAACCGCTTTCCAAAAGGTGTTTACCGAATTTAAGAATGCCAATAAACGCTTAGAAGAGCTTACTAGGCAGTTGGCAACGCTCAAAAAAGAATTCGATTTCAATCAATTTCAATTGGAAGAATTGAGTGGTCTTTCTCTTGTTGCCGGGGAGCAGTTGGAATTGGAGTCTAGTCAGGAGATCCTTGAAAATGCTGAAGATATTAAAATAAAGATCCAAGAGATCCTTTCTCTTTTCCAAGACGAGCAGTTTGGAGTACTTCAGGGAATGGGACATATTCAATCGAGTTTGCAGGGGTTGGAGCGATTGGCCCAGGCCTTTGGCAGTTACCGATTGCGGTTTCAGGAGGCTTGGATTGAGTTAAAGGATTTGGCAGAAAGCCTAGCAGACGAAGATAGTAGTGTAGAGGTAGATGCTGAAAAGTTAGAAAAAACCCGTGAGCGTCTCAGCAAAATCTATCAGCTGCAAAAGAAGCATGGACTGCAGACGGTGGAAGAACTTTTGGTTTTAGAAAGCCACTTGGCCGATCAGGTTTTTCAAGTTCAGCAGGTGGCAGAACAGTTGGAAGAAGCCAAGAGAGTTCAGCTCGTAAAAGAAAGGGCCATGCTCGAGGCGGGCGAGATTCTCAGCCAAAAACGACGGGCTTGTTTCCCTGCTTTTGAACGAGCATTGGAGGAATTAGTACAGGAGTTGGGGATGGAAAATGCCCGAATTCAAATGGAAAGGCAATCGCTCGAACCCCATGGCACAGGTATAGATAGGGTGGAGCTTCTTTTTTCTGCTAACAAAGGAATTCCGCTACAGCCATTGAAAAAAGTAGCCTCTGGAGGTGAATTTTCGCGCTTACTTTTTGCGATTAAGTACATGATGGCCGATAAAATGGCTTTGCCTACCCTTATTTTTGACGAGATTGATTCTGGTATTTCAGGAGAAGTGGCCTTGCAGATGGTCCGAATGATGCAGGTCATTGCTCAAAATCACCAAGTTATTTGCATCACACACCTTCCACAAGTAGCTGCCAAGGGAGCGGTGCACTTCTTTGTGTACAAGGACCATAGTGCAGCAAAAACGATCTCAAAGGTCAAGCAATTGAGCGAGGAGGAGCGTGTGCATGAGCTTGCCAAAATGATTGCTGGAGCCAATCCTTCTGCTGCTGCTCAGGCTAGTGCCAAAGAGCTCTTGATGAATTGAAGGGCTAACTCCTAAATTTTATGTATTTTCACCGCAGATTTTGAATTCAACCCCATTGCTATATGTCAGAAAATTTACTTAAAGGAAAAGTAGGAATCATTACTGGTGCACTTGATGAAAATTCGATTGCTTGGAAAACTGCGCTCAAGGTAAAGGATCAAGGCGGAAAATTTGTCTTGACCAATGCGCCCATTGCCATGCGTATGGGAGCGATCAAAGAACTTGCTGAGGAGTGCAATACCATCGTAATTGGTGCAGATGCTACAGTAGTGGAAGATATTGAAAAGTTATACGCGGAGGCAAAAGAATTCTTAGGTGCAGATTTTGACTTTTTGCTTCATTCCATCGGCATGTCTCCCAACATCCGTAAAGGCAAAGCCTACGGTGACCTCAATTACGATTGGGCCATGAAGTCCTACGATGTATCTGCGATCTCGTTTCACAAGATGATGCAGGTAGCCGAGAAGATGGATGTGATGAAGGAGTGGGGATCGATAGTAGGGCTTTCCTATATCGCAGCACAACGGATATTCCCTTTCTACACGGATATGGCAGACGCCAAGGCCTTGTTAGAAAGTATCGCCAGAGGCTATGGGTATCGTTTTGGCAAACTGAAGAAAGTTCGCGTCAACACCATCTCTCAATCTCCGACCAAAACTACTGCAGGTAGCGGTATTGGTGGATTTGATTCTTTCTACAATTTTGCAGAAGCGCTTTCTCCATTGGGAAATGCCTCGGCAGATGCATGTGCTGATTACATTGTGACCTTGTTTTCGGACTTAACTCGCATGGTGACCATGCAAAATCTTTTCCATGATGGAGGGTATTCCTTTACAGGGATTTCTGAAGAGATCATGGAAAAGTTCAAAGACTTGTAAAANGGTCNACGGTTGACAGTCCACTGTCGACTGCAGGTACTTTACAATTCTCATTGCTGATCGATTGGATAAGTGTTCACTAATTCGTCCGAGCAAAATCAAATTAAAGAATTAAAAGCCCCGTCCGTACGGGGCTTTTTTGTTGCCACTCCTTTAAAAAAGATTTGTTGATTTCTGGATTTCCCCTAACTTAAACACTTTAAGAACCCCAACTAGCTATGTTG
>JGI25920J50251_10000055_pt1 | contig 30477 bp, 28 predicted proteins | sample LauGreBMM110DCMD_2_FD_50251 | JGI IMG/M metagenome (IMG submission 50251) | reverse complement strand
GAAACTATTGAAGAGGATGGCGTACTTACTGTAGTTAAAGTGCGACCAGTTCGAGTTCGTGAGCCAAGAAGTGAAGGCAAAAGTTTTAATCGCAAAGATCGCCCTCGTTTTGATCGCTCAGATAGGCCAGATCGCAGAGAGCGTGGATCATTCGCTCGAAAACGTGGAACGGTAATTACCGAATCAGAGTTTCTAGCACGTAGAGAAGCAGTTGATAGATCTATGTTGGTAAGGCAAATTGCAGATCGCACTCAGATTGCAATTATTGAAGATGAAGTAATGGTTGAACATTATGTAAATCGAAATAGCAATATCTCCTATGTTGGAAATATTTATTTAGGTAAAGTTCAGAATGTTTTGCCATCCATGGAGGCTGCCTTCGTTGATATTGGTAAGGGTAGAAACGCAGTTTTGTATGCCGGTGAGGTTAATTGGGATGCTCATGGCTTATCCGATACCGCCCCACGCAAAATTGAACATGTTTTAAAGAGTGGTCAATCTGTATTAGTTCAAGTAACTAAGGATCCAATCGGACAAAAGGGTGCGCGGTTAACTAGTCAGATATCTCTACCTGGTCGATACCTAGTTTATGTTCCAGGTGGTGGCATGAGTGGAATCTCGCGCAGATTGCCAGATAATGAACGTAATCGTTTGAAATCAATTTTAAAGAATCTAATCCCAGAGCAAGCTGGTGTAATTATTAGAACCGCTGCTGAGGGAGCAAGTGAAACTGATTTAGAGGCGGATGTAAGCAGGCTAAAAGTTCAGTGGGAGGATATTGATAAGCAGGCAAATAATTCTGCCACCTCCGCACCATCACTTTTATATAGTGAACCAGATCTAACTGTTCGGGTTATTCGCGATATTTTCAATGAAGATTTCAACAAAATGCTAGTTCAAGGTGATCAAGCTTGGGATGATATTCAAAATTACATCGGCCATATCGCACCTGAATTGGCAAGCAAGATTGAAAAGTGGACAGGTCCTAGAGATCTATTTGCCGAAAATCGAGTTGAGGAGCAGTTAGCAAAAGCCTTTGATCGTAAGGTATATCTGCCATCAGGTGGCTCACTTGTAATTGATCGCACTGAAGCAATGATTGTGATTGATATTAATACCGGTAAATTTATTGGTAAGGGTGGAAATCTTGAGGAGACTGTTACTAAGAATAACTTAGAGGCAGCGGAGGAGATTGCCCGTCAGCTACGACTGCGAGATATGGGCGGAATTATCGTAATTGACTTTATCGATATGACCTTGGAATCAAACCGCGAGTTAGTACTTCGCAGATTAGTTGAATGTTTAGGGCGCGATCGCACTAAGCATCAAGTAGCTGAAGTAACCTCACTTGGCTTGGTTCAAATGACTCGAAAACGTGTTGGTCAAGGATTAATTGAAGCCTTCTCAACAACTTGTGAAAGTTGTGGTGGTAGAGGAATTCATATCCATAGTGAGCCGGTCAAAAAGGTGGCATTAGAAAAGGATATGGATCAACGATTTGCAAAGAGTAATAAGGCATCACAAGATGATGATGCGGATGAGCAAGCAGACTCAGATGATGATTCAACTGATGATGATATAGATACTGATCAAAACTTAAATTCAAATCAAGTAGATGAACCAATTGAACAACCACCAGTTGCACCTGGCCGCCGTAAGGGGCGCAGAGCAGTCAGTACTGGGGTTATTTCAACTAGTTAATCACCTGCATTTGACCAGGAGTAGATCAATCTCTACCCTTATCTACCTAGCCAGATCTGAATTATTCAATCTTGGTTAATAACTAGAAGGAGTACACGGTGTACGCGATTGTTAAAGCAGGCGGACGGCAAGAGAAGGTTTCAGTTGGTGAGACCCTTGTTGTTGATCGTCTTGATGCGGCAGTTGGATCAAAGGTAACTTTTCCAGCAGTCCTACTAGTTGATGGCGCAGATGTAACAGCTGATCCAAAGGTGCTTGCCGGCGTTAAAGTAACTGGTGAGGTACTGGCAGAACAAAAAGGACCAAAGATTGCGATTTTGCGATACAAGAGCAAAACCGGATACCGCCGTCGACAAGGATTTCGTGCAAAATTAACAAGAGTTAAAATAACTGGAATTAACAAGTAACTACTACTTAAGGCAGGTGAAAGCAGATGGCAAGTAAAAAGGGTGTCTCCTCAACCAGAAATGGTCGCGACTCAAATGCGCAATACCTTGGCATCAAGCGATTTGCTGGCCAGGTAGTTAAGGGCGGTGAAATTTTGGTTCGCCAACGCGGAACCTACTTCCACCCAGGAAAGAATGTTGGAATTGGAAAAGATGACACATTATTTGCACTAGAAGGTGGTTCAGTTGAATTCGGTCGCGCTCGCGGTCGTCGTGTAGTAAACATCGTTCCGGTTTCTTAAACCCAGCGGATATTTAATTATGGGTCCGCTATCTGCGGGCCCATTTTTATTTGTTCCAAACAGCTAGCGAGAGGGAGTTAACATGGCAACATTTGTTGATCGTGTTACTTTGCATGCTAGCGCTGGCAAAGGTGGAGATGGATGTGTTTCAGTCCACCGTGAAAAATTTAAACCATTAGGTGGTCCAGATGGCGGAAATGGTGGACGCGGTGGCGACATCGTTTTAGTTGTTGATCCAGATGTGACTACATTATTGGATTTTCATCACTCACCACACCGTAAATCAACTGATGGTAAGAAAGGCGCTGGTGATTTTTGCAATGGTCCTGAAGGACAAGACTTAATTTTGTCGGTTCCAAATGGCACGGTGGTTAAGGATGTAAATGGAATTACCATCGCAGATTTAGTTGGTTTTGGTACCAGATTCATGGCAGCACAAGGTGGCAAGGGTGGATTGGGAAATGCTGGTCTATCTAACTCAAAACGCAGAGCGCCAGGTTTCGCACTCCTTGGTGAGCCAGGTGAAGGTCGAACATTATTTTTAGAGTTAAAAAGCGTTGCAGATATTGGATTAGTTGGCTATCCAAGTGCAGGTAAGTCCTCTTTAATTGCAGCTATCTCAGCAGCTAGGCCAAAAATTGCTGACTATCCATTTACCACCTTGGTGCCAAACCTTGGTGTTGTACAAGCTGGTGATACTAGGTTCACAGCGGCAGATGTACCTGGCTTAATTCCAGGTGCCAGCCAAGGCAAAGGTTTAGGACATGAGTTTTTGCGCCATGTTGAGCGATGTGCAGCCCTGGTTCATGTATTGGATTGTGCAACTCTTGAAACTGATCGAGATCCAGTAAAGGATTTTGATGTTATTGAAGAGGAATTAAAAGAGTACGGCGGCTTAGCAGATCGGCCAAGAATTATTGCGTTAAATAAAATAGATCTTCCAGATGGTAAAGCAATGGCAGATATGGTGCAAAAAACACTAGAGGATCGTGGATTCCTAGTATTTCAAGTATCTGCTGCCTCCCGCGAAGGTGTCCAAGAATTAATTTATGCCATGGCACAGATAATTCAAAAAGTTCGCAAAGTACAAAAAGAGGCTCAGGTTGCCAGAATTGTGCTCAGACCGATTGCTGTTGATGATGCTGGCTTTGAAGTTATTGCAAATAAAGATGGCACATTCAACATTACTGGTGACAAACCCGAGCGATGGGTTAAGCAAACAGATTTTGCAAATGCTGAAGCAATTGGTTACTTAGCAGATCGACTTGCCTCCTACGGTATTGAGAAAGAATTATTCAAGCAGGGTGCCAAGTCAGGGGATGAGGTAAGAATTGGATCAGGGGATGAGGCGGTTATTTTTGATTGGGAGCCAAGTATTGAAGCTGGCGCTGAATTACTAGCTGGTGGCCCTAGAGGAGAAGATCTTCGTCTTTCAACACCTTGGCGAATGGATTTATTAGAAGATGACATTGATCAATTAAGTGATGATGAGATTGAAATGCAATGGGAGTACAACGTAGCAAATCCTAGAAATCCTCGGGTGGATGAAGATGTCCGTTGATTTAAGCAGTTGCAATCGAGTTGTAATAAAGGTTGGTTCATCGACTCTTACTGGCAACGCCGGTGCCAATCTAGATCCAAAAGCGATTGATAATTTAGTTGATGTAGTTGCAAAATTAAGAGAAGAAAATAAAGAAGTAATTGTGGTTTCATCCGGTGCTATTGCAGCAGGTTTATCACCACTTGGTTTGTCTTCTCGTCCTTCAGATCTAATTACTCAACAAGCAGCCGCTTCAGTTGGCCAAGGCTTACTGATGGCCAAATACACGCACTCCTTTAATAGATTTAAAATAACTACCTCACAGGTATTAATCACGATAGAGGATATAAACCGGCAAGGGCATGTTGAAAATATTAAAGGCGTGCTAAATTCCTTATTAAAACTAGGTGTGGTTCCTATTATTAATGAAAATGACACTGTTGGCACCGATGAGATTAGGTATGGTGATAATGACGGCCTAGCAGCGCTAGTAACAACATTGATCACAGCAGATTTATTAATCCTTATTACCGATATCGATGGTTTGTATGACGCTAATCCAAAAGTAGTGGGTGCTAAACAAATTCACTGGGTATCTGATATTTCAAAGATTGACATTAAATCACTTGGTGGTGCGGGTGCTTCCGGAGTTGGAAGTGGCGGCATGATTACAAAAATTGAAGCAGCTAAGGTTGTGACTAAAGCTGGAATTGGCATGTTGCTTACCAAACTATCTGATCTACCAGCTGCTTTAGCTGGTAATGAAGTCGGTACTTACTTTTCCCCTAATTAGTTTTTTAGGTTAGATATTTTAAGAAGTACAGATACAGTATCTTCTTCGTGTTTTGAATTAGTGGGGTTATCACTTAACTTAACAATTACAGTTCTGGTGGCCGGATTTACAAATATAAATTGACCGTGAAGTCCCTCTGCCATAATTGTATTTGGGTATGGATGCCAAGTTTGAGCACCGTATCCCCAGTTGTGATCCAAAGTAGTTACAGGAGTTGACATTCTATTTAACCAGTTTTTATCAATTATTTTATTTGGACCAGCGTAACCACCATTTAAGAAGAGCATGCCAATTCGACCATAATCTATTGCGGACGCATTAAAGCAACAGAAGGTTTTTTCAGTACCACCTACTCGATCAACATTCCAGGTGGCCGGGTATTTAGCACCTGCAACCTGCCAAACATTTTGACTAAAGTAATCAGCCACTTTTTTTCCAGTCACCTTCTTGATAACCATACCAAGCATCTGTGTGTCTACACTTCGATACTCAGCTTTACTACCAGGCTCAAATGCCATTTTGCGATTGTTTTTTAAGAACCAATCTAAATCTGTTGTGGCATACATCTGCGCAATTGCAACCCCCCATCCAGTGGGACCTGATGGATAATTATCAGTTACTCCCACACCAGCTTTCATATCAAGCAAATCTTTTATAGTTATTAAGTCAAAGCTACTACCGGCTTTTAAATCTGGAAAAAAATCAACAAATTTATCACTCTCTTTGATTTTGCCTTGATTAATTAGTTGGCCAATCATTATTGATGTCATTGTTTTTGCCACAGAGTATGAGGGCAACTGGCTACTTTGTGTTACACCATCTTTGTACCACTCATATGTCATTACGCCATTTCTGATTACAAGAAATGCATTTGTATCTGTTTTTTTGAGAAACTCATTGAAGGGTAGTGAGGTGCCCTGATACATAATCTCTGCTGGCATTTTTTCAGAGGCAACTGGCAAGGTGATCGGATTTTTTGAAGGATCAATTACATGCCAAGGCATTAAAGTGGGAGTTTTTGATGCTGGTGCCAATCCTAATTTTATAGCGGCAATTGGCTCGGGGTAGTGGACTACTCGGGTAAAGATAAAAAGAGCGACATACAAAAGGGTGATTGATACAACTGTGTTGCGTAGGATCCGAAATAGCCGCATCATCCGCATACTCTATTTGACCGTAGGCTTAGGACATGGATGCCACAACGATAGTTGCAGATATTGCTAAAAAAGCGAGAACAGCAGCGCGCACCTTAGCCACTTCATCTGCAACAGAGCGCAACCAAGTTTTACTGAACATTGCTGATCAACTAGAAAAGAACCTAGATTTAATTCTAAAAGCTAACCAAAAAGATATGCAGGCAGCAAAGAGTGCTGGCATTAATTCATCTCTACAAGATCGATTATCACTCACGCCAGAGAGAGTAAAAGCAATGGCGCAAGCTGCGCGTGATATTTCAAAATTATCTGATCCACTAGGAAGAGTTATTATTGAACGCAACTTAGCAAATGGTTTAAATCTAAAACAGATCTCCGTGCCCTTTGGTGTAGTAGGTATGGTCTATGAGGCTCGTCCAAATGTCACAGTGGATGCAGCAGTAATTTTAATTAAATCTGGCAATGCTGCTCTTTTGCGTGGTTCATCAACTGCAGCCGAGAGCAATCAAGTCCTAGTTGATGTTATGAAGCAATCTTTTACTGGCACAAATATTTCAAGTGAGGTACTTCAGTTGATTCCTTCAACAGATCGAAGCACTGTCACCGCGTTACTTACCGCAAGAGGGAAGGTTGATTTAGTAATTCCCCGAGGAAGTGCCGAATTAATTCGCTCCGTTGTCGATGAAGCAACCGTGCCAACGATTGAAACTGGGGCTGGAGTTTGCCATGTGTATGTAGATAAATCAGCAGATTTTAAAAAAGCAATTGCAATCTTAATTAACTCTAAGTGNGATCGGCCAAGTGTNTGCAATGCAGCTGAGACCTTACTNATTCACCAAGATATCGCTGAAGAGTTCACGCCAATCGCCTTGGAAGAGCTGACAAAATCTGGCGTGATTATCAATGCNGATACAAAAAGCAAAGTGATTGCTGATAAATCTGGGATAAAGGTCAATCTTGCTGTGCAAGATTCCTGGTCAACTGAGTATGGCACCTTGGAAATCAATGTTGCCCAGGTCAGTGATGTATTAGGCGCACTTGATCATATTGCTAGGTATGGCACAAAACATACTGAAGCAATAGTGGCTAGTGATCAAGATGCGATAGATAAATTTACTTCTCTGAATGATTGCGCTGCGATCATGGTTAATGCCTCGACAAGATTTACCGATGGAGGGCAGATGGGATTTGGTGCTGAAATCGGAATTTCAAATCAAAAAATGCATGCCCGTGGGCCAATGGGACTGGAACAAATGACAACGACAACATGGATTGTTAGCGGCAGCGGGCAAATACGCCAGTGAATTAACACCAGTTATACTCGCTAATTATGTCTGCAATCTCCCGCGATGAAGTAGCAAACCTAGCCAGGCTAGCCCGAATTTCAATGTCTGATGATGAGTTAGATCATCTAGCTGGTGAGCTGGATGTAATTCTTGGTGCGGTAAAAAGAGTTCAAGAGGTGGCATCTGCAGATGTTAAGCCAACTTCACATCCACTTGATGTCAACAATGTAACCCGTGAAGATGTAGTAACCCCAAGTTTGTCACCAGAGCAATCATTATCTGGTGCGCCGGCAACTGCTGAGCAAAGATTTAAAGTGCCACAAATTTTAGGTGAAGAGTGATGAGTATCAGAGATAGTGCAGCCAGTATGGCGGCTGCTTTAGCGAAAAAAGAGATTACCTCAGTTGAGTTAACAAATCAGCATTTTGATCAAATTAATGCAGTCGATAAAGATGTGCATGCTTTTTTATATTTAGATAAAGAAGGCGCTTTAGCGCAAGCAAAAGAAGTAGATAAAAAACGTGCTGCAGGTGAGAAATTATCACCACTTGCAGGTGTGCCACTTGCTTTGAAAGATGTAATGGTGCAAAAAGATGTGCCAACAACTTGTGGCTCTAAAATTTTAGAGGGTTGGAAACCACCCTATGACTCAACTGTGGTTAGTAAGTTAAAAGCTGCTGGGATTGTAATTTTAGGTAAAACAAATATGGATGAGTTTGCGATGGGATCATCAACTGAGAACTCAGCATTTGGTCCAACTCATAACCCTTGGGATTTATCTAGAATTCCTGGTGGTTCAGGTGGTGGATCTTCAGCAGCACTTGCAGCATTTCAAGCACCACTTGCAATCGGTACCGATACTGGTGGATCAATTCGCCAACCTGCAGCTGTTACTGGAACTGTTGGAGTAAAGCCAACTTATGGCGCAGTTTCTAGATATGGATTAGTTGCATTCTCATCCTCACTTGATCAGGCAGGACCTTGTGCTCGGACAGTTTTAGATGCAGCACTTTTACACCAAGTTATTGCCGGCTTTGATCCAAAGGATTCAACCAGCATTAATCAGGTAACCCCAGATGTAGTTGCAGCTGCTAAAAAACTTGATGTAAAAGGAGTAAAGATTGGTGTAGTTAAACAATTAGCAGGAGATGGCTACCAAAAAGGTGTTGAGAACAAATTTAATGAGGCGATTGCTGAGTTAGTGAAATTAGGCGCCGAAATTATTGAAGTATCCTGTCCAAATTTTGAGTACGCACTTGCTGCTTATTATTTAATCGCACCAAGTGAATGCTCATCAAACTTAGCAAGATTTGATTCAATCAGATTTGGTTTAAGAGTTGGCGATGATGGGGCAAGGGGCGCCGAAGAGGTAATGAATCTAACCAGGCAGGCTGGGTTTGGTCGTGAGGTAAAGCGGCGAATAATTCTTGGCACCTACGCCTTATCTTCTGGTTATTACGATGCTTATTATGGTTCAGCCCAAAAGGTGCGCACACTGATCAAGCAAGATTTTGATAAAGCATTTGCTAAATGTGATGTATTGGTCTCACCAACTACTCCGACTACAGCATTTAAAATCGGTGAAAAAAGTAATGATCCACTTGCGATGTATTTAAATGATATTGCAACAATCCCAGTAAATATGGCTGGCATTGGCGGCATGAGTCTGCCTTGCGGTTTAGCAGATGAGGATAATTTACCGGTTGGATTTCAAATCATGTCACCTGCAATGAAAGATGATCGAATGTATTTAGTTGGCGGCGCACTTGAAGCAGCATTGCTCGATAAGTGGAAAAAACCTATTCTCGATTTTGCGCCAAAGTTAGTGGGGTCAAAATGAGTCTAAATTACGATCAAGTATTAGAAAAATATGAACCAACATTAGGACTTGAGGTCCATGTTGAGCTAAATACCAAATCAAAGATGTTTTGTGGTTGTGCCACTGAATTTGGAGCGGCGCCAAATACCCAAACCTGCCCAGTCTGTTTAGGGTTGCCAGGTGCCTTGCCAGTTGTTAATAATCGGGCGATCGAGAGCACAATATTAATTGGCCTAGCTTTAAATTGCTCCATCGCACCCTTCTCAAGATTTGCTCGTAAAAATTACTTTTACCCAGATATGCCTAAGAATTTTCAAACCTCCCAGTATGACGAGCCAATCTGCATAAATGGCTACCTAGATGTTGAGATTGAAACAGATGAGGGCAGTAAAACTTTTAGGGTAGAGATTGAAAGAGTGCATATGGAGGAGGACACTGGTAAATCACTTCATGTCGGTGGCTCAACTGGGCGAATTCATGGCGCTGATTACTCACTCCTTGATTACAACCGAGCAGGAATTCCGTTGGTAGAAATTGTTACCAANATGGTTCCNAACACNGGCAAATACGCACCAGCTGTTGCCAAAGCATATGTAGCCACTTTGCGCGATATTTTGAAAGCTTTAAAAGTCTCTGATGTAAAGATGGAGCAAGGTTCACTTAGATGTGATGTGAATCTGTCACTTTCTAAATCTGGCAGTGGAAAACTTGGTACCAGAAGTGAGACAAAAAATGTTAACTCACTGCGTTCAGTTGAAAGAGCGGTGAGTGGTGAAGCGGTGCGGCAGGGAAATAGATTAGAAAGTGGTGAAAAAATTGTGCAAGAGACTCGTCACTTTTTAGAGGAGAGTGGTCAAACTAGACCAGGTAGATCAAAGGAGCAGGCGGAGGATTACCGTTACTTCCCAGAGCCAGATTTAGTTCCAGTTGCACCAGATGCAACTTGGATTGAAAAACTTCGCAAACAATTACCAGAAAAACCAGCAGATCGCAGGAAGAGATTGCAAACTGCATGGGGTGTGCCAGATAAAGAGATGGCAGCAATGATTAATGCCGAATTACTCGACACAGTTGAAGAGACAGTTTTATTGGGATCAGATCCAACCAAAGCAAGATCTTGGTGGTTAGGTGAGGTTTCAAGAATTGCAAATGATCGCGCAGTTTCGCCAACTGAGTTAATTTCCGTTAAAGATGTTGCGCAAATAATTGAACTAATCACACAAGGAGAGTTGACTGATAAATTAGCTCGTCAAGTCGTTGAAGGCGTAATAGCTAAAGAGGGTTCACCAAGTGAGGTAATTACAAAACGTGGACTTAAGGTTGTCTCAGATGATTCAGAACTTATGAAGGCCATCGAAGCAGCGATTGCCGCCTCACCTGACACCGCCGAGAAGGTTCGTGGTGGCAATATTCCAGCAGCTGGTGCATTAATTGGTGCGGTGATGAAATTAACAGGTGGCCAAGCAGATGCGGCTAAGGTGAAAGAACTATTACTAAAGCATTTAGGGCAATAAACTAATCTCATGAGCGAAAAAAATCCGCCAAACAAGATGAAGCCAAGATCTGGCTTAGTCACCGATGGCATGGAGCGTGCGCCAGCACGAGGAATGTTGCGTGCTGTTGGTATGAAGGATGAGGATTTTGCTAAGCCTCAAATTGGTATTGCATCCTCTTGGAATGAAATTACACCTTGTAATTTATCCCTAGATAGATTAGCCAAAGCTTCGAAGAAGGGCGTAATAGATGCTGGTGGATTCCCAATGCAATTTGGAACGATCTCAGTCTCTGATGGAATTTCTATGGGACATGAAGGAATGCATTTTTCTTTGGTATCAAGAGAGGTAATCGCTGATTCAGTCGAGACTGTGATGCAGGCAGAACGGTTTGATGGCATGGTCACCTTTGCTGGCTGCGATAAATCATTACCGGCAATGATGATGGCAGCAGCACGGATGGATGTGGCAAGTGTTTTTGTTTACGCCGGATCGACTATGCCAGGAAAAGTGGATGGCAGAGATGTCACAATCATTGATGCATTTGAGGCGGTTGGTGCTTGTGCCCGCGGATTAATTTCGCAGGAGGAGGTAGATAAAATTGAAAGAGCTATCTGCCCAGGAGAAGGTGCTTGTGGTGGCATGTATACCGCTAACACGATGGCAGCAGTTGGCGAGGCAATTGGTTTATCACTTCCTGGTTCGGCATCACCACCTTCAATAGATCGCCGGCGTGATGATTATGCAGTTAAATCAGGAGCGGCGGTTGTGGAGTTAATTCGCAAGGGAATTACAACTAGGCAGATTCTTACCAAAAAAGCTTTTGAAAATGCAATCACAGTTGTTATGGCACTGGGTGGATCAACTAATGCTGTTCTGCACTTGCTTGCAATTGCTCATGAAGCAGAGGTTGATTTAACACTTGAAGATTTCCACAGAGTTGGCTCTAAGGTGCCATTACTTGGTGACTTAAAACCATTTGGTAAGTATGTAATGACTGATGTTGACAAAGTTGGTGGAATTCCGGTAATTCTTAGGGCGCTTTTAGATGCAGGTCTACTACATGGCGACTGTTTGACTGTTACTGGAAAAAGTATGGCGGAGAACTTAAAGGATATTAAGCCACCTGATGCTGATGGTGAAATATTAAAAGCGGTGAAAAACCCACTTGCTTTAGGTGGTGGGATAACAATCCTTAATGGATCACTGGCGACAGAGGGTGCGGTTTGTAAAACAGCGGGAATAGATGTTGAATTTTTTGAAGGTCCAGCAAAGGTTTTCGAGCGTGAGCAATCTGCGATGGATGCATTAGAAAGTGGTGCGATCGTGGCAGGAGATGTTGTAGTAATTCGATATGAAGGACCAAAGGGTGGTCCTGGTATGCGAGAGATGTTGATGATTACCGGCGCCATTAAAGGGGCAGGTCTTGGTAAATCTGTCTTGCTATTAACAGATGGGCGGTTTTCAGGAGGCTCGACCGGATTATGTGTTGGCCATGTTGCACCAGAGGCGGTTGATGCAGGACCAATAGCCTTTATCAAAAATGGTGATCTAATCAGAGTTGACATAAAAAAACGCAATCTAGATTTAGTAGTTGATGAAAAAGAGATGAACGAGCGAAAGAAAAGCTTTAAGCCAATTCCACATAAGTACCGTCGTGGTGTATTGGCGAAATATTCAAAACTTGTGGGCAGTGCTTCAAAGGGTGCAGTCTGCGATTAATTGCACTTTTGTTATAAGCACGCTCAAATGATGAGATCACTATCTCAGGGTTTGACTACCTGATATCTGACCTGCGAAACTAAGCCCATGAAGAAGACATCGCTAATCTCACAACTTTCGATCACATCTGTGGTCGTAGTGATTATCGAGCGTGCGCGCTAACAGCAATAGTTAGTTCGCACCCCTCAGATAAAACTGGGGGGTTTTGTATTACAGGAGCAANAAATAAAGGAAGGAAATGATGGNCAAGATAANCGGTGCGCAAAGTTTAGTTAACGCACTTGAAGCTGCTGGTGTTGATGTCATGTTNGGCATCCCAGGNGGCGCAATTCTTCCTGCCTANGATCCTATTTTTGATTCTAAGATTCGCCATATTTTAGTAAGACATGAGCANGGCGCAGGACATGCAGCAACTGGTTATGCCCAAGCTACTGGACGAGTTGGTGTTTGTATTGCAACCTCAGGTCCGGGNGCAACAAATTTAGTAACCCCACTTGCTGATGCACAGATGGATTCAGTTCCAATGGTGGCAATTACTGGACAGGTTCCATCAGCAGCTATTGGTACCGACGCGTTTCAAGAGGCAGATATTCGCGGTGTAACTATGCCAATAACTAAGCATAATTATTTAATTACTAATCCAGATGATATTCCACGGGCGATCGCTGAAGCATTTTATATTGCCAGCACCGGCAGACCTGGTCCAGTTTTAGTTGACATTGCCAAGGATGCACTTCAAAAAGAGACGACTTTTAATTACCCAAAAACTGTTTCACTTGCCGGTTATAACCCAGTATTAGAGCCAAAGAGTGAGGCGATCAGAGATGCGGCTGCGCTAATTGCCCAATCTAAGAAACCACTTCTTTATGTTGGCGGCGGTGTAATTAAGGCAAATGCCTCACGAGAGTTGATGCAGCTTGCTGAAATAACTGGCGCACCAGTAGTCACTACCTTGATGGCAAGGGGTGCTTTCCCAGACTCTCATAACCAACATCTTGGTATGCCTGGTATGCATGGCACAGTTGCTGCTGTTACTGCGCTACAAAAAGCAGATCTGCTAATAACTTTAGGCGCAAGATTTGATGATCGAGTTACTGGCAAGCTCTCCACCTTCGCACCAAATGCCAAGATTATTCATGCAGATATTGATCCAGCAGAGATTGGCAAAAATCGTCATGCTGATGTGGCGCTGATTGGTGATTTAAAAAACATATTAAAGGCACTAAACCCAGCAACCAAGGCAGCGTTAGCAAAATCTGCCCCCGACTTAACTCCATGGCTAAATGAGGTTTATGGTTGGCGCAAAAAATTCCCACTTGGCTATGACAAGCCGGCAGATGGTTCTGTTTCACCGCAATATGTAATTGAAAGAATTGGCAAAATATCTGGCCCAGATACAATTTTTGCAGCTGGTGTTGGTCAACATCAGATGTGGGCTTCACAATTTATTGGTTATGAGAAACCAAGAACCTGGCTTAACTCAGGTGGTCTTGGCACGATGGGATATGCAGTTCCAGCGGCGATGGGCGCAAAGGTTGGCGCTCCTGATACCACTGTGTGGGCGATTGATGGTGATGGTTGCTTCCAGATGACAAATCAAGAGTTAGTGACCTGTGCATTAAATAATATTCCAATTAAAGTAGCGGTGATTAATAATGAGTCATTAGGAATGGTTCGCCAGTGGCAAACACTGTTCTACAACCAACGTTACTCAAATACTGATCTGCATTCAAAGCGCGTCCCTGATTTTAAATTGTTAGCAGAGGCGATGGGTTGTGTTGGAATGCGATGTGAGAAACCAGAGGATGTTGATAAAACTATTGAGGCTGCTATGGCAATTAATGATCGCCCAGTTGTAGTTGATTTTAATGTTCATCGTGATGCGATGGTGTGGCCAATGGTGGCAGCTGGCACATCAAATGATGATATTACTGTTGCCAGATCTATGGCACCTGTCTGGGATTCACAGGAGTTGTAATGGCTATTCATACATTGGCAGTTTTGGTTGAAAACTCACCTGGTGTACTAGCGCGGGTGGCATCTTTGTTCTCTCGTCGTGGTTACAACATTGACTCACTTGCGGTGGGTCCAACTGAGAATGCAACAGTTTCTAGAATGACCATTGTTTTAAACTTAGAGGGGCACGCTCTTGATCAAGTAAGTGCGCAATTATTTAAATTAGTAAATGTTATTGGCATCTCTGAAATGAAGGATTCTGACTCCTTAAAGCGTGAAATTTTATTAGTGAAGGTTGCTAACACCCCGGCTAACAAAGAAATCGCAAAGAAGCACCAGGCTGTAATTGCAGATGAATCTGCCAGCACGATTTCACTTGAAGCGGTCGGAAGTTCTGCTGCAATTGAAGCACTATTAAATGATTTAAAACCAAGTGGAATTCGTGAGTTAGTTCAGTCAGGCTTAGTAGCGTTAGAGCGGGGAGATCACACCCTGGCGGACCGTACGCTAAGCACTATGGGAACTGCTAACGAGTCAGATCCAAATAGCTCAACTGCTGATTACCAAAATTAAACCAACAACCTAAGGAGATATACAGTGGCAACGATGTATCACGATGAAGATGCAGATCTAGCAATTATCCAATCAAAAAAAGTTGCGGTAATTGGCTATGGCTCTCAAGGACATGCACATGCACTATCACTTCGTGATAGTGGTGTTGATGTTGTAGTTGGTTTAGCGGAAGGGTCAAAATCAAGACCAAAAGCAGAGGCTGAAGGTCTTAAGGTGGCAACAGTTGCAGATGCAGTAAAGGGCGCAGATGTGGTGATGTTGTTAGCACCTGATCATGTGCAGCGCCATATTTATAATGATTCAATCGCACCAAATATCAAAGATGGTGCAGCTCTGTTTTTTGGCCACGGTTTTAATATCAGATTTGGCTATATCAAACCAACTAACAAGGTTGATGTTTGTATGGTTGCACCAAAAGGCCCTGGACACTTGGTAAGACGTGAGTATTCAGCAGGCAGAGGAGTACCAGTAATTGTTGCAGTGGAACAAGATGCAACTGGTAATGCTTGGCCATTAACTCTTTCTTATGCCAAAGCAATTGGCGGCTTGCGTGCTGGCGGAATCTTGACCACATTTACCGAAGAGTGTGAGACAGATTTGTTTGGTGAGCAATCTGTGCTTTGTGGTGGTGCATCCCAATTAGTTATGTATGGATTTGAAACCTTAATCGAGGCTGGTTACCAACCAGAGGTTGCCTATTTTGAGTGCTTGCATGAGCTAAAACTTATNGTTGATCTTATGTATGAAGGTGGTATNGCAAAACAACGATGGTCAGTGTCAGACACAGCTGAGTATGGTGATTACATCTCAGGTCCAAGAGTCATTGATCCAAGTGTTAAAGAGAATATGAAAGCNGTACTNGCTGATGTGCAATCAGGNGCNTTTGCNAAGCGCTTTATCGATGATCAAGATGCTGGTGCTCCTGAATTCAAGGCACTTCGCGCAAAAGGTGAAGTACATCCAATTGAGCAAGTTGGTAGAGATCTTCGCAAGATGATGTCTTGGGTTAAATCTTCAAACAAAGATGATTACAAAGAGGGAACCGCAGCGCGTGGCTAAACCCGTTGTATTAATTGCTGAAGAACTAAGTCCCGCCACATTAGCGGCGTTAGGACCTGAGTTTGAGGTGCGCAATTGCAACGGAGCAGATCGCAGTGAATTACTAGCAGCACTTTCTAAGGGAGTAGATGCGGTTTTAATCCGCTCTGCAACCAAGATGGATGCAGAGGCAATTGCTGCAGCAAAAGGGTTAAAGGTAATCGCTAGAGCAGGTGTGGGCTTAGATAATGTTGAAATACCAGCAGCAACTGCAGCTGGTGTGATGGTAGTAAATGCACCAACATCAAATATTGTTTCAGCTGCTGAAATTGCAATTGGATTACTTATAGCATCAGCTCGATTTATTTCACCAGCTCATGCTGCCCTTCGTAATGGAAAATGGGCGCGCTCTAAATACACCGGTGCTGAATTGTTTGAAAAAACCTTGGGAATTGTTGGTTTTGGGCGGATAGGGCAGTTGGTTGCACACCGAATGCAAGCGTTTGGAATGAATGTAGTTGCATATGATCCATATCTTCAGCCAGCACGTGCTGCGCAATTAGATGTCAGGTTAGTTGAACTCGATGAGCTACTTGAGATAAGTGATTTCATCACAATTCACCTACCAAAGACTAAAGAAACGGCTAATTTAATTGGTGAGCAAGCGCTGAAAAAAGTGAAACCCTCTGTACGAATTATCAATGCTGCCCGTGGCGGTGTGTTAGATGAGGCGGCACTATATGAAGCTTTGAAATCTGGAAGAGTTGCTGGCGCCGGACTTGATGTATTTGCTACTGAACCATGCACAGATTCACCTTTGTTTTCATTAGACAATGTGGTTGCTACACCGCACTTGGGTGCTTCAACTGATGAAGCACAAGAACGGGCTGGAATTGCTGTGGCTATTTCAGTTAGAAAAGCTTTATCTGGTGAACTAGTTCCAGATGCAGTAAATGTGAAGGGTGGAGCGATTGATCAAGCAGTTCGCCCAGCACTGCCACTAGTTGAAAAATTGGCACAAGTTGCTACCGCACTTGCCAAGGATGTTATTTCTGCAATTGATGTTGAAGTTCGCGGTGAGATCGCATCCCTTGATGTTTCAATACTTGCAACTAGCGCGCTAAAGGGAGCACTCCTTGCGATGGGAGCTGAAGATGTTACCTATGTAAACGCCCCAGCATTAGCAACTGAAAGATCAATTAGCTCAACGGTTTCAACTGATTCTGAAAGCCCAGATCATCGTAATTTAGTTTCAGTACGGGCGGCATGTGCTGATGGCAGCCAGGTACTTGTAAGTGGCACATTAATGGGAATCAAACAGGTTGAAAAGATTGTTGGCATAGATAAATTAGATCTAGATTTAAAACCTACCAATAATTTGCTATTCCTAAGGTATGCCGACCGACCTGGTGTAGTTGGTGTAGTTGGAAATGCATTAGGTAAGTTGAAGATTAACATTGCAGATATGCAGGTTGGTCGCACCCAAGAGGGTGGCCAGGCTTTGATGGCATTAACTGTTGATTCAGTCATTCCAAAAGAGATTATTGATGTGATTGCAAAAGAGACTGGGGCATCCTTAGTTCGCTTTGTAAATTTGGTGAATGAGTGAAAACTTATAACTTAGCAACAATCCCTGGAGATGGCATTGGGCCTGAGGTAGTAACTCAAGGTTTGCGGGTCTTGGATGCAGTAGCAAAAAAATATGATTTAGAGTTTAAGAAAACTAATTACGAATTGGGTGCTGCTTACTGGCATAAAACCAAGGAAACATTGCCAGATTCAGTAATGGCAGAGTTAGCTAAATCTGATGTAATTTTATTAGGAGCAGTAGGGGATCCAACTGTGCCAAGTGGGGTATTAGAGCGAGGCTTATTACTCAAGCTTCGATTTGCCTTTGAACATTACATAAATCTAAGACCAGCAAAATTATTTCCAGGAGTTACATCCCCTATTACAAACAACAAGGGAATTGATTTCATCGTAGTCAGAGAAGGCACTGAAGGGTTATATGTTGGTGCTGGCTCACTTAAAGATGAGGGAACAAATAAAGAGTTAGCAATTGAAGAATCAATTAATACCTATAAGGGTGTGGAGCGGGTAATTAGAGATGCCTTTAATCGAGCGATGATTCGCCCACGCAAAAAACTTACTTTGGTACACAAGAACAATGTGTTGACTCGAGCAGGTGGACTTTGGACTCGGGTTTTTAATGAGGTGGCTAAGGATTTCCCGCAAGTCACAACCGATTACCTACATGTGGATGCAGCATCAATGTTTTTTGTTACTAACCCAGAGAGATTTGATGTAGTGGTAACTGATAATTTATTTGGCGACATCATTACTGATATTGCAGCTGCAATCTGTGGTGGTATTGGCCTAGCAGCTAGTGGAAATATCAATCCAACTGGGCAGTTTCCTTCGATGTTTGAGCCGGTCCATGGTTCAGCTCCAGATATTGCTGGTAAGAATTTAGCCGACCCAACTGCAACGGTATTATCAGTAGCAATGATGCTAAATCATCTTGGGCAAGATAAAGCAGCCAATGATGTGGAGGTTGCGGTGGCTAAGGATCTAGCTGCTCGCGCAGATAAGAAGCGATCAACTACCGAAATTGGTGATGCACTAGTGGCTGGAGTCTTATGAAAGTAATAAGTAATCCAAATTCAAATCCAATTAGCGCAGCAGAGCGTGATAAGCGAGTTGCCAATTCCGGCTTTGGTAAGTACTACACGGATAATATGGTGGTTGCTACTTGGAGTGAGGCAACTGGTTGGGATGATGCAAAATTACAACCATATGGCCCAATCACTTTAGATCCAGCGTCAATGGTCTTTCATTATGGCCAAGAAATATTTGAAGGAATGAAAGCGTATTCGCAGCCAGATGGTGGAGTTTCATTATTTAGGCCAGATGCAAATGCAAAACGCTTTGCAAAATCTGCTGCCAGAATTGCCTTACCTGAAATGCCAGTTGATTTCTTTGTTAAAACNATTGAGGAANTAGTAAANGNNGATGCGGGTTGGGTNCCAAAGAAGGTTGGCGAATCTTTATATATTCGNCCATTTATGATTGCAACTGAGGTTGGACTTGGTGTGCGCCCATCAAATCACGCTACATACATTTTGATTGCAACTCCTGCCTCTGCTTACTTTAATGCTGCAAAAGCGGTAACTGTTTGGATCTCAACTGAGTATGTAAGAGCAGCATTAGGTGGCACAGGTGAAGCAAAGTGCGGTGGAAATTACGCAGCTTCCNTGCTTGCACAAAAACAAGCAGCTAAAGAGGGTTGTGATCAGGTTGCCTACATTGATGCTAAAGAGCGCAAATGGGTTGAAGAGATGGGTGGCATGAATCTCTACTTCATTAAAGGCAGTGGCAAGGATGCCAAGATTATTACCCCAAAGTTGACTGGCACATTACTTCCTGGCATTACCAGAGATTCAATATTAACTTTGGCAGCAGATCTAGGATATAAAACGGAAGAGGGAATGATCTCAATTGATGATTGGCGCGATGGCGTTAAATCAGGTGAGATAACTGAGATATTCGCATGTGGCACTGCTGCGGTTGTTTCAGCAGTAGGTGCTGCAAAAAGTATTCATGGCACCTGGCAAACTGGTGATGGACAACCTGGTGTAATAACTAATGAGATTCGAGCAGCATTGTTAGCAATTCAACATGGCACAGCAGCTGATAAGCATGGCTGGAATAAAAGAGTTATCTGATGACAATTAATGATTCATTTCATATCTATGACACCACACTTCGTGATGGCGCCCAACAAGAGGGCTTAAATCTTTCAGTCCACGATAAGTTAACCATTGCAAGACACTTAGATGATTTAGGTGTTGGTTTTATTGAGGGTGGCTGGCCGGGAGCTAACCCNAANGACACTGAGTTTTTTAAATTAGCACAAACTGAGTTAAANCTTAAAAATGCCACCTTTGTTGCATTTGGTGCAACTAGGAGACCTGGTGTTAAAGCTGCTGATGATCAACTGCTTAGGGCATTAGTTGATTCAAAAGCTGCTGCGGTCACACTTGTGGCAAAAAGCCATGATCGCCATGTTGATCTGGCATTAAAGACTCAATTAGATGAAAACCTGGCGATGATTGCAGATTCAATTAAATTTCTAAAGTCAGGTGGACAACGTGTTTTCTTAGATGCAGAACATTTCTTTGATGGATATATTTCAAATAAAGCTTACGCACTTGAGGTGATCAGAGTGGCGGCGGAGGCCGGTGCTGATGTAGTTGCACTTTGTGACACAAATGGTGGCATGCTGCCAGATGAGTTATCAAATATTGTGCATGAAGTATTAACTGCTTCAAAAGCACGCCTTGGTATTCATTGCCACAATGACACCGGGTGCGCAGTTGCGAACTCTTTAGCAGCAATATCTGCTGGAGTGACCCATGTTCAAGGAACCTTAAATGGATATGGTGAACGAACAGGAAATGCTGACTTAGTAAATATAATTGCAAATCTTGAGTTAAAAAAGAATAAAACTGTCTTACCTAAAGGCAAATTGCAAGAGGCTTTTCGCATCTCACATGCAGTTGCTGAAATTACAAACGTTGCACCAAGTGCCCGTCAGCCATATGTTGGCACCTCAGCCTTTGCCCATAAGGCAGGACTTCATGCATCTGCAATCAAGGTTGATCCCATGATGTATCAACATGAAACACCAGAATCTGTTGGCAATGACATGCGAATGTTGGTTTCAGAGATGGCTGGTCGTGCCTCAATTGAATTGAAATCAGTAGAGCTCGGTATTGATTTGGGTGGGGATAAGAACTTGATTGCCAGAGTAGTTGAAAAAGTTAAGGAGCTTGAAGGCAAAGGCTTTACCTTTGAAGCAGCCGATGCATCCTTTGAATTACTTCTTCGCACTGAGGTTTTGGGTAAGCGGCCAAGTTTTTTCACTATTGAAGATTGGCAAACCACAGTTCATCAGGATGAATCTGGAAAGGTAACAAGTAAGGCAACAGTTAAAATTAAAGCAAAAGGTGAAAGTATCTCTGCAAATGGTGTGGGAAATGGTCCAGTTAATGCTATTGATAACGCATTAAGGTCTGGATTAGAAAGCTTTTATCCAGAGCTATCAAAGCTTGAGTTGACTGATTACAAGGTGCGTATTTTGGAAGGTCGTCTTGGAACCGGTGCGGTCACTAGAGTTTTAGTTGAGACCAGTGATGGCAATGGTGAATGGAGCACAGTAGGCGTGCATGAAAATGTGATTGCAGCCTCAGCAATGGCATTAGATGACGCAGTTACCTATGGCTTACTAAGGCAGGGACGAAAACCCGAGTAATCTGCTGATCATGTCTGCTGCCTTGATCACCCAGTATGAAGAGCACTTGGCTTTGGTCAGGAATTTATCTGACAACTCAATACGAGGATATGTCACAGATTTAGAATCATTTTTAAAGCATATGGAGAAGCTAGGAATAGTTGAGTTTGATCAACTAGAAATTGAACACATTAGATCCTGGCTTGCTAATCTACAAAGCACTGGTGTTGCCAGATCCACTTTAACTCGAAGAATTGTTTCAATCCGTGCCTTTACTAATTGGGCAGCAGCAAATGGTTGGCTGACCTCTGATTTAGGGGCGACCTTAGCTATTCCTAAGCCACACAGAGTGTTGCCAGAGGTGTTAAATGTTGATGAGGCAGCAACTGTAATGAAAGCACTTGAAGATAGAGCAATGGCAGAACCCAGTGCATTAAACAGTCGCGATCTGGCACTAGTTGAGGTTTTATACGGTTCTGGTATTCGAGTTTCAGAGCTTTGTGGCTTAAATCTTAGTGATGTAGATAGATCTAGAAATACTTTAAATGTTATTGGTAAAGGAAATAAGCAGCGAGTAGTGCCGTTGGGTCTACCTGCAATGCGAACAATTGAAAGCTATTTAAGCAACGCTAGAGGTGAGTTTGTTAATCAACAATCTGCTGATGCTTTATTTCTTGGCTCTCGGGGTAAGCGAATTGATCAGCGCACAGTACGTGAGGTTGTTTATGAAGCGATGAAAGCAGTTGGTGCATCTATGGGGCCACATGGACTTCGCCATAGCGCTGCAACTCATTTACTAGAGGGCGGTGCTGATTTGCGAACTGTGCAAGAAATTCTTGGGCATGCCTCTTTATCTACTACTCAGATCTACACCCATGTATCTCCTGAGCGATTGCAAACAGCTTATAAGCAAGCACACCCAAGGGCATAGTTAATGAAAACCCAGTTGCCGGATGCAATTGCGCAGTTAGTAGAAAAAATAACATCACCACAATTTGTTAGAGCGGTTCTCTCTGGTCAACGCCGTAATCTGCAAACCCAGTATCTGCGAATTGATATCAAGCCAGTACTGCTTAAAGATGGGCTGAAGCTTCAAATTGTAAGTAGTGATGGCAAGAAAGATTTCACCAAAAATGTGGCAGCAGATTTTGATTTTGCGCAATTACTTAACTCTGGCTACGCCAACCTGCTAGTTGATACTGAAACTGAGTCCTTTCAAGTAAAAGTATCTAAAAAAGATGAGGCACTTTTATCTGTCAGTAAGGTGAGGTTAAGTAGAGAGTTATCTCATGACCGGCAAAAGCAGCGGATGCTGGCTGAAGGAAATCAGGTTTTCAAAGCACTTGATATGACAGATATTTTGGGGCGAATTAAGCCAAGCAAAATGGATAAGTACAAACAAGTTGATGAGTTTTTAAGATTAATTAATCAAACATTAGATTCTCAATTATTACCTAAAGATGAAATAAATGTTGTTGATCTAGGTTGTGGTCATGCCTATCTCACCTTTGCAGTGCAGGAGTTTCTAACGGATAAGTACAGTAAAGTTTTGATTTTAGGAGTAGATGAGAGGCAAGATTCAAAGCAACATAATGAAAAGGTGGCAGCTAAGTTAAAGGTTGATGCTAAATTCATTGCCGCTAAAATTGCCGATACGCCAGATCAAAAAGTTGATATTGCGATTGCACTTCACGCCTGTGACACCGCCACAGATGATGCAATTTACTGGGCGGTGAAAAATGATGCCAAAGTCATAATGGCAGCTCCATGTTGCATGCATGAGTTACAAACTCAGATTAAAGATTCCCCTGAACCATGGGAGTTGTTAACTAAGTATGGGCTTGTCAAAGAGCGGTTGGTTGATTTGATCACCGATTCACTCAGAGCACAGATCTTAAAGTTACTTGGCTTTAGGGTTGATATTGTGGAGTTTATTGGCGGAGAACACACTGCGCGTAATATTTTAATTAGAGCTGTTAAAACTGGAGCAGTGCCCACTGATCTTGACAAACAAAGGTATCAACAAATGATTAATGATTGGCAGATAAAACCATATTTGGCACAGTTACTGGCCGATGAGTTAAAAGCTGCGGCGCAGATCAGCCGGTCCTAGATTTTGGCAGTACCCACTTTCACTTACTAACTCACAATCAATAACCTGATAATTTCCAATTCCAACGCCAATTATTAAGCCAATCGCCAAAGTAGTAAGTGGGGTGGTAATTAGATAGGTCAGTTTCACCTGCCAATCTTGCAGTAACTCCATTTTTTTGCGCATGGGTGGGGGTTGGGGTGTGGAAAATTTGGCATAAATCTTCAGGTAGGATTCATCTCAGCACAGAATCAAAAGTTCTGTGACTTCACGCATCTTAAAGTGATTAATTAATTACTAATTAATAACTTATGGACCTGTTCGGTGTAGTTAGCAATAACTACTCGGTTCTAGATGCTAGGGATCTAGCAAATTGCTTGATCACAAACCGAGTGCTCTTTGTTACTTATTGTGTGAAAACACAACGGTAAATAAAGGAGTGAAAAAGGAGTGTGCCGCCATGGCGGTTGTAACAATGCGAGAACTTCTCGACAGTGGTGTTCATTTTGGTCACCAGACTCGTCGATGGAATCCAAAGATGAANCGCTTTATCTTTACTGAGCGCAACGGTATCTACATCATCGATATTCAACAATCATTAGCGTTAATTGACGCTGCTTATGAGTTTATTAAAGATGCAGTTGCAAAGGGTGGCCATGTACTTTTCGTTGGCACCAAGAAGCAGGCACATGAGCCAATCAAGCAACAATCTGCTCGAGTCAGCATGCCTTATGTAACAGAGCGATGGTTAGGTGGAATGCTTACCAACTTCCCAACTGTTTATAAGCGAGTACTTAGACTTAAAGAGTTAGAGGCGCTTGAAAACGCCAATGATCAACTATTAACTAAAAAAGAGTTACTAGTTCTTCGCCGTGAGCGCGAGAAGTTAAACAAAAACCTAGATGGAATTCGTAATATGACTAAGTTGCCAGCGGCAATTTGGGTAATTGATACTAAGAAGGAGCACATTGCAGTAGCTGAGGCGAAGAAACTTGGCATTCCAGTAATTGCAATCTTAGATACCAACTGCGATCCAGATGAGGTTGATTTTAAGATTCCTGGAAATGATGATGCTATTCGTTCCATCGCACTTCTTACCCGAGTAATGACAGATGCGATTGTGGCAGGATTACAAATTCGATCTGCGCAAGCAGCAAAGATTGCTGACAAGGCAGCAGCAGAGGCAGCAGCAGCTGCTGAAAAAACAGCAGAGCAGCCACTTGCTGATTGGGAGAAAGATTTAATTAAAGAGCCAACTGAAACAGCGGGTGCATAAGTTGGCATATACGGCAGAGGATGTTAAGAAATTACGGGAGCAGACCGCTGCTGGAATGCTTGATTGCAAAAAAGCATTGGATGAAGCCGATGGTGATTACCAAAAAGCGGTAGAGATCATTCGCATCAAGGGTCAAAAAGGTGTTACCAAGCGCGAAGGCCGTGCGACTTCAAATGGTTTAGTTGCTGGTAAAGCCGAAGGTGATCTTGGAGTACTGCTTGAACTAAATTGTGAAACTGATTTCGTAGCAAAGGGTGAGAAGTTTCAAGCCCTAGCTGATCAATTGCTTAATCACCTGGCAACATCAAAGATTACTGAGCTTGATAAGTTTTTATCCTCAAAACTTTCATCAGGCCAAATGGTGCAAGAGGTAATTGATGAAGGTAATGCGATGTTGGGGGAGAAGATTGAAATCAAACGGATCAGCGTTTTAACTGGTTCACCAGTCTCGTTATATCTACATAAGACATCCCCTGATCTACCACCACAGGTTGGTGTATTAGTGCAATTAAAAAATGCTGCTGAAGTAGTTGGCAAAGATATTGCCCAACATATTGCTGCCTTCGCACCTGTTTATGTCAGCCTTCGCACCTGTTTATGTCAGCCGGGATCAAGTGCCCGCTGATGAGATTGCCAAAGAACGCCGGTTGGCGGAGGAGACAGCGCGAGGTGAAGGAAAGCCTGAGGCTTCAATTGCCAAGATTGTTGAGGGTCGGGTTACTGGGTTTGTGAAAGAGGTTTCACTTCTTGAGCAAGCATTTGCCAAGGATGCAAAGAAAACTGTGCAGCAAATTTTAGATGAGGCAAAGACTGCCGTGTCCACCTTTAATAGATTCCGTGTAGGTCAGTAAACTTTTCAATACCATAAATTAGGAAAGGAGTGCTCATGTCACGTAAGGGATATAAACGAGTGCTTCTTAAATTATCTGGTGAGGTATTTGGTGGTGAAAAAGGCATCGGCGTAGATCCTGATGTGGTTCATGATGTGGCAAATCAAATCGCTGAGGTAGTAAGAGCTGGTACAGAGATTGCGGTAGTAGTTGGCGGTGGAAATTACTTTAGAGGCGCAGAGCTGCAACAACGTGGCATGGATCGAGCTCGCGCAGATTACATGGGAATGCTGGGCACAGTAATGAATTGTTTAGCGCTGCAAGATTTTCTAGAAAAAGAGGGTATTGAAACCCGAGTACAAACTGCAATCACAATGGGACAGGTGGCAGAGCCTTATGTACCACGTCGGGCAATAAGACATTTAGAAAAAGGAAGAGTTGTAATTTTTGGTGCAGGTGCTGGTATGCCGTTTTTTACTACCGACACAGTTGCAGCCCAAAGAGCACTTGAGATTGGTGTACAGGCGCTACTGCTGGCAAAAAGTGGAGTCGATGGGGTTTATTCAGCAGATCCTCGTAAAGATAAATCTGCGAAAAAATATGATTCTATTTCCTTTGATGAGGTTTTAAGTAAATCTCTCGCCGTTGCAGATGCCGCAGCTTTTGCACTATGCCGAGAGAACAAACTGCCAATTGTGATCTTTGATCTTAAAAACAAGGGCAATATCAAGCGGGCAGTCTCCGGTGAGAGCATTGGAACTTTAGTTTCCTAAGCCTAATTTATACACTCCTCTAGATTGCTAGTAGAGTGGGATTAATTAAAGGGAGTAAATAAAATGGCAGATTTAACTACCTCACTGGCAGAGTGCAACACTAAAATGAATAAAGCAATTGAGGTTGCTAAAGAGGATTTTGCCACAATTAGAACTGGCAGGGCGCACCCTTCGATGTTTGCTAAGTTAATGGTTGATTACTACGGAACTGGCACGCCACTTTCACAACTTGCAACAGTTCAGGTTCCAGAGGCTCGTCTTGCCATGATCACTCCTTATGACAAGGGCGCGATGGCGGCGATTGAAAAAGCAATTAGAGATTCAGATTTAGGAGTAAATCCTGGCTCAGATGGCAATGTAATTAGAGTCAATTTTCCACAATTAACTGAGGAGAGACGCAAAGAGTTTATTAAGGTAGCAAGGGGCAAGGCAGAGGATTCAAAGGTTGCCATCCGCGCTATCCGCCGCTCTGCGAAAGAGGCAATGGAGAAGTTTGAAAAAGATGGCAAGGTTGGTAAAGATGATCTGGCCAGAGCTGAAAAAGAGTTAGAAAAAACTACCAGCGATCATGTAGCAAAGATTGATGAGTTGCTTAAGCATAAAGAAGTTGAGTTGATAGAGGTTTAATGATGGCGGATCTGCACGCTATAAATGATGCAATAAATAAACGAGCAGGTCGAAAACTACTACCATCTATTTTAGTTTCATTATTTCTNTTGGGCTTGATCTTNGGNTCAATAATTATTGAGCCATTACTATTTTTCNTCTTNATTTGGGTAGTAATCATGCTTGGGGTGAGGGAGTTAGCCCACGCATATCGCACCGGTGGAATTGAATTACCAGATNTAGCATTGATGAGCGCAGCATCAGTTTTACTACTTGCTACCTGGTTTGCAAACACTGAAGGACTTGCTGTTTCAGCCGGCCTGACCATACCGATTTTAATGTTCACCTTATTGCTGATATCGCAAAGTGATTTTATAAAGCGCTCGACCTCAGCGGTATTTATTACCTTTTACTTAGCGGTTCTGGGTGGATTTATTCTCTTACTAGCAAACCATGAAGATGGCCCTATCCGCATCTTTGCCTTAGTTGCTTTAATCGCTTGTAATGACACATTTGCCTACTTCACTGGGATTGCAATTGGTAAACATAAGTTGGCACCAAAAATAAGTCCTAAGAAAAGCTGGGAGGGATTAATTGGAGGAGCACTGGCCGCAGTTATTGGCGGCGCTGCAATCTTTCATTACCTTTTTGAAACCACATGGTATGTGGGGGCGTTAATTGGATTAATGTGTGTAGTAACTGCAACCTGTGGAGATCTAATTGAGTCCGCAATAAAGCGAGATTTAGCAATCAAAGATATGTCTAATTTACTACCTGGTCATGGTGGAATTATGGATCGCCTAGATTCGGCTCTCTTTACCGCTCCAGCAGTTTGGTTTGCATTTGAGCTTATTAATCGGTACTTATAGTGGTTGATTTAGTCTTTGATGCCCCTGCTGTTAAGAAAAAAAGTCCAGTACATCTAGCCGATTTAACTGTGGCAGAGCGAAAGGCGCGAGCTGAAGAGTTAGGTCTGCCATCCTTTCGAGCAAATCAGTTAGCGGTGCATTTTTTTACCCATCACAATGATGATGTTGAGTCATTTACCGATATTCCAAAGGAGCTGCGCACATCACTGGCTGATGCTTTTTTACCGAAGTTATTAACGCTAGTTAAATCAGTTACCTGTGATGGGGGTAAGACTAGAAAAGATCTGTGGCGCTTACATGATGGTGTCTTAGTTGAATCAGTTTTAATGCGTTACACCGATCGCACCACCATCTGTATCTCCTCTCAAGCAGGTTGTGGCATGGGCTGCCCATTTTGTGCCACTGGACAGGCAGGGTTAACTAGAAATTTAACTGCAGGTGAGATTACTGCGCAGGTGATGATGGCTGCTAAGGCTTGTGATTTAGGTGAGTTACCAGGTGGTCCTACTCGATTATCTAATGTGGTCTTTATGGGAATGGGTGAACCGATGGCAAATTACAAAGCGGTGATGCAATCCATTAGAAATATTACAAATCCGCAGCCTGATGGATTGGGAATTGGGGCCAGATCTGTAACGCTTTCAACTGTTGGTTTAGTAACTGGAATTGAGAAGTTAATTGAGGAAGATTTGCCGGTAACACTTGCAATCTCACTACACACTCCAGATGATGAACTCCGTGACACATTGGTGCCAGTTAACTCAAGATGGAAGGTAAAAGAGGTATTACAAGCAGCAGATAGGTATGAAGCAAAGACTGGGCGAAGATACTCAATTGAGTACGCATTAATTAGAGATATTAATGATCAAGTGTGGCGAGCAGATTTGTTAGGAAGATTATTAAAGAATAAAAATGCTCATGTTAATTTAATTCCACTTAATCCAACCCCGGGATCAAAGTGGACCGCATCCCGGCATGAGGATGAGGCAGCCTTTGTTGAGACATTAGAAGGGTATGGCGTGCCGGTAACGGTGCGAGATACCAGAGGGCGGGAGATTGATGGTGCCTGCGGGCAACTTGCAGCATCTGAGTTGAGTAACGATTCTAAAGAAGAGAAGTAACTCTTGATAAGAGATGCTGTAATTACTAGACTTTTACCAAATTAATCATCCAAGGAGCGCTAAGTGAAGACCCTGCAAAACTTTGTTAATGGCAAAAAATTAAGCGCCACCTCAGATAAGGTGCAGGATTTAATAAACCCATCAACTGGTGAAGTATTTGCCAAAGCACCAGTTTCAAATGCTGCCGATGTTGATAAGGCGATGAAGGCAGCAGCATCAGCTTTTGAGATTTGGAAAGAGACAACACCGGGTGAGCGCCAGAAGGCAATAAATAAAATTGCCGATGCAATTGAAGCAAGAAGTGAAGAATTAATTGGAATTGAATCTGAAAATACCGGTAAACCAATTGCGGTTACTCGGGCCGAAGAAATCGGTCCAATGCTTGATCAAATTAGATTTTTTTGCAGGGGCTGCTCGAAATTTAGAGGGAAAGTCAGCAGCTGAATATTTTAAAGGGCACACATCTTTTATTAGACGAGAGCCAATTGGAGTTTGTGCGCAGGTAACACCATGGAATTATCCAATGATGATGGCAGTTTGGAAGTGGGCACCTGCAATTGCTGCTGGCAATACAGTGGTGTTAAAGCCAAGTGATACCACGCCCGTTTCAACTCTTTGGATGGCAGAGTTGATGCAGGAGTTTTTACCAGAGGGTGTAATAAATGTTGTGGTGGGAGATCGCGATACTGGTAGGGCATTAGTTGAACATGAGATTCCACAGATGGTCTCCATTACTGGTTCAGTCAGAGCTGGTATGGAGGTAGCAGGAAGTGCTGCTAAAGGTTTAAAGAAGTTACATCTTGAATTAGGTGGCAAGGCACCGGTAGTGATTTTTGATGATGCTAATTTGCAAGCAGCCTGTGAGTGGATTGCAGTTGCTGGTTACTTTAACGCTGGCCAAGATTGCACCGCAGCCACTCGAGTCTTGGTAGAGGCAAGTGCTTATGAGGATGTGGTGGCGTTGCTCTCTGAGCAGGCAAAAAATGTTATTAAAGTAGGTATGCCAAATGAGGATGTATTAGTTGGTCCAGTTAATAACGCAAATCAATTAGCAAGGGTGCAAGGATTCTTAGATCGTGTTCCTTCCCACGCCAGGGTTACCGCTGGCGGCAGCGCAATCAAACGTCCTGGCTACTTCTGGAATCCAACTGTGGTGGCAGATCTAAAACAAGATGATGAGATGATTCAAAGTGAGATCTTTGCGCCAGTTATTACTGTACAAAAGTTTACCGATGAGGCAGAGGCTGTTCGTTACGCCAACGGTGTTGAGTATGGATTGGCCTCAAGTGTTTGGACTAAGGATCATGGCCGGGCAATGCGTATGGCCAAGGCCTTTGACTTTGGTTGCGTGTGGATCAATACCCATATTCCAATGGTGGCAGAGATGCCACACGGGGGATTTAAGCACTCAGGAACTGGCAAAGACCTATCTGCTTATGGATTTGAAGAATACACTCGCATCAAACATGTGATGACAAACCTCAACGCCTAATTAATAAAATTCTTATCTAATCCTAACTACAACTTACTAGCGATTTAAAAGATTATATAAAAAAATGAGGTGAGCCTTTTTAGGCCCACCTCATTTACTTCTTATTTATTCTTACATACTAACTGGATCACTCATCGCAGGAGGCTTCTGACGTAATCCCTTAGTAATTACTACAAGAATTAAGACTCCTATTCCTAGCCAGATTAACCCAAGTCGTTTTGCATTATCATCTAATTGCATAAGAAGATATGCATCAGCTGCTGCTCCGAGAATAGGTATAAGTACCCACCCTAAGAAGCTCTTATCTGAGCTTTTATTCTTCAGGTAATAAGCTATGACTGAGATATTTACCAAAGTGAATG
>JGI25920J50251_10000048_pt1 | contig 32423 bp, 35 predicted proteins | sample LauGreBMM110DCMD_2_FD_50251 | JGI IMG/M metagenome (IMG submission 50251) | reverse complement strand
CGACAAGACATGCCATCAACAAGGCCTGCCATCGACAAGGCAAGCCATCGAGAAAGCATGCCAATGCCAAGTAAGGCCTAAGGGTCTACCGGCCACGCCGAAGCGTTGAGTCCCTCACGGCGCTGCCGGAACACCGGAACCAACCAAGACCCGCCGCGGGATCTCACTTGCTAATTTTGCTATAGTCATTGCGGAAATCAGTGTCGCTANCATCGTCTGCCATGACCGAAATTGAAGAAATCAACAAACTAGTAACTTTTGCCCTTGTAGATGGCAAATTGCGCATTCAGCAAGTTAATGGCAACATTTGGGGTGACGTCAAAGGCAGTATCGAAGGGAGTGTCCGAGGCGACATCTTTGGTGATGTCGAAGGCAGCGTCGAAGGCAATGTCGGCTGCGATGTTGGAGCCAATGTGGGCCGCCATGTCCTTGGCAACGTCAATGGCAATGTGGAAGGAAGTGTTTGGGGTGACGTCAAGGGCGACGTCTGGGGAAATGTCTATGGAAAAGTAGAAGGAAACTCTGGGAGCGATAGCGATAGCGAGCCAGCGTGAGCGCAGGCGAACACCCTCAGATCCGCACGCAACCCAGCCGACTGGCCGCCGCCCCATCGACCATCACCTTCAAACGCCGATGGCGCTGCAACCAGCTGGCCGGCAGCTGGGGTTGGGGGGGCTCCTCCAGGCTGCGTCGCAAGATCTCGGCCTTGGACTCGCCGCTCACCACTAACACCACCGTTTCAGCCGCCAGGATCTCGGCCAAGCCCACGGTGATCGCCCGCNTCGGCACGGCGGCCAGGCCGGCGGCAAATNGGCCGGCGTTCTGGCGGCGGGTGGCCGGATCCAGCTCCAGGCAACGGGTGGGCGCCTCGGGGGGGCAAGGGGGTTCGTTGAAGCCCACGTGGCCGTTGTTGCCCAGCCCAAGCAGCTGCAGGCCTAGGCCGCCGGCGGCGGGGGTGGGCGCCTCGGGGGGGCAAGGGGGTTCGTTGAAGCCCACGTGGCCGTTGTTGCCCAGCCCAAGCAGCTGCAGGCCTAGGCCGCCGGCGGCGATGGCCTGGCCGTAGTGGCGGGCCTCCCGCTCGGGATGGGGGGCCAGGCCATCGGGCAGGCGCAATTGGCCAGGGGCCAGGCCTAGGGGGGCGCCCAGGCATCGCTCCATGCTGGCGGCAAAGGACTCAAGGTCCTCAGGCCCCAGCCCGACGTACTCATCCANGTTGAAACTGGACCAGCCCGCCAGCAGCCCTTGGCGCTCACCGCTGGGCAGGGCTTGAAGCTGCTCAACAAGGGCGCCATAGACGGGCTCCATCGTGCGTCCGGTGGCCAAGCCAAGCGGCTTGGCCGGCCCGCCCGCNGCGGCGGGACGCAAGGCTTCAACTATCAACTCCGCCACGCGCTGACCNAGGGCCTCGGGGCCAGGGGCCACCTCCAACGACCAGCGTGCCAAGCGCCAAAACCCCAGTCCTTGAGCCAGCCTGTCAGGGCGTGGTGCCGAGCGTGAGGGCCAAGGCACGGGGCTTGACTGGGGCCAGGCTGAGGCGCGGCTGCAGCAACGGGGCTAGGGCCGCCAGGCTGCTGTAGGGACGCAGCTGGGTGCCCCGGTAGTAGTGCTGCAGGATCTGCTCGAANCCCTCGCCACGCCGGGCCATGGCGCAGGCGCCCCATTGGCTCATGCCAATGCCATGGCCAAAGCCCCGGCCAATCGCCACCCACTGCAGGGGGGACGGGGCGGCTAGGGCGTTCAAGGCGGGCAGGGGGGGCGGACCCAGCAGCGGGGCCGTCAGCTGGTCGGAAGCAGTACCAGCCTGGTCAGGGAACAGGGGGGCGTTAATGGGCTCGCGGCTGAACTGAACCAGGGTGCTTTTTAGGCCAAGCCGCGAGCGCAGCTCAGCCCCCGTCACCACCACCGCCCCAGCCGAGCCCACCACCCGGGCCTGGCGCACCCGGCCACTGGAGCTGGTGGAGAGCACCTCAATGCGCTCGAGGTTGCCGATCTCGGGGAAGCCCTTGCGCACCAACGCGTCGCCTAGGGGCAGGCGCCAATCGCGCACGGGCGACTCATGGTCAAAATCGGCCACGCTCACCAGATAGGGCAGCTGCTGGGCCCAGAGCTCGCCGCTGTTTTCCGTGCTGCCACCGCCGCTGCTGTGGAACACGGCCTCAATCAGGCCATCGCCGTAGGTGAGCACCAGGCCGCGGGTGCCGGCTACGGCCGCCTGGGTCGAGGCCGTTTCCGCCTCCACCCCGAGGTACACCTGGCTGGCCACGGTGGCCTTGAGGTCGTAGGCCCGGCCACTGCTGGGACGCAGGGCCCGCAGGGCATAGGTGCGGGCCGCCACGGCCTGGGCCCGCAGGGCCTCCAGGGGCCAACTGGCGGGCATCTCGCTACCCACCACGCTGGCCAGGTAGGTCTCCAGGCCCACCAGGTTCACCGCCTGCAGGATGTCGCCCTGGGGCCGGATCCAGAGGCTGCCGCGGTAGCGGCGCTTCTGCAGCCAAACACTGCCTTCACTGCCAGGCGCTGGCACAGGCTCCACCACCAGCTCGCCCACCCGCAGGCGCTGGGCGACGGATGGGGCAGAACGGGCCATGGCACCCTGCCCAGCCGCAACCGGATCCGCGTTGGGATTGGCCGCGGGCGCAGTTGCAAGGGCTGAAGGGCCCAGGCGGGGAACCGGGGTAGGGCCCGTGGCCGAGTCGTAGGCAGGGGCCGCTTCGCCCGCAGCGGCCTCGGCCAAAGCCAGCACCTGGGAGCCGGCCAGTTGCAGGCGCAGGGGCTGGTCCGGGCCCAGCTCCATCAGCACCTGGCCGGAGCCATCGCGCAGGCGCAGGCGTGCGCCATCGGGGGCCCGCACCGTGAGGATCCGGGCTTCCCCCAGCAACACCCGCACCTGGGGCCCACCCAGGGCAACCCGATCGGCCCGGCTGGGTGCCGCCTCAAAGGCCGCCCAGGCCCGGGGCAGGCCCACCAGAAGGCCACCCATTAGCAAGATGGCGCCCAGCCAGCGCCGCTGGAGGGGAGGGATCAACAACATCGGCTCAAGCCCCACGGCACGGCTGCGGAGCCGCGGCCGGGCAACCGCGACAGGATTTTCATTGTGACCAAGCCCGGGCCGTGGCGCCAGGCGGCGGTTGGCGGGCGCCATGGCCTGGGCTCGACGTGGCAGCATGCGGATCCTGATGAACCGGTGCGGCACCGGGGAGATACTCCAGCCGTGCAGGTCACCTTTTTAGGCACGAGTTCGGGGGTCCCCACCCGCTCCCGCAACGTGTCGGCCGTGGCCCTGCGCCTGCCCCAGCGGGCCGAGCTCTGGCTGTTCGACTGCGGCGAGGCCACCCAGCACCAGTTCCTGCGCAGCGAGCTGCGGGTCTCCCAGCTGCGGCGGATTTTCGTCACCCACATGCACGGCGACCATGTCTATGGGTTGCCAGGCCTGCTGGCCACCCTGGGCCTGGCGGGCGCCAGCCCCGGCATCGACCTCTACGGCCCCGACCCCCTGCGCGATTACCTCGAAGGGGTGATGCGCACCACCTCCACCCGGATCAGTTATCCCCTGCGCAGCCACCGGGTGCGGGGCGCAGCCAGCAGTGGCGCCCTGCTGCTGGACGACGGCGACCTGACCGTGCGCTGCGCGCCCCTGACCCACCGGGTACCGGCCTACGCCTACCGGGTCGACCAGAAGCCCAAGCCCGGGCGGTTCGACGTGGAGCAGGCCAAGGCCCTGGGCATCCCGCCCGGCCCGATCTACGCCGCCCTCAAGGCCGGCCATACCGTGACCCTCGACGACGGCCGGATCATCCGCGGCGAGGCCCTCTGCGGCCCGGAGCAGCCGGGCAAAAGCCTGGTGTATTGCACCGACACGGTGTTTTGCGAGGCCGCCGTGGAGCTGGCCCAGGGGGCCGACCTGCTGATCCACGAAGCCACCTTTGCCCATGGCGAGGCGGAGATGGCCTACCAACGCCAGCACTCCACCAGCACCATGGCGGCCCAAACCGCCGCCGAGGCCGGCGTCAAGCAGCTGGCCCTCACCCACCTCAGCCCCCGCTACGTGGCGGGCAATCCCCTCACCCCCGACGACCTGCTGGCGGAAGCGCGCACGATCTTCCCGGCCACCGTGATGGCCAAGGATTTCCTCACCCTGGAGGTGGGCGGCGCCTGAGCGCCGCTGCAACAGTTCGTGATTCCGCCCCGGGGGGCCCATTCCCCGTGATACAAGGGCTTTGCTGCGGTTCATCGCCGCCTTGTTGCTGGCTTTTTCGATGGCCTCTTTCTTCTCCTCTGCGCTGCGATTCCTGGCGCGAACCCTGCTGGTTCTGCCCCTGGTGCTGCTGGTGAGCTTCGCCGGCCCTGCCACCGCAGCCCCGTGGACCACCGATCAACTCACGGTTTCGGCGGATCCCGCTGGCACCACCGTTACCTTCACGGAACAGGACGTGAAATCAGGTCGCAAGCTGTTCAATGACAGCTGCGGCACCTGCCACGCCGGTGGGATCACCAAGACCAACCAGAACGTGGGCCTCGACCCCGAAACCCTGGCCCTGGCCACCCCGCCCCGCAATTCGGTGGATTCCCTCGTGGACTACATGAAGGACCCCACCTCCTATGACGGCGAGTACAGCATCTCCGATCTGCACCCGAGCCTGCGCAGCAGCGACGTGTTCGTGAAAATGCGCGATCTCGACGAGGACGACCTGCGCCTGATCGCCGGTTACATCCTGGTGGCCCCGAAGGTCCAGGGCATCCAGTGGGGCGGCGGCAAGATCTACTTCTGATCGGGCCTCTAGCCCTGGTCGCTGGGCCAGGGCCCCAGATCCTTCAACCGGATCCGGCCCAGCCATGGGCCCCGGTTCTAGCTCCTGAGCCAAAACAGCATTTCAGCCGCGGCCGCCACCGCGGCTTTTTTGTGGGCCAGGCCCGGGAGGGCTAAGCCAGCCCCCTAGGGCCCATCTAGATCTGGGGCAAAGGATCTGGCAACGGCTCCAGAAGGGGAGCCGGCGGCAGGCAGTTGGCCTGATCGAGGGAGGCGGGCTGCTTGCTGTACCACCACTCCTGCAGCACCGGGCTGAGGCGCTGGGCGAAGAGGGTCAGCACCGTGCGGGTCGGCCGGGAGCCCGGCTGGAGCAGCTCCACCGCGTAGGAGGGGCAGCGGCGCGAGGCCAGGTCGGCGACGAAGCGGCGACCAACGCGCCGCCAACTGGGCTCCTTGCTGCGCCAGGCCAGCCGGCAGCAGGGCCAAGGCAGTTCATTGCGGTCAAACAGCCGGCAGCAGGGCCCCAGGACCCGGTAGCTGTACTGGCCGCCCAGGCTGGAATGCTCACTGCCCAGCTCGGGCATCTGCTCCAGCAGGGGCAACTTCTCCCCCAGGGGAACCTTCTCCCCTAGGGGAAATGAAGAGCCAGCAGGAGCCACGGACACGGCGGGCGGCGCAGGGGAACAGGAACAAAAAAGCCACCCCGCAGGGTGGCAGAGGAACGGAACCGATCAAGCGCGAGGGCCTAAGCGGCGGCTCAATAGAGCTCTTCTTCGGAGTGGGTCTTGATCGTGCAGTCGGAGGTGGGGTAGGCGACGCAGGTCAGCACGAAACCGGCTTCGATCTGGTCGTCGTCGAGGAAGCTCTGGTCCGACTGATCAACGGTGCCGGAGGTGAGCTTGCCGGCGCAGGTGCTGCAGGCGCCAGCGCGGCAGGAATAGGGCAGGTCGATGCCCTGCTCTTCAGCGGCGTCGAGGATGTACTGGTCGTCGGGAACTTCAATGGTCTTGTTGAGGCCCTCGCCTTCATTGACGAGGGTGACCTTGTAGGAAGCCATGGAAAGAATTGGGGCTCACAGGCTCCTGGAGGATCCGGGCCTGTAGGACCGCACCGTCCTACAACCTCCTGAGGCTGTTCCCGTGGATCCGGGCCGCCATTTCGGCGAAGCCCAATCAAAGCCAGGGCTCCGATCAGCCTGCCTTATCAAACGAGACCGGTCGACCGGATTTCCAGCAAGCCCCATTGGCTCTGCTGGGCCACCAGCTCGGCCCGCCAGCCGGCCGCCGCCAGGGCCTGGGTCAACACCGGTACCTGGCTCACCAGCAGGCCGCTGAGCAGGCCCACCCCGCCAGGGGCGAGCACCGTGGCAAAGGCTGGCGCCAGGGCCTCGATCACCGGCGCCAGGATGTTGCAGAGCAGCAGGTCGGCCGGTTGCCCCGCCAGCAGCTCGGCAAGCCCCTCCACCGACCCCTGGGCCACCTGGAGGGAGGTCGTCTGGCCCCGGGACTCCAGGGGTGCCCCCGTTGTCCCTGGCGCCACCACGCCATTGCAGGCGGCATTGGCCCAGGTCGCGCGCACGGCCAGGGGGTCGCTATCCACGGCAAGCACTTGGCAGGCCGGGGCCGGGCTGGCCCCTCCTTTGGGGGCATCGCTGGCGCCCAGGAGTTTCAGGGCTGCGAGCGCCAGGATGCCGCTGCCGCAGCCCAGGTCCGCCACCCGCACGGGCCGGGTGAAGTCCGCCCCTGGCCCATCCGCCCAGCGCTCCAGGGCTTCCAGGCAGAGGCGGGTGGTGGGGTGGCTGCCGGTGCCGAAGGCATTGCCTGGATCGATACGGATCGCCAGCCGATCGGCGAATTCCTCCGGGCAATCGAGCCAGGCCGGCAACACGAGCAGCCGGATCCCGACCGGATCGGCCTGCCAATGCTGCTTCCAGCTCAGGCTCCAATCCTCATCCCCCTGCTGCTGCCAACGGATCGGCGGCAGGGTGAGGCCGAAGGGCTCGCTTAAGGCGGCGAGGGCCACCTCCAGCTGCAGCCGCTCGGGCTCGGGCCAGTCCACCGCCGGCAACCAGGCCAGCAGCTGGCGGTGGTCAGGGTTTCTGGGGGTGTGCTCAATCGCCACCCGGTGGATCCCCAGGGCCTGGAGTTTCCAAAGCAGGGATTCTTCAAGCTCCGGCAGGGCCAGGAGCTCAAGGCGCCACCAGGACTGCCCCGGGCCCGATCCCTGGCCCGGCCCTGGGGGCGCCGGCTTCGGGCTGGCGCTCAAAGGGTGACCGGATGGGATTCCTGGATCCCGTTGATGGCGTGGATCGTGGCTAGCAAGCTGGCGGGGATCGGGTCATCGAGGCTGAGCACCATCACGGCATCGCCGCGCACGATGCGGCGGCCCACCTGCATCGAGGCAATGTTGACGTTGTGCTCGCCAAGCACCGTGCCGAGATTGCCGATAATTCCTGGCATGTCCCGGTGTCGCGTAAAGAGCATGTGACGGCTCGGCGTCACATTCACCGGGAACTCATCGATCGTGGTGATGCGCAGGTCGCCATCGGCAAACACCGCCCCGGTGACGCTGTGGTTGCCCTTGGAGCCCGTCGAAGAGAGCTGCAGGGAGCCTCCGGCAAAATCACGGCTGGCATCATCTTTGACTTCCACCACGTGGATGCCGCGGGCCTTGGCCTCCAGGGTGGCGTTCACGTAGTTGATGCTGTCGCCCAGGGCAGCTGAAAGCAGGCCCTTAAGGGCCGCCACCACCAGGGGCTGGGAGGGATGGCTGGCAAATTCGCCCTGGAGGCGTACCTCCAGATGTTCGACATCACCACCGGCCAACTGGCTGAGCAGCAGCCCAGGGTTTCGGCCAATTGCAGGTGGGGCTTGAGCTGCTCCATCACCTCGGGAGTAGGCCGGGGATGTTCACGGCGCTGCGGGCGGGCAGGCCCAGCAGCACATCACGGATCTGCTCGGCCACATCCACGGCCACGTTCTCCTGGGCCTCTTCAGTGGAGGCGCCCAGGTGGGGCGTGAGGATCAGGCGCTGGGCCACGCTACGCAGGGGCGAATCGGCCGCCAGGGGCTCCTTGGCATACACATCGAGGGCGGCGCCGCCGATCACGCCCTTTTGTACGGCCTCGGCCAGGGCCGCCTCATCAACGATGCCGCCGCGGGCGCAGTTGACGATGCGGGCCGTGGGCTTCATCGTTGCCAGCAGCTCGGCGTTGACCAGGTTCTCGGTCTCGGGGGTGCGGGGCAGGTGCAGGCTGACGTAGTCGGCCTCGGCGAAGAGGGCCGGCAGGGCCATCAGCCGCACCTGCAGTTGCTGGGCCCGTTCGGCCGAGATGAACGGGTCGTAGGCCATCACCTCCATGCCCATGGCCTTGGCAACCCGGGCCACGTGGGAGCCGATCTTGCCGAGGCCCACCACGCCCAGCTTCTTTTTATAAAGCTCGTTGCCCACATAGGTTTTACGGTCCCAGCCACCGGCCATGGTGCTGGCGTGGGCGTGGGGCACGTGGCGCGAAAGCGACAGCATCAGGGCCAGGGCGTGCTCAGCCGCCGCGATCGTGTTGCCCTCGGGCGAATTGACCACGATCACGCCGCGCTTGGTGGCGGCGGGCACATCAACGTTGTCCACACCGACTCCGGCGCGGCCAATGATGCGCAGCTTGGTGGCAGCCCCAATAACCTCGGCGGTCACCTGGGTGCCGGAGCGGATCATCAGGGCGTCGTAGTCGCCAATGATCGCCTTGAGCTCTGCCGGCGACAGGCCGGTGCGCACATCCACCTGGGCGACCTGGGAGAGGATGTCGATCCCCGTCTGATCGATGGGATCGGAAACCAAAACCTTTGTCATGACCCGGCCGGTGGGGAGCTGCCGGGGGCAAGTGTAGGCAGGCGCCGTAGGGGGCCCCTGAAGGCCGGCGCCGGCAAGGGACAATCGGGGTTCTTCATCGGCGCTGATCCGTGGCGAACTGCGTGGTGGCGGTCCTGGCCGCCCATGACCAGCTCCAGGCGCTGCGCAGCCAGCTGGCGGAGCTGAGCCCGCCACCCCTCAGCCTGCTGGCGATCGGGCCGGGCGAGCTGGCGCTTGAGCAGGTGGAACGGCTCAATCCGTCCCAGGCCAGAACGCGGCGCCAGAAACAGATGGCCCTCTGGCTGATCCCCTTTGGCTTTTTTGCCGGAGTGATGTTCACCTTCATCACCGACCTGCAGACCTTCGCCTTTGCCGGCCCCCTGGGCGAACCCCTAATCAGTGGCCTGCTGGGCCTCGGTTCCGGCTGGATGGGCAGTTTTGCCGCCGCCGCCAGCGTGCCGTCTGAAGACGACGACCAGGTACGAATCCTGCGCAATCGCCTGCAGGAGGGCAACTGGCTGCTGCTTTTGGAAACCCGCAACGGCGTGGAGCTGCCCTGGCGGCTCCTGCAACAGGCTGGCGCCCGGGCCCTGGTGCGCCTGTCGGAGGACTGATCGGGGCCCCAATGGCGACCGCAGCGATCCAACTCTGCGGGACTGGCCCCGCCAGGATTGAATCGCTCCGGCCCCCCCCACGACATGCTGCCCAGGGACCAACTGCTCCAGGCCAGTCGCCATCCCCGGGAGTTGGCCGGCCTGATCGACCTGGCCGAGCAGGCCCTCCGCACCTGGGAGCCGCTCTGGAGTGGCTTCCTGGCGGCCGACGTGCTCGAGGAGGCCGAGGCGCGCCTCGGCGACCTGGCCGAGCTGGCCCTTGAGAGCGCCGGCGGCTGGCCCCAGGCGGAACGGCGCCGGCTCTGCATCAAGCGAAGGGAGCTCGAAACCGACAGCTCCTCAGGGGAACGCGAAGAGGCCCCGGCGCCCCTGATGGGCCTGGCCATCGCCGGCAATTTTCTCTTCGATCCGGCCGAAGCCCGGGACATGCGCCAGGCCCTGATCACCCGGGGCGCCAGCCCAGAGGCCCTTGGCGACCTCTGGATCCAGGGGGATCGGGGCGCCCAACTGGTCGTGACCCCGGAACTGGCGAAGGCCCTCGACCAGGGCCTGGCCCTGGTGCGCAGCGTCGAGGTGCGCCTGGAGGCCATGCCCCTTGACCAACTGCAACGTCCCGCCCAGCGCCTGCCCCGCCAACTCACCACGGTGGAGGCCTCCCTGCGGCTCGATGCGGTGGCCTCGGCCGGTTTTGGCCTCTCCCGCAATCGCATGGCCGAACTGGTCCGTTCAGGGGCCGTGCGAATCAACTGGCAGCCAATTAGTAGCCCCAGCCGGGAGTTGGGCCTCGGCGATCGGGTGCAGCTCGAGGGGCGCGGCGAGTTGGAATTGCTGGAGGTGCAGCTCACCAAGCGGGACCGCTGGCGCCTAGTTCTCCAACGCCGGTAACCGGGGCCAAGGGGCTTCGGAGCAGGCCCAGCCTGGCGTGACTGAGCTGGCTGCTAGGTTGCTGCAACATTCGCTGGTTCAGCCCCAGGCCGCTGGTTTGTCCAGGGGACAAGGTTCTGAATGTCGAGTGAAGCCGGGCGATTAGCTCAGAGGTAGAGCACTACCTTGACACGGTAGGAGTCACTGGTTCAATTCCAGTATCGCCCACTCTTTTTCATTGTGCTGTTTCATTTAGTCGCCCAGAGATGGCCGAGCCCAGGCAACCCTGCACCGTTGTCCTAGGCCTAGGCCGCTCCGGATTGGGCGCCGCCCGATTACTCCATCACCTCGGCCATCGGGTGGTGGTATTCGAAAGCAGCACCGCTGAACCAGTCCGCCAACGGGCCCTAGAGCTCGAGGCCCAAGGCATCGAGGTGCGCCTGGGCACAGCCCTAGAAGGGGCCAGTTTCTCGGCCTTAGGCAAGTCTGTTGAGCGCGTGATTGTCAGCCCTGGGATCCGCTGGGACCACCCCACCCTCGAGCAGCTGCGTCACCAGGGCGTGGCCGTCGAAGGGGAACTGGCGGCGGCCTGGGAGGCCCTGCCAGCCACCCCTTGGATCGGCATCACGGGCACCAACGGCAAAACCACCGTGACCCACCTGGTCAACCACCTGCTGGGCTGCGCCGGCCTCGATGCCCCCATGGGCGGCAATGTGGGCAACTCGGCGGCTGAGCTGGCCCTTGAGCGCCTGGCTCCCGGCCAGGCGGCCCCCGATTGGCTGGTGGTGGAACTGAGCAGCTATCAAATTGAAGCCTGCGCCCTGGTGGCACCGCGCATCGGCCTTTGGACCACCCTCACCCCGGACCACCTGGAGCGCCACGGCACCCTGGCTCACTACCGCGCCATCAAACGCAGCCTGCTGGAACGCAGCGCCTGCCAAATCCTCAATGCCGATGACCCCGACCTGCGCTCCCAGGCCCCCAGCTGGGAGCGGGCCCATTGGGTCACGGCAGGGGATCGCAGCGCCCTACCCCCGGGCCTCAATCCCCTGCTCTGGATCGAAGCCGACCAGGTGACCTCAGCCGCTGGTCCCCTGCTCGATGCCCGCTCCCTAGCCATGCCCGGAGCCCACAACCGCCAGAACCTGCTGCTCGCCGCGGCCGTTGGGGTGGAGCTGGGCCTTTCGGGCACCACGATGGAGGCCGCCTTCCGCAGCTTTCCTGGCGTGCCCCATCGCCTGGAGCGGATCGGCGTGCTCCAGGGCATTTCCTATTACAACGACAGCAAGGCCACCAATTACGACGCGGCCGAAGTAGCCCTGCAGGCCCTCCCCGGCCCCTTGGTGGTGCTAGCCGGCGGCCAGGCCAAGCAGGGCGATGCCAGCGGCTGGATCGAGCGGCTCAAGGTGCANGCGGTGGCCGTAGTGCTGTTTGGTGCCGCCGGGCCCTTGTTTCAAGGCCTTCTAGAGGAGCGTGGCTATGGCGGAAGGGTCGCCGTGGTGGTGGACCTGGAGCAGGCCGTGGCGCTAGCAAGCGAGCTAGCTGCTGACCTCAGGCTGACGCCTGGCAGCCCCGGCTGCCAGGCCGTGTTGCTCTCGCCAGCCTGCGCCAGCTTCGATCAATACAGCGATTTCGAAGCCCGCGGCGACCATTTCCGCCAGCTGGTGCAGGCCCTGGCCAGCGGAGCCTCCCCCTAAACCCCGGGGCCTCCGGCAGCGGGCTACTCTCCGGCCCAATGCAATGCCCTGCGGCGATGGCCCACTGGCTGATGAAAAGCGAGCCCGATGTCTACGGGATCGACCATCTCGAGCGCGAGGGCACGACCCTCTGGGATGGCATTCGCAACTATCAGGCCCGCAATTACATGCGCACGATGGCCATTGGCGATCGTGCCTTCTTTTATCACTCCAATGCCAAACCCCCCGGCATCATTGGCCTGATGCAGGTGGTGGCAACCGGCCTGGTGGATCCCAGCCAATTCGATCCAGCCTCTAAATATTTTGATAGGGCCTCGAAACCGGAAGCCCCGCGCTGGGATTGCGTGCGCCTGGGCTTTCTCGAACGCTTTGATGCCCTGCTCAGCCTCGAGCAATTGCGCCAAGAGTTCAGCGCCGACGACCTGCCGGTGGTCCGCCAGGGCAACCGGCTTTCGATCCTGCCCGTGAGTGAAGCCAGTGCCCAAAGGCTGCTGGCCCTGCTCAAGCCGGCCTAAAGGCCCCCAGGCCGGCTTGAGCTGTCCGCGTCATCACCGCCAACGCCGGCGTCTGAACCCATCACCAACCTGGGGCCAAACCCCCCTTTCTGGGGAAAAAGGTTGGCCAGGTAGCAGCGGGTCACCTCCCGGCTTTCCAGCCCGTTTTGCACCAGGAAGCCGGCCAAGGCCGCCTGGAAGAGGCGGTACTGGTCCCAGTTGGGGTGGGCCTCGATGAAGCCGCGCATCGACTGCAATAGGGGCTCGGGCACATCGGCCTGCAGGCTCACCATGGCCATCGGGTGCATCCAAATTCCGGGTCAGGTACCCAGTTCTCCACGGGAATGAAGCCGCGTCAAATGGCCTGGTAGCCGCGCAGACCCAGGCCTCTCAGGTCTAGACAACCCACCCTCCCAGACCGGGCTGCGCTGCAATTCAGGACTTGGGGCGCCGGGAACTCGCCCACGGGGTCTGTCAAGGCTTGGCCGGCCCAATCGGGTGATTTCCCCAGGCGCCAGGCTCGCCAAGGGCTCCAGTCGGGGGACCTGGGGAAAACGAGGGCAAAAAAGGGGACGGGACGTTGGCAATTCCGGCAAAGCCGGGGCCATCAGCAGTGCTGATCGGCGCCAGGTCGTTGGGCCAGTCTCAAGGTTGGCCGCCCAGGCGCTGCAAGGCCTGGCAGAGGCCCGAACTGGCCTCCACCGACCAGGACACCTCCAGGGCCCGCTGGCCCACTTCAGGGGTCAACACCCCCTTGAGGCCCCACTGGAGGCGATCCCCCTCGAGTGCCAGCCACCAGGGGCCCCGTTCCAGCTCCAGGGTGATCGCCTCTTCGCTCAGCAGCTGGTCGAAGAGGGCTTGGTGTTCGCAGACCAGGTCGGCTACCGCCGCAGCCAGGGCCGTCGCCTCCGCGGCCGAAAGCTCGACCGCCCAGCCCTGGCCGCCGATCAACACCGCAAAGGGGTGGTTCTCGTCCCGCCAGGCCAGACGCCAACCCGGCCCTTCCAACTGGATCACGGCCGCCCAAGCTCTTGGGGGTCTGATTTCCAGCCTTGCAGGCAGCCAACAGCCTGTCGTTCAGACACCCCAGCGGGGGGAGCCGCTGGGGGGCAGCAGGGAAACGGCATAGGCGCAAAGAGCTGCCGCCAGGACTCAGCCGGGTAGCAAGTCGGGCTGGTCCTGTTCGTCACTCATTTCGACGATGGCCCGCTGCACGGGCTTGATCATCGAATCTTCGAGCAGGCCATCGAAATCATCGAAGCGGCGTTGCTTCGCACGAAAGGCAATGCGCACCGTGGTCAGGTAGCGGTTGCTGGAGTGACGAATCAGGCTTTCGGCCCGCTGGGCCAATTCCTTCGGACTCACATCGACGCCGATGAACATGCAAAGCCAGCCAATGGAGGCATCTTAAGCCAATGGCCCCCAGCGCACCAAGCCAGCTGCGCCACAATCCAACGGCGCGCTCCACCTCCCAGGCACCCCATGGCCGGCACCCTTGCCATCGACTTGGGCAGTAGCAGCACCGTTGTGGCCTTCCAGGAAGCCGGCGGGCCGCCGCGCCTCCTCACGATCGAGCCCTTCGCCCTGGGGGAGCCGTCCGTGGTGCCCAGTGTGATCTGGCTGGCCGATGCCGAGGCGGGCCAGCCCCTGATCGGCCGCCAGGTGCTGGAGGCTGGCCTGGTCCAGCAAGGCGGAGCGGCCCTGCACCGCGATTTCAAACGGGCCATTGGCGGCCAGCGCCAGATTGATCCGAGCGAAACAGTTGCCAACCAGGCTGCCAACATCTTGAGCCCGGAGCAGGCCGGTAGCTTGCTACTGCAACGGATCTGGCGCCAACTACCCGCTGGCATCGAGCCTGATCGTCTTGTGCTCACCGCCCCGATCGATGGCTACCGCGACTACAGGCGCTGGCTAGCGGCGGCCAGCGAGACCCTGGCCGTGGCCGAGGTGGCCCTGGTGGATGAGCCCACGGCCGCCGCCATCGGCGCCGGATTGCCCCCGGGCAGCAGGGTGCTGGTGGTGGACTTGGGCGGTGGCACCATCGACCTGTCCCTTGTGGCGCTGGAAGGGGGCGAAGGCCGACCGGCGCCGATTGCCCAGCTGCTGCGCTTCGCCGGGCGCAACCTGGACCAGAGCCGGCAGGCCCTGCGCCTTGCCCGGGTGTTGGGCAAGGCGGGCCTGGCCCTGGGGGGCCGCGACATCGACCACTGGATCGCCGAAGCCCTCTGTCCTGGCCAGGGCAACGATCCAGGCCTGCTGGAGGTGGTGGAGCGGATGAAATGCAGCCTGAGCAGCCAGGAGCAGGCCCTGGGTCTCTGGCGCCCGGGCCCAGGGCCCACCCAGGAGCTGCGCCTCAGTCGCCCCCAGCTCGATCGCCTCCTGCAGGAGAAGGGGCTCGAGGAGCTGCTCGACGACTTACTCGAAACGGTCCTCGCTTCAGCCCGGGCCCAGGGCGTCGCCCTCAAGGATGTCGATGCGATCCTGCCGGTGGGAGGAACGAGTCGACTGCCCAGCGTGCGGCGCTGGCTGCAGAGCCGCTGCGCCGGAGTTCCCCTGCGGGACCAACGGCCGATCGAGGCGGTGGCCCTGGGGGCCCTGGGCCTGACGCCGGGAGTGACGGTGCAGGACCTGCTGAGCCATGGCCTGAGCTTGCGCTGCTGGGACCGTCGCAGCCGCGAGTACCGCTGGCACCCCCTCTTCAGCGCTGGCCAGGGCTGGCCGAGTGAGCGCCCCTTGGAGCTGGTGCTGGCCTGCAGCCAGGAGGGCCAACGCTCCCTGGAACTGGTGCTGGGCGAACCCAGACCAGACCAACGCAGTGAGGTGGTGTTCGAGGCGGGTCTGCCGCGGCTGCGGCGCCGACCCGCCGGCGAGGCGCCCGTGGATGCCTGGCCCGAGCTGCCGGCGCCCGTGCCCCTCACCCCCCCAGGTCAGGCAGGGGTGGACCGGCTGAAACTGCGCTTTTCAATTGACAGCACAGGCGCCCTGAAGCTGGAGGGCGATGACCTGTTGACGGGCTTACCCCTGGCCGAGCGCCGGCTTGGGCGGGTGCGCTGAGGCCGGCCCCACCGGTGGACAACAGCCGGGCTGCCCCCAATGTCGGGTGGCGGTCAGCACCAGTCCATAGAACAGGGGAGCGCATGCACACCGCCTTGGCCCTCCGCCACCACAGGCTCCCCCGTTACTGGCTGGGTCTCACCCTTGGACTGGTAGCGGCAGGCGTGGGCGGAGTGCACTGGTGGGAGCAGCAACTTCCCTTAAAACTCCAGGAGGCCGCCAGGGCCGGCCGCCTGGATGCCTGCATCCGTTACGCCGACCAACTGGCTGCCCTGCGCTGGCTGGGCGGCCTCGCCCCCCAGGAACAGGGGCTATGCCGCCGGCGCAAGGCCGCCCAGCTCTGGGACCAGGGTCAATGGTCAGCGGCGATGAAACTGCAGCTGCAACTGGTCAATTCCGGTGCCAGCCAACCGGCGGACCAACAGCAACTGCTCCAGTGGCAACGGCAGCTGGAAAGCAGGGCCCTGGGCCTGTTCCAGCTGGGGGACTTGCAGGCGGCCCTGGTGCTGCTGGCGGCGATCAACGCCGATCACCGCAGCGATGGCGCCGCCCTAGGCGACAACCTGCGGGACAGCTGGACCCGCAACCGNATACTGCGGGACCGGGGTCAGCAGCTGATCAAGCAGCAGCGCTGGTGGGAGGCCCTCGATGCCCTCAATCGCATCGATCATCCCTGGTGGAAAGGGCAGACCAAGGAGCTGCGCCAGCAGGTGCAGAAGGGCATCGCCAGCCTGCGCCGCCAGGAAGACAAGGAACACGAAGGCCACGGCGAAACCAACCCCTCAAACGTGCCCCTCGCGGAGCTCGATGCCTTGGTGTCCCGCAAAATCGCCACCGGCATGGACGACGGCCAGGCCTTCGAACGGGCCTGCAAGGAATTGGGCGGCAGAGTGGTGGAAACGGGTCCGGAGAGCGCCTGTCGCCGCTGAGGGACCATGGCAAGATGGTTTCGATTGCGGTGTGGAGCGTTCATGCAAGCGGGAGATCAGGTCAAGGTCAGCGCCAGTGTGGTTGTGTTCCACCACCCTGAACACCGCGGCCAGGCCTTCGATCTGCAGGGGCAAACGGGCGAGGTCAAGGACATTCTTGGCGACTGGAAGGGCAAACCGATCAGCCCAACCCTGCCGGTGATCGTGGCCTTTGGCCGCTTCAAGGCCCACTTCCGTAGCGACGAACTCGAGCCGCTCAGCTGAAGCGCCCCCCAAGCTGGCCGCCCGTAAACCTCAGCCGGCCGGCTCGGTTCCCTTAAGCAGGTAAACCCCCTCTTCGCCATCGGTGGCCTGCAGGCAGAGGGAAATTGTTTCTTGGCGGCTGGTCGGCACCACCCGTCCACAGAAATCGGGTTGGATCGGCAATTCACGATGGCCCCGGTCCACCATCACCAGCAGAGTGACTCGGCGCGGCCGTCCCCAGGCCTGCAGGGCTTCGAGGGCCGCCCGCACGGTGCGACCGGTAAAGATCACGTCATCCACCAACACCACGCTGCGGTCCTTCAAATCGGCCGGCAATTCCGTGGGGATCCCCAGGCGGGTGCCAACACGCCCCAGGTCGTCGCGGTGGAAGGTGGGATCCAGGCTGCCCTGGTCCACGGCATGGCCGGCGATGCTGCCGATCTGGTGGGCGAGCACCTGGGCCAGGGCAACCCCCCGGGTGGGAATACCTAGTAACACCAGCTCCCGGCTATCGGTGACGCTCTCCAATACCTGGGAGGCCAACCGGATCAGGGTGCGGGAGAGCTCCAAAGACGAAAGAATTTCTACCCGCCCAGGGTTTCCCGGGACGTTGCCTGGGGCCAAGGGCCCCGATCGCCCCGCGAAACCCTGCTGAGAAGACGGCGTCATCACGGCGCAATGGGATCCCTGGCAGGGACAAGCACTGGCGCAAGCCTGGCAGAGCCGAAGCCAACGGGACTGGGAGCCTGGGGCCATTCAGGCCCGCAAAGTGGGAGCCACCGATGGTCCCTGGGCCCATCGGTGGCCTGAACGCCAGCCGCAGGGGGCTCTTGATGGCCAAAAGCTGACCCACTAAGGGGCTCACTTGGGTCTTTGGCCATAAGGCAGTAAGTTTTAAACGGTTGAAGTTGTTGAGGGATAGGGCAACTCCGGGTGAAAGCAGTTCCTTCCTCCGATCGCAACCCTGGCCTTGANCACGGCATGGGTGAATCCCCTGTTTCCGATGGGCACTTCCAGCCGTTTGNCTCGGCGCCNGTCCAACCNNTGAGCGGCAAAGCGCCTGTGGCGCCGGTTGTGCTGGCCATNCTTGATGGCTGGGGCCATAGCCCTGCCCATGAGCACAACGCNATCCACAACGCCGAGACCCCGGTGATGGATGCCCTGTGGCATGCCTATCCCCACACCCTGATCCAGGCCAGTGGCGCCGATGTGGGCCTGCCCGACCAACAGATGGGCAATTCCGAGGTGGGCCATCTCACGATTGGCTCTGGCCGGATCATCCGCCAGGAGTTGGTGCGCATCGGCCAGGCCGTACGCGACGGCAGCATCGCCAAAAACGCCGCCCTCAACCAATTAGCCGACGAATTGCTCGCCAATGGCCACACCCTGCACTTGCTTGGCCTTTGCTCAAACGGTGGCGTCCATAGCCATGTGAACCACGTGGGAGGGCTGTTGAAGTGGGCGGCGGAGCGGGGCCTCAAGGACGTCTGCATCCATGTCACCACCGACGGACGGGACACCCCCACCCAAAGTGCACCGGGATTTATTGCCAGCTTGGAGGCCCAGATCGCCGTTGCCGGCGTCGGCAGGCTGAGCACCATTTGCGGCCGCTACTGGGCGATGGACCGGGACAATCGCTGGGAGCGGACCGAAAAGGCCTATCGACTGCTCAGCCAGGACGACGGTGCCTGTGGACTAACGGCCCTGGAGGTGGTTGAGGCCTCCTACGCCGAAGGCATCACCGATGAATTCATCGAACCCACCCGTTTGGGACCAGGCCATCTCAAGCCCGATGACGGCGTGATCTGTTTCAACTTCCGCCCCGACCGGGTGCGGCAGTTGATCCGGGCCCTAGTGATGGCCGAGTTCGAACCCTTCGAGCGAGTCCAGATCTGCCCCCTGCATGTGGTGACCTTCACCCAGTACGAGCGCGGCTTACCTGTTGAGGTGGCATTCCCGCCGGAATCCCTCGATGGCTTGCTGGGGGAAGTGGTGTCCAACCACGGCCTGCGCCAGTTCCGCACCGCCGAAACCGAGAAATATCCCCACGTCACCTACTTCCTCAATGGGGGCATCGAAAAACCCTTCCCCGGCGAAGACCGCCATCTGGTGCCCTCCCCCCGGGTCGCCACCTACGACCAATCGCCGGCCATGTCCGCAGATCAGCTCACCGAAAGCTGCATGGCGGCGATCCGTAAGGGCATCTACTCCCTGGTGATCATCAATTACGCCAACCCGGACATGGTTGGCCACACCGGCCAGATGGAGGCCACCACCCAGGCGATCGCCACCGTGGACCACTGCGTCGGCCGCCTGATGGAAGCCACCAACCGCATGGGCGGCACCCTGTTAATCACGGCCGATCACGGCAATGCCGAGCTGATGGAGGGTCCCGATGGCAGGCCCTGGACAGCCCACACCACCAATCCAGTGCCCGTGATCCTGGTGGAAGGGGAACAACGCAAACTGCCCGGCCATGGCACCAACGTGCTCCTGCGTGAAGGCGGTGGCTTAGCCGATATCGCCCCCACTCTNCTGGCGATCCTGGGCCTGCCCCAGCCCGCCCACATGACTGGCCAATCCCTAGTAATTCCAGCCAGCCTGAGCGTCAGCGAAAGCCGCCAGCCCCTAAGCCTGAGCCTCTGATCAGGCCCAGTGCCAGCCCCCCCCGGCCCCGAAGGCCTAGGCTTGTCCCATGCTTCAGAACATTCTTTCCTGGGTCTGGATCTCCAGCGGCCTCCTACTGGTGGTCACGGTGTTGCTGCATAGCCCCAAGGGCGACGGCATGGGTGGCCTGGCTAGCAGTGGCGGCTCCATGTTCAGCAGCGCCCGCAGCGCCGAAGACACCCTCAACCGCATCACCTGGACCCTGTTATCCCTTTTCCTGGGGTTAGCCGTGGTGCTGAGTGCTGGCTGGCTCAAATAGGTTGGCCATGAAGCGTCGCGGCCTGTTTGGACTACTGGGAACGGCCCTGGTTCCCTGGCTCGGGGCCAAGTCAGCCCTGGCAGCATCAACGCCTTCCGATCCCCAATGGAAACTGAGCCCAAGCCAATGGCGTTCCCGGCTTAGTGCAGAGGCATTCTCGGTGCTGCGCCAGGCCGGCACGGAACGGCCCTTCAGCAGCACCCTCAACAAGGAAAAACGCCAGGGCACCTATGCCTGCGCCGGCTGCCAGCTTCCCCTGTTCAGCTCCAAGTCGAAATACGACAGCGGCACGGGCTGGCCGAGTTTTTACGAGGCCCTAGCCAACGGCATCGCCACCAAGGTGGACTTCAAGCTGATCATTCCCCGCACTGAATACCATTGCAGCCGCTGTGGCGGGCACCAGGGCCATGTCTTTGATGACGGGCCCAAGCCCACCGGCAAGCGCTATTGCAACAATGGTGTGGCCCTCGTATTTCTAGCCAAGGGCAACTGAGCAAGCCAAACCCTGGCGGGCCAATTGGCTGCAAGCAGGCGACAGCAACGTGAGGCGCTAGTGACGAAATCAAGACTGAACTCACCAAGACCAGGGCCGCGGGACTCGCCAAGGGCACCTAAAGTTATTTTTGAAAGATTTTCAACCATGCAAAGCCTTTTCGCGGCAACCTTGATGGCGACGGTTGTTTTCTTCGGCCTCGGGGCCCAAGCCTGCGAAAAGCACCTGCGCGGCCACCAAACAAGCTCAAACACCGCCGCTGAAGGGTCCAAGAACTGAGCAACCAGCACCAGCTGATCTTTCTGGCCCATCCCCAACTCCACCAAGGCAGGCTCCCAAGTAATCGGCTTTTCAGCCGGCGTAGCGTTGAGCTTCAAGCATTAAAAGGCAGGCGTTGTTACCCCCTATAGCCCAGCAAGTATGGGCATTAAAACAGGGATATCTTGTTGCGATTGCACCTCTGCATTCCAATTAATTCATCCAAATAGCCCTTAAAAGTTTTTCAGGGCCTCTTTTAAAGAGTAGAACTCGCCAGCCAAGCCCAACCAGGTCTTTGCAATCGTGGCCAACCCTTTGAATCGATCAATACCAGCAAAACAAACTCAACATGGCCAATGCGAAGCCCATGTTTTTCTATTTCCTTTCAAGTATTTCGACTAGGCATAATTAAGGCAAGTTTCAAAAGCCATCCCCCCGGTTCAGCATCAGGAGGCTGGGCAGGAAAAAGCCTTCAGGCCTGGCGCAGCTTGGAGCGACGCTGCTTTTCCTTCCACAGCAGTTGGGCCGTGTCATGGAGGGACGTCTGCACCTCCCCCATGAATCGCTTCAGGCGGCGCTGGGTCTCCTTTTCGGTGGGCAACATGTCCGAGAACGTGGCCGCATGGCAGAGGTCGACCAACAGGGCCACCTCCTCGGAGGAAAGGCAAAGCAGGTGTTCCCGCTCCAGGTGGGTAACCTTCACGGCTGGCTTGCGAATGACCCAGTTTAGCGGTAAAGCGCCATTCGAGCCAAACGCAAGGCCGCCTTTACCTTCAGCAATACGTTGATCGTTCAGGCTCCTAGGGACGGCCCTGATCTGACCCCCTCACCTGCCTCGGGGGATGGCCCGCGGCAGGCCTGCGCCTCGAAGGCGATTGCCAGGCTGATGGCAGCGGAGCAAGCAAGCAAATAAAAAAGGGCCGGGGGGCAACCCCCCCAACCCAATGAGCTATTGGATACGGCCCGTAGGGCCTGGACTCAATAGTCGAAGTCGCCGCCCATGCCGCCGCCGCCACCGGGAGCTGCTTCCTTCTTCTCGGGCATGTCGGCCACGATGCACTCGGTGGTGAGCACCATGCCAGCGATCGAGGCCGCGTTCTGAAGGCCAGAGCGGGTCACCTTGGCGGGATCAACGATGCCAGCTGCCAGCATGTCGACGTATTCGCCGGTGGCAGCGTTGTAACCCTCGTTGAAGGGCATGTTCTTCACATGCTCAGCAACGACGGCGCCGTTGACACCAGCGTTCTCAGCGATGCGCTTGAGGGGAGCGGTGAGGGCAGAGGCCACGATGGTGGCGCCGATCAGCTCTTCGCCAGTGAGGTTGGCCGCAGCCCACTCTTCCAGGGCCGGAGCCAGGTGGGCCAGGGTCGTGCCACCGCCGGGGACGATGCCTTCCTCAACGGCCGCCTTGGTGGCGTTGATGGCATCTTCGAGACGCAGCTTCTTGTCCTTCATTTCGGTTTCGGTGGCGGCGCCCACCTTCACCACAGCCACGCCACCGCTGAGCTTGGCCAGACGCTCCTGCAGCTTCTCCTTGTCATAGGAGGAGTCGGTTTCGTCCATCTGCTTGCGCAGTTGCTCGCAGCGGGCCTTGACGGCCACCTCGTTGCCTTCGGCCACGATCGTGGTCGTGTCCTTATTGATCGTCACCCGGCGGGCGGTGCCGAGCATCTCCAGCTTGGTGTTTTCCAGCTTGAGGCCGGCATCCTCGGTGATCAGCTGGCCGTTGGTGAGAACGGCGATGTCCTCGAGCATGGCCTTGCGGCGATCACCGAAGCCAGGGGCCTTAACGGCCGCCACATTCAGCACGCCGCGCAGGCGGTTCACCACCAGGGTGGCGAGGGCTTCCTTCTCGATGTCCTCGGCGATGATCAGCAGGGGACGACCGGTGCGGGCGATCTGCTCAAGCACGGGCACCAGATCCTGGACCAGGCCGATTTTCTTGTCGGTAAGCAGGATGTAGGGCTCTTCGAGCACCGCTTCCATGCGCTCGGTGTCGGTGGCGAAGTAGGGCGAGATGTAGCCCTTGTCGAAGCGCATGCCTTCGGTGACCTCCAGCTCGGTGGTCATCGATTTGCCCTCTTCGAGCGAAATCACGCCTTCCTTGCCGACCTTGTCCATCGCATCGGCGATCATCCGGCCGACTTCTTCGTCGTTACCGGCGGAGATGGTGCCCACCTGGGCGATGGCATTGCTGTCGCTGATCGGCTTGGCGTGCTCCTTGATCTTGCCAACAAGAAACTCAGAAGCCTTGTCGATGCCTTTCTTGAGGGTGATGGCGTTGGCGCCAGCTGCGACGTTGCGCAGGCCCGCCTTGACCATGGCGTGGGCCAGGACCGTGGCGGTGGTTGTGCCGTCACCGGCCGCATCGTTGGTTTTGGAGGCGGCCTGACGGATCAGGGCAACACCGGTGTTCTCGATGTGATCTTCGAGTTCGATCTCCTTAGCAATCGTGACGCCGTCGTTGATGATCTGGGGAGCACCGAACTTCTTCTCGAGCACCACGTTGCGGCCCTTAGGACCGAGGGTGACGGCAACGGCTTCAGCCAGGATGTCGATACCGCGTTCGAGGGCCCGACGGGCTTGCTCGTTATAAATGATTCGCTTAGCCATGGAGGGCCTGGGAAAGGAGGATGGGGGGGGACGAAAGCTGGGTGAAGGAGGCGCCTGGGCCTCAGTTCACGACCGCCAAGATGTCCTTCTCGGAGAGCAGCACGTACTCATCGGTGCCGAGCTTGATGTCGGTGCCGGCGTACTTGCTGTAAAGCACCTTGTCGCCAATGCCCACTTCCGGGGTCTGGCGGGTGCCGTCGTCGTTGCGCTTACCGGGGCCTACCTGCACCACCTCGCCCACTTGGGGCTTTTCCTTGGCGGTGTCAGGCAGCAGGATGCCGCCGGCGGTTTTCTCCTCGGATTCAGAGACCTTGATGAAAATGCGATCTCCGAGCGGTTTGACCGTGGAGACGCTGAGAGAAACAGCAGCCATGGAGGGATTGCGATAGCAACGGCATGGCGCCAATGACGCCAATCAACGGTCGAGTTAGCACTCTCCCGTCTTGAGTGCCAACTTAGGTCCGCCCTTGCCGGGCCCACAACCGGCCGCCTGTGCGGGTGACCGAACCCGGCTAGTCCCACTCCAGCCAGCCGGCAGCCAAGCCAGTTCTGGCCCAGCCCGGCCCGGGCTGGAGATCCCTGGAAGCAAGCCTGCACAGTGGTAAGGTTGCCCCGCTTCGGGCGGGCTTCCCAAACTCCCGCTGCGACCTCTGCGCTCCTCCTTACTTATGGCTGCTGCTGCACCCGCCGCCTCCGGCATCAAGGGAATCGTCCGTCAGGTGATTGGTCCCGTTCTGGACGTGGAATTCCCTGCCGGCAAGCTGCCCAAGATCTTCAACGCCCTTCGCATCGAGGGGAAGAACTCTGCTGGCCAGACGGTGGCCCTCACCGCTGAAGTGCAACAGCTCCTGGGCGACCACCGGGTGCGCGCTGTGGCCATGAGCTCCACCGACGGTCTGGTGCGGGGCATGGAAGCCCTCGATACCGGCTCCCCGATTTCCGTGCCCGTTGGTGAAGCCACCTTGGGACGGATCTTCAACGTGCTCGGCGAGCCCGTTGATGAGCGCGGTCCTGTGCAGACCACCCTCACCGCGCCGATCCACCGCGAAGCCCCCAAACTCACCGACCTGCAAACCAAGCCGCTGGTGTTCGAAACCGGCATCAAGGTGATCGACCTTCTGGCCCCCTACCGCCAAGGCGGCAAGGTCGGCCTGTTCGGTGGTGCCGGCGTCGGCAAGACCGTGCTTATCCAGGAGCTGATCAACAACATTGCCAAGGAGCACGGCGGCGTGTCCGTGTTTGCCGGCGTGGGCGAGCGCACCCGCGAAGGCAATGACCTCTACGAAGAGTTCAAAGAATCGGGAGTGATCAACTCCGAAGATCTGAGCAAGTCGAAGGTGGCCCTCTGCTACGGCCAGATGAACGAGCCCCCCGGCGCCCGCATGCGCGTGGGTCTCTCGGCCCTCACCATGGCTGAGCATTTCCGCGATGTGAACAAGCAGGACGTGCTGCTGTTTGTCGACAACATCTTCCGCTTCGTGCAAGCCGGCTCCGAAGTGTCCGCCCTGCTGGGCCGCATGCCTTCGGCCGTGGGCTATCAGCCCACCCTGGGCACCGACGTGGGCAGCCTTCAGGAGCGCATCACCTCCACCCTGGAAGGTTCAATCACCTCGATCCAGGCCGTCTACGTGCCTGCTGACGACCTGACCGACCCAGCTCCAGCAACCACCTTTGCCCACCTCGATGCCACCACGGTGCTGAGCCGCGGCCTGGCCTCTAAGGGCATCTATCCGGCCGTGGATCCCCTCGATTCCACCAGCACCATGTTGCAGCCGGCCGTGGTTGGTGATGAGCACTACCGCACCGCCCGGTCAGTGCAGTCGACCCTGCAGCGCTACAAGGAGCTCCAGGACATCATCGCCATCCTGGGCCTTGACGAACTTTCCGAAGACGATCGCCGCACAGTGGATCGGGCCCGCAAGATCGAGAAGTTCCTCTCCCAGCCCTTCTTCGTGGCTGAAATCTTCACCGGCATGCCTGGTAAGTATGTGAAACTCGAAGACACGATCAAGGGCTTTAACCAGATCCTCGCTGGCGAGCTTGATGATCTGCCTGAAGCCGCCTTCTACCTCGTCGGCAACGTCGATGAAGTGAGAGCCAAGGCTGCCAAGATCACCGCTGATGCCAAAAAGGGCTGATTTCGGCGCAACCCAACGCCCAGCTCCACCTTCTGCGTCCTGATCCCTGCTGCCCATGCCTCTCACACTGCGCGTTCTCTCCCCTGATCAGAGCGTCTTCGACGGCACCGCCGACGAAGTGATTTTGCCCAGCACCACTGGCCAGATGGGAATTCTTCCCGGCCACGTTTCGATCCTGGCGGCTCTCGACACTGGGGTCCTGCGGGTGCGGGAGGGTAAGGACTGGAAGGCGATTGCCCTGCTAGGGGGGTTTGCCGAAGTAGAAGCCGATGAAGTAACCGTGCTGGTCAACAGCGCCGAGCTTGGCAGCCGCATCGATGCCTCCCAGGCCGCCCAGGACCTGGCCGCCGCCGAGCTGGCGGCCGCCAGCTTCCAGGGCCAGCCCAACAGCACCGAACAGGTGAAAGCCAAACAGGAGCTGGCCAGGGCCCGGGCCCGCAAACAGGCCAGTGGCGGTTCAGGAGCATTTTAATTGGGGCTCCGGCCCTTTTCTCAGCCTCGCCGTGTACGCTCCAGGCCCGGCGTCCCATGCCGTGACTGGGCCGGATCTCACCAGTATTAGGCCATCCAAATCTTCCTCAAGCTGGCAACCCCAATGGTTGCCAGCTTTTTTTATGGCTCGTTGCGGACATTGATAGAGCCAACACCATCATCAGCCAATGGGCCATTAAAAAGCGCCCTTTAAGGGGCGCCATAGGTGAGTACCAGTGGTGGCTCTTAATGACTAAAGCCTTCGGATCAGCAAGGGCTAGCCAGCGCCACCCCAGACTCAGGCGGTTCCGCAGAAGGTGACATCGGGGAACTTGAGCTTGGCCTCTTCGAGACTCTTACCCTTGCCTTCCTCCTGCCAGTAGTTGATCACCTCGGTGGCCTTGTTGAGGATCTCAACCCGTTCGTTTTCCGTGATCCAGCTCTTGGCTTCGATCTCGGATTTCAGGGTTTCCCAAGCATCTTCCCGGGGCCAGAAGAAGTAGGCCGTTAGGGGGCTNGGGCCACCGCCAACGATCTGGTCGACGGCGAGGGCGACGTTGTCGGGCAGCCAGAGAATCTTCAGCAGGAAACGGCCTTCATCGGCCTTGGGGGTACGGCCGGAAGGTACCCCGTTCTCATCAATGGTGGCGGTGGCCAGGGCGGCGCTGGCGCCGCGCAGCACCGGACGGCCCTGGGTGGGCTCCTCCGCGGAGATCTCGATTTCTGCCGTTAACACCGCCGCAACCGCACCGGGGGCTTCGGTTTCAAGGGCGCCGGGGGTGCCGCTCATGGGTTCAGCGCTCAAGGCTTAGGGACAAACAACTAACCTACCAGCCCCAGGAGCTCTGACCTGACACCGCGCGCCATTCTGCTGTTCGACATTGATGGGGTGGTGCGGGATGTGTCGGGCAGCTACCGGCGCGCCCTTAGCGAAACGGTGCACCATTACGGAGGTTGGCGCCCGGAGCCGGCCAGCATCGATGCCCTCAAGGGCGAAGGGCGCTGGAACAACGACTGGGAGGCCTCCCTGGAGTTGTTGCGCCGTGGCGGCCACAGCCCCCTGCCCGCCTTCGATGCCCTGGTGACGGTGTTCAGCGCCTTTTATTTCGGCGGCGACCCCGAAGGGGATCCAGCCAGCTGGCGGGGTTTCATCGGCAGCGAACCCCTGCTAGTGAGCCCGGGCTTTTTTGAGGCCTTCACCGACCAGGGGATTGCCTGGGGCTTCGTCAGCGGCGCCGAACCGCCTTCGGCCCGCTACGTGTTGAATCAGCGCCTCGGCCTGATCGCTCCACCCCTGATCGCCATGGGCGATGCCCCCGACAAACCCGATCCCACGGGGCTCCTGCTGCTGGCAGAGGCCCTGGCAGGCCGGTCCCTAGGGCAGGAGGCCCCGCCGATCGCCTACTTGGGCGACACGGTGGCCGACGTGATGACGGTGCAGCGGGCCCGTCAGGCCCAGCCGCAGCAGCGCTGGCACAGCCTGGCCGTGGCACCCCCCCACCTGCATGGTGCGGAGCACTTGGAGGGTCGCCAGACCTACGAGCAGGGCCTGCTGGCCGCCGGGGCCGACCGACTGCTCAGCCACACGGCAAGCCTGACGCCGGCGCTGCTACTCGATTGGCTGGAGGACAGCCCTTAGGGCGCCTGGGCCGGGGCCGGGCCCCAGGCCCTGCTGGCTTCATCGCTTGAGCCCATGGAGCCTTAAGCCTTAGGGCCTGGCCTAACGCTCCATGGCCTCCGGCGCCTTCAGGGCCGCAGCACTGAGCACCTCGTGGCCGTGTTCTGTGACAGCCACGTCATCCTCGATGCGGATGCCGATCCCCTTCCAGCGCTCCTCGATGGCGGGCTGGCCCTCGGGCACGGGCAACCGATCACTCACATAGAGGCCCGGCTCCACGGTCAGCACCATGCCCGGCTCCAGCACCACCGGGTGTTCGCCCAGCCGGTAGGCGCCCACATCGTGGACATCGAGCCCCAGCCAATGGCCGGTGCGGTGCATGTAGAGGTGGCGGTACGCCCCCTGCTCGATCACCGCATCGATCGAGCCGCAAAGCAGGCCCAGGTCCAGCAGGCCCGCCACCAGGGTGCGTACGGCGATGTTATGGATGGCCTCGGCCGTGGCCCCGGGCCGCACTGCGGCCACGGCCGCCTCCTGGGCCGCCAACACCAGCTCGTAGAGGGCCCGCTGTTCGCCGCTGAAGCGGCCATTGATCGGAAACGTGCGGGTGATGTCGCCGTTGTAATAATCGCTGAGGCTGCAGCCCGCATCGATCAGCAGCAGGTCCCCGTCCCNCAGGGGAGCCGTGTTGCTGGTGTAGTGCAGCACGCAGGCGTTATCGCCGCCGGCAACGATCGAGCCGTAGGCCGGTCCGCGGGCGCCGTTTTCAAGAAACACCTGGTCAATCACGCCCTGCACCTGGCGCTCGTTGAGCCCGGGCCGCACCACGTCGCGCGCCACCTCATGGGCCAGGGCAGAGATGCGCGCCGCCTCCCGCAGCCGCTCCAGCTCCTCNGGCGCCTTGCGCAGGCGCAGCTCGTGTAGCAGGCCGCAGGGCGCCACCAGGCCCAGGGCCGCCTGGCCGCTGCGGGGGGCCCGATCCAGTTGGTCGGCCCAGGCCTTGAGCACCAAAGGCTCCACGGCCGAATGGCGGCCCACCCGGAAGGCGATCCCTTCCGCCCCCTTCAGGTACTCCGGCAGACGCTTGGCCAGCTCCTCNCGGGGGTGGGCAACGCTGGCACCGAACTGGGCCACGGCCCCCTCACAGCCCCAGCGCCGGCCCGCCCAGACCTCGGCCGAGGGCTCCTTCGGCTCCACGAACAGCACGAAGGGAGTCTCCGGTCGGTGGGGCAGGAATAGGGCCACCGCCTCGGGTTCGTCGAAGCCGGTGAGATACCAGAAGTCGCTGGCCTGGCGGAAGGGATACTCCACATCGGCGTGGTGGCTCACCAAACTGGCCGCCGGAATCACCGCCGCCGCACCGCCTAGCTTCGCCAGGAAACGCTCGCGGCGCTGGGCATACAGCTCAGGGGCAATCACCATGGGGGCCGCTCCAACAGGCGGGGACAGCGCGACGATGGCACAACCGAATCCCATTGCAGCCGACTTCCCCATGGGACCTGCGCCAAACCCAGCTCCCACCAACGGGGCCACTCCCTGGCTCGAGGATCTCTCGGCATGAACGAGTTCCTTGGCCTGGCTGCTCTGGTGCTGATGATCCTGGTGGGATCAGCCCTCTCTTCCGGCGTGGAGGCGGCCCTACTCACGGTCAACCCGCTACGGGTGCATGAACTGGTCGGGCGGCCCCAGCCCCCCCGCGGCGCCCTGACGCTGCAACGGCTGAAAACCCGCATGGGTCGTGCCCTGGCGGTGCTGGTGATCGCCAACAACGCCTTCAATATTTTCGGCAGCCTCATGCTGGGTGGCTACGCCGCCCAGGTGTTCCAAAACCAGGGCGTCAAGGGGATCGCCCTAGCCCTGTTTTCGATCGGCCTCACCGTGCTGGTGATCCTGCTCGGCGAAATCCTGCCTAAGGCCCTCGGCAGCCGCTTTGCCCTGCCCGTGGCCCTGGCCAGTGCCAGCTCGGTGAGTTTGCTGTTGAAGCTGATGTTGCCGATGGTGCTGCTGCTGGAGCAGTTGATGCCCGCCATCACCGCCGAAAACGAACTAACCACCGACGAAGAGGAGATCCGCCTCTTGGCCAGGCTTGGCTCCCAGACCGGCCAGATCGAGGCCGACGAGGCGGCCATGATCGCCAAGGTGTTCCAGCTCAACGACCTCACGGCCCGCGACCTGATGGTGCCGCGGGTTTCGGCACCAACCCTGCCGGGCCAAGCAGAACTGGCGAGCCTGGAGGCCATCTTGGTGGCCACGGGCTCCAGCTGGTGGGTGGTGCTGGGGGAAGGGGTGGATGAGGTGCTGGGGGTGGCCAGCCGCGATCGCCTCTTGGCCGCGCTGGTGCAGGGCCTGGGTCCCACCCCCGTCGCCCAGTTCAGTGAGCCGGTCGAATTCGTGCCGGAGATGATTCGCGCTGACCGCCTGCTCACCGCCTTCCGCCGCCGCAGCCAGACCCCCCGGGTGGTGGTGGATGAATTTGGAGGCTTTGTCGGTGTGATCGGCTCCGATGTGGTGTTGGCGGTGTTGGCGGGTTGGTGGCGCCGGCCCCAGTTCCAGGCGGCCGAGCCCACCCCAGCGACCAACAGCGTGGTGGACCGGGGATGAGGAGGGCCCCACGGCCAGTTCAGGAGCCCCCCGCCGTGGTCGATCGCTGTGACCTACTGCTGCGGCGCTGGCGGACCGAGCTGCAGCTCAGTGGCCGGGAAGAGTCGGTGCTGGCGCCTGAGCTCGTAGGCCTCGATCGCCAGCTCGGGGCCCTAGCCGATCGACGCCTGCGGGTGGCCGTGTTCGGCCGGGTGGGCGTGGGCAAATCGAGCCTGCTCAATGCCCTGCTCGGAGCCCCCCACTTCGCCACCGACGTGGCCCATGGCTGTACCCGTCACCAGAAACGGGTGGCCTGGCCCGTGGCCGTGCCTGGCCTGGGCGGAGTGGAGCTGGTGGATACCCCCGGCATTGATGAAATTGCCGCTCGAGCCCGCCAGCGCCTGGCCGCCCGGGTGGCCCTGGGCGCCGATCTGCTCCTATTTGTGCTCGATGGTGACCTCAGCAGCCCCGAGCTCGAAGCCCTCGAGCAGCTGCTGCAGGCGGGTAAACCAATCCTGCTGGTGCTGAACCGCATCGATTGCTGGCCCGAAGGCGAGCGCCAGGCCCTGGTCGCCAGCATCCGCAACCGCCTGCCCCCCAAGGCGCGCCAACTGGAGCTGGTGGCAGTGGCCTCGGCGCCCCGCCTGGCCAGCCTGCGGGCCGATGGGCGGGTGCGCAGCCAGCCGAGCGCGCCCCAGGTCGAACCCCTGCGCCACCAACTGCTGGGCCTGCTCTGCGAGCACGGCCCGTTGCTACTGGGGCTCAACGGCCTGCGGGCGGCAGATCGGTTCAGCCAGGCCTTGCACCGCTGGCGCCTGGCCCAGCGACGTGATGCCGCCCAGGGGCTGATTGGTCGCTTCGCAGCCCTTAAGGCCGCAGGCGTAGCGATCAACCCCCTCTTACTGCTGGATCTAGCCGGTGGCGTTGCCCTGGACACGGCCCTGGTCATGCAGCTCTGCCAGCTCTACGGCCTGCCCATGGGCGGCGCCGGCGCCCGCCAGCTGCTGGGCCGCCTCTCAACCCAAAACGCCCTGCTTGGCGGCGCCCAGCTGGCCATCCAGCTGCTGCTCGGGGGCGCGCGCCAGCTGCTGCTGCTGGCGGCGCCGCTCACGGCCGGCCTCAGCCTGGCCCCCGCCGCTCCAGTGGCCCTGGCCCAGGCCGCCCTGGCCGTACACACNACCCGACTCACCGGCCGGTTGACGGCGGCGGAACTGCTGCGCAGTGCCGAACGGGGCCAACAACGGCCCGGCTCCCTCATGCGACGACTGGCCCGCCAGGATCCCCAGGTGAAGGCCTGGCTGGTGCAATGGCAGGGGCTCGACGAGCCAGCGACCAGGGACNCCTCAGCCCCGGCACTCCAGGCCCTGCTGCCATGAGCCCCGGCCAGACCATCGCCCTGTTCGGCACCAGNGCCGATCCCCCCAGTACCGGCCACCGGGCCCTGCTGGCGGGACTGCTCGACCATTACCCCCAGGTGGTGACCTGGGCGAGCTCCAATCCCTTCAAGCAGCACGGGGCCCCCCTAGAGCTGCGGGCCGCCCTGCTGCAGGCCCTGGTTGAACACCTGGCCAATCCGCGNCTGCGCCTGGAGCAACAGCTCAGCAGCCCCCGGGCGATCGAAACCCTGGCCCGGGCCCAGGAGCTCTGGCCAGGGCTCGAACCGGTGTTTGTGGTGGGCAGCGATCTGGTCGCCCAGATCCCCCGCTGGTACCAGGCCCAGCAGCTCCTGGGGGAGTGCCGACTGGCGGTAGTCCCCCGCCAGGGCTGGGCCCTGCAGGAGGCAGATCTGGACCGCCTGCGCCAGCTTGGCGCCCGGGTTGAGCTGCTGCCCTTGGCGGTTCCGGCCAGCGCCAGTTCCCAGTTCCGCCACCACCCCAGTCCCGAACTGGTGCCACCGGCCCTCTGGCCCGAACTGGTCAAGCACAGGCTCTATGGCGCCGGCCACCTGGACGACGCCAGCCCAGAGCCATGGGACACCAGCCCTGGCACGCTGTCGCTTGAATCGTCGACCCAGCCGCCGACGGAACAGCCGCTTGGGGCACCCCTGCAGCCCTCGCCCCTTCCTTAGCCCCGGCCCTGATGCGCCTTGCCCTTTGCCAGTTCAATCCGCTCGTGGGCGACCTGCGCGGCAATGGCGCCCTGCTCCTGGCCGATTGCCAGCGGGCAGCCGCGAGTGGCGCCGACCTGGTGGTGGCCCCCGAGCTGGCCCTCTGGGGCTATCCGGCCCGGGACCTGCTGCTGCGGCCCTCCCTGCGCCAGCTCCAGGGGGATGTGCTCGATCAGCTCGCAAGCGCCCTGCCGGCGGGCCTGGGCCTGTTGCTCGGTATTGCCGAGCCGATTAGCGACGGCAACCAACCCGACCTCAGCAACGCCGCTGCCCTGGTGGACGCCGGCCGCTGGCAGGTGGTGGCCCGCAAACAGCTGTTGCCCAGCTACGACGTGTTTGATGAGCGACGCTATTTCCGCTCCGGCTCTGGACCCTGTTTGCTTGAGCTCGAGCGCCAGGGCCGCCGCTGGAGGCTGGGCCTAACCCTTTGCGAGGACCTCTGGGTGGAGGAACGGATCGCCGGCCCCAGGCTCGCCGGAGCCGATCCGATCGCTGCCCTGCAACCGCTCAAGCCAGACCTACTCCTTAACCTCTCTGCCTCGCCCTTCAGCCAGGGCAAGGCAGCCCTGCGCCAACAACTCGCCGGTGCCGCCGCCCGGCGCCTGGACTGCCCGGTGGTTTACGTGAACCAGGTGGGCGGCAATGACGAGCTGGTGTTCGATGGCGCCAGTTTTGTGGTGGACGCCAGCGGCGCCATCTGCCAGCAACTGCCCTGCTCCCAGACGGCCCTG
>JGI25920J50251_10000046_pt1 | contig 33283 bp, 30 predicted proteins | sample LauGreBMM110DCMD_2_FD_50251 | JGI IMG/M metagenome (IMG submission 50251) | reverse complement strand
TGCATGCGCAAAACGGTAACAGCATGTTTTCTAATTTCTTCGGTGAGGTTGATGGTTCCCTGCAATGATGGCAGGGCAGGAAAATGAAAAAGGGGTAAAGCATTCATTGCATGAACATTGTAACGCTTGCTAAAAGGGCGTGTCTTCCATATCATCCTGGTTGTCGTTCATCCTGCTGCCTTTCTGGATGTAGAGCTTGGCACCACCCTCTTCATTCACAGGCCTCCAGCTTCCACCGCCACCATCAGCCGGCCTTCCGAATGGATCCAGGCTTTCATGCTCTTCGAATTTTTGGATAAAGAGCTTGGCCTTGAGTTTGATGTTCTCCAAAGAACCGTTACGGTGCTTGGCGATCTTTACATAGGTATCTCCCTTNGTNTCTTCACCCATGTCATTGGTGGTGATGTCATAATAATCAGGGCGATACAAGAACATCACCATGTCAGCATCCTGCTCAATGGCACCTGATTCACGGAGATCAGAAAGCTGTGGCACTTTTTGCCCCTCTTTTCTTTTCTCAACCTCACGGCTCAACTGGCTGAGGGCGATGATGGGCACCTGCAGTTCCTTGGCCAGTTGCTTGAGGTTCCTTGAAATGGTACTGATCTCCTGCTCACGGTTGGAATTCCTGTTGTCGCTGGATCCACTCATCAACTGCAAATAGTCGATGATGATCAGGCCTACATCATGCAAACTTTTTAACCTGCGGCATTTGGCCCGAAGCTCAAAAATGTTGAGTGCAGCAGAGTCATCCACAAATATCTTGGCCTTGGTCAAGGGCTCAATGCCTTTTTTATACAGCTGCTGCATTTCATGGTCTTCCATCTTGCCCCTTGATATTTTTTCCATATGGATCTCACTTTCAGCAGAAAGGATCCTTTGCACAAGCTGGCTGGTGCTCATCTCTAGGCTGAAAAAGGCAACTGTCGTGGGTTTGGTTGGATGCATCGCAGCATTCCTGGCCAGGTTCAGGGCAAAAGCCGTTTTACCAACCGAAGGACGGGCGGCAAGGATAATAAGGTCAGAACGCTGCCAACCATAGGTTACTTTGTCGAGGGTTGGAAACCCGGTTGGAACACCGGTGATCTCCTCATTCCTGGCCCTCATCTCGTCAATCTTGTTCAGGGTATCCATCACACTCTTGCCCAGCGTATCAAATTCTTTTTTCAGCTGATCATTGGCAATGGAAAACAGTTTTTGTTCCGCACTATCCAACAAGTCAAAAACATCCGTTGAATCATCATAAGCATCTGTGATGATTTCAGTGCTGATGCGGATCAATTCCCTTTGGATGAATTTTTCCTGCACGATACGGGCATGGGCCTCAATATTGGCGGCAGAGACAACTGCATTGGTCAGTTTTGAAATAAAATAAGGACCTCCGACAGCATCCAACATCTCCATGGTCTTCAACTCCTCTACAACTGTCAGCAAATCGATGGGTTTGTTGTCGGTGTTCAACTGCACGATGGCACGAAAAACCGTTTGGTGAGACTCCACATAAAAGCACTCGGGCTTGAGAATATTCATCACCACGTCAAAAGCAGCGCGCTCCAGCATGACGGCACCCAGTACTGCTTCCTCCAATTCACGGGATTGTGGTGGCACCTTGCCATAGGCCATGGCATTGAACTCTGGCGCCGTTTTGCGCTTGTTTCTCCTGTCCCGGTTTATGTTAGTTTGGTCCATTTACTTGCTTTTCAAATCTTTTTCAATCACATTTCCATTACCCGAATGGTCTGGAGAACGAATATACCAAGGTTGCCTGAAGCAATCTGCATTTTATAAAAACATTAATTGAGAACAGGCTTTCCACAGGAAACTGGGGGTTATTGACAGGGTGGATGGGGTTATTCACATTCGGGAGGTTGAAGCGCTTCGCACAATGTATTATATTTGCGGCTATGACGATTTCATACAAATGGCTGATGGACTATTTTGCTGCACCCATCGCCCATGAAAAACTTTCCCTGATACTGAACTCCATCGGGCTTGAGGTGGAAGGATATGAGGAATACCAGGAGATCAAAGGAAACCTGGCGGGATTGATTACCGGAGAAGTGCTTAGCGTGGATAAGCATCCCAATGCAGACAGGCTTTCTGTAACCACAGTGAACATTGGGGGTGAACAACCTTTGCAAATCGTTTGTGGTGCGCCCAATGTTGCGGCTGGCCAGAAGGTCATTGTTGCTCCCATTGGCACAACCATTTATCCAACATCAGGAGACCCGATTACCATGAAAGCGGCAAAAATCCGCAGCATTGAAAGCCATGGCATGATTTGTGCAGACGATGAAATAGGACTTGGTGCAGACCACAGCGGCATCAAGATACTGGATGCAGCAACGCCTGTTGGGATTGCTGTTGCCAGCCTTTTTGAACCATACGAAGACCATATCATTGATATTGGCCTCACCCCAAACCGCAGCGATGCCATGAGCCATCTTGGCGTAGCCAGGGATGTCTGCAGCTGGTTGAACCACCACGAAGGAACAACCATCCAGCCCATCATCACATTGAAAAATGAGATTCCTGCCACCGGAGTTGCTTGCCCGATCGAAGTAATCATTGCAAACACTGCTGATTGTCCACGCTATACCGGCATCCTCATCAACGATGTAACCGTTTCCGCTTCTCCGAAATGGATGCAGCAACGGCTGAAGGCGATCGGTCAACGATCCATCAACAACATCGTAGACATCACCAACTATATCCTGCACGATACGGGGCAACCCCTGCACGCTTTTGATGCAGACCAGATCAAGGGCGGAAAGGTCAGGATCAAAAACCTTCCTGCAGGAACATCATTCATTGGGCTGGACGAAAAAGAAAGAAAACTGGAGGGCGGAGACCTGATGATCTGCGACAACGACAGCAACCCTATGTGCATGGGCGGCGTTTTTGGTGGCAAAGGCAGTGGTGTAACGGAAGCTACCAAAAACATATTTCTTGAAAGCGCCTGGTTCCACCCCGTTTCCATCCGAAAAAGTTCATTCAAACACCAGCTCAGGACAGACGCTGCCATGCATTTTGAAAAAAGTGTAGACATCGGCCAAACCCTCGAGGTGCTGAAAAAAGCAACGCTGCTGATTGGTGATTTTGCAGGAGGAAAAACAACTGCTGATGCTGTTGATGTTTATCCAACCCCCAACAGCAAGCCGGTCATCCAACTGGAACATGCCTATGTCCAAAAAATGAGTGGAAAGGCCTACGACAAACAAACGGTAAAGAACATTCTCCTTGGAATGGGATTTGGTTTGTTGGAAGAAAATGAAGCCTCCATCACTGTTGACACGCCAACACACAAAACGGATGTGAGCATTCCNGCNGACCTGATTGAAGAAATCATGCGCATCGATGGGTTTGACAACATTGAGATNCCTAGCAGCATCCGCATTTCACCTTCGGTATCCAGCGGNAACAGGGACTACCCTTTGCGGGAAAAACTCTCTGGCATTCTTGCTGGCATTGGCTTTAATGAAATGCTCAACAATTCCATCACCCACAGTGCCAACTACACTGAAGAGGAAATGGGACGTGCGGTAAAGATGCTGAACAACCTCAGTTCTGAATTGGACACCCTCCGGTTGACCATGCTGGAAACAGGGCTCCAAACCCTGGCCAGAAACCTGAACCACAGGAACGAGAACATCAGGCTTTTTGAATACGGAAAAACCTATTCAAAAAACGAAACCGCATATTTTGAAGACGATCACCTTGCCTTGTTCACCGCAGGAAAAATCAATGAGGATTCGTGGAACAAGAAGGAAGAAGAGGCGGATCTTTTCTACCTGAAAGGGGTCATCAAATCCTTGCAGGTTCAGTCGGGGATTGAAAAAATCAAATACGATGTTGAAACCTCCGGCAGGTTTGAATATGCCCTAACAGGAACAGCTGGAAAACTCAAGGTCCTGACCATTGGCAAGCCTTCCGCAGAGATGTTGAAGAAGTTTGACATCCGCGTGCCGGTTTGGTTCGCAGACATCCATTGGAACAACTGGTTGAAGGCAGGAGATAAAAATACCATCCGTTACAAAGAGATATCAAAATTCCCTGCTGTTCAGCGAGACCTCTCCTTTGTTGCAGATAAAAACGTAACTTATGGTGATATTGAAAAACTGTTGAATGTCCTGTCCATTCCACAACTCAGGAACTACAGGTTGTTCGATGTGTTCAAAAGTGAAAAACTTGGAAAGGACAAGCAGTCGCTGGCCATGAATTTCACCTTCCTTGACGACAGCAAGACCATGAAAGATGAGGAAATTGACAAGATGATGGCCAAGATCACCAGCAATATTGAAAAAAATCTTCTCGCAGAGATCAGAAAATAACCATGCCGGAACAAAAAGAAACATTCAGCAGAATAGAGGAAAAATTAGGGCTCCTCACATCAAAACTTCGTGACTACAAGCGCGAAAATGAAAAAATGCGCAAAGAACTTGAAGACAAGAAGTTGCAATGGGATGAGCTGAAGACCAAAAACGAACAAATGGAATTGCAGATGAACCTGCTGAGAAATGCAGCGCCTGCTGATGCCAAAACTTCAAATTTGGTTTTGGAAAAAAAGATCAACGACTACATCAAAGAGATAGACAGGTGTATCGCGCTATTGGGAGACCAGCATTAGATCCTTTTCACCATCCTCACTCTTGAGGGAAATCCTAAAAGGATGGTAATAAAAACATATAAATTTCAAGAAAATGCAAAATTTGATTTCGATAAACCTGCCTGTAGGCGACCGAACATACCGGCTGAAGATAAAAGCCGAAGATGAGGAGACCGTGAGAAAAATGGCCAAAAAGATGACCAACCAGCTCAACCAGTTCAAGAATCAATACCCGGGTAAGGACATGCAAGACTACCTGGCCATGTCGCTGCTGTCCTTTGTTACCGAAGAACAACCCTCCCATGCAGAAGTTGCCGCAGATCATGATACTGAAGCATTTTTATCCCGCATCGAGGCATCAATTGAGAATGGATTGATGGATTAACGCCTCTTTTTAACGCAGTTTTATCCCCTTTTTTTGCTAACTTCGCCAGTATTGCCCCGTATGAAATATTTTCGAAGGGATTGATTATGAAACAGAAAAACAATTATTCATGGAATCGTCACTCATTATACCCATCATCTCAGGGATTGTAGCCGCATTGGCTGGTCTCGGACTGGGTAAATTAATTTTCGCAAAAGATACCCAGGCCAGGGTCGAAGAAGCCAAAAAACAAGCAGCACAAATCCTTTCAGACGCAGAGTACAGGTCTGAAAACCTCAAAAAGGAAAAACTTTTAGAAGCAAAAGAGCGATTTGTCCAACTCAAGGCAGATTACGAAAGAGATTCCCTTGAGAAGAACAAAAAAATCAATGACGCCGAAAACAGGATCAAGCAGAAGGAGCAAACCACCAGCCAAAAGCTTGAAGCAATTGAAAAGCAGGTAAAGGAAAACGACACCATCAAGGAACACCTCAACAGGCAGATCGAGATTGTCAACCAAAAAAGGACCGAACTTGAAAAGCACCAGGAAGAGCATATCCACAAGCTTGAAAAAATTGCCGGACTGAGCGCCGAGGATGCAAAGGCGCAATTGATTGAAGGACTGAAGCAGGAAGCCCATACCAGGGCCCTTTCCTTGCAACAGGAAATCATCGAAGACGCTCGCCAGAAGGCCAACAAGGAAGCCAGGAAGATCATCATCCAGAGCATCCAGCGTACCGCAGCAGAACAGACCATTGAGAATACTGTCACTGTTTTTCAATTGGAAAGCGATGAAATCAAAGGACAGATCATCGGACGTGAAGGCCGTAACATCCGTGCCATTGAAGCTGCTACCGGAGTTGACCTGGTGGTGGACGATACACCAGAAGCCATTGTACTCTCTTCTTTCGATCCATTGAGAAGAGAAATCGCCAGACTTGCACTGCAACGCCTTGTTAGTGATGGAAGGATTCACCCTGCAAGGATTGAGGAAGTCGTTGAAAAAACCCGCAGGCAACTGGAAGAACAGGTGATGGAAATCGGAGAAAGAACCATCATCGAATTGGGCATCCATGGCCTTCACAAGGAACTGATTCGTGTTGTCGGAAAAATGAGGTTCAGGTCTTCTTATGGCCAGAACCTGTTGATGCACAGCCGTGAAGTGGCCAACCTTTGTGGTATCATGGCGGCAGAATTAGGAATGAACTCCAAGCTGGCCAAAAGGGCTGGTCTTTTGCACGATATCGGAAAAGTTCCTGATGAGGAAACCGAATTGAGCCATGCACTGTTGGGAGGTAAATTGGCTGAAAAATACGGTGAAAATCCTGCCGTAGTCAATGCCATTGCGGCCCACCACGATGAAACTGAAATGCAGTATGTCATATCCCCCATCATCCAGGCCTGTGACGCCATCAGCGGAGCAAGACCGGGTGCCAGAAGGGAGATCATGCAACAATACATCCAGCGGATCAAGGACCTCGAAAACCTGGCCATGACGTACCAGGGGGTTGAAAAAGCCTATGCGATCCAGGCAGGAAGGGAACTGAGGGTTATTGTTGAAGCCGACAAGATTTCAGACAGCGACAGCGATAAGCTCAGTTTTGACATGGCACAGAAGATCCAAACGGAAATGACCTATCCAGGTCAGATCAAAGTAACAGTGATTCGTGAAAAGAGGGCTGTTAACGTTGCCAGATAATAAATAGATTTTGTAATAAAAAGGAATAATTATACTTTCGCACTCCAAATTTTTAGGTTATGAATCAAGTTATCGCATTTGTACATGAGCAGTTGACCCCGGTCAACAATTTCCCTAAGTTTAAGGCCGGTGACAATGTTACCGTTAACTATAAGATCATTGAAGGAAGCAAGGAAAGGATCCAGAGCTTCAAAGGTGATGTAATCAAGCGCCAAGGAACCGTTGGTACCGCAACATTTACCGTAAGGAAAATGTCTGATGGTATCGGTGTAGAGAGAACATTTCCTGTTGCTTCACCCAATATTGAATCAGTTACCCTGAACAAAACTGGTAAGGTTCGCCGTGCCAAGCTTTACTTCCTCAGGGAAAGAAGCGGTAAGAGAGCAAGGATCAAGGAAAAAAGAGTCAGATAACTCCTTCGTACAATTTTTTGTTAATCCCGCCTGGTGCGGGATTTTTTTATGCCCAGGCTTCCTAAAGCCATGAAAAAAATAGTAGATTTGTCTTCTATCAAAATTTAATACTATGTTATCCAATAGCGCATTTTTGTTGGCAATGCCAGGTGGTTCAGAGTGGATCTTCATCATATTGGGTGTTTTGATCCTTTTCGGTGGTCGCAAAATCCCTGAATTCATGCGTGGGATTGGAAAGGGCATCCGTGAATTCAATGATGCGAAATCCAACGTAAAGAAAGAGATCGAAGACGGCATGCAGGAGAAAGACAAACCGGCCAACTAATCCTTAGCTACTAAGATTGTACGTTCACCATTCTATATCGGAACTCCGAAGGAGATTGTTATGCGGGGAACTCAACTGCTTAGACATCACTTCAACCTACCTTGCCCAAATCGCAAGCAAGCATCACCTGAATGCCTTCGTTGAAGTATTTGAGGAAGAAGCGCTTGAGAGGGCCAAAACCCTTGACCAAAAAAAGAACGATACCAGCTCCTGGGGCAAACTACGGCGTCGTTATCGGCATCAAGGATGTGCTCTGCTACAACAATCATCACGTAGGTGCTGCTTCAGGAATCTTGAAAGGCTATACAGCCATCTACAATGCAACAGCCATTCAACGCTTGCTCGATGAAGATGCCATCATCATAGGCAACCTGAACTGCGATGAATTTGCAATGGGTTCTTCCAATGAGAACTCAATTCATGGCAGGGTATTGAACGCCGAAGACGAGAGCAGGGTTCCTGGAGGCTCCTCAGGTGGGTCTGCCGTAGCTGTACAGGCCAACATGTGCATGGTAAGCCTCGGCTCTGATACAGGAGGCTCAGTAAGACAGCCAGCAGATTTTTGTGGGATCGTTGGCATGAAGCCAGGCTATGGGAGGATTTCCCGCTACGGGCTGCTGGCCTATGCCTCTTCCTTTGATCAAATTGGTATTTTCTCCAAAAACATAGAAGACCTCTCTGTTGTGCTTTCCGTGATTGCAGGGCAGGATGAATTTGACAGCACCTGCAGCGATGCACCAGTACCAGACTATGCAGCACAGCTTGATACCGACCGCAAGTACCGCCTGGCCTATTTCCCACAAAGCCTTGAACATCCATCCCTTGATCCTGAGATCAGGAAAAGCATCATCGACTGGATGGAAATCCTCAAAAAAGAAGGCCATAGCGTTGAACCCGTTGACTTCGACTACCTTGACCATATTGTTCCAGCGTATTATGTGCTGACCACTGCAGAAGCCTCTTCCAATCTTTCGCGGTACGACGGAATCAAATTTGGCTACAGAACAAACAGCCAGATCAATAACCTGAATGAACTCTACAAAAAAACCAGGTCAGAGGGCTTCGGGAAGGAAGTTAAACGAAGGATCATGCTGGGCACCTTTGTACTCAGCACGGGTTACTATGATGCCTACTATGCAAAGGCACAACAGGTACGCCGACTGATTGCAGACAAGACCAATGCAGTGTTTGCCGAATATGACCTTATCCTCATGCCAACAACCCCTTCAACGGCTTTTCGTTTTGGCGAAAAAAGCAATGATGCGGTGGAGATGTTTCTGGGAGATCTTTATACCGTCTATGCCAATCTTGCAGGGATTGGTGGCATATCCCTTCCCCTGTTCAAACACAGCAACGGCATGCCTTTTGGCGTGCAGGTAATGTCTGACAGGCTGCAAGAAAATAAACTCCTGGATTTTTCCTCCAGGGCTTTGAAAGCGTAACCATGGCTTCGGGCAAATCTACCATAACATGCTTGTTGGCCATCGTTCTGTTCCATTCCAGCCTCGGCGCACCAATACATCAACAGGATACCAGTAAGCTCCCCAACATCCAGTGGGATGAATTGAACCCGCGCGCAGTAGGATTTGTGAAGGATTACCTGGAAATGCATGAAGCCCGCTTGACCAACATGAAAATTTGGGGCCAGCCCTATTTCATCATGATTGAATCTGTCCTCAACAGATACCACCTCCCCCCATCACTCAAGTACCTCGCCGTTATTGAATCAGACCTCAAGAGCACGGCCTTGTCTTCTGCAGGAGCGGTTGGTCCCTGGCAATTCATGCCTGGCACAGCAAAAGACCTGGGGCTGGTTGTTACCGCAACAGTAGATGACAGAATGGATCTGTATAAAAGCACCCATGCTGCAGCAAAGTTTCTGGGCCGTCTTTATGAACAACTGGGCGATTGGTTGCTTGTGATAGCGGCTTACAATGGAGGCCCAGCAAGGGTAGAAAAAATCATTGCTTCAAAAAAGTCAAGGGATTTCTGGATGATACAGCATCAGCTGCCTGCAGAATCAAGGAACCATGTAAAGAAATTCATTGCCACCCACTATATTTTTGAACGCAATGGCAGTGAAACAACGGGAATGAAAAAAACTGATGAACAGTTACCAGTGTTGACAGCAGAAGAACTTTCCTCAACAGATACAATCAGCATTACTGGCAGGTATTCAAGCCAGGTCATCACCAAGAATCTTGCGGTTGACCTTATCCAGTTCAACAAATGGAACCCNGATTTTGATAAAAAAGTATCATCCGAGATCTATCCCATCAGGTTGCCGAAAGAAAAAATCAATGTATTCAATCAAAAGCGAAACCAGATTGCACAAGAGTCCATCTTATTGATCATGCAGCAAAATATGGGTGCTGGCGACGGTTTCCCTGAACCTGTCAATCTACCTGCTCCAACAAGAAACATGAAATCTGTAAAAAAGAGGGGATGATCTAGAAATCATCATCATCGTCGAATCCGCCGCCGCCACCTGCACCATCATCAAAATAGCCCAGGTCCTTGAACTCATCGTCAATAGAAAAGTCCTCATCGTCTGAAGTTTTTTTGCCGCCCGATTTGGAAGACTTGGACTTGGGGATATCAAACTCCTGGAAGTCTGGATCCCAGCTTCCATCATCTTCTGATTTTTCCCAATCATCTTCAACATCAACATCTGCATCGTCGTCGTCAGANGATCTNCCTGATTTTTTTGCAGGCGATTCATCGTCTTGATCAAAATCATCATCTTCTTCCTCTTTCTTCTTCGACTTTGGTGCNGACTTTGCAGCTTTTGAAGAATCTTCAGTTCCTGAAGGTGCAGCGGTAANNTTTTTTTCTCTTATTGACTTTGTCATAGCAACATGCGATTTACGCTGTAAAATTTCTGAGACTTTTTTACTTGACCAAATATTTTGAAAATATTTTTTCTATTAATGCAGTTTACTATGCTTTGATGATCTGGTCCCGCTCTGGGCCATTGGAAATATAGCTGACATCAACACCCAAATAACCATTGATGAATTCAATATAATTCTTCATTGGCTGGGGCAGGTTCGTATTGTCCCTAACATTTGTTATGTCTGTTTGCCATCCTGCAAACTGCTCATAATGAGGGTCTATAGGCATTTTTGACATCTGGTAAGGAACCGTTTTTACTTGTTTTCCATCGATGCCATAACTGGTACAAACAGAAAGTTCCTCAAAGGCATCGAGCACATCCGCCTTGGTCATGACAATCTGTGTTACACCATTGACCATGCACGCAAAATTCAAAGCGACAAGGTCAATCCATCCGCACCTGCGGGGCCTGCCGGTGGTGGCACCAAATTCACTGCCTANNTTTCTCAGGCGTTCGCCCGTTTCATCATGCAATTCTGTAGGAAAAGGTCCGCTGCCAACCCTGGTGCAATAGGCCTTGGNAACACCAATGACTTCCTTGATTTTCTGGGGTGCAATGCCCAGTCCTGTGCAAACACCTGCAGAAATGGTGTTGGAGGANGTAACAAATGGGAANGTTCCGAAATCGACATCCAGCATGCTGCCCTGGGCNCCNTCAGCCAATACTTTTTTTCCTTCCCTGATTTTTTCGTTGATGAAATATTCACCATTGACAATTTTAAGGCTGCGCATGAATTCGATGGCCTCAAAAAATTCTTCCTCCCATTCGCTGATATCGTCATTGAAGCCAAAAGAATCCAGCAATCGCTGGTGCTTCATCCTGAGTTTGATGTACTGTGTTGTGAAATTCTTGTCGAGCAAATCTCCTACCCTCAAACCATTCCTGCCTGTTTTATCCATGTATGCAGGGCCTATTCCTTTCAGTGTGGATCCAATCTTCTCATTCCCTTTTGAAAGCTCTGAAGCCTTGTCCAGGGCCCTGTGAGAAGGAAGGATCAAATGCGTCCTTTCTGCAACATAGAGGTGGTTGCGTCCGTCTATCCCGAAGGCAGCCACCTTGTCGTACTCTTTTTTCAGGGTAACTGCATCCAATACAACACCGTTGCCAATGAGATTGGTGGTGTTTTCATGAAAAATTCCAGAGGGAATCTGGTGCAGTACCACTTTCTGGCCATTGACATACAACGTATGACCAGCATTCGGGCCTCCCTGGAACCTGGCGATGATATCATACTGTGGTGCAAAATAATCTACAATCTTCCCTTTTCCTTCGTCGCCCCATTGCAGGCCTAGTAGTACATCAACCATAAAATTGTTTAGCTGTTAAGTGGCAAATTTAGTAGAATGAAACAAAAGGCGGAAAAATAAATATCCTCATTTACACATCAACGTCGTAACGCTGTACAGACTGTATTCCTGGCAGTTCCCTGAGCTTGACAAAAAGNAAGTCCAATTCATCCTTGTCATGCACNTAGAGCCTGATATTGCCTTCAAAGATGCCTTCCTTGGCTTCTACCGTAAGGGCACTGATGTTGATGCGAAGCTCCCCCGAAATCAGGTTGGTAATCTTGTGGATGACGCCCACGTCGTCCAAACCGGTAATCTTCAGTCCCGTCAGGAAGGAGATCTCCTTGTTTTTGGCCCATTTGGTCTTCACGATCCTGTGGCCAAAGCTGGATAAAAGCCTGGTGGCATTGGGGCAATTGGTCCGGTGAATGATCAGCCCTTTCCCTGTAGAAACAAACCCAAACACATCGTCTCCAGGAATGGGCTTGCAGCAATTGGCAAGGGTATAGACAATCCTGTCGCTGCTTTCTCCAAAAATGATCAGTTCAGTATCTTTCTTGACCCCATGTTTTGGAGAAAGCTGTTCAGCTTTTTCTGACTCAGGCTTTTTGATGCGAATCAGTTCAAGCTTGTCTCCTTTTACCAAGAACCCGCTGAGCTCTTTGAGGTTTATTTTCTTGATGGCAATCTGGTAAAAAAGATCAAGCACAGAAGGAAGTTTATAAAAAGCAGCCAGCTCCTCCAGATTGTGATGTGTCATGGCAGCTCCGATGGCCAACAACTTTTTTTCTGCAAAATATTTTCCGTCTTCTGAAACCTTTCTTTTTTCTTCTTTCAGCGCATCCTTGATCCTGTTCCTGGCCTTGGCTGTAACAACCATGGAAAGCCAGTCTTCAGTAGGCTTTTGTTTGTTGGAGGTAATCACCTCAAGCTGGTCACCACTTCTTAATTTATGGCTGATGGGCACCAGTTTGTGGTTCACTTTTGCACCAATGCATTTGGAACCAATCGCAGAGTGGACAGAAAAAGCAAAATCAAGTGCCGTAGATCCAATGGGAAGCATCTTGACATCTCCCTTTGGAGTNTACACATAAATTTCTTCAGAAAGAAAAGATGTTTTGAAATCGTGCAGGAAATCAATTGAACTGATGTCTTCAGTTCCCAGGACTTCCTTGATTTGAGAAAACCAGATGTCAAAACGGTCTTCCTCACCTCCGCCTTCTTTGTATTTCCAGTGGGCAGCCAATCCCTTTTCTGCAATCTCATTCATCCGCTTGGAACGGATCTGCACCTCCACCCATTTGCCTTGCGGACCCATCACCGTAGTATGCAAGGCTTCATAGCCATTCGATTTGGGGTTGCTCAACCAGTCTCGAAGTCGCTCTGGAGCGGGGTTGTACATATCAGTAACAAATGAGTAAACCTTCCAACAGGCCTCTTTTTCCATCTCAGAAGGGGTATCAACAATGACGCGGATGGCAAAAAGATCATACACTTCCTCAAACTCCACATTCTTTTTCTTCATCTTGTTCCAGATGGAGTTGATTGATTTTGGACGACCGTAGATTTCATACTCAAAGCCCGGATTGTCCAAACGCTCCCTTACCGGCTTGATGAATTCGTTGATATACTTGGATCTTTCCCTTTTCGTATCAGCCAGTTTCCTTGCAATGGTGTGATAGGTGTCTGGCTCGAGGTATTTCATGGCCAGGTCTTCCATTTCTGTTTTGATGATATACAGTCCCATCCTGTGTGCCAGCGGCGCGTATACATACACTGTTTCTGAAGCGACCTTGAGCTGTTTCTCGCGCTTCATGCTGTCTAACGTGCGCATGTTGTGCATCCTGTCTGCAAGCTTGATCAGGATGACCCGCGGATCGTCCGTGAGGGTCAGCAGGATTTTCCTGAAATTCTCTGCCTGCTGGCTGGTATTGTTGTCAACAACAGTGGAAATCTTGGTAAGCCCATCAATAATTTTGGTGATTTCATTGCCGAACTCACGCAGGATGTCTTCAAGGGTGATATCGGTGTCCTCAACCGTATCATGCAAAAGGGCGCATATGGTTGAGCGCACACCCAAACCGATTTCCTCCACACAGATCATGGCCACTGAAAGCGGATGAAAGATATAAGGCTCTCCGCTTTTTCGCCGCATGGTCTTGTGCGCATCTACAGCCATTTCAAAGGCAGAACGAACCAATTCTTTGTCTCCCGTCTTCAATTTAGGCTTCAACACCCGAAGCAAAGCCCTGTACCGGCGGACAATTTCCTTCTTCTCCTGCTCCTCAGTAAGGTTATATTCAGCCTCTACCATATGTTTTTCCAAAGCATCCATTGAATCAAATTTACTAAAATCGTTTTGAATCATTTTTTTTCATCTGAAACTGCTACCTTTGCCACCCAATTTGAAAAGAGAAAACTGTCTGTAATACAGACAGCTCAAAATGCGGGTGTGGTGAAATTGGTAGACACGCCAGACTTAGGATCTGGTGCTGCAAGGCTTGGGGGTTCGAGTCCCTCCATCCGCACATCTCTTTTCTCAACACAAATAAAGTATGGCAACAATCAACCGGGAGCCAATTGCTCCCCTTCACGAAAAGATTACGGTAACTGTTTCTCCCTCAGATTACAACGCAAGCTACGAATCGTCCCTTAAGAAATACGCCAAGTCTGCCAACATACCTGGCTTCAGAAAAGGCATGGTTCCTACCGGTGTGGTAAAAAAAATGTACGGAGCTTCTGTNTTTGCTGAAGAAGTATTGAAGTCAATTGAAAATGAATTGATGAATTACCTTCAACAGGAGAGCATTTCCTATCTCGGGCAGCCGATTCCGGAAGATGCCAATGATCCTGCCATGTTCAACCACAATGAACCCAAGGAGTATAGCTTCACTTTTGAAATTGGCCTGAAGCCTGAATTTACCCTCCCCAACCTTGCCACCACGCCCACTACCCTGCATGTGGTGGAGGCTACCGATGAAATGATTGAAGAGGAAATTGACAGGATCAGCCGCCGTTTGGGTAAAATGACGGAGCCTGAAACGGTGACCAATGAAGAAGACGTGCTGAATGTTTCCTTCCAAAAGGCTGATGCCGCTGGTGCTGTTGAAGAAGGTGCTGAAAAGAAAGAAAACTCCCTTTTGTTAAAATATTTCAGTGCTGCTACCAGGGCTGCATTGATGGGAAAGAAAAAAGATGAATCCATCGTGATTCAGTTGGGCACTGCATTTGAAGAAAAGGAACGTGAGTGGCTTGCGGGCGATCTTGGCCTGGACAAAGACAAGGCTGATGACATGGCCCAGTCTTTCCTCCTGAACATCAGCAAGATCGCTTTTGTAGAAAAAAGACCCATGGATGAGGCTTTCTTCAAGGATGCCTTGCCTGGAAAAGATATCGCTACGGAAGATGCTTTCAGGACCGAGATCCGCAACCAGATTGCAGCCTATTGGAAGCAACAGGCCCGACAGTTGTTGGAGCATGAGATTTTCCATGTTCTCTCCGAAGAAACCAAAATGGATTTCCCTGAAACTTTCCTGAAAACCTGGTTGCTCAAAAGCAGCGAAAAGGAACAAACTGAGGAATCTGTAGAAAAGGAATTTCCTGCATTCATCAACCAATTGAGGTGGACCCTTGTCAGCAATGAGATTGGTAGCCAAAATTCCATTCAGGTAGCCAGGGAAGAAATCATGGACAGCATTCGCCAGCAACTCATGGGATATTTCGGATCCATGAACATGGGTGGCAACTACGAGTGGCTGGACAGCTATGTTGAAAAGATGATGAGCGACAAGCAACAAGTTGAAGGCGCCTATCAGCGTGTATTCAGCTCAAAAGTGCTTGAATGGGCCGCTTCACAAGCCCAACCCACAGANAAAATTATCAGTCCTGCTGAATTCCAGGAATTACAGGGCAAGCATAACCATTGATTTGATTTGCTACACGTGAGGGGTTTAGGGGTTAATGAAATTGGGGTTAAGCAGTTATTCCTAAACTTCTAAACCCTAAATCTCTCAACACTCATGGCATTTTGTCCGCTTTTGGCCCGGGCACGTTATTTGGTCACTATTTGTATTAATTTGCTCAAACAAAATCCTGATCATCATGAACCTTGGTAAGGAATTCGAAAAATTTGCAATAAAAGATAGGGGAATTTCCAGCAATACCCTTCATGGATATACCAACCACATGGTTACCAACCTGACCCCTAATATCATAGAGGAACGCCCCATGAATGTGGCAGTAATGGATGTATACAGCAGGTTGATGATGGACCGCATCATTTTCCTGGGATACCCTATCACCGACGAGGTGGCCAATATCATCACAGCACAGTTGTTGTTCCTGGACAGCACAGACCGTACCCGTGACATCCAAATGTACATCAACAGCCCCGGTGGCTCTGTATATTCTGGAATGGGCGTATACGATACCATGCAATANGTNTCNCCGGATGTTTCAACCATTTGCATTGGTGTTGCAGCCAGTATGGCAGCAGTATTGATGTGTGCAGGAACTACAGGAAAAAGAACTGCACTGAAACATTCCAGGATCATGATGCACCAGCCCAGTGCAGGTGCAGGCGGGCAGGCCAGTGATATTGAAATCACGGTTTCCCAGGTCAAAAAATTAAAGCACGAATTGTATGAAGTGGTTGCTGAGCACAGTGGCCAGCCCATTGAAAGGATAGAAAAAGATTTCGACAGGGATTTCTGGATGACTGCACTGGAGGCCAAAGAATATGGCCTGGTAGACGAAGTCCTCTTGCTAAACCCTAAAAAGAAGAAAGCCTAAACTGATCAATATGAAACTCAATCATATCAATCCTACGCGAATGGACGAAGAACAGGAGCCGCACCCACAAGACAACATGATGGAAAACATGGTATCTGGGGCCCGATTCGATAAAAAATTCATAGAACAACGNAAAATATTTCTGTGGGGNGTNGTAGACGACAAGTCAGCCAAAGACATTACTGCAAGGTTGATGTTCCTGGATGCCATCGATCCCGGAAAAGAAATCAAATTTTACATCAACAGCCCAGGTGGTGTTGTTACCAGCGGCATGGTCATTTATGACACCATGAGAATGATCAAGTCTCCAGTTTCCACCATCTGCATGGGCATGGCAGCCTCNATGGGTTCNATCCTGCTCAGTGGCGGAGAAAAAGGCAAGCGATTTATTTTCCCGCATGGGGAAGTAATGATTCACCAACCCTCTGGTGGCGGACAGGGAACATCNGCAGACCTGGAAATCATGGCAGAACAGATCAGGAAGATCAAAGAATTGGGGGCAAAGATTCTCGCAGAGAATTGTGGTCAACCTTTTGAAAAAATAATGAAAGATTTCAACCGCGACTACTGGATGGGCGCTGAAGAATCAGTAAACTATGGCATAGTGGATGGCATCCTTGATTCCATCTAATCCACTCCAAAAGTCCTAAAACTTAATTATGGCCAAATCAACCTTACATTGTTCATTTTGCGGAAGAAAACGCGATGAGGTCAAGATCCTTATTGCTGGACAAGAAGGTCATATTTGTGAAGGTTGTGTGGAACATGCAAGAGAAATTGTTCACACCGAAGTTGAATCCAAGCAAGAGGGCAAATCAGGATATAAATTGACCGTCAGAAAGCCCATCGAACTCAAGCAGCATCTGGATGAATACATCATTGGACAGGATGAAGCAAAAAAGATCATTTCAGTTGCCGTTTACAACCACTACAAACGACTGAACCAAGCGGCAAAAGCGGTTAAAAAATCCGGTACAGAAGATCCAGATGATGGAATTGAAATAGAAAAAAGCAATGTGATCATGGTGGGTGAAACCGGAACCGGAAAAACCCTTCTTGCCAAAACAATTGCCAAACTGCTCAACGTACCTTTTGCAATTGTGGATGCTACGGTGTTCACTGAAGCAGGATATGTGGGTGAAGATGTAGAAAGCATCCTGACAAGGTTGCTGCAGGTGTGTAATTATGATGTGGATGCAGCAGAGAAAGGAATTGTTTACATAGACGAAATTGACAAAATTGCAAGGAAGAGCGATAACCCTTCCATTACCAGGGATGTCAGTGGAGAGGGTGTTCAGCAGGGCCTGTTGAAACTGTTGGAAGGAACTGATGTACTGGTTCCACCCCAGGGGGGCAGAAAGCATCCTGACCAAAAACTGATCAAGGTCAATACACAGAATATTCTTTTCATTTGTGGTGGTGCATTTGATGGCGTAGACAAAATCATTTCTCGCCGTGTCAACACCAATTCCATTGGATTCAACGTGAACAAGGAGCTGCAGGATGCCATGAAAAGCAACCTGTTGAAATTTGTCAATGCGCAGGACCTCAAATCATTTGGGTTGATTCCTGAGTTGCTCGGAAGATTGCCCATCGTTACCTATCTCGACCCCCTCGACATAGAAACACTGAGGGCCATCCTGGTCAAACCCAAAAATGCACTGATCAAACAATACACCAAACTGTTTCAGTTGGAAGGCATTGCATTGATCATTGAAGATGAAGTGTTGGATTTCATGGTGGAAAAGGCCATGGAATATAAATTGGGAGCAAGAGGCCTTCGTTCCATCTGCGAGAGCATCTTAACAGATGCCATGTTTGAGTTGCCTTCATCTGATGTAAAAGAATTCACGCTCACGGCAACCTATGCGAGGAATAAATTNGACCATACTAAAATGGGCATCCTCAAGGTTGCCTGATATACAATGAAGGAACTTATAGACCAGCTGAAAAAAGAGGCCGACATCAGTGAAAAACAGGCCCTTGAAGCGATTCGCATCATCAAAGAATTCGCTAAAAGAAAATTTCCAGTATTTGGGGGTGCCATTGACAAGTTATTTGACAAATATGCGCCCAAACAAGAAGATGATTTCATGGAGTAGGATGCTGNTCATCACCAAATGAAAAATAAGGCTTCATTCGTTCAATTTCTTCTTTTTTTACAGCAACAAGTTGGTATAACACTTCGAGCGTTTTGATATCACCATGGGTTTGCCTGAAGGCAACCAATGATTTTGCAAATGCATGACCCATATAAGGATGGCGCCGAAAATCTGCATAGCTGCACCTGTTGACATCCAGTTTCTTTACTGCAGCATTGGCAACAACAAAAACCCTTGAATCCAATACCGTCAAGATACTGTCTTGCAAGCCATATACTTCTTTCAACTGCGCAACATCATGGAATCCGCCCAACCGGTCTCTGTATTTTATAATCCTAGCAGACAACCGCTCACCTATGCCTGGTAGGGATTCCAACAAGGCACTGTCTGCTTCGTTCAGGTTGATCAGCACAGGTTTTACCTGTAGCCTGGGCGCAGCAACCTTTTCTTCATGATATGTATACTCCCTGGGGAAGCGCTGTGGATCTTGCTTCACCGCTGCTGGATAATAGGACCGGTATTTTCTTTTGTATACAAATGAATCGCGCCTTATGGAGAGCAGTTTTTTTGCTTCATTGAGCTGAAGTGGGGTGATCTCCAATATTTGCTCGGGAGGGGTTTCTTCTGTAAAAAATACAGGGAGTATCCACAACATCATCGCAATCGCCGACAACAGGTAAATGCCCCTTCTTTCTTTTTTGGAAAATAAAAGAAAAACCTTGATCTGTTCCTTGATATCCATGCCACAAACCTACCCTGTTGGAGGTGTACCATCAAGTGAAAAAAACAACATCAAGGCGTTTTATTCACGGAAACGATGAGCCCGTCGTGGGCCAATTGCATTCCCTTGGGCAGGGTTTGGTTGACCGCATGGTGTAGCCCCATTTGATGACTGATATGGGTGAAATACGTCTGGGGAATATCTAATTCAGTAGCCAGGGCTACGGCCTCCTGCAAAGTGAAATGGGAAATATGTTTTTCCTTCCGAAGGGCATTGACCACAAGCACNTCAGAGCCCCTTATTTTTTCTTTTTCGGTCTCCTCTATAAAGTTNGCATCTGTGATATAGGTAAAATTTCCAATCCGGTAACCGGTAACACCCATGTTCATATGCCTCACAAGTATTGGCGTAAAATGAATATCCCCAACAGAAAATGGCTGGCTTTCAATCACATGAAGATCCAATTCAGGAATTCCCGGATACTTTTTCTCACTGAAAGCATAATAAAAATCGCGTTTGAGTGCATGGGCAGTTTCTTCATTGGCAAAAAGCTGCATGGGGCTTTGGCTGAAAAAATTATAGGCCCTGATATCATCCAGTCCGGCAATATGGTCCTTGTGGGAATGGGTAAAAACAACTGCATCAAGATGATCAACCGATGCCCTGAGCATCTGGTAACGAAAATCAGGCGTTGTGTCAATCACAATTGTTGTGGAAGCCGATCTGAGGAGCACGCTGCTGCGCAGGCGATTGTCTTTCTTGTCTGATGAATGGCAAACCTGGCACTTGCAAGCTATCATCGGTACACCACCACTGGTTCCTGTTCCAAGAAATTCAACGCTGAGCGACAATACGGGTATATTAATTGTGTAAAGGAAAACTTCCTAGGCTTCTACTGTGCTCAATTCAGGCTTGAGGGTGATTTCTTCAAACAGCTTTTTGCTGTCAACACTCAAGTGATCTGCTACTATAGGGAGGTTGGACACCAGGTCAATCAGGGTATTGATCCTTCCTTCAGTTTGCAGAAACTTGTTCAGCACGACTACCTTTTTGGATTCAAGCACGCAGTAGCCACTCTGGAATGTACCTCTTTCATTCCTGATGATATAGCCAGCCTCAGAAACGATTTTCTCAATTTTTTCAAGTGTTGAAGGAGTGAACCTTAACTTCATGGAAAGGTATTTTTACAAATTTAACGAATGGGCTATTGGTAAGCGGGTAAGCAAGTGAATAGTTGTGAACATTTTAACCCATGGCTGTGAATAATCATTGTATGATTTTTAAAACCCTGTCCAGAAAAAACAAATTGCCAACGTCAATTAATCAGTATAATCCCTTTTGCCGTTCATACCTTTGCGGCGGCGACCCAATTCACTTAAACCATCATCATGTCATACAGGAAGAACATCAATGATCCTGTTCACGGATTCATCACCATCAACGACCCGTTGATCTATGCCATCATTTCACATCCCTGGTTCCAGCGATTGAGAAGGATCAACCAAATGGCCATGTCTTATCTGGTCTACCCAGGAGCGGTGCACTCAAGGCTTCACCATGCATTGGGCGCATATCACCTGATGCACAATGTCTTGTATGAACTCAAGCAAAAAGGAATAGCATTTTCTGAGGAAGAAGAGCAGGCCGCCAAGATTGCCATCCTGTTGCACGATGTTGGCCATGGTCCATTTTCGCATGCCCTGGAGTCCATGGTGGTAAAAGACCTTGAACACGAGACCCTTTCCCTGATGATCATGGAAGAATTGAACAGTGCAATGGGCGGAAGGCTGGGCATGGCCATCGATATTTTTAAGAATGTGTATCCCAAAAGGTTCCTGCACCAATTGATCAGCGGACAGCTTGATGTAGACCGCATGGACTATCTGACAAGGGATAGCTTTTTTTCAGGGGTGATTGAGGGCATGATAGGTTGCGACCGTATCATCAAAATGCTCACTGTGCATGATGGTCAACTCATGGTGGAAGAAAAAGGGATCTATTCAATAGAAGAATTTCTGGTGTCCAGAAGATTGATGTACTGGCAGGTATACCAGCATAAAACAGTACTGAGTGCAGAGATGACCCTTGTGAAGGTGCTGGAAAGGGCCATATGGCTGCATCAGCACGGAGACGCAATGGTTGCACAAGACAATGAATTGAGCCAACTGCTGTTTGGCAACATAAAAAAATTGCAAAGGGCTGACCTCGAACTGTTCTGCAGGCTGGACGACAGTGATGTGATCAGTGCCATCAAAAAATGGAGAAACCATCCAGACAGGGTATTGTCTATCCTTTGCAATGCCTTGCTGGACAGGAAACTGTTCAAACTTCGGATGCAAAACGACCCCATCACGTTGGAGGAACTCCATGAAAAAAGGGCAGCCATCGCCCATTCATCCTCACTCAGTCAGGAAGATGCTTCCTTCCTGGTTTTTACTGGAGAAGCCGAAAATAGCCTCTACAACCCCAATAACGAAAGAATCAACATTCTTTTTAAGGATGGTAAGGTTCGAGACATCTCACAGGTAGATTCGCCGCTCATCCATCAGAACCTCTCCCGTCCTGTAAAAAAATTTTACATTTGTTATTACCAATCCTAATTTGATCAGTCTAAAGAGCAAAACAATCTCTTCGACAGATCTCCAAAGGCCATCTGTAAAAAGCAATACACCAATATGCAATTTTCAGCACACCAAATTTCAGCCCTGATCAATGGCCACATCGAGGGAAATGCTTCCGCAACGGTAACTGGTTTTGCCAAGATAGAAGAAGCCCAAACCACTGACCTTGCCTTTTTGTCCAATCCCAAATACGAAGAATACCTCTATACCACCTCAGCNGGAATCATCATCATTGGTGAAGCCCTTCAGCTGAAAAAGGCCGTCAATGCAACCCTGATCAGGGTCAAGGACGCCTACTCTTCATTTGCCCAACTCATGGAGTATTACCAGCAAATGAAGAAAAAAAGCATGACGGGTATCCAAGAACCCGTTTATATTCATCCGTCCGCCTCCATCGGAAAAGATGTATTCATTGGCGCATTTGCTTATATCGGAGAAAATGCAGTCATTGGTGATGATGCCAAGATTTATCCCCATGTTTTTATCGGCAACAATGCCTCGGTTGGACAGCATTCAACCTTGCATCCTGGGGTTAAGGTATACCATGATTGCCTGATTGGCCATCACGTTACCGTTCATGCAGGAACGGTTATCGGGAGCGATGGTTTCGGATTTGCCCCCCAGCAAAATGGCACCTACAACAAAGTTCCTCAACTGGGCAATGTTGTGGTGGAAGATCATGTAGAAATTGGATCCAATACCTGCATCGACAGGGCAACCATGGGCTCAACCATCATCAGGAAGGGCACAAAATTGGACAACCTGTTGCAAATTGCCCACAATGTGGAAGTAGGCGAAAACAGTGTTATTGCAGCCCAGACGGGTGTCAGCGGCAGCACTAAAATTGGGAAAAATGTCATGATTGCCGGACAGGTGGGAGTGGCTGGACACATCAGTGTAGCGGATGGTACCAAAGTTGGCGGACAGAGCGGTTTGACCAAATCAATCCTGGCAGAAAACACTGCTGTGGATGGAACGCCTGCTTTCGATTACAAGGAATCCCTCCGGTCAAAGGCAGTATTCAAACGGTTGCCGGAATTGGAGAAAAAAATAAAGGAACTGGAGCAGGCCATTGCCGATTTGCATAAGGAAAGTGAAGCCTTTCTTCCTAAAAATTGATTTTCAATATATTAGAACCATATTCCACCTGTGAAAAATGGTTTATCTTAGCAGCCAATTCAAGCGAATGATTCCAAAATTCAATCAAGACAAACAGCATACACTTACAAATCCCATCAGCATTTCCGGAACGGGTTTGCACACAGGCATCATGGTGGACATGGTTTTAAATCCTGCCAACCCGGGATTTGGTTTTCAATTCAAAAGGGTTGACCTACCGGGAGAGCCCGTCATCAAAGCAGACTGTGATCTTGTTACAGACACCTCCAGAGGGACCACCCTTGAAGACAAAGGTGCAAAAGTGAGCACAGTAGAGCATATCCTTGCCGCATTGGTCGGGATGGGTGTTGACAACTGCCTTATTGAAATCAATGGGCCAGAAATTCCAATCATGGATGGAAGCTCCCAGCCCTTTATAGATGCAATCGAAAAAGCTGGTATTGAAGAGCAGGAAGCAGCCAAACAGTGGTATAGCATCGATACCAATATCTCGTTTTACGATGAGGGAAAAAGGGTCGAAATGATGGCCATGCCCTCAGTTGAATACAAGGTCACTACCCTGATTGATTTCAACAGCCCTGTGCTGGGAACACAGCATGCCGGACTGAAAAACATCCGTGACTTCAAAACTGAAATCGCTCCCTGTAGAACCTTTTGCTTTTTGCATGAGCTNGAGGCCCTTTTGGCCAACAACCTCATCAAGGGGGGAGACATCAACAATGCCATCGTGGTTGTGGACAAGCCGGTTACAGAAGAGGAAATGGGGAGGCTGGCTGGCATCTTCAAAAAAGACAAGATTGAAGTAAAAAGCGAAGGATACCTGAACAACCTGGAACTGAGGTTCCCCAATGAACCTGCCCGTCACAAACTCCTGGATGTGGTTGGAGATCTTGCTTTGATAGGATTTCCGATCAAGGCGCACATCATTGCCAATCGTCCCGGACACCATTCTAATGTTGAGTTTGCCAGGCTGATCAAGCAATACATCAAAAAGAACAAGCATGTCAAGAACGTGCCGGTTTACGACCCCAACCAAGAGCCCGTTTACAACATTGCACAAATTGAAAAAGTCCTGCCCCANCGCTACCCCTTTCTGATGGTAGATAAAATCATTGAGCTCAGCGACACCCATATTGTGGGCATCAAGAATGTTACTTTCAATGAGCCTTTTTTTGCAGGACATTTCCCTGGAAATCCTGTAATGCCGGGTGTTCTTCAGGTAGAAGCACTGGCACAAACAGGCGGAATCCTGGCCATCAATTGCCTCCCGCCAGGAGAATACGATACCTATTTTGTTAAAATTGACAACTGTAAATTCAAGCAAAAAGTTGTTCCAGGAGATACCCTGATCATGAAATTGGAACTCGCAGGTCCCATCCGCAGGGGAATGTGTGAAATGATTGGTACGGTTTATGTAGGAAATAAAATTACCACAGAAACCATACTCATGGCGCAATTGGTGAAGAGAGAAGGTGTCTAATACTAAATGAACGAAACAATGATCCATCCACATACCTATATCCACCAGAATGCAAAGGTGGCAACCAATGTCAAAATCGACCCATTTTCTGTCATTCACCAGAATGTTGAAATCGGCGAAGGCACATGGATCGGAAGCAATGTTACCATCATGGATGGTGCGCGCATTGGTAAAAATTGCAGGATTTTTCCGGGTGCAGTCATTTCTGCGGCTCCACAAGACCTTAAGTTTGAAGGAGAAGAGACCAGTGTAGAAATCGGCGACAATACCACCATCCGTGAATTTGTGACCATCCATCGGGGAACAAAAGACAAATGGAAAACTGTGGTGGGAAACAACTGCCTGATCATGGCCTACAGCCATATTGCCCATGATTGTGAAATTGGCAAGCACTGCATCATGAGCAACAATACCCAGATTGCAGGGCATGTGGTGATGGGAGATTATGCCATCCTTGCAGGGATGTGTGCGGTACACCAGTTTGTAAAGATTGGTCAGTATTCTTTCATTGCCGGAGGTTCTTTGGTGCAAAAAGATGTTCCACCTTATATCAAAGCCGGAAGAACTCCCCTGTCCTATGCCGGCATTAATTCTGTTGGCCTGAAGCGCAAGGGGTTTACCGTTGAAAAAATCAATGAAATCCTCGATATCTACCGTTTCATCTACAACAAAGGGATGAATACCACCCAGGCCATGGATTATATCGAAGAGGAATTCCCAGTGACTGATGAAAGGGATGAGATTGTCACCTTTATCCGTGAAAGTGGAAGGGGTATCATCAAGCGTTTTAGTAAAACTTCCATTGATGAAGATCTCGGTAACTGATGCCGGAAAACGATTCAACCGTGAATGGATCTTCAGGAACCTGAGCCTGGAACTGCATTCCAACCAGCACTATGCCATCACCGGACACAATGGGTCTGGCAAATCAACCTTTCTGCAGTGCATTGCCGGATCTTTGTATACAACAGAGGGAAAAATAAACTTCAACCTGAATGGAAAAACATTGGAACCTGAAGTNGTTTACAAACAACTTTCNATTTGTGCACCTTATCTGGAGCTCATTGAGGAAATGACCCCTACCGAGTTCCTCAGCTATCATGCCTCATTCAAGCCTTTTATCAAGGGCTGGAATGCAACAAGCATCATAGAAGAAATAGGACTTGCCAAGGCAAAACAAAAACAAATCAGGTACTTCAGCTCCGGCATGAAACAAAGGGTGAAGCTGGCACAAGCATTCTTCTCTGACACACCGGTATTGTTGCTGGATGAGCCTTGCACCAACCTCGACCAGCAAGGCATCGATTTGTATAAACAACTTATTTCGTCGCTTTGCAGCAACAGATTGGTGATGATCAGCAGCAATGATGCNACAGAATATAGCAGTTGCACTGAATTTATCAGAATGGGTGTGTAAAACTAGTGATAGACTAGATTTTTTCTTTCTGTGAATAGGTTTAATTTTGCACAAACTTTANTTCATGGCACATGACAATCTCATTTTTGACCTGCTGAACAAAGAACTCAAAAGACAAAGGGAAGGCATTGAACTGATCGCCTCAGAAAACTTCACTTCTCTTCAGGTGATGCAGGCAACAGGTTCAGTTGCCACGAACAAATATGCCGAAGGTTATCCTGGAAAAAGGTATTATGGAGGCTGTGAAGTGATCGACGAAATTGAAACCATCGCCATCAACAGGCTCAAGCAAGTTTTCAACGCATCATGGGCAAATGTACAGCCCCACAGTGGCGCCCAAGCCAATGCCGCTGTATTCCTGGCCTGCCTCAAGCCAGGAGACAAAATACTTGGNCTGGACCTTAGCATGGGCGGACACCTGACCCATGGCAGCCCAGCCAACTTCAGCGGAAAGACNTACCAGTCTTTCTTTTATGGTGTTGACAGGGAAACAGGACTGGTGAATTACGAGCAACTCGAAGCAACCGCACGCACTGAAAAACCNAAGATGATCATTTGCGGAGCTTCCGCATACAGCCGCGATTGGGACTATGCCCGCATCCGCGCTGTAGCCGACGAGATTGGTGCCTTGGTATTGGCAGATATTTCACATCCCTCAGGGCTCATCGCCGCAGGTTTACTCAATGATCCATTTGACCATTGCCATATTGTGACCTCTACAACCCATAAGACCCTTCGCGGACCCCGCGGTGGTGTAATCATGATGCGGAACGACTTCGAGAATCCATTTGGCGTAAAAGATCCAAAAGGCAATACACGCACCATGAGTGCATTGCTTGACCTTGCAGTGTTTCCTGGTATCCAAGGCGGACCTTTAGAACATGTGATTGCAGCTAAAGCGATTGCTTTTGGAGAAATTCTTGACCCCGCATTTAAAATATACCAACAACAGGTCAGGGATAATGCCCAGGTCATGGCTGCGGCTTTTGTTAAAAAAGAGTATCACCTGATCAGTGGCGGCACAGAAAACCACCTGATGCTCATCGATCTGAGGAACAAAAATATTACTGGCAAAAAAGCACAGGAAACACTTGACAGGGCGCATATCACCCTGAACAAAAACTCAGTGCCTTACGATGACAAGAGCCCATTTGTTACTTCAGGCATCAGGATTGGCGTACCCGCGATCACTACCCGCGGCCTGAATGCGGCCCACATGCAAACAGTGGTAGACATGATCGACAAGGTGTTGATGAATGCTGATGATGAAACCGTTATTGCATCAGTGAAAGACGATGTGAAGGCATTTATGCAACAGTTTCCGCTATACCCCGAACTCGGTTAAAACATTTTTATGATACAAAGAATTCAATCGCTCTGGCTTCTCTTGTCTGCGCTCTGTGCAGCCCTGATCCTGTTTGTTCCTGTTTTTTCAGGAGCAGCGGCAGATGGGTTGGTAAAAGTTTTTTCCATTCGGGAAAACCTGATTTTGTTGCTGATCGTAGTACTCTCCATTGTTATCCCTTTCATCAATATTTTTCTTTTCAAGAACCGTGGGCTGCAGAAAAAACTGATCATCATCAACATGGTTCTTTCTGTTTTGACAGTTGCCACTGAGTATTTTTCCGTAGACAAATTCAAGCAACAATTTGGCATTGCCCAGGGAACCTGGGAAATCAGCGCCATCCTTCCCTTCTTCATCATCCTCTTTCTGGCATTTGCATTCAGGGGCATTAGGAAGGATGAGAAGATGCTCAGTGAAGCGGATCGGTTGAGATGAGCCCAAACTGGTCTCCATCAAAAAGGCCCTTGTCACTCAGCTTTACATGCGGAATGACCAGGAGTGCCATGAAAGACAAAGACATGAATGGTGCTGAAAGGGTTGATCCCAGTGATTTTGCAGCCTTGTCAATTGCGGTATAGGCTGATGCCACTGCATAGCCATCGTCAGCACTCATCAATCCGCCGATGGGCAATGGCAGGCAATGCGCAACCGCTGGGCCAACACAACTCACGCCACCTTTGGTTTCAATGACAAGGTTGATGGCCCTTGCAAGGCTTTCATCATCAACACCAACAGCAACAATATTGTGTGAATCGTGGGCAACGGATGAGGCAATGGCCCCTGCAGTCAAACCAAAGCGGTGAATAAAAGCTTTGGCGATGGGTGCGGGATGGTAGCGGTTGACCACCACAATCTTGAGCACATCATTGGCAGTATTGCTGCACCAAGCGCCATGGCTGTGCATAGGCTGAAGGCTAATCTTGTTGGTGATCAATTGCCCATCGATGCATTCAATAACAGGAAATACATACTCCCCTTCGCCCAAAACTTCCAGGTCTTCAACATTGATTTTCCCAATGCCAAACCTGTTGATGGGTGGTACTGGAGGATTTTCCTCATTTATCATGACAGGATGCAGGATGGAGTTGGGAATCAGCGAGCGTCCGTTTTCAGCTACCTTAACCCCATCGATATAGGTTGCCAGAACCTTAAAATCAGACAGGTTTTCCAGGAGGATAAAATCGGCAGGATCACCCACACGAAGCAAGCCCACATCAAGTTTGTAATGCAACACAGGATTGATGCAAGCGGCATGAAGTATACTGAAAAGATTGTATCCCGCATTGACGGCCCTTGCACAGAGCTGGTTGATATGCCCGTCCACCAGGCTGTCTGGATGTTTGTCATCAGAACAGAACATGATCATATCGGGATGGGTATCCATCAAAGGAATCAGGGCATCAAAATTTTTTGCAGCACTGCCCTCCCTGATGATGATCTTCATNCCAAGGGCCAATTTCTCTTTNGCTTCTTCAATGGTAAAACATTCATGGTCGGTTGAAATACCTCTTGAAACATAGGTCATTAGGCCTTCTCCACTCAGGCCTGGTGCATGCCCATCCACCGGCTTCCCCAGGGCTTGTGCAGCAGCAATTTTTTCAAGCACCTCCGGATCTCCGGCNATGGCTCCAGGAAAATTCATCATTTCTGTGAGGTACTTTATATCGTTGAGTGCCANCAATTCCTTTACGCTGGAGGCATCCAAAACATCCCCAGCGGTTTCAAAAACCGTGGCAGGCACACAACTGGGGGCACCAAAATTAAACTTGAAAGGCACGGTTTTCCCATTCTCAATCATGAACCGCACCCCTTCCATTCCACAAACATTGGCGATCTCATGGGGGTCGCTGACTGTTGCCACTGTACCGTGAACCACTGCCAGCCTTGCAAAAGCAGCCGGAATCAGCATGGAACTTTCGATGTGCACATGGGCATCTATAAAGCCAGGGCTGATAAAAGGCAGTTCGGGATCAGGGGAAGTGCCNCCAAGCATTTCAATCGAATGGATTCTCCCCTCCCGGACTGCAATGGAGGCTGGGAACAAAGTGCTGGACTGGCAGTCAACCAGATTGCCCTTGATGGTAAAATGATTCATGGATGGGAATTTACGAAGGATTTGGTTGTTTGGATGCATGGATTTACCGCTGGTGTAGAAAATTGAACATTTAACAAGAAGTTTTTTGCCGAAAAGCAAAGCGAACTATCTTGCAGACAAATACACAACCATGAAACTGATTAAATACCTATCATTTGCTATAACGGGCTTGCTCTTGTCTGCAATGTCTTTTGCACAAACAGCAGATGAGATTGTTGCAAATCACATCACAGCCATTGGCGGCGCTGACAACTGGAAAAAAGTCAACAACATGAGACAGGAAGCCATCCTGAGTGTTCAGGGAATGGATATTCCTCTTGTTATTACTGCTGTCCACAACAAGGCCACAAAGCAGGAATTTACAGTGATGGGCATGACAGGATATTCTATCATCACTGCNGAAGGTGGATGGAATTTCAATCCGATGCAAGGTCAAACCAAGCCCCAACCCATTACACAGGATGAATTGAAATATGGCAAAGACCAGCTCGACCTTCAGGGTGATTTTGTTGATTATAAAGCCAAAGGCCATGCCATTCAACTGCTTGACAAAGAAGATGTGGAAGGCGTTGAATGCCTGAAGCTTAAATTGACCAGGAAAAGTGGCAATGAGTCCATTTTCTTCTTCGACCCCAAAACATATTACATTGTTCGCACCAGTTCAAAAATTTCTGCCAACGGCCAAGAGGTTGAATCGGTTGTCAACCTGAGCAACTACCAGAAATTACCTGAAGGAATTGTTGTTCCGCATACCATTGAAAACAGCGCTATCCCTGCACCCATCACACTGAACAAAGTGATCGTCAACGGAAAAGTTGATGAGGCTATTTTTAAAGTAGTAACACAATAAATCTATTTTCAAATACCCGAACCCGGTCCAAAGCCGGGTTTTTTTTATTAAAACAACACCATGAACTTTACCTACAAATCCATTGGAATCGCTGCTTTTTGCACCCTCATATTTTCAGTTGTAGCTGCACAAACGGAAGTGAATTCAAGCAGTTTTGGNACCCTCGAAGCAAGGGTGCTTGGCCCTGGCACCATGAGTGGCAGGATCTCTGCCATTGAAGGAGTTGATGCAGAAAATGGCAAAACAATCTATATTGGCACAGCCGGTGGGGGTATTTGGAAAACAACCAATGCGGGTGCTTCCTTCAAGCCTGTTTTTGACAAGTATTGCCAGAGCATCGGCGCCATTGCCATCGACCAGAAAAATCCAAAAGTTGTTTATGCTGGTACCGGTGAAAGCAACATGCGCAATTCAGTATCCATTGGCAATGGGTTCTACAAATCCACGGATGCAGGAAGCAACTGGAGCAAGACCGGTGCACTTGATTCAACTGAACATATTGCAAAAATTGCCATCGACCCCTCGAATTCCAATACCCTTTATGTTGCTGCACCCGGTCCATTGTGGAGCGACAGCAAACACCGGGGACTCTACAAATCCATTGATGCCGGAAAAACATTTGAAAAAATTCTCTACATCTCTGAAAAAGCAGGCTGTGCGGATATTTCCATCGACCCCAGCAACCCCAATACAATCTACGCAACCACCTGGGAGTTCAGGAGAACACCCTTTTCTTTTTCATCTGGTGGCGAAGGAAGCGGCATCTGGAAAAGTAATGATGCAGGAAAAACCTGGAAACAACTTGAGAACGGCTTGCCAGCAAAACCCATTGGAAGAACGGCCCTGGCCATTTCCCCTTCTTCACCCAACAACCTGCTGGCCATTGTTGAAGCAAAACAAACAGGCTTGTACATTTCAGCCGATGGCGGTGCAAGCTGGAAACAACAAAGTGCTTCACTCAATGTAATATCAAGGCCTTTTTATTTCAGTACACTGGTGATTGACCCCAAAGATTCCAAAAGGGTTTACCGTCCTGCGTATTCTTTTTCCTACTCCAGTGATGGCGGCTATTCTTTTGCAGAAGCCAGTGGTGATGGAGGTTGGGTACACAGTGACCACCATGCGCTCTGGATCAACCCATCCAATACCAACCAGCTTTACCTGGGAACAGATGGTGGTGTTTACATGAGCCTTGACAGGGGCGCCACCTGGACCTTTATCCAAAACTTACCCGTCGGACAGTTTTACCACGCAGACCATGACATGGGCAAGCCCTACAAAGTATTTGGTGGGTTGCAGGACAATGGAAGCTGGGTTGCCCCTTCCTCAACCCCTGGAGGGGTGGCCAATGGAGACTGGAAACCAATCTATGGTGGTGATGGATTCTGGGTGGTTCCAGATCCAACAGATCCCAACATTGCGTATGCAGAATCCCAGGGTGGTGATGTGAACAGGATTGACCTCAGAAACGTAAAATCAGTGAGCATCCGCCCGTTGCAAACCAGTGCGGAAGAAAAGCTCCGGTGGAACTGGAACACACCAATTGTTGTAGGGAAAGCCAATCCCAAAAACCTCTATACTGCGGCACAATACCTCTACCGTTCTGCTGATCAGGGCAGGAATTGGCAACGCATTTCACCAGACCTGACCACCAATGACAAGAAAAAACAGGAACAGGAAAACAATGGTGGCCTGAGCGCAGACAATACTTCCGCAGAAAACCATACCACCATTTTCACCATTGCAGAATCTCCTTTGGATGAAAATACAATCTGGGTTGGAACCGATGATGGAAACCTTCAACTGACCCGCGATGGCGGAAAAAGCTGGACCAATACCTCCCTCAACATCAATGGCACTGGCATCCCTGCACAAACATGGGTCAGCAGCATTGAACCTTCCCATGTCAACAAAGAAATTGTCTTTGCAACATTTGACAACCACATGTATGGCGACCACAACACCTATGCCGCCAAATCCACCGATGGAGGCAAAACCTGGAAAGCCTTTTCCAGCAAAGAGTTCAGCGGCTTTGCCCATAAAATTATCGAAGACCCCATCAATCCCAACCTCTTGTTTATTGGAACAGAAATGGGATTGTTTGCCAGCGTGAATACCGGAAAAGACTGGTTCAGGATGAAAAATAATATCCCCTGGTATGCACTGGTGCGCGATATAAAAATCCATCCCACCACCAATGACCTGATCATCGCTACCCATGGAAGGGGTATCTTGGTTGTGGATGATATTTCTGCCATGCGCGGGCTCACCAATGACATCCTTGCTAAAGATGTTCATCTTTTTGAAACAGGTGATATCACCCTTTCTACAGGAAATTTTGGCAATGGGGGTTTCCCAAGCACAGGAGGTTGGGTATCACCAAATGCCCCNTCAATCAAACCCTTCCAGTATTATTTCAAGGACAGGATCAATTCCGGTACCATCAAACTTGAGATATATGATGCAGAAGGCAAACTGGTACAATCTATACCAGCAACCAATAGAAAAGGAATCAACCGTGTTACCTGGACACAGCGTATTGCTCCCCCCAAGACAGCCACAGGCGCCACAAAGCCTGACAATGGTGGGGCCATCGCGCCGCAGGTATTGCCAGGCAACTATACAGTAACATTGAAAGTTGGAAAAGATGAGTACAAACAGCCCTTCCGTTTGGTGCACGAAGAAAGTTCAAGCTTTACCCTGGCAGAACGAAAGGCCCAGTTTACTGCTGCCATGAAATTGTACAATCTTCATACATCGCTGGCATCCATTGTTGCAGGAATTGCAGACAAGCAAAAAACCTACAAAGAAGCTGTTGCAAAACTGAAAAACAAAAAATCAATCGCTCTTGGGAATGACTACCTGACTGCCTTAGAGACGCTGAGGGCNACCTTGATCCCTACCAAGCAAACGTCCATGTTCGCAGATGAAACAAGGCTNAGGGAGGATATCACCCAGGTGTACCAGGCCATTTGTTTCAATGAGGCCGGACCCAGCAACCTTCAGNTGGAGAGCATTAAGACGCTCTCATCAAGGGTAGAAGCGGCTGAAAAAATGGCAGTAGAAATCAATAGCCTATACGAGGCCAACATCAAAAAAGCCCTTGAAAAGGAAAAAATAAAATAGTTGTAGTGAGATATTATGGGGTAAAAA
>JGI25920J50251_10000044_pt1 | contig 33381 bp, 30 predicted proteins | sample LauGreBMM110DCMD_2_FD_50251 | JGI IMG/M metagenome (IMG submission 50251) | reverse complement strand
GTTGAAGTGCCCCAGTCGGTTTTCCCCGATTCCGTCTTCAAGGCGGTGGTCAAGATTCCCTATGACACCTCGATCCAGCAGGTGGCCGGTGATGGCAGTGCTACTGGCCTGAATGTGGGTGCTGTGGTGATGCTGCCCGATGGCTTCAAGCTGGCCCCTGCAGACCGCCTCAGCGATGAGCTGAAGGAAGAAACCGCCGGCGTCTATGTCACCCAGTGGAGTGAGGACCAGCCCAACATCCTGCTCGTTGGTCCTATCTCTGGCGACCAGCACCAGGAGATCGTCTTCCCGATCCTGTCCCCAGATCCCGCCAGCGACAGCTCCATCCACTTCGGCAAGTACCAGCTGCACGTGGGTGGCAACCGCGGGCGCGGCCAGGTGAATCCCACCGGCGAGAAAAGCAACAACGGCGTCTTCAACGCCACCGTGGCCGGCACCGTGGCCTCGATCACTCCAGGTGAGAACGGCGCCACTGTGGTGGCCATCACCACCGCCGACGGCAGCAGTGTCTCTGACACCATTCCTGCAGGCCCCACGCTAAAAGTGGCCATTGGTGATGCCGTGGTTGCTGGCGTGGCCCTCACCAACGACCCCAACGTGGGTGGGTTTGGCCAGATCGATGCCGAGGTGGTTCTCCAGAACCCTGTGCGCATCTACGGCATGCTGGCTTTCTTTGCCGCCGTGGCCGTGGCCCAGATCATGCTGGTGCTCAAAAAGCGTCAGATCGAAAAAGTGCAGGCCTTCGAAGGCGTTTGATGCCCCCTGCCCTGGCCTTGGCCGTGTTTACTTCCCCCGGGCCCCTGCTGTTTCAGCTGGGGCCCTTTTCCCTGCGGTGGTATGGCCTACTGATTGCCCTGGCCGTGTTGCTGGGGCTGGTGCTCTCCAGCCAGCTGGGCAAGCGCCGCGGCATCGATCCGGCCCTCATTGCTGACCTGCTGCCGATCCTCGTGCTCTCGGCGGTGGTGGGAGCCCGCGCCTACTACGTGCTGTTCGAGTGGCGCCAATACCAGTTCAATTGGTTCGAGGCGCTTGCCGTGTGGCGCGGGGGTATTGCCATCCATGGCGCCCTGATTGGCGGCACCCTGGCGGTGATCCTCTATTGCCGCTGGCGCAAGCTGGCCTTCTGGACCTTGCTCGATGTGTTGGTGCCCTCGGTCGCCCTGGGCCAGGCGATCGGACGCTGGGGCAATTTCTTCAATTCCGAAGCCTTTGGTCTGCCCACCGACCTGCCTTGGAAGCTGAAGATCCCCGGCTGGATCGCCATTGGCGCCGGCTTCCCCAACGAGCAGTATTTCCATCCCACGTTCCTTTATGAATCCCTTTGGAACTTGGGGGTGCTGGCCCTGCTGCTGGTGCTGTTTCGGCTCGGGCTTCGGGGCCGGATTGCCCTACCGGCCGGAGCCCTGAGCTGCGTTTACCTGCTCACCTACAGCAGTGGCCGCCTCTGGATTGAGGGGTTGCGCATCGATCCCCTCTGCCTGATCGGCACCCCACCCTTCTGCACCGGCGGTCTGCGCATGGCCCAGCTGATGAGCCTGGCCCTGATGGCCTTGGGCGCCTTCGGCCTCTGGTGGCTCTATGGCCGCCATCGGGCCCTGCCCGATTTGGCCGGGGTTGCTAGGGCAAATTCCGAGGGCCGGCCCTGAGCTCGGTTCCAATGGGATGGGATCCGCTCCCTGCCCCACCACTTCGATCCGATTGGCGCGGTGTCTTAGTTGGGCTTCGCCATTCACCTTTGCCCCCTTGCCTGCTGGCCTGATGGATGTTGCAAACGCTGGCCAGGTCAAGATCGTGGGTGCGGGACCCGGGGCCCCCGATCTGCTGACCCTGCGGGCCGCCCGGGCGATCGAGCGGGCCGAGGTGCTGGTCTGGACCGATTCGCTCGTGTCGCCCCAGATCGCCGCCCTGGCCCCGGAAGGCTGTGAATCGATCCGCACTAGCACCCTCACCCTCGAGCAGGTGATCGAGGTGGTGGTGGAGCGGGCCCGGGCTGGCCGGCGGGTGGTACGCCTCCACGATGGCGATCCCTGCCTCTATGGCGCCCTGGCTGAGCAGCTCTGTCGCCTGGCGGATGCGGAGATCCCTGTCGAGGTGGTGCCTGGCCTCAGCGCCTATCAAGCCACGGCGGCGGCCCTGCAGGCCGAATTGACGATTCCGGGTGTTGTGCAGACGATCGTGCTCAGCCGAGCTTCCGGCCGCACTGGCACGCCGGCCCTGGAATCGATCGAGCGGCTGGCGGCCCTGCAGGCGTCCTTATGCCTGTATTTGAGCGCCCGCCATGTGGAGGAGGTGCAGGCCCAGCTGCTGCTCCACTATCCCGCCGATACTCCCGTGGCGATTGGCTACCGGGTCAGCTGGCCCGACCAATGGCTCACCGTTGTGCCCCTCAGGGAGATGGCCCAGGTGAGCCGGGAGCGCAACCTGATCCGCACCACCCTCTATGTGGTCAGTCCGGCCCTGAAGGCCCCGGGCAACGCCCGCTCCAAGCTCTATTCCGCTGGCCATAACCACCTGTTCCGCGGCGGCGCCGAGTGAGCTGGGGCGCCTAGGGGGCTGGGCTGGTGGCGCCGTAGAGCTCCTGTTCCAGCCGCTGGCGATCAAAACCGCAGCCCAGCCGCTCCACGATCGCTTCGAGGTCGGTGACGGCATTGCCCAGGCAGCAGGTGCCCCCTGGGGAGGGGGTGACATTGAAGGCCAGGCCGGCCATGGCGGCAATGCGAGCCTCGCCCAGGATCAGCCGTTTCTCGCCCTTATGAATCAACTGGGGCCGCACGCCCCCGAAACCCTCGGCGAAGCGCAGGTCGGCAAGCTGCAGGCCGGGCACGATTTTGCGGGCATCGGCGAGGAACAGACGGCGCCGCAGCCAGGGCACTTCAAACAACAAATTCTTGAGGATGTAGTTGCGGATATCGGCGATTCGAAACAGCTGCCATAACACCAGCAATACCGAGAAATCTAGCCGCAATACCTTCAGAAATTCAAAGAAGGAGGCTGGCCGATAGCGCTCTAGCAGGGGCAGCAATAGGGCGGTGGGGCCAAAGCGGGTTTGGCCGGGTGAGCGCACATCGGGGTCACCATGGATAGCCGCAAAGGGCAATTTATCGTTCTGCACGGTGTAAACCTTGCCGCGCAATAAATCGGGGGTGAAGTAGAAACTGCCGGCCACGGGCAGGCAGGAATACTCCAGGCCAAAACCCAGTTGTTGGGCCATTAAGAGGCTGTGGGCGCCGGCACTCACCACCACATGGCGGGCCCGGATCCGGCGGGGTGGCGCCTTGGCATTGGGATCGCCGGGGAGGTTGGCGGCCCCGGCGCGATGGGCGCGTAGCTCCACCAAAAAAGTGGTGCTGCCATCGGCGGCGGTTTCGGGCCTGATCGCTTCAACCCGGCAGCCCAGCCAGAGATCCAGCTGGCGCTCAGATCCGGCCAGGGCGGCCTGGGCCTGGGCCACGAAGCTCTCGGCCAGGGCCTCGTAGTCGACGGCGGTGGCGGCGCGGCGGATGCCGATGGCCACCAGCGCTTCCTGCCGCAGGGGGCTATCGGGCCGTTCGCCATCGAGCCGCGCCACATGCGGTTCCCACTCGGCGATCTGCTCCTTCTCGAGCAGCTCCATCGCCGGGAAATGGGGCGAAAACAATTCAAAGCGCTGGCGTAGGGCGCCGCACTCCGGCTCGCCTACGGCCAGCACCATCTTCGGGGTGCGGAAGACGCAACGGTTGCGCTCAGGCTCGCTGAGCAGGGCGGCATAGCGCTCGATCATCTCGGCCGTGCGCTTCACCTTGAGGGCCTTCTCAAGCGTGTAATTGGTTTCGATGTCGCCGCAATGGATCGTCTGGCTGTTGCTGCTCGCCTTGGAGTTCACCTGGGCCAGCTGGTCGTAGCGCTCCACCAGGGTGAGGTGGCCCAGGTCGGTGTAGCGGGATAGTTCAAACAGCAGGGCCGTGCCGCATACCCCGCCGCCGACGATCAGCACATCCGTCTGGCTTTCCGCCGCTGAAACAGGGCCAGCACTTGGGCTGGGGAGCTCAGCCGCAGGGGCGGGGGTAACCATGGCAGCGATAGGAGAACCAGGGGCAGGAGCCAGGCTCCAAAAGGGGACTCGCGCGCCGATCAGGGCGGCCTGCGGACGGCCGGGAAGGGCCGCATCATCGAGCCATCGTGCCTGAGCGCCGAGCCACCTGTTGCCAGGACGGCCTACAACGCAGGCGCAGACCCGGAACGGGATGCTGGCCACCGCCGTGGCCTATGCTCGATCAAGCGCCAATGGCGCGGCTAAGGGCGATTAGCACAGCGGTAGCGCACTTCCTTCACACGGAAGGGGTCACTGGTTCGAATCCAGTATCGCCCATTTAAATGAATCATTGGCCGGTTGGACTGCCGCCAGTAACGATCATTTTCTTGGCAACCTGTTCGTTGATTCGGGCATGGTCCTGGCTTTGATGTCCTTGATTGGGCAAAGAAAAGCTCCCTCTTTTGCCGCCCTATTCAGCAGGAAGGCGCCTAGGCGGGAGTTAACCCTTCTGGCCCCTCCACCCCTAGGGCCAGGCCGCTGGCTTCGGCCACCGCATCGGCGCAGGAGCGCAGGCTCCAGCATTCCAGGCTGAGATCGGGCTCCGGCTGACCCGCCTCGGCGGGTTGGGGCCGCAGCAGGATACGTACTCCCGTGGCGGCGGCCTTTGGCCCCACCGCCTTCACCTTGAGGCTGCCAATGAGGGCCTGGGGGCGCCGGTCCAGGGCGGCCGCGAGCCGGAGCAGCAGGGCCATCTCCGACACGGTGCGGCGCTCCTCGCGTCCCTCGATCAACTGCCAGGACTCATGGCGTTTTTTGGGCAGGCCGCGGCGGTGGTAACGGGCAATGGCGGCCACCATTAAATGCTCGGTTTCGGAATAGCCGAGCAGCTCGCCGTGGCGGATCAAATACCAGGTGTGTTTGTGATAAGCGGCGATGTTGATGTGCTTACCGCAGCCGTGCAGCTGGGCGGCGGCCCAGAGCAGCAGGCGGCCCGGCCCCGGATCGTGGTGCAGCAGGCCGTGGGTCTGGTCGTAGAGGCTGAGGGCATGCACGGCGACCCGTTCGGCTTGGGGTTGGTCCACGGCGTAGTTGCGGGCCAGGTGCCGCACCGTGCGCTCCCGAATCGTGCTTTGAAAAGCGAAGCGGTCATCGAGCAGCTGGTTGCGCAGCATCCAGTCGACGATCAGGCCTTCGCGCAGGGCCCGATCACAAACCACCAGCTCCTTGGCCTGCAGCATCGTCATGGCGGTCTGCAGGATCAGGGCTCCGGGCACGATGATTTCGGCGCGGCGGTCGTTGATGGCCGTGAGGGCGCGGCGCTGCTCCGGCGCCATGGCCACGAGCCGATCCACCAGCTGGTCGATGCGGGCGCGGCTGAGTCGGTAGCCCTGGAGTTTGAGCGGCGGCTTGGCGTCTTCGGCGGCCGCCAGGGCGGCCAGGGCCATGGCCGTGCCGCTGGTGCCCACCAGCACGGGGCTCTCGCCGGGGCGCAGGGCCTGGCGCACCTGGGCGACGGCGGGATCAAGGGCCCCCTGGATGTAGGCCTCCAGGAACTGGCGCCGGCCGGGCGGCAAGGGCTCCTCCTGGATGAACTCCCGCAGCAGCCGCACGGCGCCGATACGGGTGCTGGTCAGGGCCCGGGCGTCGCGGCCATCGGCGAGCACCAGTTCGGTGGATCCCCCGCCGATGTCGAGGATGAAATGGGGCGCCTCGCCAAAACTCATGCCCGAGAGCACACCCAGGTAGATCAGGCGCGCCTCCTCCGGGCCGCTGACCAGGTCCACCTCCAGGCCCAGCTGGTCCTGCAAGGTCGCCAGGAACTCGCGGCCGTTGGGGGCCTCGCGCACGGCGCTGGTGGCGGCGGTGACGATCTGCTCCACCCCATGGCTATGGGCCAGGTCACAGCAGTGGCGCAGGGTTAGGAAGGCGCGCTCCACCGAGGCGGCGCTGAGGTGGCCCGTGTCGGGATCGCGCTCGCCCAGGCGGGTGGCGCTTTTTTCGGCCAGCACGACGCTGAAGCTGTGCAGCACAGGATCCACCGCCGCAATCAGCAGGTGAATCGAGTTGGTGCCGATGTCGATGGCAGCGACCCGGCGCAGGGAGGTCCCTGGGGCAGGGCTGGAGGGGGAGACGGTCACGCGTCCAGCCGGGCCGAGTTCGGCGCCACTTTGCCACCGGGGGGCGGGCCCGGCGGGCCGGTCGTCAGGGGCGCCGAATGGGGTCCCCAGGCCTAGGGTTCGCCCCAAGATTGGGGGCACCTGGATTGGCGGCAGCTGGATCGCTCCGGTTCCTCAAGAGCGGCTTAGCCCTGTTGCGCTGGGATAAGCCCAGCGGGCGGCTGATCCTGCTGATTCCAGCCGGTTGGAGCCTGTGGCTGCTGCCGACCAGTCCTCCAGATCCGCTCTTGGTGGCCCTGATTGGGCTGGGCGGTTTGGCGGTGAGCGGCGCCGGTTGCGTCGCCAACGACCTCTGGGACCGGCGCATCGATCCCCTCGTGGAGCGCACCCGCCTGCGGCCCCTGGCCAGTGGCGCCATTGGTGTGGCGGCGGCCGCGGNGCTGCTGCTGCTCTGCCTGGTCCTGGCCCTTGGGGTGGTGCTGGCCCTGCCGGCCGCCAGCCGGGGCCTNTGCCTGGTTCTGGCCCTTGCGGCGCTCCCTCCGGTCCTTCTCTATCCCTCGGCCAAGCGTTGGTTTGCCCTGCCCCAACTGGTGCTCGCCCTCTGCTGGGGCTTTGCCGTGTTGATCCCCTGGGCCGCAGCCCAGGCCAACCTGGCCGGCGGCTGGCCCCTGGCCCTGGCCTGGCTGGCCACCCTGCTCTGGTGTTTCGGCTTCGACACCGCCTATGCCATGGCCGACCAGCCGGACGACCGGGCCCTGGGCATCCGCAGTAGCGCCCTGACCCTGGGGACCGCAGCGCCAGCCGCGATTGGTCTCTGTTACGCCTTAGCGGCCCTGGCCCTGGCCCTGGCGGCCTCTATGACGGGGGTGTCGCCCTGGTTCTGGCCCGCCTGGGCCCTGGCGGCGGCCGGCATGGTGGGCGGGGCCTGGCAGTTGCGGTCGCCCCAGTTGCCCCGTTCGGCCTATGGCCGCCACTTCAGCCAGCAGGTTTGGCTCGGGGCTTTGCTGCTGCTGGCCCTGGTGCTGGGACGCTGGCCATGACGGGTCAACCGGCACCCCTGCGCCGCGGCGATCGGGTGCGCCTGGTGGCCGCCAGCTCTGCCCTCGACGATCTGGAGCGCCTCCAGAACGGCATCGCGGTGTTGGAGGGTTGGGGCTTGGAGGTGGAGGCCCATCCGGCCCCCCTGCGGCGCTGGGGCTACCTGGCCGGCNCCGACCGGGAGCGACGGGGTGACTTACTCGGGGGCTCCCCTGGACTGGAGCCTGGGGGCGAACCGGCCGCCCTACTGGCCTGCATGCGCGGCGGTTGGGGGGCGGCCCGGCTNCTGGAGCAGCCGTTGGCGTTGCCGGCGGGCTGGTTGCTGGGCTTTTCCGATGTCACCTCCCTGCTCTGGGCCCAGCTGGCCCGGGGCCTGGGCGGCGCCATCCATGGCCCCCTGGTCACCAGCCTGGCCACGGAGCCCGAGTGGAGCTGCCAGCGGCTGCGCGACCTCCTCTTTGGCCATCCCCTCGCCGATCTGCAGGGGGTGGGCTGGAGCGGCGGAACCGCCAGCGGGCCCCTNTTGGCCGGNAACCTCACGGTGGCGACCCACCTGCTTGGCACCGGCCATTGGCCCGATTTAAGGGGGGCGATCCTGGTCCTTGAAGACGTGGGCGAAGCGCCCTACCGCCTCGATCGCCTGCTCACCCACTGGCGCCTCTGCGGAGCCCTGCAGCAGCTGGCTGGCATTGGCTTGGGCCGCTTCACCGATTGCGACGACTCCGATGGCGAGCCTGGGGACACCAGAGGTGAACCGGCCCGGCGCTTCACGGCCGAGCAGGTGCTGCGCGATCGCACCGCCGACCTGGGCATCCCGGTGGTGGCGGGGCTTCCCGTGGGCCATGGGCCAGGNAACGCCGCCCTGCCCTTGGGGGTGCGGGCCCGGCTGGATGGCCAGCGGGGGCTGCTGCAGATCCTGGGTTAACCCTGGTGCCGGGCCGCCAGCACGGCCTCGGCGATGGTCAGGTCGAAGGGGGTGGTGATCTTGAGGTTGGAGGGCGGGGCCTCGATCACCCGCACCGGCCAGCCCAGCCGCTCGAACAGGGAGGCGTCATCTGTCACGGTCCAGCCCTCCTCGCGGGCGCGGCGGTGGGCCTGGCGGAGGCGCTCCACCCCAAACCCCTGGGGGGTCTGGGCCCCCCAGAGTTCACTGCGATCTGGTGTGCCACGGATCGTGCCGCTGGCATCCACCTGCTTGATCGTGTCGGTGACCCGGGTGGCGGCAATCACGGCCTCCCCGGCCCGCACCGCCGCCCCACAGCGGGCGATCAGCTCCGGAGCCACCAGGCAGCGGGCGCCGTCGTGGATCAACACGTCTTCGGCCCCGGCCGGCAGGGCCTCCAGGCCCCGGCTTACGGANTCNTGGCGNGTATCGCCCCCCTCAATCCAGACCACCGGCCGGTCTGGCTGGGCGGCGCCCACGAGGGCCCGGATCGCCGCCCCATCCACGGGCTGACCGACAAGACCAATCCAAACAATCTCAGGGCAGGCCAGGGCTGCGTCCAGGGTCCAGGCCAGCACCGGCCGGCCCGCCAGGGGCAGCAACAACTTGTTCCCAGGGGCTCCCATGCGCCGGCCACTGCCGGCGGCGGCAATCAGCAAATGCACAAGCGTTCAGTCTCCAGGGGGAATTAGCAGGGCTGATCCATACAATCCAAGCAAGTCTTGATAACGTCCCGGCGACCGCCATGCGCGTGCTGATCCTGATACCGGGCGGGATCGCGTCCCAACTGCAGGCCTTGCCTGCGGTTGCCACTGTGGCCGCCAGCCTCAAGGCCCAGATTCAGGTCGCCTGCGCCCCAGAGGCCGCCGCCAGCTGGAAGCTGTTGCCGGCGGTGGAGAAGGTGCTGCCTTTCAACTTTGGGGAGGGGTCGAGCCTGGCCGACTGGGCCAACCTGCTGGGCAATGTGCGCGAACCTGATTTCCAGGTCTGTCTCAACCTGGCCTCGGGCCGCCAGGTGGATCTGCTGCTCTCGATGAGCCACATCCCCACCCGGGTGGCCACGGCGGGCTTCTCCGCCACCGAGCGCGTGGTCCTCGATGGGGCGACCTGGCCCCAGCAGGCCCTGGCCGCCTACCTGGGGCCCCTGGGCATCGGTCTCGATGCCAACAGCTACCGACTGGCCCTGCCCAAGGCCGCCCTCGATCAGGCTGGCTCCGCCCTGCCCCCGGGCCAGGGGCCGGCCCTGCTGCTCGCCCCGGCCAGGGCGGGTGTTGCCGAAACGGCTGACTGGCCGGCGCACCAATGGCAAGGACTGCAGGAGCGGGTGCGCCAGAAGCTGGCCGACCTGCGGGTGGTGACCCCCCTTGTGGGCGGAAGCCTGGTGGAACGGGCGGCCCAGCTGGCCAGCTGTGATGTGGTCTTAAGCAGTGATCCGATTGCGAGCGAATTGGCCCTGCTTACGGGCACGCCCCTGGTGGCCCTAGGCCGGGAGCCGGCCAGCCTGCCCCAGCGTCCCGGCGTCGAGGGCCTGGGCGGCCCTGACCTGAGCCTGCTTGGTTTGGAGCCGGTTCTCCAGGCCCTCGGCCTTGGATGATCCCGCCTGGGAAGCGGCCCCAGCCGCCCAAGCGGCAGACCGCCAGGGGCCGTCTGCAACGGCGGCGCCCGGGGCACCGGCCCAAGGGTCCCGGCCTGGCCGAAGCCCTGCTGCAGCGGGGAGGGGCCACGCCGCTGCTGCTGCTGGCCGGAGTGGTGAATGTGGGCGCGGTGGGCTATCGAGCCACCGAGGGCTGGGACTGGGGGGATTGTTACTGGATGGTGCTGATCACGCTCAGCACCATGGGCTTCAGCGATCCCGCCACCAGGGTGCTCTCCGGCGGCGGCCGCGTTGTCACCACCCTGCTGCTGGTAGGCGGCCTGGTAGTGGTGCAGCAGACCCTGCAGAAACTGCTGGAATTAACCAACACCGGCTACTTCCAGATCCTGCGCGATCGACGCACCCGGCAGCAATTGCGGCGCATGCATAACCACGTGATTCTCTGCGGCTACGGCCGCATCGGCCGCGAAATCGCCGAACAGCTCAGTGCCGAGGAGGTGCCGCTGCTGGTGGTGGAGATGGATACCGACCGGGTGGCCGAGGCCCAACAGCGGGGCCTGCGGGTGCTTCTAGCCGATGCCACCCTTGATGAAACCCTGCAGGAGGCCGGCATTCACCAGTGCCGCGCCCTGGTGGCGGCCCTGCCCAACAACGCTGCCAACCTCTATGTGATCCTCAGCGCCCGCGGCCTGGCGCCCCATTGCCGCCTGATTGCCCGGGCCGATAGCGAGGAGGCCGATCGCAAGTTGCGCCTGGCCGGCGCCGACCAGGTGGTGAGTCCCTACGTGGCCGGCGGCCGCACCATGGCCGCCACCGCCCTGCGGCCCCTGGCCGTGACCTTCATGGAACTGCTGGCCGGTTCCGATTGCGAGGTCGATGAATTCCAGCTCAGCCTCGATCCGGAGCAACTGGGCTCCCTCCATGGCCAGAGCCTGGCGGACCTGCAGCTGGGCCGCCGCAGTGGTGCCCTGGTCCTGGCGATCCGCACCCCCCCGTCCCTGGCTGGGGCCCCCGGGGAGCCAGTGGAGTCGGAGCTGATCGCCAACCCCGGAGGCAGCGAACGGCTGGCCCCTGGCCAGCTGCTGGTGGTGCTGGGCAGTAAGCAGCAGCTCAATCGCTTTGCCGAACTCCTCGGCCCAGGCCTGGCCAGCGTCGAGGTCATGTCGTCCTGAGCCAGGGGCCGTTGCCCAACGGCATACGATCCCCAGACCCTCTTGAAGGCCGTCCTTGCATGGCAAACAGTGCTCCCCTCGCGGGTCAAACCGCCCTGGTGACCGGGGCTAGCCGTGGCATCGGCCGGGCGATTGCCCTCGAGTTGGCTGCGGCGGGGGCCACCGTGGTGGTCAATTACGCCAGCTCGCCGGAAGCGGCCGAGGCCGTGGTGGCTGAGATCGGCGCCGCCGGGGGCCAGGCCTGGAGCTACCAGGCCAACGTGGCCGAGGAGGAGCAGGTGGAGGCGATGGTGAAGGCGGTGCTGGCCAAGGAGGGCCGGCTCGATGTGCTGGTTAAACAACGCCGGCATCACCCGCGATGGCCTGCTGATGCGCATGAAAACCGCCGACTGGCAGAGCGTGATCGACCTCAATCTCACCGGCGTGTTCCTCTGCACCCGGGCCGTCAGCCGCACGATGCTGAAGGCCCGCTCCGGCCGGATCATCAACATCACCTCGGTGGTGGCCCTGATGGGCAATCCGGGCCAGGCCAACTACAGCGCCGCCAAGGCGGGCCTGATCGGCCTCACCCGCAGCAGCGCCGCCGAATTCGCCAGCCGCGGCGTCACCGTCAACGCGGTGGCCCCCGGCTTCATCGAGAGCGACATGACCGCCGAGCTCAACAAGGAGCCGATCCTGGCGGCCATCCCCCTGGGGCGCATGGGCCAGCCGGCCGAAGTGGCCAGCGCCGTGCGCTTCCTGGCCGCCGATCCCGCCGCCGCCTACATGACCGGCCAGGTGCTGCAGGTGGACGGCGGCATGGTGATGCGCTGAGGGGCGTTCACGCTGTTGTGTTGATCAAGAAGACGTTGAAGGGGTGGCCTCGCTGGGAGCAGGGATTGGCCCTGAAGTAGGGGTGGCTAAGGGCTGGCCCAGGGCTTCGCGCAGACTGCGGATCCGTTGCAACAGACGCAGGCGGCGGCTGCGGGCGGTGATCGTTATGAACAGGCGCACCGGCACATAGATCAGGGCCATGGCCAAACCAACCCCCGCAATCACCAAAAAGGTCATCACGTTGGGCCCTGAGGTCGGATCGGTCAGGGTCTCTTCCAGGGTGGCGCGCAGGGTTTCCTCCATAGCCGCACCCTATCGACCCGNGCCTGGAGCTGGCGCCCGATTCGGGTTTCCCCACCCGCTAGCGCCTGCGCNAGGCAGGGGCGTTATGGGAGCCTGAGTCCATCGCTTTCCTGCCGCAGCCCACGATGGCCAAGCTGATTCGCTTCTCCGATGCATCCCGTGCCGCCCTGGAACGGGGAGTGGATGCCCTGGCCAATGCGGTCAAGGTCACCCTGGGCCCCAAGGGCCGCAATGTGGTTTTGGAGAAGAAATTCGGCGCCCCCGATGTGGTCAACGACGGCGTCACGATTGCCAAGGAGATCGAGCTCGAAGACCCCTTCGAAAACATCGGCGCCAAGCTGCTGCTGCAGGTAGCCACCAAAACCAAGGACCAGGCCGGAGACGGCACCACCACCGCCACGGTGCTGGCCCAGGCCCTGACCCGTGAAGGCCTGCGCAACGTCACCGCTGGCGCCAATCCGGTGGGCCTGCGCCGCGGCATGGATAAGGCCGTGGCCCAGTTGGTCGGCGCCATCGCTGGCCTGGCCCAACCCGTGGCCGGCGATGCCATCCGCCAGGTCGCCACCGTTAGTTCTGGTGGCGACGAGGAAGTCGGCGCCATGGTCGCCCAGGCCATGGATGCCGTCAGTGTGGATGGCGTGATCACGGTGGAGGAATCCCGTTCCCTGGCCACCGAGCTCGAAATTACCGAAGGCATGGCCTTCGATCGGGGCTACAGCTCCCCCTATTTCGTCACCGACGCCGAACGCCAGGTCTGCGAATACGACAACGCCCTGCTGCTGGTCACCGACCGCAAGATCAGTTCCATTGCTGACCTGGTGCCCGTGCTGGAAGCCGTGTCCCGCAGCGGCTCGCCCCTGCTGATCCTGGCCGAGGAGGTGGATGGCGAAGCCCTGGCCACCCTGGTGGTCAACAAGAACCGCGGCGTGCTCCAGGTGGCGGCCGTGCGGGCCCCCTCCTTCGGCGAGCGCCGTAAGGCCGCCCTCCAGGACATCGCCATCCTCACCGGCGCCACCTTGATCAGCGAAGACCGGGCCATGGCCCTCGACAAGGTGACCCTGGACGATCTGGGCCGGGTGCGCCGGGTCACGATCACCAAGGACAGCACCACCCTGGTGGCCAGCGGCGACCACCAGCAGGCCGTTAGCGAGCGGGTGGCCGCGATCAAGCGCGAACTGGAGGGCACCGACTCCGACTACGACCGCGAAAAACTCAACGAGCGCATTGCCAAATTGGCCGGTGGCGTGGCCGTGATCAAGGTGGGTGCCCCCACGGAAACGGAATTGCGCAACCGCAAGTTGCGCATTGAAGATGCCCTCAATGCCACCCGGGCTGCGGTGGAAGAGGGGATCGTCGCCGGCGGAGGCACCACCTTGGTGCAGCTGGCCTCCAGCCTCGATGGCCTCAAGGCCAGCCTTTCGGGTGATGAGCGCACCGGTGTGGAGATCGTGCAACGCTCCCTGGCCGCTCCCTTGATGCAGATTGCCCACAATGCCGGCTTCGACGGCACGGTGGTGGCCTCGGAGGTGTTGGAGCGCAACCTCGGTTTTAATGCCGCCACAGGAACCTATGAAGATCTGCTGGCCGCCGGCATCATTGATGCAGCCAAGGTGGTGCGCCTCGGCCTTCAAGATGCGGTCTCGATTGCCGCCATGTTGCTGACCACCGAAGCGGTGATTGCTGATAAGCCCGAGCCCGCAGCCCCGGCTGCCCCAGGCGGTGATGGCGGCATGGGAGGAATGGGCGGTATGGGCGGAATGATGGGGGGCATGGGCGGCATGGGCATGATGTGAGCCGTTCCGCTTCCCTGGTAGCTGCCTAAGGATTAGGGGATTCGGCCGTTAGCTCCGGGCCCCTCAGCCAGCCAAGGCCTTCACATAGGCGGCCACCTGGAGATCCACGCCGGTGATGGCCGTTCCCACCACCACCGCATCGGCACCGGCTCTTAAGGCAGTCAGGGCGCCTGGGGCACTGGCAATTCCGCCTTCGCAGATCAGGCTCACGGTGTCCGGCAAGCCGGCTCGCAGGGGGGCCAGCAGCTCGAGGCCGGGGGGACGCAAGGCTGCGGTGGCTTCGGTGTAGCCGTAGAGAGTGGTGCCCACCCAGGCGCAGCCCAACTCGGCTGCGCGCAGGCCGTTGGCCACCGAATCCACATCGGCCATCAGGGGGGCGCCGAGGTCGTCGCGGCAGCGGCGAATCAGGTCTGCCAGCTGCTGGCCATTGGGGCGGGGGCGAGCCGTGGCATCGAGGGCGATCACATCGGCCCCCGCCGCCCAGACCGCCCGGATCTCCTCCCAGCCGGGGGTGATGTACACCGGGCTGTCCGGAAAGGGTCGCTTCCACAGTCCCACGATCAGGGCCCCAGGGCAGCGAAGGCGCACGGCGCCGATATGGTCCGGGCTCTCTAGGCGCACGCCGATGGCCCCCTGGGCCAGGCTGGCCTCGGCCATGGCAGCAATCACGTCGGGATGGCGCATGGGCGAGCCCTCGGGGGCCTGCACCGACACAATCAAGCCGCCCTTGAGGGCAGCGCGCTCAGGCCGCATGGGACCGGCTGCTGGAGCCCCCTAGGGAATCGTTGTCGGGAAGCCAGGCACGCAGGCGGGCCAGCTCCGGGTTGCGTGGAGCGGGGGCCGGGCGGCTGGTGCCGGCACCTCGACGGACTTGGGCAGCCGGCGGGCGGGCGGCGGCGGGCACCACCATTGCCATGGGCACCGAAGCGGCCACGGGCACCGAAGCGGCCATGGGGACCAGCTCCTTGGCTGCTGTGGGGGCTGGAGTTGGCATGGGTGCTGGCGCAGGGGCCGTGCTTTCGGCGACCGGTTTGGGCGCGGTGGGGGTGACCTCCCCTGGGGTCAGGCCCACCGGTTCGCTGGAGTGTTGCAGCAGCTGCTGCCACCACAGCAAGGTCTCCCCATGGGCCAGCTCGGCCATCAAGGCCGGTAAGGAGGCCATCCCCTGGCGATGGACCCAGTGGCCTGTGAAGGTGAGCACGGCCTGGGCATCGCGGCAGTTCACGGCCCCGGCCAGCAGGGTTCTGGCCGCTTCGCGGCGGGCCAGGGCTGAGGGGACAGAGGGGGGCTTGGCACGCACGGGATGGACTCCTTCAGGTGAGCTTGCGATCCAGTAGCGGACGGATCAAAAGAAACAGGCCCAGGGCCAGAACCGCCAACACCCCCAGGCAGGCGGCTCCGGTGAGGGAGCCGTAGGGGGCCACCAGCACCACTTCGCCAAGGGAAAAGTGGCCGGCGTACACGGCGCGGATCGGTTCTATGGCGAAGGTAAGGGGATTTAGGGCTGCTAGCCAGCCCAACCAGGTGGGCATGAACGAAATTGGCGCCAGGGCGGTGCTGGCAAACAGCAGGGGCAGGTTGGCCACAAAGATCACTGCGATCAGCTCGATATGGCCGGGCAGGGCAAAGGCCAGCCCCAGACTCATGGCCGTCACGGCAAACACCAGCAGTAGCAAAATCACCAGCACCAGCAGCAGACCCGCCCCACCAGGCCAGCCGTAGCCCAGCAGGGCCGCCGTGGCGATGATTGCCAGGCTCTGCACCAAGCTGAGGCTGGTGATGTACAGCACCGAGGCCATCACAATCGAACTGCGGGAGCGCAGGGGCGCCACCAGCAACCGGTTGAGGAAGCCAAATTCCCGATCAAACATCACCGGCAGGCCGGCATTGAGGGCGCCACTGAAGGCGGTGAACACGATCACCCCGGCGCCGAGGAAGCGGCCATAGCTCATGCCCTCGGGCAGCAGCCCTTCCGGCGCCTTGGCAAACAGGGCTCCGAACAACACCAGCCAGATCANCGGTTGNAACACGCCCGCCACCAGGGTGGAGGGGCGCCTGGCCAGCTGCAGAAACAGGCGCCGGGTCAGGGCCAGGGTTTCCTGGCTCAGGTCCGAAAAGGCCGAGCGGGGGGCTGAAGCCGGGGTGGCTGGGGCCGGGGCCAGGGTGGGGTTGGCGGGGTCAGTAGCCGAGGACATTGTCATCGCCGGAACGGAAACGGCAGAACNGGGAATGGGGCTTGGAATGGGCCAGGGCGATCGTGATCGTGATCGGGAAGCGGCTTGGAGTCGGGNGGTCCGCTGTCACCGCATGGCCTGTTTTCGCTCCGCCTTGGGGTCCCGTTGGCCGGCGATGGCCAGCTCGGCATCCATCAAGGTGCGCCCGGTGGCCTGAAGGTAGACATCATCGAGGCTGGGCTTGCTCTGGGCCAGGGCGAACACGGGCAGATCGGCCTGCTTGAGCTGCTGCCTGAGCTGTTCCACCACCCCGTCATGCTCCACCACCAGGTTGAGCGAGAAACCCTGGGAGCGGTTTACCACCACCTGACGCACGCCAGCACAGGCCTGGAGCAGGAGTTGCACCCGCAGGGCCTCCGGTTCATCACTGAATTCCCGCACCCGCAGGGTGACCCGATCACCCCCCAGGGCGGCCTTGAGCACCTGGGGACTGCCGGCGGCGATCACCTTGCCGCCATCAATGATCGCCAGCTCGTCAGCGAGGGCATCCACTTCTTCTAAGTAGTGGCTACTGAGCAGCACCGTGGTGCCCTGGTCGCGTAGCTGGGCCAGCACCCGCCAGATGGCGGCCCTGCTTTCAATATCCAGTCCCACGGTGGGTTCATCGAGCACCAGGACCGCCGGGCGGTGCAACAGGCCGGCGGCCAGGTCGAGACGGCGGCGCATGCCGCCGGAATAGGTGCCGCAGCGCCGATCGAGCCAATTGACCATGCCCAAGACCTCGGCCAGCTCGGTGATGCGACGGTCCCGGTAGGTCCGATCGAGGTGATAAAGGTCGCCCTGGAGCTGCAGCAGTTCGCGGCCGCTGAGGATCTTGTCGATCGCCACGTCCTGGGCCACATAGCCCAGCAGTTCGCGCACCTGGCGGGGCTGCACCAGGGCATCGAGACCGCCCACCCGTACCGTGCCGCTGTCGGGCTCCAGCAGGGTTGAGAGGATGCGCAGGCTGGTGGTTTTGCCGGCGCCGTTAGGGCCCAGCAACCCATAGAGGCAGCCCCTGGGCACGCTGAGGTTGAGACCAGAGAGGGCCTCAACGGCCGTGGCACCGCTGCCGTAGCTCTTGCTGACTTGGTTCAGCTCGATCACCGCTTCTGGCACCGCCTTGGAACTCCACTTGGCCAATCGCAACACCAATCTAGAAAGTCACCAGGGCTAGGGGGCCCGTCCATTGCTGGAGGAGCTCGGCGCTCTGGGCCCCGAAGCTGGCGGCCAGGGGCAGTCGAGCCAGCAGCAGCAGCAGGCAGAGGCCAAACAGATAGAGGATCGACCAGCGGAATAGGCCCTTGGCGGCGATCACATCGTCGGGTTGCTGGCGCAGGGCCCAGGCCATCTGCAGCAGGCGGGCATTAAAGGGAATCAGCAGCAGGGAATAGAGCAGGCCGCCCGAGGGCAGGGCCAGCAGGCCGAGGCTGCTCACCAACACCGTCACAACTGCGTAGGACTGGATCGCCCGGGCCGTCACCAGAGTTCCCTTCACCACCGGCAGCATCGGGATTCCGACCGAGCGGTAGTCGTCCTTGAGCAGCAGGGCCAGGGCCCAGAAGTGGGCCGGGGTCCAGACCATCACCAGGGCAAACAGCCACCAGCCACTGAGCCCCACATGGCCCGTGGCGGCGGCGGCCCCCACCAGGGGGGGGATCGCGCCAGCGACCCCGCCGATCACAATGTTTTGGGTGGTGCGGGGTTTGAGCACCACCGTGTAGAGCAGCACGTAACTGCACAGGCCCAGCAGCGATAGCGCCGCCGCGAGGCAATTCACGCCGCCAACTAGCAGGGTGGCCGCGGCGGTGGTGAGGGCCACGGCCACCAGAAAGGCAGTGGTGGCCGAGAGCCGGCCCGAGGGCAGGGCCCGACCGCTGGTGCGCAGCATGCGGCCATCGAGCTCCTGTTCCCAGAGGCAATTGAGCACGCCGGCTGCGGCGGCGGCCAGGGCGCCCCCGCCCAGGGTGCAGGCCAGGCGCGGCAACGGTAGGGGCCAGCCTTCCGACAGGGCCATGCCGCCCAAGGTGGTGGCCAGCAACAGGGGAATCAGCCGCGGCTTGGCGATTTCCAGCCAGGCGGGCAGGGTCACCTTTTTGCGGGAGGGCACAACCTCCTCACGCGTCAAAAGCGCGCTGGCAGGGGCAATGGTCGGGGTAGCGCTAACCATGAACAACCTCGGCTGGGGAAGGGGACAGGACAGCGCGGGGCGCAGGAGCAGGAGCTGAAATGGGCTGGGGACCGCTGGCAAGCCAGCCGCGGCAGGTGAGGGCGGCCAGGATCGCCAGCAGCAGGGCCGCCACCAATTGGTGGGCGATGGTCACGCCAGGCACCGAGAGTTGGAGGCGCAGGCTGGCAACCCCCAGGCCGATCTGGCTGATCACCAGCAGGGCTGCGGTGGTCGTTAGCGGCCGTTGCTGGCGGCACCAGCCCGGCACCACACCGGTGATAACGGCCAGGAGCAGGACCCCGAGGGCGGCCGGGGTGGCGGCCAAACGATGGGCGCCGAGCCAGGCGCAGCTATTGCCGGCGCTCAAGCACAGGCTGGCGGCCCATTGGGTCGCCATCAGGCCGCCCAGCAGGCTCTGGGCCGCCACCAACAGGGTGGCCAAGCCAGCCAGCCAGGGCCACCAACGGGGTGCCGTTGGCAGGGGCCGGGCACCTGGGCCAGGGACCACCCGCGTAGCGGGAAGGCCTGGGGCCCCCAAGGAGCCGCCAAGGGGCTCAGTCGCTAAGGAGGACGCGCCAGCTTCCAGCAACTGGTGGCAGACGCTGATCAGGATGACCAGCAGCAAGGCGGTGGCCAGGTGGGCGGTGACGATGCCGGCGGGCAGTAGCAAGGTCACGGTCAGGGCGCCGAGGGCGCCCTGGAAGGCCACCAAAACAAGGCAGGCCCAGCTAAGCCAGGGCAGCCACTGGGGCAGTTGCTGCCGTTTGACCACCGCCGTGGTTGCCAGCACCAGCACGCCCATGCCCACGACAAAGGCATCAAGCCGGTGAAACCACTCCAGAAAAACCTGCAGGTTCATCTGGCGACCGGGCAGGAAGCTGCCGTAACAGAGGGGCCAATCGGGACAGGCCAGGCCGGCNTGCATCACCCGGGTNGCGCCGCCAATTACNACCAAGGCGACAAGGGCGACAACGAGATGGGCGGTCAGCCGTTGAAGTTGGCGATGCAGCCTGGAAGCCATGGAGCTGTCTTCCGATACAACCTCTTGACAAGGTAGCGATCGCGATCNCTCAGCCACGCTTCGTTGCGGGGATCCCCACNCAACGGGCGCTCAGGCGTTTAGAGGTGAGGGTTCCCTCACTCNTAGGGGCNGATTGGCTCATTCGTAGGGTTCTTTGCTGCCACCGTCACCCGAAGGCGCCATCCTTCATAAGGTGTATGCCTTCGTGCCAGCTCCGTGCCCATTCCAGCTGCCATCCTCACCATGGGATTGAGCGTGGTGCTCGTTCTCATTGGCCTTTGGGTTGGCCAGAACGTCAACCTTCTACCCATCGATGCCAGTGCCAATGCGCCGGTATACGACGAACTCTTCCAGGTGCTGTTCAGCATTGGCACCAGCCTGCTGCTCGGCATTGTGGGCCTGCTGATCTATAGCTTGATTCGCTATCGGAGGCTGGCAGGCGACACCGGCGACGGCCTGGCGATCGAAGGCAATTTGCCCTTGGAGATCTTTTGGACCGCCGTGCCGGCCATTGTGGTTTTGTTCATTGGCATTTACAGCTACGACATCTATGAGCGCATGGGGGGCATGGCCCCCCTCAATGACCACAGCGTTCATGCGATGCACAACGCAGCCGACCAAGCCATGGAATCCGGCATGGTTCCCGGGATGGCCATGGAAGCGGGGGATGGCCCGGCCCGAGTCTGGGCCGGCATTAGCCCGACTGGCTCCGGCGCTGACACCGTCAAGGTGGATGTTACTGCCATGCAATTTGCCTTCATTTTCCGTTATCCCGAGAGTGGCATTATTAGTGGTGAACTGCATGTGCCAGTGGGTCAAGCCGTGGCCCTCAACATGGAGGCCAAGGACGTGATCCATGCCTTCTGGGTGCCCCAGTTCCGGCTCAAGCAGGATGTGATTCCAGGTCAGCCCACCTTGCTTAGTTTCACGGCTACCAAGGAAGGCCGCTATCCGATCATTTGCGCCGAGCTCTGCGGGCCTTACCACGGCGGCATGCGTTCCACCGTGGTAGTTGAAGACCCAGAGTCCTATTCGGCCTGGGTGACGAAGAACAGCCCTGCTCCTTTGCCCGTCAGCGTTTCCCCTGCCAATCCGGTGCCGCTCCAGTCATGACCCTGACCCTTTCCCCGCCCACGGCAGCCCCAGAGCCCCAAGCCCCCCTCCAGCCCCAGGGCTGGTTGCGTTATTTCAGTTTCAGCGTTGACCACAAGGTCATTGGCCTGCAATACCTGGTCTGTGGCTTCCTGTTCTATTTTGTCGGCGGCGCCCTTGCCGGCATGATCCGCACGGAGCTGCTCACGCCCCTGTCGGATTTCATGCCGCGGGAAACCTATAACGAGGTGCTCACCCTGCACGGCACGGTGATGATTTTCCTCTGGATCGTGCCGGTGGTGAATGGGGCCTTCGGCAACTACCTCATTCCCTTCTACGTGGGGGCCCGGGACATGGCCTTCCCCCGGCTTAATGCGGTGGCCTTTTGGTTGATACCCCCGGCGGGCCTGCTGTTAATTAGTAGCTACTTCATCGGCAGCGCCTCCCAGTCGGGCTGGACCGCCTATCCCCCCCTGAGTCTCACCACACCGGCCTCGGGCCAGGTGATCTGGATCCTCAGCGTGTTGCTGCTGGGTAGTAGCTCGATCCTGGGCGGCATCAACTTCATCGCCACGATTCTGAAGTTGCGCCGCCCAGGCTTAAAAATGCTGCAACTGCCGATGTTCTGCTGGGCCTTGCTGGGCACCAGCATCCTGGTGGTGCTCTCCACCCCTGTTTTGGCCGGCACCCTGGTGCTGCTCAGCTTCGACATCATTGCCCACACCGGGTTCTTCAATCCGGCCCTGGGCGGAAATGCCGTGGTGTATCAACACCTTTTCTGGTTCTATTCCCACCCGGCGGTTTACATCATGGTGCTGCCGGCCTTTGGCCTGGTCAGCGAGATCCTGCCGGTGCATGCCCGCAAGCCCCTGTTCGGCTACATCACCATGGTGTATTCGATCCTGGCGATTGTGGTGTTAGGCCTGGTGGTTTGGGCCCACCACATGTTCACCAGTGGGACGCCCCCCTGGATGCGCCTGTTTTTCACGATCGCCACCTCCCTGATTGCCGTGCCGACCGGCATCAAGTTCTTCAACTGGCTGGCGACCCTCTGGGGAGGAAAGATCGCCCTCAACTCGGCGATGCTGTTCTCCTGTGGCTTCATCTTTAATTTCGTGTTTGGCGGCATCACCGGGGTGGCCCTGGCCCAGGTGCCCTTTGACATTCATGTGCATGACACTTACTTCGTAGTCGCCCACTTCCATTACATCGTTTACGGCGGCACGGTATTTGTGATCTTTGGTTCGGTCTACCACTGGTATCCCAAGTTCACGGGTCGCTTGGCCAATGAAACCCTGGGCCGGCTCCATTTCGTGCTCACCTTCATCGGTTTCAACCTCTGCTTTGCCCCCCAGCACTGGCTCGGGCTCAACGGCATGCCGCGCCGGGTGGCCGAATACGACCCCCAGTTCACCTTTGTTAACCAGGTCAGCAGTGTGGGCGCCCTGCTGATGGCAATCAGCACCTTGCCCTTCTTGATCAACGTGGTGTATTCCGCCTTTGCCGGCGAGAAGGCCGGTGACAACCCCTGGCGGGCCCTCACGCCGGAATGGCTGACCAGCTCACCGCCGCCGGTGGAGAACTGGAAGGGTCCGGCCCCCCTGGTGACCCATCCCTACGGCTACGGAGAGGCTCCCGAGCCCCAGGCCGTCGGCGCCAGCTCCCCCTGAACCCGGGCCCGAGCCAAGCCCCGCTTCGTTGACCATCCGTTCCAGGCCCCTGCCATGACCAGCTCCTCCGCCCCAAGCCCCATCAGTACCAGCGCCGCGTCTCCGGCCCTGGCAGCTGACCTGTCCGTTGCTGATGCCGGGGCTAGCCAGGGGGCGGAAGTCAGCCACCACGCCCAGGCCGGCCATGGGGCCGAGGAGGGCCATGGCGACTTCCGCCTGTTTGGCCTGGCCACCTTCCTGGTGGCCGATGGCATGACCTTCGCCGGTTTTTTCGCCGCCTATCTCACCTTCCGGGCCGTCAATCCCCTGGCTGAAGGGGGCAATTACGAGCTGGAGCTGGTCCTGCCCACCGTCAATACGATCCTGCTGCTGCTCAGCAGCCTCACCTTCCATCGGGCCGCTAAGGCGATCCACCAGGACCGGACCCAGGCCTGTCGCAACTGGCTATTGGTGACGGCCGCCCTGGGTTTCACCTTCCTGGGCGGCCAGATGGTCGAGTACTTCAGCTTGCCCTTTGGCCTCACCGACAACCTGTTCGCCAGCACCTTCTACGCGATCACCGGTTTCCATGGCCTGCACGTGACCCTGGGGAGCCTGATGATCCTGATCATCTGGTGGCAGAGCCGCGAAGGTGGCCGCGTCACCAGGGCCAACCTGTTTCCGCTGGAGGCCACAGAGCTCTACTGGCATTTCGTTGATGGGATCTGGGTGTTGCTCTACGGAATTCTCTATCTGCTCTGAGGCGATTCATCCCGATTTCCTTTCAGCGGCCTCGATGCACTTGCCGCTTCAGCGCAGCAGCCGCAGAATCGCCCAAAGACTTGACGCGATCTTCGGCTGATGGCTGAACCCCAGCATGTTCCTGGAAGCACGATGCTCGAAGGCAAGGCCTTGCTCGAAAAGGCCCGTTCGCTTAGCAATCGGCCCGAAGATCAGATTGCGCGAGCCTGTGGCTATGTGGGTCCAAGCGGACGTCTCCTTAAGAAAAGCTTTTACCGGGCCCTAGTGGTGGCGAAGGGCTATGCCCTGCCCTCCCAGGCCAGTGGCGGCGGCAAGCCCGGATCGGGCATCAAGGGGCGCCAAGCCGAGTTCCGCACCCGAGTCCATGGCAATGGCAACCTGCTGATCGGCCATGCTTATACCCGGCGCATGGGTCTGGAACCCGGCGCCGAATTCCGCATCGAAATCCACCAGGACACCGGCGCAATCTGGTTGCTGCCGATTGATGCCGCTACCGCCGGCGCCCTCCTGGCCGGAGAAGCCGATCAGGAGACCGCCGGCGAGGTGGCCTGAGCCCTGACCCGTCCGCTCGGGCCCGAGCTCAAGGGCGCAGCCAAGGGTGCGGCCAGGGTTATTTAGCCCCAACCCTGCTCCGCTAGCCAGGTCGGGGTGATCGCTAGCCCTGGGGTGGCTCCGGCTCCGGGGCGGAGGCTGCCGCTGCGCAGCAGTTGTTCGGTGTATTTGGCCAACAGATCCGCCTCCAGGTTGACCAGTTCCCCCAGCCGCAGGTGGGCCAGGGTGCTGTTGCTCCAACTGTGGGGAATCACGGCGATCCAGAACAGGGCGCCGTTTGGCTCGCAGCCCGCCACCGTCAGGCTGATGCCATTGACAGCCACGCTCGCTTTTTCGCAGATGTAGCGGCCGTAGCTGGCCTCTTGCCAGCGCAGGGCCAGGTGCCAGGAGGCGCCGCGGGGCTCGATCGCTACGACCTCCGCTAGGCCATCGACGTGACCACTAACCAGGTGGCCGCCGAGCCGATCGGCGAGACGCAACGCTGGCTCCAGGTTCACGGCCCCTTGGCGGGCCGCCTTGGCCGCCAGGGTGGTGCGCGCCAGGGTCTCGCCGCTGACGTCGGCGCGGAACCCCTGGTGAAACAGGGAGGCCACCGTCAGGCACACCCCATCAACGCTGACACTGTCGCCCAGGGCCAGGCTGGCCGGATCCAGACCGGCGCCGGCGGCGATTCGCACCTCCACCCCGCCCGGCGATCGCCCTAAATGCCCCACGGCCTGGACCAGACCGGTAAACATGCCCTTCCCCCCACTGCTGGCCATAATCGGGCAGAGGGCTCGCCAGCAAGGTCCATGGTCGAGATGAGCGTTGCCGGAATCGCCTTAGATGCCGCCAGCCGCAGCCCGATCGTGCTGCTGCGGGATCCCTCTGGCCGGCGCCAGGTGCCGATCTGGATCGACCAAGCCCAAGCCCAAAACATCATGGCCGGGCTCACTGGCCAGACACCACCACGGCCCCTCAGCCACGACCTGATGGTGTCCCTGCTGGAGCTGGGCGGCCTCAGCCTGGACCGGGTCGTGATCAACACGATCGAAGCAAGCACCTTCCGGGCGGTGATGAAGCTCAGCACCGCGACCGGCGAGAGCAGCGAGCTCGATGCCCGCCCCAGTGATGCGATCGCCCTGGCCCTGCGCACCGGCAGTGGCATCTGGATGCTGGAGGAGGTGGTGGCCGATGCCTCGATCTCCGTCGATGCTGAAGCCGACGCCGAAGACCAGGCCGATTTCCGCCGCTTCCTGGATGGCACCAGCCCGGCCGAACTGATCCGCAACCTGGGCCGGGCCCGCCAGGATGCCCCGCTGGAGCCGGAGGCCGGACCAGAGACGGAAGCAGGGAGCCCGGCCCCGGGGGACGGCGAGCCTGGCCCTGAGCCTGGTGAATCCCCGCCCCCCCCCGATGCCGGCCCCTGAAGGACCCNTCAGCCCCTGTCCTGGCCTGGCAGCGGCGCGACGGCCCTTTGGACGCGGACCGGCCGTGTCCCTGTTCACGCTGGGCACCATGCGGGCCCTCGACAGCGCGGACCAAATGGAGGCCGTGCTGGCGGCGGCCCTGGCGGCCGGCATCAACCACATCGAAACGGCCCCGGCCTACGGGCCTGCTGAAACGTTTCTGGGCCAGGTTTTAGGCCAGTTAGGGCGCAGTAGTCCCGCCCGCCGGGCCGGCCTGGTACTCACCAGCAAGATCCTGCCCGGCCCTGACCTGGCCCAGGGCCAGGAGCAGCTGCGCGGCAGCCTGGAGCGCCTCGGCCTGGCCCGGCTCGACAACTGGGCAGTCCATGGCCTCAATACGCCAGAGCACCTGGATTGGGCCCTGCGCGGTGCGGGAGCGGAGCTGCTCGCCTGGGCCCTGGGTGAAGGGTTGGTGGGCCAGGTGGGCTTCAGCAGCCATGGCAGCAATGACCTGATCACGGCGGCCCTAGCCAGCGAGCGGTTCGGCTTCTGCAGCCTGCATCTGCATTTGTTTGATCGCCAGCGCCTGCCCCTGGCCCAGGCGGCCCTGGCGGCCGGGCTCGGCGTGCTGGCCATTTCCCCGGCCGATAAGGGCGGGCGTCTCTACGCTCCGCCGCCCCAGCTGGTGGCCGACTGCAGCCCCTTTGCTCCCCTGGAATTGGCCTACCGCTTCCTGCTTGACCAGGGTCTCTCCAGCCTCACCCTCGGAGCCGCCCGTGCCGCCGACCTCGATTGGGCCCGCCAACTGGCTGGGGCCGATGGCCCCCTTAGCCCCCAGGAGCGGGCCAGCCTCGACCAGCTGCTGGCGGCGGGCCGGCAGCGCCTGGGCGCCGACTTCTGTGGCCAGTGCCAGGCTTGCCTGCCCTGCCCCAGCGCCGTGCCCATCCCAGCGCTGCTGCGCCTGCGCAACCTGGCGGTGGGCCATGGTCTCGAGGCCTTTGCCAGGGAGCGCTACAACCTGATTGGCCGGGCCGGCCACTGGTGGGAGCAGCTCGATGCCAGTGCTTGCCAGGCCTGTGGCGCCTGCCTGCCGCGCTGTCCCCACAATCTGCCCATCCCCGAGCTCTTGGCCGATACCCATCGGCGGCTGGCGGCGGCACCGCAGCGGCGGCTGTGGGGTTAGGGCTGGCTGTCCCCTGGTGAGGGGATCAGGCGCCGGCTTGGTTTGGGGCCTGGGGAGCCGCCTGATCCCAGAGCGCTTGCCATTGGATTCGCTTCGGCGCGCTCAAGGGGGCCAGGCTGTTGCAACGCGCGAGCACTTCAGACGCCGGCAGCATCAATTGGGCTATGGGCTCGGGCCAGGCCGAAAGGGGCGCCGCTAGGCGCTCGGCTGGCAGGGGCGGCACCCAGCCCTTGGCTAGCAGGCGGTTCAGTAGGGGCGGCTTCAAGACTTCAGCCAGCCAGGCCTGGGGCAAGGGCGCCGCGCCGGCCGGCCGCACCAGCAGGGACCAGATCAAGGGGGAACCGCTCTCCGGCAAGAGGGCCTGCAGGCGCGTGTCACTACGAAGCAGTGGCAGGACCCTGCGGGCGGGCAGCACGGCCGCATCGGCTTCCCCGGCTAAAAGCAGGTTGAGGCCATTGGCCTCATCGCAGGCCAGGGCCTGGCTGCGCAGACGCCGGATGGCTGCTGGCAGCCGGGGGTCGTCTTGGAGAGAAGGGTCGTTCAGAACCGCTGGATCGGCCTTGGCCATGGCACCGGCCGCGTGCCAGGACCCTTCTGAGGGAAGCCCCAACTGGCGTAGCACCAGTTCCATCACCACCCTCGGGCTGGAGGGAAGCACCAGCCGGCCCTTCAGGCTGGGTTCGAGCAGCAGGGTCCAGCCCTCCTGACGGCGCCGGGCCAGGTCAGCTCGGTTACGGAATACCAGCACCCAGGTGCTGAAGGCCCAGGGGAAGGCCAGAGGCGGCGTCCCTTCGTCCTGGAACAGGCGGCTGGGCCCAGCGGCAAAGGGGGCCAGCTGGTCGAGCAGGTTTGGGACGCCCAAGGGCTCTAGCTGGTCGGTGCGGGCGTCCAGGGCCCAGCCATCGCTGAGTTGGAGCAGGCCCATGCCTGGTTTGCCCAAGGGCCGCCAGCACCGCAGCCGGTGAGGGCTGGGGTTGCCCTCGCCAGGGCTTGGGCAGGATTTTTAGCCAGGCGCTCGGGAGTTCGCCGGGGGCATAAAGCAATTGGGGCTCGGCGCCGTTGCTGCAGCCGCCGAGCAGGGCCAGGCCTGCCAGGCCCCCCAGGTGCAGCAGCTGACGGCGGTGGAGCAGGGGCAAGGCCATGGCAAAACCCTAGGGGCCGCTGAGAAGTTGTTCGCAGGCCAGGTCGCAGGCCTGGGCCAGGGCAGCGGGGCTGCGGCCGCTCAGTTCCCAGAGCAGGGCCAAGCCGCCGGCGCCCACCCCCTCTTTCACATAGCCCGCCTCGTAATCGCGGAGGCGGGCCGAGCGGCACTGCTGGAAGCGCAGGTTGGCGGCGAAGGCCAGGGGCTCTAGCTGCCAGCGGGCAGCCAGGCGCTGCAGCAGCAGGGCCAGATTGCTGCTGGCTTCTGCCGCCACCCAGGCGGTGGTGCCGATGGCCACCTGGCGGGCTAGGGCCGGGCGGCTGGCTGGGGAGCAAAGGGCCAGGGCCAGGGCCCACACGGCCGCCATCTGGCTGCCGCCCGCCAGGAGCACGGGTCGTCCCGCACCCGCTGCCCCCAACACCAGGCCCGCCGCCAGGGCCTGCATCGGATCCCCCACCGCGGCCAACACCGCCAATGGATCGGCGTCAGGGCCCCCCATTCCCCCGGGGCCTAGGAGGCCAGCGGCGCTGAGGCCCCGCTCCACGAGTTCGGTTTTCAGGGCATGGACGGGTTCCAGCAGGCTGCCGCTCACCAGGCCCGCCACCTCCAGCCCCAGGCCGGTGAGCACCGCCTGGGCCGTGGTTGTGCCGCCGGGAACGCATTCGGCGATCAGCAGGGGCTCCTGGGGGCCCTTGGCGGCCAGGAGCCGGCCCCAGCGCTGCCCTAACGCCAGCAGCTGCCGCACCCGGGCCGGCTCCAGGGCCTGGCCGCTGCTGAGGCACCGGGCCGGAGCTTGGCCTAACTGCAGATGGGGCACGGCCGGAGCCACGGCGGCCCCCAGGTCCACCACCAGGGGATCAAGGCCCAGCTCGCTCACCACCCCATGGGCAATCAGGGCCGGACTGACCCCCGCTGGGAGGGGCGGCAGGGCATGGCGCCGCTCGGCTGCCGGGCCAAGGAGCAGCAGTTCGGCATCGGCGGCGGCGGTCCAGCGGCGTGATTCGGGCGTGGCGCCGGCGGCAGAAATGCCCGGCACGGCGGCGGTGTCGGTGCCGGCCAGCAGCAGTAACACCGTGGTTTGGCGCCAGTGGGCGGCGCAGGCGCCCAGCCAGGCCCCGGCGCTGGCGGCATCACCACTCAGGTGCTGGGGAGGGGCGGCCGGCACCGCGCCTAAAGGGGGTCTAGGGCCACCAGGGCCCGCAGGGCTTCGGGTGGTTCGGGAATCGGCGCCTTTAGGCGGGCAAAGATCCAGTAGGCCACCGCATGCAGGGCTAGTACATACAGCAGGTTCTGGAGCAGCACCAGGCCCAGGGCCAGCAGTTGCACCTGTTGCAGGTCTGGGGCTCCGACCAGGGGCACCAGAGTGCTGATCCACTCGAGCAGGTTGGCGGCGGCGGCGGTAATCAGCACCCAGAGGTTTTCGCCCACCAGTACTGACAGCACCAGGACCCGCACCAGAAAGCCCGCCGCGCCGATCAGCAGGCCCACTGCGCCGGTCAGCCACCAGCTCCAACGCCGCGACCAGCCCCAGCCCAACCAAAGGGCCAGCAAGCCATAGGGGAAGAGCACCAGGGGCCCCCGGACCGGCCCCATGAGGGCAATCAGCAGCAGGCCCGCCACCAGCAGGCCTTCGGCGCCAGAGCGGCCCCCCTGGCGCAGCTGCAGCAGGGCCAGGGGCAGGGGCAAGGCCAGTTGGAACAGGGCGCCGCCGACGGGTAAGTAATAGAGGGCCACCCAGAGCAGGGCCATGGAGGCCGCCAGGTAGGCGGTGTCCATCATCTGGCGGGCCTGACGGCGGCTGAGGGCCCGGGGATAGGGCGGCGTGGTCGGCCCTGGCTTCGGCATGGGTATCGGCACTCAGCGCACAGCGGGGGCTGGGGTGGCGCGCAGGGCGGCAGGACGGCTGCTGGTGCTGGCATCGCTGCCGGCACCGATTCGCTCNATCGTTTCCACCTCAAACGGCACCCCGGCTGCCCGCAACGCCCGGGTCACGACCTCGGCGGGGGCGGAGGGGTCGGCGCCGGGCAGCTTGAGCGTGACCCGATAGGGGGCNGCAGCAGGGGCAGGGGTAGGCGTGGCAGCGCGGGGTTTGGCCGGGGCATCNGGCTTGGCGCCAGGGCCNGCGGTGCNGGTGCCCTTTTGGTTTGGGTTGGCCGGGCTGACTGGGCTGGGGNTGGTGGTTGCAGCGTTGCCAGAAGGGGGGACAAGGGCCGGGGCTCCGGCTTGCCCATTGGCTGCCGGGCTTGTCCCACCGGTAGGGGACCCAGCCGCTGGCGGGATGGCGGGCGTGGGGGCTGGGGTATCGAAGCTGGCGGCCAGTTGACGGGCGATCGGGTTGTTGGCACAACCCACCAGCAGGGGCCCCAGCACCAGGGCCAGGACGAAGCCGCGGCGGGCGCCNGCCAGCAGGGGAGCTGCCTGGGGGCAGGCCGCAGCCCCAAGGTGTTTCCGATTAGGAGCCAGGAAGGGTGGCACCGCGATTGCCCTCAACTATTAGCCGGTCTGATCACCCGCACGGCACTGGCCCGCATCCGACCNGTTTTTGTGGTGGCCGGAGGTTTCTTCGCGGCGGCGGGCTTGGCTCCTGCCGCCTTGGCCGCCGGTTTAGGGCTCGANGCCTTGGTGGCGCTGGACTTGGCGGCCCTGGTCGCCTTGGCCTGGGCCTTGCCCGTGGCGGCCTTGGCGGCCAGCAGCTCCACCGCCTGCTCCAGGGTGATTGTGTCGGCGGTGGTGCCTTCCGGTAGGGAGGCATTCACCTTGCCCTGCTTCACATAGAGCCCGTAGGGACCATCGAACACCTGGATCGATTCGTCGGAGCCGGCCGGGGCGCCCAGGTCCTTGAGGGCGGTGCGGCCACCGCGCCCCTTCTTGGGGGTGGCCAGCAGCTCCACGGCCCGAGCCAGGGCCACCAGCAGCACGTCATCCTCGGCCTTGAGGGAGCGGTAGTCCTTTTCGCCCTTGCCCTTGTCGTGCACCACGTAGGGGCCGAAGCGGCCCAGGCCCGCCTGGATCTTGCCCCCATCGGGGTGCTCGCCCAGGAACCGCGGCAGCCGCAGCAGGCCCAGGGCGTCCTCCAGGCCCAGCTCCTCCGGTTTGGTCCCCTTGGGCAGGGAGGCTCGCTTGGGCTTGGGCACTTCGTCACTGACCTGGCCCAGCTGCACATAGGGCCCGTACTGGCCGAACAGCAGGTACACCTGCTCGCCGCTGTCTGGGTCTTCTCCAAGGGATTCGGGCCCCTCTACCTTTTGCTTGAGGATCAGTTCGGCCTTGTCGGCATCCAGGTCGGCCGGGGTGATTTCGCCCGGCAGGGTGGCTTTGACCAGCTCTTCGCTGCCGTCGTCCGCCACCCGCTTGGTTTCTAGGTAGGCGCCGAAGCGGCCGATCCGCACGACGCAGGGCAGGCCCTCCAGGGTGATGGTGCGCGAGGCGGTGGGGTCGATGTCGCCTTCCCGTTGCTGTACCTGGGTTTCTAGGCCCGATTCCCCCTTGTAGAACTTGTTGAGATAGGGCAACCACTGCACGGTGCCGTGGGAGATCTCATCGAGGGTGTTCTCCATCCGGGCCGTGAAGCTGGTGTCCACCAGGTCCGGGAAGTGCTCCTCCAGTAGGGCTGTGACGGCAAAGGCCGTAAAGCTGGGCGTGAGGGAGTTGTTCTGGAGGGTGGCGTAGCCGCGATCCACGATCGTGCCGATGATTGAGGCGTAGGTGGAGGGGCGGCCAATCCCCTCCTTTTCCAGCATCTTCACCAAGGCCGCTTCGCTATAGCGGGCTGGGGGCTGGGTTTGGTGGCCGAGGGCCTCCACGGCCTTGCAGCTGGGGCGATCACCCACCTTCAGGGCCGGCAGCAACACTTCCTGGCCCTCCAGGGCGGCGTCGGGATCGTCGCTGCCCTCCACGTAGGCCCGGAAGAAGCCGGCGAAATCAATGCGCTTGCCCGAGGCCCGGAAGCGGGCGTCAGCGCTCTCCAGCTCTACCGAGACCATGGTGAGGCGGGCATCGGCCATCTGGCTGGCCACGGTGCGCTTCCAGATCAGCTCGTAGAGGGCCAGGTCCTTGCCATCGAGGCCCGTGTCCTTGGGGGTGCGGAAGCGCTCGCCGGCGGGGCGAATCGCCTCGTGGGCCTCCTGGGCATTGCGGGCCTTGGTCGTGAACTGGCGCGGGGCTGGGCTGAGGAACTCCTGGCCGTATTTCTCGTTGACGCAGCTGCGGGCCGCCGTAATCGCCTGGTCGGAGAGGTGCACCGAGTCGGTGCGCATGTAGGTGATGAAGCCACGCTCGTAGAGGCCCTGGGCCGTGCGCATGGTCTCCCGGGCCGAGAGCCGCAGTTTGCGGTTCGACTCCTGCTGCAGGGTGCTGGTGGTGAAGGGGGGGACGGGTTTGCGAACCGTGGGCTTCTCCTCCACCTCGGCCACCCGCCAGGGGGCGCTTTGAACGGCCGCCTGCAGGCTGCGGGCCTCGCTTTCGCTCAGCAGCTTGACCTTGCTGGCGGCCTTGAGGCCGCCGGTGTTTTCGTCGAAGTCGGAGCCACCGGCGATGCGCTCGCCCTTGAGGTGGGTGAGCTTGGCCTCGAAAGCGCCCCCGGGTTGATCCAGCTGGGCCTTGAGGTCCCAGTAGCTGCCGCTGCGGAAGGCCCGCCGGGCCCGCTCCCGCTGTACCAACAGCCGCACGGCCACCGATTGCACCCGGCCGGCCGACAGGCCCCAGGCCACCTTTTTCCAGAGCAGGGGCGAGAGGGTGTAGCCCACGAGGCGATCGAGGATGCGCCGGGTTTCCTGGGCATGGACCAGCTCCATGTCGAGTTCCCGGGTCTCGTTGAGGGCCCGGCTGATCGCCTCTTTGGTGATCTCGTGGAACACCATTCGCTTCACGGGCACCTTGGGCGCCAGCAGCTGCAGCAGGTGCCAGCTGATGCTTTCCCCTTCCCGGTCTTCGTCGGTGGCCAGCAGCAGGCGGTCGGCGCCCTTGAGGGCATCCTTGAGCTCCTTGACCACCTTTTTCTTGTCCTTCGGCACCACGTAGAGCGGTTCGAAGTTATTGGCGGTGTTGACGCCGAGGTTGGCCCACTTCTCTCCCTTGTGGGCCGCCGGGATCTCACTGGCGTTGTTGGGCAGGTCACGCACATGCCCCATCGAGGCCTCCACCCGGAAATCCTTGGGCAGGAAGCCACGAATGGTGCGGGCCTTCGTGGGGCTCTCAACGATGACCAGCGTGTGCGCCACAGGCAGGCTAAAACCGGCTCCCTCTTTATCGCATCGCCGGACCGACCGCCTAAGCCGGTGCGGGAGTGCTGAAGCAAGCAAGCTCGGAATCAACCGGCACAGCTACAGTCCCGCCAACGGGTAAGGCTTCCCAGCAGTGATGACCCTCCAGGCGGCCCTTGAACCGGTTTTGGCCTTGCCGGCCTTCTTGGCCTTGGCCCATGCCTTTCCCATGGCCAGCCTCTTTGCCGCCGCCGGCGCTAGCCCTGCGGCCAGCCCAGAGGCCTTGCCGGCGATCACGGCCCTGCAGATCAATGCCGGTGCCATAGGCCCTGAGGCGGCGGTGCTGGTGGCCATGCTGGCCTGCCTACTGGTGGACCTGGCCGGCGAGAAGGCTGCCAGCCGCTGGGTACCTCCGATTTGTTATGCGGGCCTGGGTGCCGCCCTCGTGCTGCTGGCGTTCCAATGGAATGCGCCGCTGCAACCAGCCTTCCTGGGCTCGTTTCTGCCCGACAACCTCTCCATCGCCTTCCGGGGCGTGGTTGCCTCCTCCACCTTGCTGTCGCTGCTGATCAGCTGGCGTTACGTGGAGCGCAGCGGCACGCCGGTGGGGGAATACGCCGCGATCCTGCTGGCCGCCACCTTGGGCGCCATGGTGCTTTGCGGCTCCACCGATCTGGTGACGATCTTCGTCTCCCTGGAAACCCTTTCGGTGGCGAGCTATCTGCTGGCCGGCTACATGAAGCGGGACGCCCGCAGCTCGGAAGCGTCCCTGAAATATTTACTCGTTGGATCGGCCGCGGCGGCCGTCTTCCTCTACGGCGCCTCCCTGCTCTACGGCCTCACCGGTGGCAGCACCAGCCTCGACGCCGTCGCCCTGGCCCTCCAGAGCGCCACCACACCCGTGGCGGCCCTAGCCCTGGTGTTCGTGCTGGCCACGGTGGCCTTCAAAATTGCGGCTGTGCCCTTCCACCAGTGGACTCCTGATGTCTACGAGGGCTCCCCCACGCCGGTGGTGGCCTTCCTCTCGGTGGGCTCGAAGGCGGCTGGCTTTGCCCTGGCCCTGCGGATCCTGGTGGGTTGCTTTGAGGGCTTCCAGGAGCAGTGGAAGCTGCTGTTCACCGTGCTGGCGATTTTGAGCATGGTGCTGGGCAACATCGTGGCCCTGGCCCAGACCTCGATGAAGCGGATGCTGGCTTACAGCTCGATCGGCCAGGCGGGCTTCGT
>JGI25920J50251_10000035_pt1 | contig 39437 bp, 44 predicted proteins | sample LauGreBMM110DCMD_2_FD_50251 | JGI IMG/M metagenome (IMG submission 50251) | reverse complement strand
GTCACCGGAATTCCAACCTCCACCTGCTCAAACAGGTGACGCACGTCCTCGTCAAAGCGGCGCACCCAGCCATGGGATACGGCCCGGCCGACGCTGCCCCAATCAGGGCAGCCAGGGCGAAGCCGAGAAGTCCGGCGGCCGTTTTTCCAGAAAGGCATTGCGTCCCTCCTGACCTTCTGCGGTGCGATAAAAGAGATGGGTGGCCTGGCCAGCCAGCTCCTGAAGACCGGCCATGCCATCAGTCTCGGCATTAAACGCCGCTTTGAGGCAACGGATCGCCGTGGGGCTGTGGCCCAACACCTCCCGGGCCCAGCGCACCCCCTCGGCCTCGAGTTGCTCCAGGGGAACCACCTGGTTGACCAGGCCCATGGCCAGCGCCTCCTGAGCTCCGTACTGGCGACAAAGGAACCAGATTTCGCGCGCCTTGCGCTGGCCCACCACCCGGGCCAGGTAGCTGGCGCCAAAGCCGCCATCGAAGCTGCCGACCCGGGGGCCGGTCTGGCCAAACACGGCNTTGTCGGCCGCCAGGCTGAGGTCGCAGAGCAGGTGCAGCACCTGGCCGCCACCGATGGCATAGCCGGCCACGAGGGCGATCACCACCTTGGGCAGGCTGCGGATCAGGCGCTGCAGATCGAGCACATTCAGCCGGGGCAGGCCCTCGTCATCCAGGTAGCCGCCGTCGCCGCGCACGCTCTGGTCCCCGCCGGAGCAGAAGGCGTAGGCCCCATCGGCTGCCGGACCGGCGCCCGTGAACAACACCACCCCAATCGCCGGGTTGTCCCGCACCCTCGAGAAGGCGTCATAGAGCTCGCTCACGGTGCGGGGCCGAAAGGCGTTGCGCTTCTCGGGCCGATTGATCGCAATGCGGGCGATGCCCTCCTCACTGAGATCAAACAGGATGTCTGAATAGGTCCCCTGGGGGATCCACGGCACCAAGGAAGCCATCAGCCCAGGATTGGCGGCCCAGCCATTCTGCGCCGCAGCTCCCAAGCGCCATGGCCTGGCCCCCTGGGCAAGCGCCGGGCCAGGAAGCCCCTGCTCGGGCCGCAGGCATGGCAGGGATCAGGACCCTCCCGTTCGCCAACCCTGGCGCAGGGCATGGCGCAGGACGGCATCGGCCTGGCGGTCCGTGCGCAGCTCCACTAAGGCCAGGCGCTCGCCGGCCGCCCAGGCCAGCCCTTCGGCCAGCTCCTCCAGGCCCGCCAGGCTGCGCCAGGGCACGCCAAACGCCGCCGCCAGGGGACCATGGCGAATCGGTTGGGGCATCGCAAACAAACGCTCGAAATCAAGACGGCCCGGCCCTTGGCCATCGCCAGGGGGCCCGCTTTGGCGAGCTTGCGGGCCGGCTCCGCCTCCAATCCCTGGGCGAATCGGCAATTGCTCAAAAATGCCGCCGCCGCCATTGTCCACCAACAGAACGGTCAACTGGCCGCCCAGCTGCTGCTTCCAGAGCCAGCCATGGCTGTCGTGCAGCAGGGCTAGATCGCCGGTGAGCAAGAGCAGCCGCCCCTCCAGCTCGGCCAGGCCACAGGCGATCGAGAGGGTGCCATCGATGCCGGAGGCCCCGCGAAAGCCATAAACGCGCCGCTGGGGCCCGCGGGGATCGCCAAAGCTTTCCCAGTCCCGCACGGGGCTGCTGCTGGCCAGCATCAGGGGCACCCCAGGGGGCAGCAGGGATCCCAGCGCCCGGCTCAGGGCCGGTTCGTTCGCCGGGCCGCGGCCTGGCAGCTGGCGGTCCAACCAGGCCTGGGCGTCCGCTTCGGCGGCGAGCCAGTGGGCCCCTTGGGCCAGGGCTCCCGCCGCAGGCAAGCCTTGCCAAAACTGCTGGGGCAGGTGATCCAGCCAGGCCAGCAACCCTTGGCACCAGCGCAGGGGATCGCCGACCGCCGCATCCAAGTTGCGGGGATCGGCCTCGCTGATCAGCAGCTGGGGGCCGCTGGCCGCCGCCAACCACTGCTGAAGGCGCCGGCTAGCGGGCATGGGGCCAAGCCGCAGCAGCTGGCCCGGGGCCAGGTCGGCCGCCGGGACATCCAGCAGCAGGTCGTAGGCCGAGATCGTGGCCAAACCCGGCCAGCCCCGCAGGCCCGAGAGCCCATCGGCCAGCACCGGCCAGCCGCTGCGGCGCTGCCAGCGGATCAGGCCCGCGGCAAAGCACTCCAGCTGCCCTGCCGTGCCACGCCAGGGGCCGGCCACCACCACCCCAGGTCGATCCGGATCCAACTGGGGAATCGGAGCTGCAGCCAGCCCAAAGGAAGACGGCCCCAGGAGGATTGTTTTAACCGGTGCTTTGAATGGGGTCTTGGCCGGTTCCTGGGCCGGTTCCTGGGCCAAGAAGGCGAAGGCCAATTCAGCCGCCAATTCAGCTGCCAGGCAGGACAGGGCCTCGGCGCCGATATGGAGCGGCTCCTCGATCGGCAGGTTGAGGTGCACGGGCCCGAGGGGACTGCCGAGGCAGGCCTGCCAGGCCCGCCTGGCCAGGGACTCCAGGCTGGCGCCATCGTTTTGGGCTAAACCGTTAGGACTGGCCTGCAGCATCAGGCGGCAACAGGGGGCCAGGAACTGCTCCTGGTTGACGGTCTGGTTAGCCCCGCGCTGCTTCAACCGCGCCGGTCGATCGGCGCTCAGCAGCAGCAGGGGGATGGCGCCCCAATCCGCCTCGACCACGGCCGGCAGCAGGTTGGCCACGGCGCTGCCCGAGGTGGTAATCGACCGCAGCCGGCAGGCCAGCGGCCCTGCCCAGGCCAAGGGCGAAGAAGGCAGCTGAGCGTTCATCCACGGCGGTGAACAGCTGCAGGCCATGGCGCTCCAGTAGCCCCGCCGCCACCGCTAGGGGAGCCGAGCGGCTGCCGGGACAGAGCACTAGTCGCTGCAGGCCCTGGCGTCTTAGGGCCTGCAGCAGGCCCAGGGCGGCCCGCAGGTTGGCCTCAGCCGTTGGGGGAGTGGGGTCAGCCAGCACCACAGCGGAGGGGGTGAGGATCAGCCGATCATGCTGAAGCGCCGGAAGGCTCCCGGTCCTTTTGCCCCCACCTCGCGATCGCCGATGGCCGCAGCCCCTCCCGACCCCGCCGACCAGGCGGCAGCAGCAACCGCATCGGCTCCCCCAATCCCGACGGCTCCGAAGCCCTGGTGGGCCTCCTTCCTGCTCTGGCTGGCCCTGGCCCTGCTACTGCGCTGGGCCGTGGTCGAGCCCCGCTGGATCCCCTCGGGCTCGATGCTGCCCACCCTGGAGCTCCAGGACCGGGTTCTTGTTGAAAAAGTGCGGCCCAAACTGGGCCAACCCCTACCCCTGGGCACGATCGTCGTCTTCCATCCCCCCGAGGCCCTGCTGGCCGCTGGCTACGACCCCAAGGCGGCCCTGATCAAGCGGGTGGTGGGCCGCTCCGGAGATGTCGTTGAGGTGAAGGGCGGCCAGCTGTATCGCAATGGAGAAGCGGTGGTCGAACCCTGGCTAGCCGAACCGATGCTCTACCGCTTTGGCCCGGTCACCGTGCCGACCGGCAACCTGCTGGTGCTGGGTGACAACCGCAATGCCAGCCTCGATTCCCACCTTTGGGGGCCCCTGCCCAACCAGGAGGTGATCGGCACGGCCCTGGTCCGCTACTGGCCCTGGAACCGCATCGGCCTGCTTCGGTTTTCCGCAAAGGATCCCCCAGCCCAGGCCTGACAACTGGGGTAGGGTGATTCATGTGACACGGAGCAGCCCGGAGATGTTCAACCCGGAGTTCCTGACGACGGACAGCGAATCAGCCCATAACAACTCCCTGATTCAGTACCTCCAGGAGCAATCTCCGGATGTGCTTCAACGGGTGGCCCGCTCAGCCAGTACCGAGATCCAGGACATCATTCGCCATAACGTCCATGGCCTGCTGGGCATGCTGCCTAGCGAACAATTTGAAGTCAAAATCCAGGCCAGCCGCGATAATCTCGCCGGCCTGCTGGCTTCAGCAATGATGACGGGTTACTTCCTGCGCCAGATGGAGCAGCGTATGGAGCTAGAAGCCAGCCTGTTTGGCGAAGACAGCCTGGACGCCGATCCGGGCGAACTGGAACTCTGAAGACCTGCAAGGTTGGGTCCCAGGGCCCGGCCCATACCTGGAACCCCTACCCATTCGATAACGACCAGCCCGATGGGCAAACCCGTTGCTGGTCCCAAGCCGCAACGGGTTTTTGCCCTTTATTCCGACGGCGCCCCAGGCACCAGCCCCCACGCCAGTAGCCGGTCATCGATGGCGGCCAGGGTGGCCCAATCGCCGCTGCTGGGGGCCCAGGGCCTGCTTTCCAGTTCCGCTGCAAGCCTGGCGAAATCAGTGCCAGTGCAGGCCATCGGGGCCAGGTAATGGGCACCAACCATCTGGCTGATGCCCTGCAGCCGCGACAGGCGCCGCAGCCACTCGAGCAGGAGGCCCCGGTGGCGGGGGAACACCAGCCGCTCAAGCACCGGGGCTAGTTGCAGCCGGGGCTGGCCATTGGTCAGCAGGGCCGAGAAGGCCTCCTGCCAGCCGTTCTGCCAGCGGAAGGGATAGAAACCGAAATAGCTCCTGGGGTTCCTTAACCCGGGCCGAAACGCCTGGGACCAGATCTGGCCCAGGGGCAGCACCTCCAGGGGCGCCGGCTGGAAATAGGAGGCAAACAGCACCAGTCGTTGCCAGCCCTTGCGGCGCTGCTCGGCGCTATCAACAAGGGGCTCATCGCCCCGGTCGCGGGCATGGAACAACAAGGGGGTGGGATCGGCCTCCAACAGCTCGGGCGGTTCGGGGCCGATCGCCACCAGGGCATCGGTGACCAGCAGGCTGCCGCTGGCTTTATGGAAACAACTGACTTCCATGAAGCGACCCAGACCCAGATCCACCGGTCCCAGCGAGTCCCACACCAACTGGTCCCCATGGGGCAGGCCGTCCTCCAGGAGGGTGTGGGTGCGGCCCGCTGGAAAACCTAGCCACCGCAAGGGCAGGCGCACAGGGAAGCTCCACTGGCCAGGACTCACCCACACCTGGGCCCTGGGGAAGGCCCGGGCCAGGGACGGCAAGGGCAGCTTGTGCTCGAGCCCCGAGCTGGTCGCCAGCACAATCGTGGTCACGGGCCCATAGGTCGCCTCCAGCTGGTGCAGCTGGCCCAGCAGCTCCTGGGTTGGGGCCACCGGCCCATAGAGCAGCAGACCTTCGCGTAGCCGCAGCACGGTCATGCGGATCGGCACCGCCACGTAGAAGATCCCCTGGAGCTGCTCAAAACTCCAAACCTGACCGGGAACCAGTTCCCGCACCAGGGTGGGGCGCCGGCCGTAGGGATAGAGCGGCAACAGGGGCCACCAGGGCCAGTGCTGGCGCAGGCGTGGGGGCGTTGGCACGGCGTGGGTGACGCTCACTGGCGNAGCTGCGCCACCAGCCCATGGCGGGGCGCGAACAGGAAGCTGATCAGGAACAGGAGGGTCTGGACCACCACGATGCAGCCGCCGGTGGAAGCATCCATCCAGTAGCTCCAGTAGATACCGATCACACTGGAGAGCATGGCGGAACCAACGGCGATCCAGGTCATCCGGTCGAAGCGATCGGTGAGCAGGTGGGCCGTGGCCCCCGGGGTGACCAGCATCGCCACCACCAGAATNATGCCCACCGTCTGCAGGCCGGCCACCGCCGCCAGCGACAGCACCGCCAGCAGCAGGTAATGCAGCACGCCGGTGTGGATGCCCATCGAGCGGGCGTGGGTGGGATCGAAGCAGAACAGGATCAGATCACGTCGCAACAGCAGCAGCACCGCCAGCACCAGGGCGCAGATCCAGAGGGTTTGCTGGATGTCAGCGGGGCTGATGCCGAGCACATTGCCGAACAGAATGTGGGTGAGATCGATGCTGCTGCGCACCTTCGACACCAGGATCAGGCCGAAAGCGAAGAAGCCGGTGAACACCAGCCCGATCACGGTGTCTTCCTTGATGCGGGTCATCTGCTTGATGTAACCGATCACCGCCACCGATCCGACACCGAACACGAAGGCACCGAGGGCGAAGGGCAGGTTGAGGGCGTAGGCGATCACCACGCCTGGCATCACCGCATGGGATACCGCATCGCCCATCAGCGCCCAGCCCTTGAGGGTCATGTAGCAGGAGAGCAGGCCACAGACGGAGGCCACGAGCATGCTCACCAGCAGGGCACGCTGCATGAAGGCGTGCTGCAGCGGTTCGGTGAGCCAGGGAAGCGCGTCCATCACAGGTCGCCCTCACCGGGGAGATCCGGCGGGGTGAAGGAGAGCGAATCAAGCGGGCCGCCGCCGAAGGTGCGGGCCACGTTCTCCTGGGTGAACACCTCGGAGGTTTCGCCATAGGCGAGCACGGTCTTGTTGATCAGCACCACGTCGTCGCAGAAGCCGGTGACATGGCCCAGATCGTGGGTGGAGATCAGCAGCGTGCGGCCTTCCTGGCGGAACTGCTGGAACAGCTGGATCAGCAGCTTCTCGGTGCGGATGTCCACGCCGGCGAAGGGTTCATCGAGCAGCATCACCGAGGCCTCCTGGGCCAGGGCGCGGGCCACGAAGGCCCGCTTGCGCTGCCCACCGGAGAGCTGGCCGATCTGGCGCTGGCGCAACGGCCAGAGATCCACCCGCTCCAGGCTCTCGCGCACGGCCTGGTGGTCGCGGCGGCGGGGAATGCGCAGCAGGTTCATGGTGCCGTAGCGGCCCATCATCACCACGTTGGCCACGCTCACCGGGAAGTTCCAGTCGACGCTTTCGGTCTGCGGCACGTAAGCCACGGCCTGCTGGCGCAAGGCCTCCCGCAGGGGCACGCCATTGATGGCGATCGTGCCGCGCGAAGGGCGCACAAACCCCATCAGCGCCTTGAACAGGGTGGATTTGCCGGCACCGTTCATGCCCACGAGGGCGCAGATGCTGCCGGCGTAGGCCCGCAACGACACGTCATGCAGGGCCACCACGCCGTTGTAGGCGTAGCAGAGGTTGTCGACGACGATGCGCTCCTGCGCCGGGCGGTGCTGAGTCGGGCGGGGCGGGCGGTGTTGCATCGGATCAGCGCCCCTTCAGTCCGTTCACCAGTGTGGTCACATTGTGCCGCTGCAGCTCCAGCAAGGAGGAGGCCGGGCCAGCTTCAGGCGAGAGCGAATCCACGAAAAAGACCCCGGCAAAGCGGCTGCCGCTCTCCGCCGCCACCTGCTTCTGCGCCTCGGCCGAGACGGTGCTTTCGCAGAACACCGCCGGCACCTGGCGCTCACGGACCGTGGCGATCAGCCGGGCCATGCGCTGTGGGGTGACCTGGGATTCGGCGTTGACGGGCCAGAGGTAGGCCTCGGTGAGGCCGTAATCGCGGGCCAGGTAGGAGAAGGCACCTTCACAGGTGGCCAGCAGGCGGTGCTGGGGCGGCAAGGTGGCCAGATCGCGGCGCAGCTCCTTGTCGAGGGCGCGCAGCTCAGCGCGGTAGGCCTCGGCATTGCCTTTGAACGCGGCGGCGTGGGCGGGATCAAGCGCGCTGAAGGCCTTGCGGATGTTCTCCACATACACCTCCGCCAGGCGAGGGGACATCCAGGCGTGCGGATTAGGTTTGGCGGCAGCAACATCGCCGGCGATCGGCAGGGGCTTGATGCCCTCGGTAAGGACCACCCGCTGCACATCCGGCAGACCGGAGAGGAACCGATCAGCCCAGCGCTCAAGCCCGAAGCCGTTGATCAGCACCAGCTGGGCTCCCTCGGCCCGCCGCAGATCACTGGGGGAGGGTTCGTAGCCGTGTATTTCAGCGCCGAGCCGGGTGATCGACTCCACCTGCAGGTGCCCACCGGCCACCCGATTGGCCATGTCGGCCAGGATCGTGAAGGTGGTGAGCACCCGCGGCTTGGCCTGTGCCTGCTCGACCGGGACCGGCGTGGGGGTGCATCCCAGCAGGGCGCCACTGGTAAGCATCAGCGCGCCGGAAAGGACCAGACCAGGGCACCAAAGAATCGAGCGGGCCGTCATGCAGGCCACACCATCAAACGCAGAAATGGTCTAGGGGAACACAACAGGCGCTGACGTGATCGGTGCAGCTATTATACGTGCACCTGTGATGGATGCAGCTGTGACGGGTGCCCGGACGGCACTTGTCTGCTCTGCGGTAGCGGATGACCTGCTGGGATCACCAGGAAAGGCCCCCGCCGCAGCGGTGGCCTTCAGGGGTGCAAGGCCAGGGGAATCCCTGGCGGCAGAGGCAGCGGGCGTCAGCCGATCGCCGGAGCCTGCAGTGCCACCGGCACCGACTCCAGCAACGCCAGGTCAAGCGGGAAGTTGTGGGCGTTGCGCTCGTGCATCACTTCCATGCCCAAGCCAGCGCGGTTGAGGATGTCGGCCCAGGTGCTCACCACCCGGCCCTGGGAATCGAGGATCGACTGGTTGAAGTTGAAGCCGTTGAGATTGAAGGCCATGGTGCTGACGCCCAGGCTGGTGAACCAGATGCCCACCACCGGCCAACCGGCCAGGAAGAAGTGGAGACTGCGGCTGTTGTTAAAGGAGGCGTATTGGAAGATCAGACGACCAAAGTAACCGTGGGCAGCCACGATGTTGTAGGTCTCTTCCTCCTGGCCAAACTTGTAGCCATAGTTCTGGGACTCAGTTTCTGTGGTTTCGCGCACCAATGATGAGGTCACCAACGAACCATGCATGGCGGAGAACAGGCTGCCACCGAATACACCAGCCACACCCAGCATGTGGAAGGGATGCATCAGGATGTTGTGCTCAGCCTGGAACACCAACATGAAGTTGAAGGTGCCGGAGATGCCGAGGGGCATGCCATCGGAGAAGGAGCCCTGCCCGAAGGGATAGATCAGGAAAACGGCAAAGGCAGCCGAGAGCGGGGCGCTGTAGGCAACGCAGATCCAGGGACGCATGCCCAGCCGGTAGGAGAGCTCCCATTGGCGACCCATGTAGGCCGAGATGCCGATCAGGAAGTGGAAAACAATCAGCTGGTAGGGGCCACCGTTGTAAAGCCACTCATCCAAGCTGGCCGCTTCCCAGACCGGGTAGAGGTGCAGACCGATGGCGTTGCTGGAGGGGATCACAGCGCCGGAGATGATGTTGTTGCCGTATAGGAACGAACCGGCAACGGGCTCGCGGATCCCATCGATGTCGACGGGGGGAGCGGCAATGAAGGCAATGATGAAGCAGAGGGTCGCCGTAAGAAGACAGGGGATCATCAGCACACCGAACCAGCCCACATAAATGCGGTTGTCGGTGGAGGTCACCCACTGGCAGAAGCTTTCCCAGCTACTGCGGCGGCCGCTACGAATCGCAGTGGTCATGGAAGGTCAAGAGAACGGATTGGCCGCCAGAAGCGGTCTTTCAACGCTAAGAACATCCGGCCAAACCACAACAGGGCGAAACCAAACGTCAAAGCCCTTCAACAAACTTCAGGCGCCTTTAAATTTCTTCGCGATACCCCCTTGGCTCGCCAAGCAAGTTCAAAAAGCTGACTGACAAAAGCTGACCAACAAAAGCTGACCAACAAAAACTGTGATCCCAGCGGCATTCCAATCAACAGCTGGCATGCCCCGATGGAACTCTTCTCAGCGCACTCAAGGAATTGCGGGGGCCAGGGCCGCTTGGTGGCGCAGCCATTGCTGGCCCTGCTGCAAAAAGGTCGACCAATCGAGCTTTTCCGTTTCCGCCGCCCGGGCCACCAACAGGGGGGCCTGGGCCTTGAGCAAGGCCAGGTCCGCTTCAGCGACCCCGGAGGCCTGGGCCAGGTAGTCGGCCATGGCCCTTGCTACCACCCGCGTTAGGTAGGCGGCACTGAGGGCCTGCACGGCACTGCCCACCAACCAGGTGGCGCCGTGCCATTTGATGAACCCCGCCAGGGCCTGGCTGCTCCACTCCACCACCCCCAGCTGCAAGGCAGCCTTGGCCAGTTCCTGGGCGGCGGCCTGGAGCTGGTCCAGGGTCCAGGGACTCTCCCAGAGGCGCCCCATCTCCTGAAGCATCAGGCCATTGGCCCCGGCCAGCACCAGCAAATCCAGGCTGGGCAGCGGCGCCAACACCACCCCGGCCGCCACGGCCCACTGGGTTTGGCCCACCAGCAGCTGCAACCGTTGCCGCCGCAGGCCCTCGAGCTCCGCCTGCCAGCGCCCGTGCAGGGCCTCAAAGCAGCGGCAGACCGTGGCATCAATCTGGGCCTGGCCGCCGCGCTCAAGGGCCTGCACGAGGGGGGCCAAAGAGTCCACAAGGGCGGTCTCCTGGCCCTGAAGTTCAACCGAGCCGGTCCAGGCGAACCAGCGCTGGCGTAAGCGGGCAGGCAGCTGGGCCTCCAATTCGGCCTGGCGCTCGGGCAGCAGGCCGGCGGCGCCAAGATTGACCAGCAGCCAAGTGGACTGCTTCAGCGGCAAGGCCTCGAGCCAGCGCAGGTCAGCGGCCTGGAGTGGCAGCTCCAGGCAATAGAGCAGGTGATCGCAATGGCTGAAGGCGTGGGGCCACTGCCAATCGGGGCTTTGGGCCGGCAGGGGATGGCTCCAATGCAGGCGCATCGGCAANCGGCTGGCCTGGTTGGCCGTGATCGCGGCTGTGATCCCAGCCTGGTGGCCAGGCTGNGGCAACCGGCAGCCACTGAGGGCGACATCAAGCCGCTGGCGNTGTTGCTGCTGCTTCAGCGCCTCCAAGTNCCCAAGCCGTTGGGCTTGACCCGGAGCNCCCAGCCCCTCTAGGCGCTCGAACTGGGCTAAGACCGTTTGGCAGCGGGAGATCCAGCCCTCGCTGGAGCGTGGCAGNTTGGCGGCTGCCACGGCAGGCCGCCGACGGGCCAGCAACCAGCAGCCGGCACCAGCGGCCACCAGGGGCAGGACTGACGACAAATGCAGGCCTTCAGCCAAGGCCCAGCCGCCGGCCAGGGTGGCTGCCAGGGGCCACCAGCGCCCCAGCAGCAGCCTCGGCAAGGCCTGGCCTTGCTGGGCCTTGCCTTTAAGGGCCTTGCCTTTAAGGGGCTTGGTCAACTCCAGCTGGGGCGGCAAACCCCGTTGGGCCGTCAACGGGCTAGGGAGGGGCATGCTGCCNGCGCTGCCGGGACCCTCTGGGCTGCGATCCGGGGGGGCNCTGGAATCGGCTTGGACGCTCAAGACAAGACGGGCTCCAACCCAGCCTCTTTAGCTCAACCGCCGCAGCCTGGATAGGCGCAGCGCCGCCACCGACATCAACTCTGGGGGGAATTGCCCATAGGGTGAGGTCCAGACCACGCCGTCGCCATGACCCACCACGGCTTCGGGTCCGCGCCGACCAGCCAGGCCCGTAACGACGGCCGGACCCTGCTCAGCTCGAGCCAGCGCCAGCGCACCGATGCGCTGCTGGTTCAGCAACAGGGGTATGGCTGGCAGGGGGACCTGCCGGTTCTCTTGCTTGAGCGCTGCTGGNTACGGCTCGAGTCCGTCAGTGTGCAAAGCCTGGGCCAGGTACTCCCCCCCGATGCAAGCGGAGCTGCACCGGAGCTGGTGCGCTTTCGGGAGCTGCACCACTCAGGGCTTGAGGCCTGCCTGGCCGAGCAGCTCTGCTGGCAAGAATTCGGACGGCACGCCTTCCAGCAGGCCCTGCGGCGCTTCTGGAGCGCCCAGGAGGAGGGCAACCACGGCTGGACACTGGATCGCTACCTGGCCTTTGTGGCCGAATACCGCCGCTGGNTGGAGGCCGATGGGCCCAAACCAATCCCCCTTGTGGTGTTGGCCCGCGCCGGTGCCCCAGAGCCGCACCGGATTGAGTGGTGTTGGCCTTCACCAACCCCCATGCGTCACACTGGCTCCTGATTTCCAGTGCTGCGGTGATGGCGGACGAGACGAACGCATCCATCCAGTCAGCCAGCCCCCAGGGCCAGCAGGACGGTGGCTTCCGTGGCGGAAGGGAGGGCGGTGGTCGTGAAGGCGCTCGTGAAGGCGCTCGCGTTGGCGCTCGTGAGGGGGGAGGACGGGAAGGCGGCAACCGGGAAGCCGGCGGCTTCCGCATCCGCCTCAGCGAAAACGAGCTGCGCGCCGCCCGCGCCATCCAGGAGGCCTTTGGCCTGCGCTCCACCGTGGCGGCCCTGGGCCTGTCCCTGCGCACGGTGGCCCAACTGCTTGAGGAAGGCCAGCTGGCCGAGGTCGTCGCCGCCCACCGGGCCCAGGCCGGAGCCCGCCCTGAGGGCGGAGCACGATCCGAGGGCCGCCGGGACCCCCGGGGCGCTGGCCCTGCTGGCGGCCGTGGCGATCGCCCAGCTGGCAACTCCCGTCCCAACCCGTTCGCCCGTCCGAGCAAGCCCGTCACCGTTGTCGAGGCCCCGGATGAGGCGCCTGCCGAAGAGCCGGCTACTGAGGCCCCTAGCTTCGAAGAGCAAGCCCCAGAGTTAGGCGTGGAGACGGTGGCGGACGCCGCTGGTCAGGCTCCTGCAGCTGAAGCAGCCTCAGAAGAAGCCTGATCGCTCCCTTTGGGAATAGGGGATTGGGATGGCCATCGATGGCCCTGATGCAGGCAGAACTCGTCTTCCGTCATCCCTAGTCGCCATCAAGCCTGCCCCAGGCCGGCAGGGCAGAATCCGCCGATCAGATTGGAACCAGATGGCACGCGCAAGGGTTCTCTCAGGGGTGCAACCCACCGGGGCCTTACACCTGGGCAACTGGCTTGGGGCGATCCGCAACTGGGTGAGCCTGCAGGACAGCCATGACACATTTTTTTGTGTGGTGGATCTGCACGCGATCACGGTGCCCCACGATCCGGCCCGGTTGGCGGCCGACACCCGCAGCACGGCCGCCCTCTACCTGGCCTGCGGCATTGACCCTGCCAAGGCCACCGTGTTCGTGCAAAGCCAGGTGGCCGCCCACAGTGAACTTTGCTGGCTGCTCAACTGCGTCACGCCGCTCAACTGGCTTGAACGCATGATCCAGTTTAAGGAAAAGGCCCTTAAGCAGGGCGACAACGTCTCGGTGGGCCTGCTCGACTACCCGGTGTTGATGGCGGCCGACATCCTTCTCTATGACGCCGATCTAGTGCCGGTAGGAGAGGACCAGAAGCAACATCTCGAACTGGCCCGGGACATCGCCCAGCAACGGATCAACAGCCGCTTCGGCACGGAAGAAGCGCCGGTGTTGAAGGTGCCCGAACCGATGATTCTCAAGGAGGGGGCCCGGGTGATGAGCCTCACCGATGGCCGCAACAAGATGAGCAAGAGCGATCCCAACGAGGGCTCTCGCATCAACCTGCTTGATCCCCCCGAGCTGATCACCAAAAAAATCAAACGGGCCAAAACCGACCCGCAAATGGGTCTGGAATTCGGAAATTCCGAGCGCCCAGAAACCGACAACCTGCTCGGGCTCTATGCCCTGCTCAGTGGCCAGGCCCGCGAGGCTGTCGCTAGCGAATGCGCCGAGATGGGCTGGGGCCGCTTCAAACCCCTGCTGGCCGAGGCGGCCGTAGCCGCCCTGCAGCCGGTGCAGGAGCGCTACGCCGAGCTCGCAAGCGACCCGGCCGAACTGGATCGGGTGCTCGCCCGGGGACGGCAGCGGGCCAGTGAGGTTGCTGAGGCCACCCTGGCCCGCACCAAGGCCGCCCTGGGCTTCCTGGGCGCCGCCTGAGCCCTCAGGCCCCACGGGCCCCATTCCCTCCCTCGGACGGCAGGCTGGGGGCGGAACCCTCGGGTTCAACCAGCCCTACCCCCGCCTGACGCAACAGGCTGGACAGGCTCCAAACCCGCAACATCAGCTGGTGCCAGGGGACCATGGCGTCCATGTCGAGGGCCATCGGACAGGGACTGGCCCGGCGCAGGGCCCGGGCGGCGGCCAGTTCCGCCAAGGCCGAGGTCAAGGCCGTGGTCAGGCGGCGTTGCTCGGATGGCGGCAACAGGGCATCGGGAGCCAGCTCCAACAGCTGCAGGCCGCGGCGGAACCAAAACTCGAAATCAGCCAGCAGGGATTCGAGCAGCTCCTCCAGCAGCTGGTCTGAATCCGGAGCGGGTAAGGAACGGTCCACGGGCTGACTTTATCGAGCGATTCGCCCTGGGTAGGATCAAAATTCCCCTTCCCAACAGCCGTGACCGCCAGCCGCTCCGCCGATCCAGCCCTGAGCAACGGCGCGACGACCACGGGCACGGCAACAGCCACTGTTCCCAGTCCTGGCTCCACTGATCAGGGAGCTCCAGCTCCGCTGGTGGCCAGGGGCGAGGCAACGGTGGCGATCAGCCTGCCAAAAACCAGCGAAAGTCCCCAGCTGCTGCGCATCCGCCATTCAATGAGCCACGTGCTGGCCATGGCGGTTCAGAAACTCTTCCCCAAGGCCCAGGTCACGATCGGCCCCTGGACCGAATCGGGTTTCTACTACGACTTTGACAACCCGGAACCCTTCACCGAAGCCGATCTCAAGGCGATCAAAAAGGAGATGGGCAAAATCATCGGCCGGCGTTTGCCGCTGCAACGGCTAGACGTGAGCCGGGCCGAAGCGGAAGCCCGCATCAGCGCCCAGAACGAGCCCTACAAGCTGGAAATCCTCGCGGGCATCCAGGAGCCCATCAGCCTNTACACCCTGGGGGACGACTGGTGGGACCTCTGCGCCGGTCCCCACGTGGCCAACACCAGCGAACTCAACCCCAAGGCCTTTGAGCTTGAAAGCGTGGCCGGTGCCTACTGGCGCGGCGATGAGAAACGGGCCCAGCTCCAGCGCATCTATGGCACTGCCTGGGAAACCCAGGAGCAANTGGCCGAATACAAACGCCGCAAGGAAGAGGCCCTGCGCCGGGACCACCGTCGCCTCGGCACCGACCTCAACCTGTTCTCGATTGAGGATGAAGCCGGAGCCGGCCTGGTGTTCTGGCACCCCCGCGGCGCCCGCATGCGCCTACTGATTGAGGACTTTTGGCGCTCAGCCCACTTCGCCGATGGCTATGAGCTGCTCTACACCCCCCATGTGGCGGACATCAGCCTCTGGAAAACCTCGGGCCACCTGGATTTCTATGCCGAAAGCATGTTCGGCCCCATGCAGGTGGATGAGCGCCAATACCAGCTCAAGCCGATGAACTGCCCCTTCCACGTGCTCACCTACGCCAGCACGCTGCGCAGTTACCGCGAGCTACCGATTCGCTGGGCGGAATTAGGAACCGTGTATCGCTACGAACGGCCAGGTGTGATGCATGGCCTGATGCGGGTGCGCGGCTTCACCCAGGACGACGCCCATGTGTTCTGCCTGCCTGAGCAGATCGGCGATGAAATCCTGCGGATCCTTGATCTCACCGAAACAATCCTCAGCACCTTCGATTTTAAGACTTATGAGATCAACCTTTCAACCCGTCCGGAGAAATCAATCGGCGAAGATGCCGTCTGGGATCTGGCCACCTCCGGCCTGATTGAGGCCCTCGATCGCAAGGGCTGGGCCTACAAAGTGGACGAGGGAGGTGGAGCCTTTTATGGCCCCAAAATCGACCTCAAGATCGAAGATGCCATCGGCCGCATGTGGCAATGCTCCACCATCCAGCTGGATTTCAACCTGCCCGAACGCTTTGGCCTGGAGTACGTAGCCGCCGACGGCAGCCGCCAGCAGCCAATCATGATTCACCGGGCGATCTTCGGTTCCCTAGAGCGGTTCTTCGGGATCATGACCGAGAACTACGCCGGTGATTTCCCCTTCTGGCTAGCAGCAGAACAGGTGCGTTTGCTACCCGTCACCGATGAGGTGAGGCCCTACGCGGAAGGCTTATTGTCCCAACTCAAGGCCGCCGGGGTTCGGGCCGCCATCGACCACAGTGGGGACCGGCTCGGCAAATTAATTCGCAACGGCGAGCAGCAAAAGATTCCCGTGTTAGCGGTGATTGGCGCCCAGGAAGCCGAAAATGGCACCTTGAGCCTGCGCAGCCGCCGCGACGGCGATTTGGGCGCCGTGGCCATCGAAACCCTGCTGGCGGCCGCCACCGAGGCCAACCGGGAGCGGGCGCCGGGTCTGGGTCTGGCCGCCAGCCAGCCGGCCTGAGCCCCTAAATCTCCCCAAAANAGCTACGTCCTAAGCCGGCTCGCCCCCAACCTTGACCCCAATCCGCTGCCATGGCCCCCATCACCTTGCTGGCCGGAGATCTGGGCGGCACCAAAACCCTNCTAGCCACCTACCAGGTTGACGGCACCCGCCTGATCAAAACCCGATCGGAGCGCTATGCCTCGGGCCAATGGCCCAATTTCAANGNCCTNNTAGCCCAGTTTTTGGCGGGCTGCGAGGTCCAACCCAGTGCCGGCTGCCTAGCCGTGGCAGGGCCCGTGCGCCAGGGCCGGGTGAAATTCACCAACCTGCCTTGGGAGCTCGACGAAGAAGGCCTCAGCCAGGCCTTTTCCCTGGAGCGTCTGGAGCTGGTCAATGATTTCGCCGCGCTGATCTACGGCCTGCCCCACCTGGCCAGCGATCAGCAGGCCCCGCTCTGGCAACCGACCAGCGGCGCTGATCCCCACGCACCGGTGGCGATCCTGGGGGCGGGAACGGGCCTGGGGGTGGCCCTGGGGGTCCCTACGGACAGGGGCCTGCTAGCCCTGGCCACCGAGGCGTCCCACGCCGAATTCGCCCCCCGCAACCAGGACGAATGGGACCTCAAGCAATGGTTGCTTGCAGACCAGGGCCTGGAGCGGGTCTCGATCGAGCGCATCGTCAGCGGCACGGGCCTGGGCGAAGTGATGCGTTGGCTGCTCAGCAGCGACCAGGCCAACAATCAACACCAACTAGCGGCTGTTCCCTTGGCCGACCTGCCCGAGCGCACCCATCAGGCGGCCGCAACTGGTGACCCGCTTGCCGATCGCGCCCTGGGCCTGTGGCTTGGGGCCTACGGCTCAGCGGCGGGCGATCTGGTCCTGCAAAGCCTCTGCCTCGGCGGCCTCTGGGTTGGCGGCGGCACGGCGGCAAAACTATTGCCAGAACTAGCTTCTGCCCGGTTCCTCGATCCCTTAATGGCCAAAGGTCGCATGGGTGCGATCGTGCAGCAAGTGCCGATCCAAGCCCTGATTGATCCAGAGGCCGGCCTCTTCAGTGCCGCCTGCCGGGCCAGGATGTTGCTCGCCTGAGCAGGCCATCGGCCGCAGCCAAGCCAAGAAGGGTTGGTTCCAGGCACCGGCCCCTAGCAGGATTGCCGTCCCAGGGGGTGGGACACTAAATCAAGAAGTAAGGATTCCATGGTGCGCCCCGACATCGGAGAGGGGGTTGTGGTCGATGTCCCCGCCACCACAGCCAACCTTGGCCCGGGATTTGATTGCCTTGGTGCCGCGCTGGAACTCAATAACCGCTTTGAGTTCCGCAGCATCGAAGGCGATCAAGAGCGCTTCGACTTGATCATTGAAGGCAGCGAAGGTTCCCACCTACGGGGCGGCCCCGACAACTTGATTTATCGGGCGGCCCAGCGGGTCTGGAAAGAGGCTGGGGTTCAGCCGATGGCGATTGAGGCCCGGGTGCGTCTGGGCGTGCCGCCGGCTAGGGGCCTAGGCAGCAGCGCCACGGCGATCGTGGCAGGCCTAATCGGCGCCAACGCCCTGATTGGTGAACCCCTCAGCCGCGAAAAACTACTGGAACTGGCGATTGACATCGAAGGCCACCCTGACAACGTGGTTCCCTCCCTGCTGGGCGGCCTCTGCATGACCGCCAAGGCCGCCTCCCACCGCTGGCGGGTGGTGCGCTGTGAGTGGGCGCCGGAGGTGAAGGTGGTGGTGGCAATCCCGGCCATTCGCCTGGCCACCAGCGAAGCCCGGCGGGTGATGCCCAAGCTGATCTCCGTGGCCGATGCGGTCGTCAACCTGGGCTCCCTCACCCTGTTGCTGCAGGGGCTGCGCACGGGCAACGGCGACCTGATTGCCGATGGCATGCACGACCGCATCCATGAGCCCTATCGCTGGGGCCTGATCCAGGGGGGACAGCAGGTGCGTCGGGCCGCCCTAGAGGCCGGTGCCTGGGGCTGTGTGATCAGCGGCGCCGGACCGAGCCTGATGGCCCTCAGCTGCGAAGCCCAGGCCCAGGCCGTCAGCCGGGCCATGGTTCGGACCTGGGAATCGGAGGGCGTCGCCTCCCGGTCCGAGGTCCTGCCCCTGCAACAAACGGGAAGCCACTGGCGCGCCCTCTGAGATCCGGGCCGTCCTGGCTGGCCCCCAGGCCCCCAAGCCCCCGGCCTGGCGCCCTGGGCTGGACTGAGTAAAAAGACTCAAACTGATAGATTGTTACCATCTTGGGGTTGGAGCTGGGACGCAGCCCACCTTCATGTCTCCCTGCAGGCCAGTTGTGTGATGGACGCGAATTTGCCCCTGTTGGCCGCGTCCTCCCTATCTGCCAATTGGCCCTGGTTAAGCCTGATTTGCTTGCTACCGGCCGCGATGGCGCCGGTGCTGATGCTGCTCCCCGGCGATTCCGACGATCCCCGCCTGCCCCGCAGCTTTGCGCTGGCTGTGTTGCTGGCGGATCTGCTGCTGATGATCTGGGTGTTCAGCCAGCGCTTTGACGGCTCCAGCAGCGCCCTGCAATTGGTGGAGCGGGTGCCCTGGGTGCCCTCCCTGGGGCTCGAATGGTCCCTGGCGGCCGATGGGCTCTCGGCGCCGTTAGTGGTGCTCTCGGGTCTGGTGACCCTGCTTTCGGTGGCGGCCAGCTGGAACATCCATCAAAAAACCAGGCTCTACTTCGCCCTATTGCTCCTGCAGGCCTCAGCCCAGGCCCTGGTGTTCCTCTCCCAGGACTTCCTTCTGTTTTTCCTGTCCTGGGAACTGGAACTGGTGCCGGTGTATCTACTAATTGCGATCTGGGGCGGCAGCCAGCGCCAGTACGCCGCCACCAAGTTCATTCTTTACACCGCCACCGCCTCGCTGCTGATCCTGCTCAGCGGCCTGGCCCTGGCCCTCTCCGGCGACCATTTCACCCTCAACCTGTCGGAATTGGCAACCCGCTCACCGGGGGGAACCTTTGGCCTGCTGTGTTATCTCGGCTTCCTGATCGGCTTTGGCGTCAAGCTGCCGATGTTCCCTCTGCACACCTGGCTTCCCGATGCCCATGGTGAGGCCAATGCGCCGGTGTCCATGCTGCTGGCGGGGGTCTTACTAAAGATGGGCGGCTACGCCCTCCTGCGCTTCAATGTGCAAATGCTGCCGGAGGCCCATGTCCAATTAGCGCCGGCCCTGATTGTGCTCGGCATCGTCAATATTGTGTATGGAGCACTCAATGCCTTCGCCCAGGACAACGTCAAACGGCGGATTGCCTGCAGCTCGGTGAGCCACATGGGCTTTGTGTTGTTGGGGATCGGCGCCGTGGACAGCCTGGGCATCAGCGGCGCCATGCTGCAGATGATCAGCCATGGCCTGATTGCCGCCGCCATGTTCTTTATTACCGGCGTGTTCTACGAGCGCACCAAGACCCTCTCGATCCCCAACATGGGAGGCCTGGCCAAGGTGCTGCCGATCACCTTTGCCTTCTTCCTGGCCAGCTCCCTGGCGTCCCTAGCCCTGCCTGGCATGAGTGGCTTTGTCAGCGAAATCACGGTTTTTCTTGGGGTCACCAGCAACGACGCCTTCACCGTTCCCTTCCGGATCATTGCGGTGGTGCTTGCTGCCATCGGCCTGGTGCTGACGCCGATGTATCTGCTGTCCCTGTGCCGTCGCGTCTTCTTTGGGCCCCGGATTCCGGCCCTGGCTGTGGTGGGTGACATGAAGCCGCGGGAATTGGTGATTGGCCTCTGCCTGCTGGTGCCCACCCTCACCATCGGCTTCTGGCCCAGGGTGGCCATCGACTTCTACGGGGCCAGCACGACGGCCCTGGCCAGTGACCTGGCCCGCCACAGCCTGGTGGCCCTAGGCCGGCTTCCCGCCCTCGGCTGAACCACGCCGCTTCGGGACTGCAGGCTGAAATAAGGGCAGTCAGGTCCCTATCCGATGAGCGGCATTAATAAGGTTGTGCCTTCTCCCCTGTTAGCGGGCAAGGGCCTGCCGGCCTTTGGCGAGATCACTGCGGCCCAGGTCGAAGAGCACATTCCCGAGCTGCTCTCCCTGCTTAACGCGGAGCTTGATGTCCTTGAAGCTTTGCTCCGCCAAGCCCTGGGCGCAGGACGCCTGCTCGATTGGGCCGAAGTCATGGACCCGCTGCAACGGCTCGGCGAGCAACTGCGTTGGAGCTGGGGAGTGGTCGGCCACCTCAACGGCGTCTGCAATAGCCCGGAGCTGCGGCTCGCCCATGCCAGCCAGCAGGCGGCGGTGGTTCAGTTCGGCAGCCGGGCCGGCCAGAGCCAGGTGATTTTCCAGGCCCTGCAAACCCTCGAGCGCCAGCACCAGGCCGCCAACATCGGCACCCCGGGCCGGCTCGATGGCACCCAGCAGCGGATCCTGGCGGCGGAACTGCGGGACATGCAGCTGCGCGGTGTGGGCCTGGAGGGCGCAGTTCAGACCGCCTTCAACCAGGCCAGCCAGGAGCTGGCCGAGCTCTCCACCCGCTTCAGCAACCAGGTGCTTGATGCCACCAACGGCTGGACCCTGACGTTGGAGGATCCGGCCCAGATCGAGGGGTTACCGACCAGCCTCTCCGACCAGCTGGCCCAAGCGGCCCGCGCCGCCAACCTCAAGACCGCCGATGGCGCCGAAGCCAGCTCCGAGGCCGGCCCCTGGCTGCTGGGCCTGGACATGCCCCGCTACGCCCCCTTTCTCAAATACAGCCGTAACCGGAGCCTGCGCGAGCAGCTCTACCGCGCCCATGTCAGCCGGGCCTCCGGCCAGGGCGAAGCCGAAGGTCCCAGCCATAACGACAGCAGCAACGAATCGCCTAAGGCTGAGCCTCTCAATAACTGGCCCCTGATCGAAAAGATCCTTACCCTGCGGGGCGACCAGGCCCGCCGGCTGGGCTTTGCCAACTGGGCGGAGGTGAGCCTGGCCGCCAAGATGGCCGACTCGGTGACCAGCGTCGAGGCCCTGCTGGAGGAACTGCGCGCCGCGGCCTTCCCCATGGCCGGGGTGGAACTGGAGCAGCTGCGCCAGTGCGCCGCCCGCCACGGCGCCCCCGAGGCCAGCGACCTGCAGCCCTGGGATGTGGCCTTCTGGGCCGAGGTGTTGCGCCAGGAGAGTTTCTCGCTCGATAGCGAAGCCCTGCGGCCCTACTTCCCCCTGCCGGCGGTGCTGGAGGGACTGTTTGCCCTCTGCGGCCGCCTGTTTGGCATCCGCATCGAGGCCGCCGATGGCCAGGCCCCGATCTGGCATGCCGATGTGCGCTTCTTCCGGGTGATGGAGGCCAGTGTTGGGGCAGCAGCTGCAACCGCACCAGACGCTGGGCCCGGCGCGCCATCAGCCTTCCCAGCCGGGGCGGGCCAGCCCCTGGCCGCCTTTTACCTCGACCCTTACAGCCGTCCCGGCAGCAAGCGCGGTGGCGCCTGGATGGACGAATGCCTGGGGCGTTGCCTCGGCCCCGATGGCAGACCGGTGCTGCCCGTGGCCTACCTGATCTGCAACCAGAGCCCGCCGGTGGGGGACAGCCCGAGCCTGATGACCTTCGAAGAGGTGGAAACCCTCTTCCACGAGTTCGGCCACGGTCTCCAGCACATGCTCACCACCGTGGATCGGCCCCAGGCCGCCGGCATCAACAACGTGGAATGGGATGCGGTGGAACTCCCCAGCCAGTTCATGGAGAACTGGTGCTACGACCGGACCACCCTGCTGGGCATGGCCCGCCATTGGCAAAGCGGCGAACCCCTACCCGAAGCTGAATTCGCCAAGTTGCAGGCGGCCCGCACCTTCATGGGTGGGTCGGCCACCCTGCGCCAGGTCCATCTGGCCCTCACCGATTTGCGCCTGCACAGCGCCTGGTCCCCGGACTGCGGCGAGACGCCCGAGCAGCTGCGCCGCCGCATCGCCACCACCACCACGGTGCTAACCCCGATCGATGCCGATGCGTTCCTCTGCTCCTTCGGCCACGTCTTTGCCGGTGGCTATGCGGCCGGCTACTACGCCTACAAGTGGGCCGAGGTGCTCAGTGCCGATGCCTTCAGCGCCTTTGAGGAGGGCGGCCTAGAGAATGAAGCCCAGATCCAGGCCACGGGCCGTCGCTTCCGGGACACCGTGCTCAGCCTGGGCGGCAGCCACAGCCCGGCCGAGGTGTTTGAAGCCTTCCGCGGCCGCCAGCCCTCCACTGAGGCCCTGATCCGCCACTCCGGCCTGGTGGCCGCTTGATGGGTCCAGGGGCGTTCCAGGCTCACCCTGCCATTAAGGCACCAGCAGATCCGCCACGATCGGGGCTAAGGCCTGGGGCTTGATGATCAGGTCCTTGTGGCTCAGCACGGGCAAGGCCCGCACCGACCCCAGCGGCAACACCCCCCGCCAGGGGGGGATCACCATCTGATCGGTGCGGCAGTAGTAGCTGTGGCAGTCGATCCCCTCAAGGCAGGAATAATCGCCATTGAGCCGGCGCAGCACCGAACTACCCAGCTTCATGTCGGCCACCGTGGGCAGCCACCAGCGGGGCCAGGGCTGGGCCGTGAGCGTGCCCCGCTGGGGGCTGCCCACACTGAAAAACCGGCGGGTGCGCCGGTGGCCGCCCAGCAGTTGGATCCAGATGCGGCCAATCACCCCTCCCATCGAAAACCCCAGCAGGTCAATCGGTTGCCCTGGGGCAAAGCTGCTGGCAATACGTTGATCGAGCTGGGCGGCCAGGTCCTCCAGGGGCCGAAAGCCAAGGCCATGGGGGAGGTGGGGGATCAACAGGGGGGTCCGCCGGCCGGCCAGGGCTGCTTCGAGGCGCCCAAATAGGCGGGGCGTGTCCCAGATGCCATGGACCAGCACCAGGGGAACGGGCGCTGCCAAGGCAGGGCAAGCGGGGGATTCGGGGGGCACGGCGCGGCTGCAGTAGTTGGCTGGTTAACCAGCACCAGGCCCGATCTGGAGGGTCCCGCTGGACCACCATGCACAGGTGTCTTGATGATGCCAGAACCGGCCCAGCGGCCATCCCTGGTTGCCGCCCTTACGGGACCTAGCTGTGGCGCAGGTGGGCCATGGCACTGGCCTGCAGGCGGCGGGCCTGGGCCTGGCGCTTGGCCCAGGCCTGCACCTGGCCCGCCACATCGCCGCTATCAAAGGGATCGGGGTGGCTGATGAGCTGGGCAGACAGGGCCGCCTTGAGGCGCTTCTGGCGCTGGTTGGTCCTGGCCCAGGCCAGAAATTCTGGATCAACCGGATGAAGGGACGGGGTCGGGAACGCCATGGCAAGGCACCTGCGAGACATCGACACCGCTAATTCTGTAGCAGTTGCTACCAAACGGCCAGTAGCGCCATCAAAGTTCGTGCCGGCTGGCTGGGCTCCTGGGAATGGGCTGGGCTGGCTGAGCGACTGGGTCTGGAGCCAATCCAACCAAGGCTGGCCCCAAAGCCACATCTGCAAGACCAATCCGTTGAAATGGACCCAGCAACGGCCCTGTTGACGCGCGATGGCAGCCCCCTTGACCCGACTGGCTTACCAGACCCTGCAGCAGGGCAAGAGCCTGATGGGGTTGGCCCATAAGGAAGTCAGCCTGCGCCTCATGGGTGCCCTGGCTCCAGAAGGCGCGCCAAGCACGGTGGCGGTGCCGCCCGAGATGCTGCAGGCCATGCAGGCCTCCTTTCAACGCCTACTCGATGTGGACTGGGAGGAAGCGGAGCAGGGGATTTATCCCCCCTCCCTGCTCTTTGATGCTCCCTGGCTGGAATGGGCCAGCCGCTATCCACTGGTTTGGCTGGATCTGCCCGCCACTTGGAACCGCCGCAAACAACGCCGCGTGGACGATCTGCCGACCACGGTGAACCGCAGCGACTATCCCAGCTACTACCTCCAAAACTTCCACCACCAAACCGACGGCTACCTCAGCGACTACTCCGCCTCCCTCTACGACCTACAGGTGGAACTCCTGTTCAATGGCACCGCCGATCCAATGCGGCGGCGCATCCTCAAGCCCCTGGTCTGGGGCCTGAGGGCCTTCGCCGACCGGCCCGCCAGCCAGCTGCGGGTGCTCGATGTGGCCACTGGCACGGGCCGCACCCTGCGCCAGATCCGCGCCTCCCTACCCCAGGCCCGCCTCGTGGGCCTGGACCTCTCCGACGCCTACCTGCGCCAGGCCAACCGCTGGCTCAGCCAGCTGCCCAACGAATTGCCCCAGCTCGTCCAAGGCAATGGCGAAGCCATGCCCTTTGCCGACGCCAGCATGCAGGGCGTGAGCTGCGTGTTCCTAATGCATGAGCTGCCGGCTGAGGCGCGTCAAAACGTGCTGAACGACTGCTGGCGCGTGCTCGAACCCGGCGGTGTGCTGGTGCTCGCAGATTCCGTGCAATTAGCTGATTCGCCCCAATTCCGCCCCGCCATGGAGAATTTCCGTCGCATGTTCCACGAGCCCTATTACCGCGATTACATCGGCGATGACATTGACGCCCGCCTAACTGCGGCGGGATTCAAGGCCGTTCGCGCCGAATCCCACCTGATGACGCGCATCTGGACAGCCTCGAAGTCCTGACCGGCCCCTTGGCTCAACGCTGCTGGCCAATAGGGTTCATTAACTTTGGAACAACGATCGAATGGCTAATCCGTTCAGCGTGAGGTGGTTGGAGGGCTGGACCTTCCAAACCGTGCTGATGGAGGGAACCGTTCAGGTGGAAGCCCACGGCTTCGGCATCTGCTTGCGCACCCCTGTGCTCCCCGGGGAAAGCCCAGTGACAGCAGCCGATCGGCTCGTCCTTACCGAAGACCAGCGCCGCAAGACCCTGCGGGCGGCCTGGCTGCGCGGTCGCAACCTGCCCGATCAGGCCGGAGCCCCTGACCTGGAGGGGGCCGTGCCAGAACTGGGGCCCATCATCCGGGCCAAGGTCTAGGCAGGGGCAGGCAAGGGCCTTGGCCACCTTTGGCGGCCCTCAGCGGTGCAGCCAAAGGGCCAGCACCAGGGCCGGTCCGCCCCAGCGCAGGGCCGTCCAGACCACCTCCTCTGGCCATCGGTTGGCCCGCAGCGGCTTGGGTAGGGGATCAAATAACCGTTGGGCCAGGAGCATCCGCTGGCGCAGGCGGCGGCTGGCCAGACTGCTGTCGCCTTCACCCAAGCGTTCGGCCCGGCTGACTTCGGCCAGCAGGCCGGCCAACTGGTGTAACCAGCGAGTCGGCTGGACTGGGGTCCGCTGGACTGGGGAACGTCGGGCTTTAGCCATGGCGCCAGGATGGGGCCAACCCCCGCTCCCCGTCCAGTGGTTCCTGAGAGGCCCCAAGCGCCGCAACCCGCCAGCTGGCCCGAGGGCAGCGCTGGCTGCGGCGCCCAGCTGCATCAACTGCTCACCATCACCGATCGCCAGTGGCATGCCCTCAAGGGCCAGCCCCAACGGCGCGCCGCCGAACAGTTGGCAGCGGCCCTAGTGCTGCTGCTGGATCCGGCCAACCCGCCCCAGGCCCCCGTGGCCACCCAGCAACGCCTGGCCAGCATCGCCCTAGTCGAGAACGCCCTGGCCTGGTTAAAGGGGGACCTGCGCGATCCCGGCTGCCCCCAGCACGGAACGGCCGCCCTGGGGCTATCCCAACCAATTGAGCCCTAGCCATGGAGCCCAACCGATGCGGCGCGCCGACACTTGCACCCGGTTGCCGCGGCGGCTCCAGCGCACGTCATCGAAGCAATGGTGGATCAGGAAGAGGCCCCGGCCGACCGGAGCGTGGGCCTCTAGCGGTAAGACGCACCCCCGTTGCTGGGGCATTAGGCCAAGGCCCTCATCCTGCACCTGCCAAATCAGCCAACGGGGGGTGAGGATCCGGCGCACCCGCAGGCATTTGCGCGGGTCATTGCCATTGCCATGGCGCACCGCATTGACCAGCACTTCCTGGAGCCCGAGTTGCAGGGTGGCAAGCTGCTGAGCGCACTGGATCGGTTCCAGCAATACCTCCACCAGGGGCGCCAGTTGCAGCGTCGAGGGAGTGATGAAATCAGTCCAGCGCATCAGCATCGCCGCTTGGTTTGGACTGGATTCAACCTAGCCCGCAGGAGAGCGCAGCCAAAAATTGATCGAGCCCAATGGGCAATCCTGCAATTAGGAAGGCAAGCGACCCAGGAGGCCGGGATGGCTCAGCAGGGCATCCATTAGGCGCACCCCCCGCAGCTGGTTAACCAGGGGCAGGTGTCCTTCGGGTGCCGCAAGCGACCAGGTGAAGGAGCCGGGATAGCGGGTCCAGGTGCCATTCAACTTCCAGCCCAATTTCGGCCAGAGCCTGTCCCAGCGGTCGCCACAACTGCGCAGCAGGCGCAGTTGCACGGAAAAGCCGAAACGGCCCTGGGAATAGGTGAGCCAGAGGCGATCGAGACTTTCCAAGTCCACCGCGGCGATCGGTGGCACTTCGCTGTAATAAACGTAACCACGCGTCACGGCGGCCGGGCCCGCCAACTGGCGCAGGATCTCACTGGTGATGCGATCGGCCAGCTCGTAGTCCTGGGCCATCAGGGCCGCCTCTAGGGGGCCGTAGTCCAGGCCCTGGGCGCTNGTCACGGCTAGCCAGCCGGACCGATGGCGCTGGCGGAAAGCCTGGCTAAGGACGTCGTCCTGCTGGAGCAGCAGCTGGATCAAACTGCCAGACGCCCAGTCATCACCGGTGGCATCGAGCCGGTCGAGCCGNTCNCCGATNAGGGGCCGGATCTGCTCGACCTGCTGGTCCAAGCCGGCGAGTAGCCCCCGCCGCTGGCGGGCCGAGCTGCTGACAAAACGGTCGAGGAGCTGGTCGGGGCTGGCCGTGGTGATGGCGGGTGGTCCGGAAAGCATGGGCACGGGCCGGCCTGACGGTGCGCCAGCCTGGGGACACTATGTCAGGCCAGGCCAAGCGCCGACGCCCCAGGCACCCCAGCACATGCGGCTTGCAATTGAGACTTTTCTTGGCGGCCAGGGAGTGGTGGTCGATGTGCGCAGCCCCGGCGAGTTCCGCCAAGGCCACATACCTGGCGCCCACAACCTGCCCCTCTTCGATGACGGCCAACGTGCCCAGGTGGGCACCACCTACAAACACAAAGGCCGCCAGGCCGCCGTGCTGGAAGGCCTGGCCCTCGTAGGCCCCCGCCTGGAGAGCCTGGGCCAGCAGCTGGTGCAACTGGCGGCGCTGACGCCGGCAGCCCCCTTGCGGCTGCACTGCTGGCGCGGCGGCATGCGCTCCGAGAGCGTCGCCTGGCTGGCCCAAGGCCTGGATCTACCGGTGGTGGTGCTGCAAGGGGGTTACAAGACCTATCGGTCCTGGACCCTGTCCCTGTTTGGGCAACCCTGGCCCCTGCGCCTGCTGGGGGGCCGCACTGGCAGCGGCAAAACCGAGCTGCTGCTGGAACTGCAAGCGCGGGGGGTGGCAGTGATCGACCTGGAGGGGCTTGCCAACCACCGGGGCAGCAGTTTCGGTGGGCTGGGCCAGGCCGAGCAACCGAGCAGCGAGCACTTCGAAAACCTGCTGGCCTCAGCCCTTTGGCCGTTGCGCGAGGCGGAGACGATCTGGTTGGAGGATGAAAGCGCCCAGGTCGGCCGCTGTCGAATTCCGATTGGGCTCTGGCGCCAGATGCAACAGGCGCCGCTGCTGGCGGTGCAACGCCCCGTCGAGGCCCGGCTCGATCACCTCGTGGCTCTGTATGGCACCCAGGGGCAGTGCGCCCTAGCCGAGGCCACCCAACGGATCGCCAGGCGACTGGGGCCCCAGCGCACCGCCCTAGCCCTGGAGGCAATTGCCCAGGAAAACTGGCATGAAGCCTGCCGGCAAATCCTCGACTACTACGACCGCTGCTACGACCATGGTCTCGAGGGGCGCCCAGCCCTGGCAGCCCCAGGGCCGGTAGGGGAACGGCCCAGGCCCTGGGACATCGGCCTCGCCCCGGCCCCAGAGGCGGCCGAGCAGCTGCTGGCAGCGGGGCTGATCCGCCCCATTCAGCCGCGGCTGGGCCCAGATTAAGATCGGTTTTTGTGGGCACAGGCATGGCCGCCATTCAGTTCTTCCCCGGTGTGGACGAGCCGGTGGTGCCCGACATCCGGCTAACCCGCTCGCGCGATGGCCGCACCGGCCAAGCCCTGTTCGTGTTTGAGGGTCCTAAAGCCCTGGCCCCTGAGGCCATCGGCGACATCGGTGGCATGTACCTGGTCGATGAAGAGGGCCAGTTGGTGACCCGGGAGGTCAACGCCCGTTTCGTCAATGGCAAGGCCAGCGCCTTGGAAGCGACCTTCACCTGGAAAACCACCGCCGATTTCGAGCGTTTCATGCGCTTCGCCCAGCGCTACGCCGATAGCAATGGCATGGGCTTCGCCGGCAAAGACGACGACAACGACGACGAGGTGGGCCAGGAGGACGCTTGAAATTCGGCCACTGGCTGACCCTGCTGGGCACGGCCTCCGCCCTAATCCTGCTCTGGAGCCTGCGGGACGTGTTGATCCACGTCTTTGCCGCAATCGTGCTGGCCATGGCCCTCTGCACGGCCGTGGGAGTGGTGCAGCGCCGGCTGGGTTGGCCGAGGCCCCTGGCCCTAGGAGTGACCCTCCTGGGGCTGCTAGTGCTGGGCCTGGGGCTTGGGGCCCTATTGGTTCCCCCCTTTGTGGACCAATTCGCCAGTTGCTGCGCCAACTTCCGGCGGCCTTTGCGGTGCTGATCCGATTGATTCAGCAAGGTCTCGACCAAACCACCCATCTCATTGATGGCCAAAGCCTCCTGGAGGGAGGGCCATCCGCCAGCCAGTGGCTGACCCCAAGCCAGCCCGGGGCCCCTGCCGGAGGCGGCGCACTCGCCGCGGGCCTGGGCGGTGGAGCCCTGAAATTGTTGGGATTTGCCGGCAGTTTGGGCAGTGCCCTGATTCAGGTGCTGTTTGTGCTGGCCGTGAGCCTGATGATCTCGGCCCAACCGGGCGCCTACCGGGAAGTGGCGATCCTGCTGGTTCCCTCCTTCTACCGCCGGCGCTTCCGCAAGGCCCTGCTGCTCTGTGGTGAGGCCCTGAGCAGCTGGATGGGAGGAGTGCTGATCAGCTCCTGCTGCGTGGGGCTGCTGGCCGGCATCGGCCTGTCCCTGCTGGGCGTCAAATTGGTGGTGGCCAACGCCCTGCTGGCTGGGCTGCTGAATGTGATCCCCAATGTGGGCCCCACCCTGGGAACCCTGTTTCCCATGTCAGTGGCCCTATTGGTGTCCCCCTGGAAGGCCCTGGCCGTGCTGGGGCTCTATGTGCTGATCCAGAACCTCGAGAGCTACGTGATCACCCCCTCGGTGATGCATCACCAGGTCAAACTCCTGCCCGGACTAACGCTGATCGCCCAATTCGGCTTCACGGTGTTATTCGGGCCCCTGGGGCTGGTCCTGGCCCTACCGCTGGCGGTTTGCCTCCAGGTGCTGGTGCGGGAATTGCTGATCCGTGACCTCCTAGACCCCTGGAAGCAGCAGCGTCTGGCAACATCAACGGGTCTGGGCCTCGGGCACCTGCCCTGAAGCACCCATCTGGTCAACTCCCCAGGTCCAGCAGCTGATGTAACTGTTTGAGCCGGTCCCCATGAACGGAAGAACCCTGCTCGGCCTGCTGGCCCTGGTGGTCCTGGGGCTGATGGCCTGGGAACTGCGCTGGGTCCTGCTCGTGCTCTTTGGCGCCGTGGTGGTGGCGGTGGCCCTTGATGTGCCAGTCAGCCTGCTGCGCCGCCTACTGCCTCTGCAGCGGCCCCTGGCGTTGCTGATTGTGATTGCGTTGATCGTGGTGGTGGGCTGGAAGCTGGGAGGCGTGTTGCTGCCGGATCTGATCGCCCAGGCCCAGGAGTTCACGCGCCTGGCGCCGATCCTGCTGCAACGGCTCAGCCACTTCGCCACAGAAGTGCCGGCCCTGAACAGCATCGAGCGCCAGATCACCACCTTTGCCAGCTGGGACAAGTTGCAACCCCTTGGCAGCCAGCTGCTGGGCTTTGCGGGCGGCGCGGCTAACAGCACGATCCAACTGGTGTTGATGGGGTTATTGGCGATCCTGCTGGCCCTTGATCCCCGCAGTCACCAGCGGCTGGTGCTGGCCGCCACCCCCAAGACCTACCGGCCCCTAATGGCCGACCTGCTGCGGGACTGCCGCCAGGCCCTCGGCGGCTGGCTGGCCGGCATGACCATCTCGGCCAGCAGCGTGTTTCTTTTCACCTGGGCTGGCCTAGCGGCCCTGAAGGTGCCCTTGGCCCTCCTGAGTGCCCTGGTCTGCGGCCTGCTCACCTTCGTGCCCACNATCGGTCCGACCGTGGCCACCCTGCTGCCCCTGGCCATGGCCCTACTGGTGTCTCCGGGCAAGGTGGCCCAGGTGTTGGTGTTGCGGATGGTGCTCCAGAACGGCGAAGCCTTCCTGCTCACGCCAATCCTGCTCAGCCGCACGGTCAACCTGCTGCCCACGGTGGCCCTGATGTCCCAGTTGTGCCTAGGGGCCCTGCTGGGCCTGCCCGGGGTGCTGCTGGCCCTGCCGGGGGTGGTGGTACTGCAGGTGATCGCCCAGAAGGTGTTGGTGGAAGAAATCATGGACAACTGGTAGGCGTCCTCGCAACTGGTGGGCCCCAGCCCTCTTGATCAGCCTTCTTAATCAGCCTTGTCGATCGACCCATTCAGCGCAGTCGAATCGGCCTCAAGATCAGTAGCAGCAACACGAATACAGCTAGGGGGTGCTGGCCAACGGCATAACCAAGCGAAGACCAAGTGAAGTGCTCACCAAGCAGCTGCAATTCACTCCATAAATCAACAATCGCTAAAACGGCCAGCACAACAACTAGCCAGGAGACACGCCCCATCAGCGCCGGGACAGCACGGGCAGCAGGGTGGGGGCCACACCAATGCTCGACCAACTTCCCACGCCAATTCCCACGGCCAAGGCCACGGCGAACCAGAACAAACTGGCTCCGCCAAAGAAGATCAGGCCCAGCAGGGGCAACAGGGTCGTTAAGGATGTGTAGAGGGAACGGGTCAAGGTGGCATCCACGGCCACATCAACCTGCTCGATCAATGACAGCTGGGCCAAGGCTTTTTTCTGTTCGCGAATGCGGTCAAAGACGACAACGGTATCGGTCACTGAATAGCCGGCAACGGTAATCAATGAGACCGCAAAGAGCGAATCGACCTCAATGCCAAAAAAGATACCGAGCCAGGCAAATAGTCCACAGGTAATGATCACATCATGGGCCAGGGCCACGATCGCCAGGAAGGCGAAGACCCGGTCATAGCGGAAGGTGATATAGAGGGCGATTGCCGCAAAACTGACCAGCAACGACACCAGGCTTCCCTGCAACAACTGGGAGCCCAGGGTGGGGCCAATGGTATTCACCGAGGTACCAGTTGTTTTCAGGGGGCCGGCCAAGCGATCGATGCCGGCGATCACCGCCTGGCTCTGGTCTGCCTCTAGCACCGGTAAGCGCAGCAGCAGCGTCTGGCCACCATCAAGCAGTTGGACCTTGGCACTCGTGAGGCTGGGGGCCTGCTCCTTGGCCTTCGCCGGCAAGGGGAGGGTCACCAGGCCAGCCTGAATCTGGTCGACCGTGATCGAGCCACAAGCGGAAAGCACGCATAGGCGCTCCAGTTGGATCTGGGTGCCACCGGTGAAGTCAAGACCCGGCTTCAGGGGGGCCCCAATGCCAGGACTAAGCCAGCTGACCAGCAAGCCCACCACACTCAACAGGCAGGCCAGACCCGAGCCCCACCAGGCCAATCGCTTGTGCTGGCTGATGCGGAAACGGGGGGTGGGGCTCTCGGTCACGGTCACAGGCTTGGAGGTGGTCTCAGGTGGACGCCGGGGGAAGCTGGGCCAGCGGCAGGAAATAGCTGCTGCGGCGCAGGGATGGGTAGCTCATCAACAGCCGCAGCAGGGCGCGGGTGCAGGTCAGGGCGGTGAACAGGCTCAGCACCAGGCCAATCGCCAAGGTCACGGCAAAGCCCTTGACTAGGCCCGTGCCCAAGGTGAAGAGGGCGATGCAGCTGATCAGGCCAGTGACATGGCCATCAAGGATCGAGGAGAAGGCGAGCGAAAAGCCCGTATCGATCGAACGAATCAAACTATTGCCGGCGCGCAGCTCTTCCTTGATGCGCTCAAAGATCAACACGTTCGCATCCACGGCCATGCCGATCGAGAGGATGAACCCAGCGATACCAGGCAGGCTCAAGGTGACCGGAATCAGGGAATAGACGCCCAAGTTAAAGAGTGAATAGAGGGCCAGAGCCAGCACCGATACCACCCCTGGCAGCCGATAGACCACCACCATGAACACCGCCACCAAGGCCAGGCCCGAAAGGGCCGCCACCAGGGAGGTGCGCACATTTTCCGCCCCCAGGGAGGGGCCGATGCTGCGCACCTCAATCACCTTCACCGGTAGGGGCAGGGAACCGCCCCGCAACTGAACCTCCAGATCCCGGGCCTCATCGGCCGTAAAACGGCCGGAGATGCTGGCCGAACCACCGGCGATGCCGGCGGCCTTGAACTCGGGCCCGACGCTGGCCTCACTGATCGAGCGGCCATCGAGCACGATGCCCAGCAGCCGGCCCGTGCCGGCGATCGACTGGGTGAGGGTGGCAAACTTTTCGCCACCCTCCCGGTTGAAGGCCAGGGTCACATCCCAACCATTGGCGCTTTGATCCTGCTGGCGGCCAGCGCTGACCAGATCCTTGCCCGTGAGGCTGGAGGGCTCAAACAGGGCCACCACCCGGCGGTTGACGTCTTTCAAGAGAAGCTCAAGCTGGTCCGTTTCCGAGGCACCGGGGGGCACGCCCAGCCCCAGGGAGGTGAGTGCCTTGGCCAGATCCTCAGCCGAGAGGCTGGGTTTCGCTTCCACCGGCTGATCGGTGCTGTTGTCCGCGGCGGGCGCCTTGGGCTTGCGCAGAGCCAGCACCGCATCCACCTGGCGCTTGAGCTTCAGCAGCCCCTGCATCTCGGCCTCAGTGCCGGCCTTCTGCACGCGGAACTCCAACAGGGCCGTGGTGCCGAGCACCTTGGCGGCGCGGCTGGGGTCCTGCTCGCCGGGCAGCTGCAGCACGAGCTGGTCGTTGCCGACGGTCTGGAGGGTGGATTCGGCCACACCCAGGCCATTAATACGGCGCTCGAGCACGTCCTTGACGGCTTCGAGCTGCTCTTTCTCGACGGTCTTGACGCGGCCGCTCGGCAACACCTGCAAGGTCAACTGGCTGCCGCCGCGGAGGTCAAGCCCCAATTGCAGAGGGAAGCTGGCGAGCAGGGCGCCGGCCGCAATCGCCAGGGCCAGGATCAGGGCAAACCACCCCTGTTGACGTGCCATATCAGAGTTGGCCGGAGTGAAGTTGCTTGGCCGCCGCGACGATCTGGTGGGGCTGGATGATTGTGAGGTTTTCCAGGGCGCCGTTGTAGGGGGTTGGGATGTCCTGGCTGGAGAGCCGAATCGGCCGGGCTTCAAGTTCGTCGAAGCAATGCTCGGTGATCAGGGCGATCAATTCGGCGCCAATGCCGCCGGTCTTCATACATTCCTCGACCACCATCACCTTGTGGGTTTTGCGGATCGAGCGGGCGACCGTCTCCATGTCGAAGGGCTTAAGGCTAATTAAATCAATAAGTTCCACATCCACGCCCTCCTTTTCGAGCTGCTCAACCGCCTTGAGGCAGTGGTGGCGCATGCGGGAATAGGTGAGAATCGTCACATGCTTGCCTTCCCGAACCACATCGGCCTGGTCGAGGGCGCAGATGTAATCACCCGTGGGGATCTCTTCGCTGAGGTTGTAGAGAAGCACGTGCTCAAAGAAGAGCACNGGATTGTTGTCGCGAATCGCCGCCTTCATCAGGCCCTTGGCATTGGTGGGAGTGCTCACCGCCACGATCTTGATGCCGGGCACGGCGTGGAAATAGGCCTCCAAGCGTTGGCTGTGTTCAGCGCCGAGCTGGCGACCCACCCCACCCGGTCCCCGCACCACCGTGGGAATCGTGTAATTGCCGCCGCTGGTATAGCGCAGCATCCCCATGTTGTTGGAGATCTGGTTGAAGGCGAGCAACAGGAAGCCCATGTTCATGCCTTCGACGATCGGCCGCAGGCCTGTCATCGCGGCACCCACCGCCATACCGGTAAAACCGTTTTCGGCGATCGGGGTATCCAGCACCCGCAGCTCGCCGTATTTCTCGTAGAGATCCTTGGTGACCTTGTAGGAGCCGCCGTACTGGCCGACGTCCTCACCCATCACACAGACGTAGGGGTCGCGGGCCATCTCTTCGTCGATGGCTTCGCGCAAGGCGTTGAAGAGAAGCGTCTCTGCCACGGCGGGGTTGCGGTCCCGGCCGCTGCCGGGGGGAGCGGCCAACCTATCTCAAGCTCCACCGGGAAGGCCGCTTGATCATCGACGTCCCAGGATCAACCGCCGGCGGCGAAGGTGACCAGCAGCAGCACCGACAGCAGCATCCCGGGGGAGAGCAGCAGCACCAGCAGCTCCAGGTCGTGGACGGTCATGGCAGCCGGAGGTCGCAATTGCTTGAACTGAGTTTAGGAAGCCCCCGGGGCCTCGGCCCGGCTCAGACTGCGGATGAACACCAGAAAGAGTCCCAGGGCCACGAAGGCACAGGAGAAGGTGGAGAGGAACCCCATGCCGATAATCAAGGTCTTGAGGGCCGTGGCGATCGACTGGGCGAAACGGGCCGAGTAATGGGGCGGATGCAGGCTGAAGTGGATCACCACCCGCTGGGAGAAGAGCAGGCACAACCAGGCCATCAGCGCACTGGTGACGGATCCGGTGAGATAGGACACCGGGTGCTTGGGGCTCGGCCCGGTTGGCTCGCTGCTGGCCGCGTCGGGCTGGTTGGCATCCAGGCTTGCGGACAACTGACTGCCCGGCTTGGTCATCGGCATGGGCACGGTTGCCCCCCGGGCGGTGGGCTCGTCGCTGGTGTCCCCGGGGAGCTGGACGCCAGAGCTCTGGGACATCGGCTTGGCCGCTGCCTCGCTCAATGGCTCGACAACAGGCTCGGTCAGGGGGCTGGGTGGGGAGTCACTCACAACGGTGCCGCAGCTGGATCCAGGGTGGCACCCGAGCCGGTGCAGCGGCAGCACCAGGACTCAAAGCCGGCAGCCTCCAGGGGGGCCGCCAGGGTCGCCAGGGCCGCTGAAGCGGCCGCCAGGTCCTCGAAGAGGGCGAACAGGCTGGGACCGGAGCCACTCATGGCCACGGCCAGGGCCCCATCAAGGCCGCGCAGCAGCGCCAGCCCCTCACCCACGCTCCCCACCTGCGGTTCCACCACCGCCTGCAGGTCGTTGCGCAAGCGCGGCAAGGGACCCTCGCCGGCCAGGGCCGCCACCAGGGGGCCCTGGCGCAGGGCCTGGCGCCGCTGTTCGAAATCGGCCTCGAGCTCTAGGTAGAAATCACCGCGCAGCTCGCGGCAGCGGCCATAGGCCCAGGGGGTGGAGACACTCGCCTGGGGATGCTTTATCAGCACCACCCCCAGGCTGGGCGGCTGGGCCAGCTCCAGGGGTTCGAGCCGTTCACCGCGGCCGAAACAGAGCTGGGTGCCGCCATCTAGGCAGAAGGGCATGTCAGAGCCAAGGGCCGTGGCCATGGCCTGCAGTTCCGCCGCCGCAAAGCCGCAGCCCCAGAGGGCATTGAGCCCCACTAGGGCGGCTGCGCCATCGCTGGAGCCCCCCGCCAGGCCGGCCCCAATGGGAATGCGCTTCTGCAGCTCGATGCGGGCGCCCAGTTCCGGCAAGCCCGAGCGGGCCCGCAGCAGCTCGGCGGCGCGGACGATCAGGTTGGAACCGTCCGTGGGCAGCTCCGGGTTGTCAGAGCTCAGGCTGATCTGGCCATCGGCGGTGGGGTTAAACACCAGCCGGTCGGCCAGATCAAGGCTCTGCATCACCATCGCCAGCTCGTGGAAGCCATCGGCGCGCAGGCCCAGCACCTCCAGGTGCAGGTTGATCTTGGCCGGGGCCAAAACGGTGAGTTCGGGCATGGCTCAGGCGGAAGGGGCTTGGATGGCCTGCCGTTGATTCAAGCCGGCCGCCAACTCCACCCACTGGGCCGGGGCAATCTCCTGGGGCCGCTGCTGCAGCTCCACCCCCGCCGCGGCGACCAGGGCTTGCAGCTCCGGCTCCGCCAGCAGACCCGAGAGGGTATTGCGCACCATCTTGCGGCGGGAGGCAAAGCAGCGGCGCAGCAACTGCTCGACGCTGCGGGCCAGCTCCGGGGCCAGCCGCTGCTCGGGGGGCAGGGGATCGAGGCAGACCACCTCGGATTGCACCTTCGGCGGCGGCTGAAAGCAGCGCGGCGGCACGGGGCAAACCGTGGTGCAGCGGGCTAGCAGTTGCATGCGCACACTCAGGGCCGAAAAGGCACTGCTGCCTGGTTTGGCGCGGATGCGCTCGCCCACCTCCTGCTGCACCAGCAACACCAGGCGTCCGTAGGGGGGCTGCACCGGCCGGTCCAGGCGCCCCACCAGGCGATCCAGTAGGGGCCCTGTGATGTTGTACGGAATATTGGCGACCACCTTGTTGGCGGCAGGCAGGGGCAGCTCGAGAACATCGCCCTGGAGCAGGCTGAAGCGGGGATCGGCACCGAAACGCTCCCGCAGGCCCGCTACCAGGTCCCGGTCCAGCTCCACGGCCGCCACAGACCCAGCCGCAGAGGCCAGTAGCCGCTCGGTGAGGGCACCCCGGCCCGGTCCCACCTCGAGGACCCGGTCGGCGCCGGTGAGCTCAGCGGCGGCCACGATGCGATCCAGCACGCTGGCATCGATCAGCCAGTGCTGGCCAAAGCGCTTGCGGGCGTGGTGGGCCGCGAAGGTCATGTCAGGGGGGAGCTGGGGCGATCTGGCTCCCAGATTGCCCCGGCTGGGGTCCGGCCATAGACAGGGGGCAGTGATCCCAAGCGCCATGGCCAGCGATCAGCACCAGCCCAGGGCCCAAAGCCCCTTCCAGACCCAAGCCCAAAAACATCACCAACCGCCGGCTTTAGTGCCTCTCAAGGGGGCAGGGCTAAGGGTGCTAGCAGCGGGCCTGCTGCTGGCCAGCCAGGCACCGGCCCTGGCTGGCTCGGTGACGGCCGAATCGATCTGGGACAGCACCAATGCCATCCAACGGGCCACCAGCCAGATCCCCAGCGGGGCCACCGTCACGGGCAACAGCTGCCAGGAGGTGGACATGCGGGGTGGCGATACCCGTTACATCTGCACCGTGACCTACAGCTCGCCGCCGCCCGCCCCGGCGCCCACCCCCGCTGCCGCGCCAGGGGCTAGCCCCATCGGGCCTGGCTCTATTGGCCCTAACCCCAACGCACCCAGCGCACCGGCCCCCTGAGCGGCGGCAAGGGCACCAGGGCACAAACCAGTTCAACGCTGCAGTCTTGCCAATCGGGATGGTCGGCCAGCCAACAGTCCCAGGCGCGACTGACCCGGCGCCGTTTGCGGCCATCGAGGGCCGCTACGCCCCCCCGGTCCAGACCGGTCTGGGCGCGGCCCTTGACCTCCACCAGCAACAGCCGGTTGCCCTTGGCCACCAGCAGATCCAGCTCGCCCCAGCGGCAGGACCAGTTACGCGCCACCAAACTCCAGCCCCGCGAGAGCAGCAGCCGCAGGGCNCGCTGTTCGGCCCAGCCGCCCTGGCGCTGCTGGTTTGTCCGTGCCATCGCCCCTCCCATGGGACCAGGATTCCCGCGATTGGCCCCAGCAAGCCGCCAGCCGCCAGGGGCGCTGGCCCTAATGCCTAGGCTTGGGAGAGTCCTGGTGCCGCCATGGTCCGCCCCCTGTCGCAGCGCCTGAGCCGGCTCTCGAGTCGCCGCAGCTGGAGCCCGGTTCTGGCCTTGCTGGCGGCCCTATCGCTGCTGTTCCTGGCCGGAGCACCGGCCTTGGCCGCCATGGACTACGCCAAGCAGTCCCTAATTGGCGCCGATTTTGCTGGAGCCGACCTACGTGGGGTGACCTTCAACCTCACCAACCTGCGCGAAGCCAACTTCCAGGGCGCCGACCTGCGCGGCGCCAGCCTGTTTGGCGCCAAGTTGCAGGACGCCGACATGGCAGGCGCTGACCTACGGGACGCCACCCTCGATTCCGCCATTTTTGAGGGCACCAACCTCAACAATGCGGTGCTTGTTGATGCCTTCGCCTTCAACACAAAATTCCGCAGTGTGAGCATCGAAGGGGCCGATTTCAGCAACGTGCCCCTCCGGGCCGATGCCCTAAAGGCCCTGTGCGCCATCGCCAGTGGCAGCAATCCGGTCACCGGTGTGGCCACCCGCACCAGCCTGGGCTGCAGCTGAGATGGCCTTTGATCCCCGCAGCCTGGAGCGCCTTAAGGAATTGGGCCGCACCCTGCCCAAGCCCCTGCCGGCGTCGGCGCCGCCGAGCCAGGAGCCGAAACGGGCCAGCGAGCAGCGCCACCGGGTTGAAACCGAAACCGATCCCGACGCCCTATTCCGGGAGCTGATGACCGTCAGCACCGATGGCACCGTGCCGCCCCATCTGCTCGACCGCCTGCGCCAGAGCGAACAGGAAAAACTGGCAAAGCCACCTGTCGCCAGCCCATCGGGCCAATCCCAAGCCCGCCAAGTCCAAGCAGCAAAGCCGGGCAATGGCCGGCGCCAGCCCCAGGCCAACCAACTCCAATCCAACCGGGGCCTGGCCAGGGGCAAGGCCCAGCAACCAACCAGCGAAGGCGAACGTCAGCTCTACGCCGACTTCCAGGATCTGCTTCATCTCGATCCCCTGGAGGAGCCTGCCCCTGGCCCTCAACCCCTGCCCCGCCCCGATCCCAGCGATCGACTCAAACCCAGGCCCACGGACCGGCGACGGCAACCGTAAAGCTGCCCCTTGGGAGAGGACCTCTCTCGGACAGATAACCAACCAATTTGGGTTACTTCAGAAGGGCTTAGCTTTCCGCCACCAGCTCGGGATTGGCTGGAGGTTGGCTCCAGGCCAGCAGGTCTGCTGCCGCAGCTAAGAAATAACCCTGAAACACCAAGCCATACAACACAACTGCCAAAGCGAAGGCAGGCATCAAGGCACCCCAGGCCACCGGACTGGCAGCTGCATGCAGGGCGATCGCAATCGGCACCGCACCCCGCAGGCCCACAAAGGTGGAAAAAAGCTTCTCCGGAGCGTTGAACGAAGAGCGATGCAGGGTGATAAAGGTCATCGCCAGGCGGCCAACCATGGTAGTCAAAAACACCACCAAGGCCAAGCCCTTGACCACCCAGACATTGGCCGGGAAGACCACTAACCCAAGGCAAATCAAAACGACAAACTCGCTGGCCCGATTGAACACAGAAAAGTCTCTAGCAATCACGTCCGCATCCACCTTGCTGGAATTACCCAATACGCATCCCATCACATAGGCACACAACAGGGGACTACCGCCGAGATGGAACGCCGTAGCTGAGGTGAGCATCAACAGGGCAATGCTGACAGCCTCGCCGCCAGCCCCTTGCTTGGAATAATTTTCGCGGCAAAGAATCCTGGCCCCAAGCAAGGCCCCGCCCCAGCCAACAACGGCACCGACCAGGAATTCAAGCCCAACATCGCGCAACACCATTAATGGATCTTCTAACTGACCCTTGGCCAGGGCCAGGGCCAGGCTGGCAAG
>JGI25920J50251_10000034_pt1 | contig 39524 bp, 36 predicted proteins | sample LauGreBMM110DCMD_2_FD_50251 | JGI IMG/M metagenome (IMG submission 50251) | reverse complement strand
AGGGCAGAAACCAAGAGGGGCATGCCTGAATACATGGTGCCGTCGAAAACAGTCAGTACCATCAGCCCCATCATTCCACCTACGCCGATTCCGTGCATGCTGATCTTGTAATAATTGTTCAACAACAAGGCTGCAGAAGAGGCAAAAAACATACCCCTGCACATGTTTACGATGATGCGGGGTGTCTCAGGCTGGTTTTTGAAAACATAATAGGTCCAAAAGAAAAAAGTGATGCTGGCGATATAGGGAACGATGCGTTCTTTCTGTGTTGTCAGAAAAACAGACTTGCTGAACCCCAAGCCCTTGAGCAAAGCCACCACCAACAAAGGGAAAAAAACATTGTTGTTGATCACGGCCAAGAGTTTGAGCATTTTGGTCTTCTCAGAAAACCCAACAAAATAAGAAGGATGAATAAAAATCAGGTAGAAAGCCATCATCACTCCTACAAAAAGGGGATGAAATACAATGGAGATGATCTTGGCTGAAACCTCGATCCACCTTGGGAATATGACCTTTTCTGTTTCGTTTTGCATATGGGTTGTTTAAAGTTCTTTTCGCAAGCGCGCGACNGGAACATTCAGGAGTTCCCTGTACTTGGCGACGGTTCTCCGCGCAATATTATAGCCTTTGGCCTGCAACATTTCAGTAAGGCTGTCATCTCCCAAAGGATTTCTTTTGTCTTCCATCATGATCAATTCATGCAGGATGTTCTTCACTTCTTTGGTAGACACTTCCTCCCCACTTTCTGTACTGAGCGATTCACTGAAAAAATATTTCAGCCGGAAGCTTCCGAATTCGGTTTGTACNAACTTGCTGTTGGCCACCCGACTGATCGTAGAAATATCCAGCCTGGTTTTTTCTGCAATGTCCTTGAGGATCATGGGCCNCAATGAATTCTCATCCCCGCTGAGGAAGAAGTTCCGCTGGTGCTCAATGATGGCCTGCATCGTCAGCATCAGGGTTTGTTGCCTTTGCTTGATGGCATCAATGAACCATTTGGCTGCATCAATTTTTTGCCGGATAAATACNACGGCCTCTTTCTGGCGTTTGTCCTTCTTGCTGCCTTTNTCATAGTCTTTGAGCATGTCCCTGTATTCATCGCTGACCCTCAGGTCAGGGGCGTTGCGCTGGTTAAGGGTGAGCTCTGGTTCTCCGTTGTTGTTGTANACAAAAAAATCAGGAATAATGTACTGTTCAGCCTTGTTGATGGATCCGGCTTGAGCACCCGGACGGGGATTCAAACTCCTGATCTCTTGCATGGCATCTTTTAGCAGGTCTTCATCCAACTCCAGCGAGCGGATGATTTTATCAAAATGGCGTTTGGTGAATTCATCAAAATGAAAATCAAGGATTCGAAGTGCGGTTTTAAGCGCTAAAGATTGACGGGCCTTGATTTTTCTGCGCAGTTGAACGATCAGGCATTCCCTGACATCACGGGCAGCGATACCGGAGGGATCAAACTGTTGAATAAAGCCCAAGACCTTTTCTACCTGATTTGCAGTAACAATGATGTTTTGCTTGAAGGCAAGATCATCCACAACAGAATTCGTGTCTCTGCGCAAATATCCATCATCATCGATGCTGCCAATCAATTGCTCGGCAATTTTCTCTTCGAGTGCATCAAGGTTCAGCAGCCCAAGTTGTTCTGTAAGCATTTCGTGCAATCCGGAAGAAACAGGATGAGGAATAGAGCCACTGCCCTCCAGCTCAGGCACATGATCATCCTTGAGTTTGTACTCGGCAATGTCATCATCATCCCCATAGTCTTCATACTGGACGGGGTCTTCCATGTCATCCGATGGCTCATCCTCCCCTTCGGGCAAATCAAGCTCCTGCTCATCTGAAGCATCCTCATCGGTTTCTCCTGCCTTTTCTTCCCCCATTTCCAATGCAGGATTTTCCTCTATTTCTTCCTTGAGCCGCTCTTCCAACAAGGCTGTAGGCACTTGCAATAGCTTCATCAGCTGGATTTGCTGTGGAGAAAGTTTTTGTTGCAGTTTTTGTTGGAGTCCTTGGTACAATGCCATTGCTAAAAATTCCTTGGTGTGAATGGGAATTGAGATGTAAATTTACGAACAAAACGCACCATTGAGAACACTGGTCATCCTCATATTTATTTTAGCAGGGCAAACCTGTTTTGCACAGGACAGCAGCCTGGCAAAAAAGCCGTTTTTTTTCTTGTCCGGACAGATGGACTTACCAGTCAAAAAGACCAATGCCCCCATCAAGCCAAACCATGCCAATCTGCAACAGGGATTTGTTTGCAAACAAGAATGGAAACTGGAAAAGAAAACAGGTGTTCCCATGCGTTTCAGGCTNGGATCATTGGACTATGTAAACAAGTTGGAAGGCAAGTAAATTTNTGGCTACAATGCAGAGGACCCTCTCATCTTATCCAACAATCCATTCAGGATTTTCATCTCTTCTTGGTTTAGGTTTGCGATGATGGCTTTCATCTCTTTTTCGTTNCGATCAATTTTCGCCAATGTTTTCTTTCCTTNCTCTGTGATGCTGATGTCCACAAGCCTTTTGTCGGAGGGGCAGGTTTTTTTGTCAACCATTCCTTTCAGTAGAAGCCTGTCTACAATTCTGCTGGTATCACTCATTTTGTCCAGCATGCGCTCGCGGATGGTCAAGGTGGAGAGCGGCTGTGGATGGCTTCCTCGCAGGATCCTGAGGATATTGAATTGTTGAAGGGTGATGTCTTCAGGAGAAAGAAAATCCCTGATTTTTTCCGTGAGCCAGTTGTTGGTAAAGACCAGGTTGATGATGAGCTTCTGGTTTTCGCTGGTGAAGTGCTGTTGCTTGATGTCTTTTTCTAGTCCCATGTTGTTGAATTAAGTCAAATTGGATTCTTGGTTTGATCAACAGACTCACGGGAAAAGATCTTGATCATGAATTTTATTTGTAGGTTCAGCTCCAGACTTTCAGTCCTTCGCTGCAATTGGAACAAATATCAATATTTTTTCTGCCCCGCATCAATTTTGCCCTGAATTCATTGTATTTCTTACTTTCCCAGATTTCTTTCATTCCACTTGTACTCATTTCTCCAATAATGTGTTGGGCATCTTTATCGAAGCAACAAGGAACCACCTTTGCATCCCAGGTAATCACATTGCTGTGCCACATCTTCCAACAATGATTGGGCATTTTGTTCTTCGGAACGGTCTGGCCTGCTGCATCCTTCCTGTACCGGCTGAACTGTTCTGTTGATGGAATCAGCCGGTTGGGATCATTATGATAGTCATAGATCTGGGCAGTCTTGAACCAAACATCGTCCAGGCCCATTTCCTTGGTCAACTGCCTTACCTCATCTACCTGGTGTTCATTGGGCCGAACCACCAAAAATTGAAAAACCACCATGGGTGTTTTGCTGTTGAGGGCTTTTCTCCATTTGATGATGTTTCTGGCACCCTCGAGCACCTTGTCCATCTGGCCATTTCTCCTGTACTGCTCATAGGTTTCCTGGGTTGTACCATCCAGAGAAATGATCAGCCTGTCCAGGCCACTTTCAATGGTCTTTCTCGCATTTTCGTCAGTGAGAAAATGTGCATTGGTGGAAGTTGCCGTATACATATTTTTTGAAGAAGCATAGCGCACCATATCAAGAAAACCCTTGTGCAGAAAAGGTTCTCCCTGAAAATAAAAACTCAGGTAAAAAAGCTCCTTGTGCATGGCATCAATGGTTTGCCTGAAGAAATCCATCTTGATGGTGCCGGTTGGCCTTGTGAAAGATTTTAGGCCGCTGGGGCACTCTGGGCAACCAAGGTTGCAGGCAGTGGTGGGTTCAACGGAAATGGAAAGCGGCAATCCGAGCATGAAGGGCCGCCCGGTGGACTTGCTCAACTGGTAGGAACCCAAAACTTTTAGGGCATTCCAGCACTTTCGAAGGGTGCATTTGGACAAAAAGTTAAAAATATCGTTTTTGTTATGCCTGGGCATGGCTGTAAAAATAAATGAAAGTCTCGTTCGTTATGTAGATTTGCACAACAGTTCAATAATAAATAAGGCCTGCCCTTTTTCAACACCCAATACATGCAATTCAAAGTCATTCTGACAATATCTTTTCTCATCACNTCCATCGCNTGCTTCAGCCAGGTAAAAAATGTATTCAATGAAAACCAGGAAATAGCAGCCATGGAAGCTAAAGCAGCTGGGTTGAAGCAAGAAGCATTGATGGCTGCAAGCAATTTTTCAAAAGCCTCCATCAATTTTGACATCAACTACCTGGATTGCAAGTGGAATGTTGATCCTGGTGTACGCTATATCCAGGGAAGTGTCAAAACAGGATTCACCATCACAGAACGCACCAACCTCATCATATTTGACTTGGCAGATGAACTGAAGGTGGACAGCATCCGGTTCAGGACCGGTAAAATCAGCCACTACAGACCATTTGATAATTCTGTCATTGTCAACCTTGGTGTTTTTCTGGACAAAGGGAACAAGGATGCCATTGAAATATTTTACCATGGCATACCCCCTGTTACAGCGCCCATCAGCTCATTCACAACCAGTGCACATGCAGGGGTTCCCGTGCTGTGGACACTCAGTGAACCTTACGGAGGCAGGGATTGGTGGCCTTGTAAGAACGGGCTGAATGACAAGGCTGACTCTCTGGATATTGCGATCACAACACCCGAAAAATATACTTCCTCCACCAATGGTATGCTGCAATCCGATGTGGTTTTGGGCGGATTCAGGACCACNCGGTGGAAACACAGGTATCCAATTGCTACCTACCTTGTAGCATTTGCGGCCACCAACTACCGGGTGATTCAGGATCAGGTAAAATTGGGCAATACAACCATGCCCATCATGGAGCATGCCTATCCGGAAAAAGCAAATGATTTTCTCAATGCTGCATCCATCACCAAGAGAACTCTGCAGTTGTTGCACAATACCTTTACCCCTTATCCTTTTATCAAGGAAAGATATGGCCATACCCAGTTTGGTTTTGGCGGGGGCATGGAGCACCAGACCAATTCATTCATGCAGAACATGTCTGAAACACTTATTGTACATGAAGCGGCCCACCAATGGTTTGGCAACAAAATCACTTGCGGATCATGGAGAGACATTTGGCTCAATGAAGGCTACGCTATATTTTGTACCAACCTCAATATTGAAAAAAATTATCCCGAGGCTACCCTGCTCAATACCTACAGGAGCCAGATCAACTTCATCGCGTCAAGGCCCAACGGTTCAGTGTATGTAGACGATACAACAAGTGTATCCAGGATTTTTGATTCAAGGCTGACCTACAACAAGGGGGGATGGGTTTTGCAAATGCTGCGCTGGAAATTGGGGGATTCTGCATTTTTTCGGGCAACAAGAAACTACCTGAACGATCCTGCACTGGCTTATGGCTATGCAAGAACCACAGATATCAAAAAACATTTTGAGAAAGTTGCGGCAACAGACCTCACAGAATTCTTCAATGATTGGGTATATGGACAGGGTTTCCCCAGCTACAAACTCCAGTGGGCCACTGGNGGNGGNTCATGGATTCAAACCACGCTGAGCCAGACAACATCGGATACTTCAGTAAAGTTTTTTGAGATGCCTGTTCCCATAAGGTTTAAAAATACCTTCTACGATACCACGCTTGTGCTGAACCATACCAAGAACGGACAGGTTGATTTTTTCAAAATCGGATTTGTGCCTGACTCTGTATTCATCGATCCAAAATTCAAAATTGTTTCAGCCAACAATACCGTTACCAAGGCTGAAATTTTTCCTGGATCAGGGAATGTTGTGGTATTCCCCAACCCTGTTCAGGATGAGTTCAGTGTGTTGTTGAAAAATATGACAGAGGGTGTCCTGCATTTGTCGCTGTACAATACCTCCGGACAATTGGTTTGGAGACAAAGGTTTGGAAATTTCAGCGGAAGCGACCTCTTTATCATACCATCTTCCAACCTTGCTTCAGGCAGCTACTGGTTAAGGGTCAACAAGGATGAAGATCCTGAGATCATCAAAAGAGTCTTCAAATAAGGCTAAAGGTGTTCCTTCCACCAGCGTTTGAACAACCGGAAGAGAAGGAAAATACTGCCTACAAACCAGCAATAAAAGAGAACGTTTCCAATGGGTTGCTTTCCATCAAAAAAAGCCAGTTCAAATTTCAATCCTGCAACTGCATTGATCATCAGCCAAACAAGGGCCGATGTCAAAGACCAAACAATGCGTTGCATAAAAGCACCTACTACAGGATCCATGGTTTCAAAACAAAAAAAGCCGGAATTGGTTCAGGATTGACCCTTCCCATTCCGGCAATAAATTATTGAAGCGCTATTTTGCGTCGAGGATCAAGGGCGTGCCTCCCTTGGAAGGCATGACAATGATTTTTGAGTTGGCAGATTTTGCCAGTTCTTTCATGGCCTGAATCTGCTCATATTGGAGCTGTCTGTCGCTCAGGCTCTCGCTGATGATCCGCTGATAATCAGAAATACCCTGTGCCTCAACCCTTTTGCGTTCTGCTTCCTGCTTTTCTTTTTGAAGCACAAACTGCATTTTTTGGGCCTCCTGCTCGGCATTGATTTTCTGTTCAATGGTTGATTTTACTGAAGCGGGCAGCGTAATGTTTCTCACCAACAGGTTCTCAAGGATCAAGCCGCGTTGCTTGAAATCAACTTCAATGGTCTTGAAGATTCTTCCTTGAAATTCATCTCTTTTGGTTGAGTACAGTGCCACAGCATCATAGTAAACTGAATTGTCCCTGATCCTGGTGCGGGTTATCGGGCGCACAATCTTGTCTTCGAAATTGACACCAATCTCACTCAGCAATTTTGGCGCTTCGGTTGGATTGACACGGTAAAGTACAGAGAGGTCAATGGTTACTTCCAGACCGTCTGCTGTCAATACTTTAATCGCATCATCACCGGCCTTGGTCCCTTCATCATGCACACCGCTCATGGTATAATTTTGGGTACGGGTATCAATATTGGTCACATCCATCAAGGGATTGATCAAGCTGAGACCACTTTCTAAGGTTTGCTTTTGCACCTTTCCAAAAAGTGACTTGACCCCCACAAATCCGGCATCCACCTGGCGGACACTGGAGCTGAGCGCACCCAGCAGGATGACCACAATCCCTACCAATCTAATGGATTTGGCAAAGGGAGTGAATTTGGATTCAGAACGCATGGCAGAAGCGCCAATAAGAAACAATACAATGCCTAGAATAATAAGGAACATAAGAATGATTTTAAAGTAGACGCAAAAAAGAAGGAAAGGTTGCTTTTAACTGCTGTGATCGGCAACAATGACCCAGCCATTGTTTTGTTTCTCAAAGGTAAGGGTATAATACCCACCCACATCACCGGCGGTCCGCTTGAGTGACCATTTGCCCACTACCAGGTAGTGTTTTCTGCCCAATTTCTTGAGGTGAAGGATCTCAAAACTAAGTTTTCCCATTTTATCGGCACCGGAATAACTTTTCTTGTAATTGCTGAGGGTGGCAGCATAACCATATGTGATGCCAGATTTCCCGATGAACATCAGTGAATCGGTATGCAAATAGCCCACCATGAACTGATCAAAATCACCCTGGTTCCATGCGGCAGTCTGCTTGCTGAGTACTGATAAAATTTCTTTCTCATCTTTTGACTGAGATAATCCCATCATTGGAACAAACAAAAAGACAAGGAAATACTTCATCTGATAACTGTTTTATGCCCAGGCCTTGTCGCCTTTTTTGTAGGGAACACAACCTTCATATTTACCGGGGATGGCAACATACCGCAGTGCCTGGGTGGCCCCAATTTCAGAACTGAAATACCCAAGAAGGGTAAGCTGTTTCATCATGCCAAAATAATGGTTAGGGTCATCTTCTTTTTTGCTATCGTTGTATGCTTTCAGCTCCTTGTTCACTTGGTTGAGCAACGATTTCCTTTGTGCCGGGGTGATGTTCATGAAACCTTTGCCAAACATATGGTTTGCTGAATTATCAATTTCAGTGATGCCGCCAGCAAAAATTTTCTGGTCTTTTTCCTTGTAACAATCCATGACCATGGTGTTCATGAAAGCGCCTACCAATGCCGCTTTTGCACCTGGCGTATCGGTGCTGGGGATGATGGTTTCCGCAACCTCATCCAGAAACGCAATCTGGTCTTGGGACAAGGAGAAACTTGCTGCTTTTTCTGTGGTATTTTTACACCCCTGCAAAAATGCAGCTCCGCCAATGACTGTTCCTCCCAAGATGAGGGCTACCCTTTCAAGTGCGTCACGTCTGTTCATAAACTGAGTTTAGTAACTAAAAATACAAAAGAATAGCCAAAAAAAACAAATGCTTAACTTGCATCCAATGGCATTAATAGACATAAGACTGCCTAAATCGATTGCTAACGCCTTAAGGCTTCCTACCAACTCACCCGAAAGACAACAAAAACGGGTGCTGAAATCCCTTTTAAAAAAAGCCAGGCAAACGCAATTCGGCGAACATTACCATTTCGATGAAATCCTCAATAGCAAGATGCCCCATGATGATTTTCGAAAGATCGTTCCTGCTTTTAACTACAGCACGTTGTACAGTGAGTGGTGGAACCAAACCTTGAAGGGCATTCCAGACGTATGCTGGCCCGGGAAGATAAAATATTTTGCATTGAGTTCGGGTACTTCAGAGGCTGCCAGCAAATACATTCCCATCACAAAGGAGCTGATGAAGGGCAACAAGATTACCATGATCAAGCAGCTCCTCTCCTTGAGGAATTACGATAATATATCCTGGAAATCTGTAGGAAAGGGATCCCTGATGCTGGGTGGCAGCACGGACCTTCAAAAAGGACCAGGGTATTTTGCAGGAGACCTCAGTGGTATTATCGCCAAAAAAGTACCTTTTTGGTTTTCCCCCTTTTACAGGCCAGGAAAAAAAATAGCCAAAACAACAGACTGGAACAGCAAATTGGAGGCCATTGTGGAAGAGGCTCCCAATTGGGATATTGGATTTGTTGTGGGGGTGCCTGCATGGATCCAGATGTGCATGGAAATGATCATCGAACGGTACAAATTAAAAGACATCCACGAAATATGGCCAAACCTGACCTTGTTTTGTCATGGTGGGGTGGCTTTCGAGCCCTATAAAAAAGGGTTTGAACGCTTGCTGGGTAAACCCATTTCATACATTGAAACCTATCTGGCTTCTGAAGGATTCATTGCTTACCAAGACCGGCAGGATCCTGATGGCATGAAACTGGTATTGAATGAACATATCTTTTTTGAATTCATCCCTTTTGATGATGAGCATTTTGACACTGACGGCAATATCACCGATGCCTCAAAGACCATTCTCATCGAGGATGTTGAGGAACAAATCAACTACGCCATCCTGATCAGCACTGCTGCAGGAGCCTGGAGATACCTGATTGGAGACACCATCCGTTTTGTAAACAAAGAAAGATCTGAAATCATCATCACCGGAAGAACAAAACATTTTCTCAGCCTGGTAGGTGAGCACCTTAGTGTAGACAACATGAACCGGGCCGTACAGGTGGCCAGTGAAAAATTAAATGCCTCCATCACAGAATTTACGGTAGCAGGGGTTCCCATGAATAGCTTCTTTGGACACCACTGGTATATCGGCACAGATGATGCCGTTGATTTGATTGACCTGAGAAACATCATTGATGAAACCTTGAAAGAGTTGAATGATGATTATGCGGTAGAAAGAAAAAGCGCCCTCAAGGATGTTGTTGTGGAAATATTGCCAGAAAACGTATTCATAGCGTTCATGGAAAGCAAAGGCAAGATGGGAGGTCAGCACAAGTTTCCACGGGTATTGAAGGGAAATGCACTGGATGAATGGAAGGAATTCCTGGCCAAAAGATAGGCCCTTCTCAAACAAAGCAAATTCTCTGCGCTTTGTTCAGTAATTTCATTTTTTGAACCCTTAAAAATCATANTGATTTTTACCATGCTCGAATCAATCTTCAAAGGAATTGGACTTGGGCTTATTTTGGCCGTTTCAGTAGGGCCTGTGATTTTTACCATCCTGAAACAAAGCATCAACAACGGACACAAGGGTGGATTCAGCTTTGTGGCAGGTGTATGGCTGAGTGATCTTGTACTGATCATCATCAGCAACATGTTTTCTTCACTGGTGATGGAGGCCCTTGCTTTCAAAAATACGATTGGCTATGTTGGTGCAGTATTTNTNGTATCGCTGGGTATTTACTATGTTTTTTTCAAGAAAGTCAATTTTGGAGAAGATANAAATGTACCGCTGGTTGAATTTGGGAAAAAAGCCATTACAAAAACATTCATCTCTGGATTCATCATCAATACGCTGAACCCAGGCGTGATGCTGTTTTGGCTGATCAATGCAACCGCTTTTGCCGTGACCCATACTCCCTTTGAAAGGATCATTCTTTTTGGCACTTGCTTGTTGGTTAATGTGGTTGCAGATATTCTGAAGGTGATGCTGGCGGCGAAGGTTCGCCATAGCCTTACACCNCATAATATCAATATCATCAATAAAATATCAGGAACAATCCTCATCATTTTTGGACTGGGCATCGTTTATGGAATTCGGTTTTTAAACAAATGAAATGAACATACGCAATCGAAGCATCTTCCTGTTTTTATTCTTCTTTCCTTGCAGCCAACTGTTGGCCCAGGGGTCAGACATGGTGGTGCTGAAAAAAGGGCCAGAAAGAACACTGAAGACTTATCTTTCCGGCTCTCAAATTCATTTTGTAACCATTGCAGGTACTGAGGTACAGGGAATGATCAGAAAAATCCAAAAGGACAGCCTCTACATCAATATTTATGATGAAAGGCCCGCCTATACCATGTGGGGTACCTCTTTTTGGGACACAGTTTCTGTTGGCCTTTCGAGGTACCATATCAAGGAAGTACGGGAGATTTTCAAGCCCCGTGAAAATTTCAGTTTCATCAAAAATGGATTGATTTTTATGATGGGAGGATCAGCTTATGCTATTCTTCACGGTGTCAATGCCCTTTACCTGAAACAACCGATCATCCCTTCCACCATGGCCATATCGGGCGCTGTTGCACTGACTGGATTTGCACTGAGCCGTATCCACAAAAAGACTGTAACCTTGGGCAACAAATATTATCTTCAATACATTCCTGTCACCAAATAATATCCCGTGCTGCGCATCATCAAAAAGATATTTCTCTTCCTGCTCATCTCTCATCTGGCCTACATTCTGTTGATCCGATTTGTTGATCCGCCCATCACTGTTACACAGATTACCAGCATCATTGAAGGAAATGGTTTCAAAAGAACGCATTTGTCATTGGATGAAATGTCAACGGCTGCAAAACTTGCCGTGATTGCTTCAGAGGACCAGTTGTTTCCAGACCACAATGGATTTGACATCAAGGGCATTGAAAGGGCCCTCGCTTTTAACAAAAAGAAAAAAGGAAAAAAGATCAGGGGAGCTTCAACAATCAGCCAGCAGGTGGCCAAAAATGTATTTCTNTGGCAGGGGCGCAGTTGGTTCAGAAAAGGACTGGAGGTTTACTTCACGTTCATGATTGAGCTGGTTTGGAGCAAGCAAAGAATTTTGGAAGTTTACCTGAATGAAGCGGAGATGGGCAAAGGCATTTTTGGCATTGAAGCGGCGGCTAAACAATATTTCAAGAAGCCTGCCAAAAGGCTCACAAGAACAGAAGCTGCCATGATTGCGGCATCTCTGCCCAACCCAGTAAGGTATACAGTAAAGCCAGCATCCACCTATGTTTCAAGGAAATATCCCTGGGTATTGCGCCAAATGAACAACCTGGATGGCGATCCTGATATAATGGCCATCATTCGGTAACAGAGCGCTTCAATGCATAGGTTCTGCTGTTGATGGTAGGCTCGGAAAAACTTCCTTTCAATCCCCACCGTATGGTGTATTTTTTTTCTTCCAATGGTGGCAGTTGTAGCCGGAAATTGAGTTCGTATTCACTGTCGTGGCCGACAATACGACCGGTTGGGAATAGGATGGGGTCTTGCTTTCCGGACCTGTAAATGATCAGGATGATCTCAGGATGTTTCGCCATCGTCCTTTCCATGATTTGCCTGTTGCCATAGCCAGGTTTCAACGCCACATTGACAAATCCCTTGTCATCCCTGTACAAATCACCTCCGTCTAATTGAACAGCGCCAAAAGAAACAAAATCATCTGTTGCTTCTGCAGCCAGCAGCATGCGGGGAGTCTGAACGGAATCCTTCATGGCTGCGGTACCCATCGATCCAAATACCATTAGCCTCCTTCCTTGAAGCTGCTCTTCCATCGGCCAGAAATTATAATTGCTCCTGCGGTAACGATGGGTATTGAGGGAGAAAGAAGTATCTCCGGCATAAAACCAATATTTGGAAGCCCGCTGGTAAGAGTTGGTGAAAACCACGGGCAAACCGTTGGCTTTTTTCTTGATGGCAGCAGCCCATTCCTTGTTCTTGTGAAATTCATCTTTGGGCATGAATTTCAATGCCGGGATATCCAGTATCATGTATACACGAACAAGCAATACCAAGGCAATGGAATAGGGAAGCAAGCGATAGATCCACCGGGCCTTGTTTTTGTGTTGGCTGAGGTATTGGTAAGACAATACAATCAATGGCGCCATCAGCAGGATGGTCCAATTGGCCTCGGTTCGGCTCCTGAAAGAGGAAAGAAAAAACAGGCCATAAGTGCCAATCAGCGACCAATACATGGCCTTTTGAGTAGCATTGGCATACCTGTTTTTCAGGGCCGCCCAAATGATCAGCCATCCCACCAATGGACCGGAAATCAGCAGCTGGCCAAGCAAATAATCTGCTGTGAAAGATAGCTTGTAAGGCGGTGAGAGCCTTTCAAAAAGATGGTAGTTGATGGAAGGAAGACCGTGCAGGATTTGCCAGATGACATGGGGCATGAAAAGCCCTACAGAAAGCAGGATGACCAACAAGCTTTTCCACCTTGCCAGGATGGATGGATTGGAGATGATGGTGAAAAAAATGATCAGGATGCCATGGTATTTGCTGTAGAGCAACAAGGCAATAACAAGTGCAAGGGAGATGGCACTGATAAAATCATTCTTTTCATCAAAGCGTTGGTAACAAATGAAGAAAAGTGCTGTAAAAAACAACAAGGGAATGTCTGGAACCGCAATGATGCCTCCGATTTGCAACACTGCCATGTTGAGCACAATGGCAAAGAATAGCTTGATATCCTTGGGCTGGGTTAAGTATTCGATCAAGGCGATGGTTGCAGTGCCCATCAAAACAATGAAGAACCGCAATCCCAACTCTCCGGGCAAAATGGCTGTACCCAATTTGATGAGGACGGCAATCATCGGAGGATGATCAAAATAGCCCCAGTCAAGAAACCTGGAATAAACCCAATAATAAGCCTCATCATCAAACAACTCTGTTCCTGCCGCTTGCACAAGAGAAACAAGAAACCAGGCTGCATAAAAAACCAAACGAAGTTGTCGGGTTGACTGGGTATTGGTGGAAGTTGATGGCATGGCTGGGTTCATCATTGGGCTGCAAGTTAACAATTAACGTCTTGTACTGTTTACAATCAGTAAAAACAGACTGCAAATAGAAAAACTATAAAAGAAAAACCTAGGTTTGTACAGCTAAAGCAGGACTTTACACTAAACCATCATGCTCCTCTCAACCTACCAAAACGAATACACCAAACTCAATCCAGCACAAAAAGAGGCGGTGGACACCATTGAAGGGCCTGTAATGGTTATTGCGGGTCCAGGAACAGGCAAGACCCAGATCCTGGCCATCCGGATTGGGAAAATCCTGTTGGAAACGGATACCCTTCCTCAGAATATTCTCTGCATGACCTATACCGACTCAGGGGCGGTGGCCATGAGAAAACGTTTGTTAAAAATGATTGGACCAGACGCTTACAAGGTCAACATCCATACCTATCATTCCTTCTGCAACCAGGTCATCCAGGATAACCTTGCGTATTTTGAAAAAAACAGCCTGGAACCCATCTCCGATTTGGAATCGATTGCCCTGCTGCGGGAACTGATCGACCAGTTTCCCAAAAACCATCCGCTGAAACGGTACCGCAGTGATGTCTATTTTGAAACCAAGAACCTCCGCCAGCTGTTCAGCAGCATCAAGCGGGAGGGCTGGACGACAGACCTGATCCTGGATGCGATCCAAGCATACCTCAAAGACCTTCCGACCAGGGATGAATACATCTATAAAAGAAAAACGGGCCAGTTCAATGCCGGCGACCTGAAAATGGAACTGCTCAATGCCGAAAAAGACAAGATGGCCAAGCTGGAGGCTGCCGTCAAGGAATTTGAGCAATTCCAAAAAATGATGCAAGACCACAAGCGGTACGACTTTGATGACATGATCAACTGGGTCATTGGTGTTTTCAAAAACAACCGACAAATCCTTGCCCAGTACCAGGAACAGTTCCAGTATGTGCTGGTGGATGAATACCAGGATACAAGCGGAACGCAGAATNCACTGGTTGAAATGCTGATCAGTTACTGGGATGAGCCCAATATTTTTGTTGTGGGAGATGACGACCAGTCGATCTTTCGCTTTCAGGGAGCCAATGTGGAGAACATGCTGGTTTTCATGAAGAAGTTTCAAAACATCAAGACCATCATGTTGACGGAAAACTACCGTTCAATACAGCCCATCCTGGATATTTCCAAAACCCTGATCGATAAAAACAACGAGCGCCTGATCAGCCATATACAAGGCCTGGACAAAACCCTTGTTGCAGGAAAATCCACCCTTAAAAACAGTACACAGCTGCCCATCATCAAGGCATGGAGAAATGCAAGGGAGGAAATGATCGGCATCACCCATGAAATTGAAACCCTTGTACACAGTGGCATTGAGCCAAAGAAAATTGCTGTCATTTACAAGGAAAACAAATACGGGGAAGAATTGGCTGAGTTCCTGAAATGCAGGAGCATCCTGTTTTACAGCAAACGCAACATCAATTTATTGGACCTTCCCTTGATCAAAAAAATCATCCGCCTGTTCGAATACCTGGATGCAGAAATGGATACGGCCTTCAGTGGAGACCAAATGCTTTTTGAAATCCTGCACTATGATTGGTTTGGCGTCCGTCCGTTGGAAATTGCCAAACTCAGCATTGAAAATACCCAGCGCTTGTACAAAAAAGATGTGTCAGGATTCAGGAACATCATCGATATCAAGACCAATTCCATTGCAGGAAGCCTTTTCGAAAAAAATATTTCTGATGAACTGGCCAATACCGGAAAATTCATTGAGGGCCTTATCGGCATGATCAACAACATCACCCTTCAACAACTGCTGGAAAGGCTCATCCGCGATTCCGGTATGCTGGGCCTGATCATGAAGTCTGCAGACAACCATTGGCAAATGCAGGTACTGACGGGCTTTTTTGATTTCCTTAAAAATGAAACAAAAAAAGATCCCTCGCTGAACCTGAATAAATTGGTGAAGGTCATTCAGATGATGCGCAAGGAAGAGATTACCCTGCCCATTGTTCAGGTTGGGGGCAATGAAAAAGGCGTGAACCTCCTGACGGCCCATGGGTCAAAGGGCCTTGAGTTTGAATACGTATTTTTTGCAGGATGCAATGCCTCTTTTTGGGAGAAGAAAAGGGCCAACAACAAAGGCTACAAATTACCGGACACCCTGTTCGAATCCCATGCCAACACAAGTTCAGATGAGGAGCTCAGGAGGCTTTTTTATGTGGCCATCACAAGGGCCGAGCAATACCTCACGATATCTTATTCCAAACAAAAGGACGATGGCAAAGACCTTGAGGCAAGCATGTTTTTGGAAGAAATCAAGGCAGTCCATTCTCTACCTGAAGAGCATCCCATGCCGGAAGAATCGGTGATCACTGCCTTNAATTTGGTGAGGCTGCTTTCGGCACATTCGCCCATCATTGAAAAAATGGATACAGACATCATTGACAAGGCATTGGACAAATTCTCCATGAATGTAACAGCCCTGAACAATTACCTGAACTGTCCGCTGCAATTCTATTACAACAACCTGATCCGTATCCCATCGCCCAAGAACGAAACCCTTGAGTTTGGTTCTGGCGTTCACTTTGCGCTGGAGTCCTTCTTCAATAAAATGAAAGAAGATCCCAACAACAAGTTCCCTCCAAAACAAGTGCTGATCGATGATTTTGTGCTTTTTCTGTACAGACACAGGGAGAGTTTCACCAAAGAAGAATTTGATAGACGAATGGAATATGGCCGTGAGATCCTGGANAAATACCACGATAAAAAAATCAATTCTTTCAACAAGATTGTAGCGGTTGAACGCAACATCAGGAATGTGATGGTGGATGGTATTCCGCTCAAAGGGAAAATCGACAAAATGGAATTTGATGGCCACAAGGTAAATGTGGTGGATTATAAAACCGGAAATCCTGACAACGCAAAAGCGAAGCTCAAAAACCCAGAAAGCGATCCTCCTTATGGCGGAGATTATTGGCGCCAAGCTGTTTTTTACAAGCTGCTGATTGACAACAATGACCAGGGAAAATACCAGGTCATGAGCACAGAGTTTGACTTTGTAGAACCCAATGCCAAAAAGGAGATCAGCTCCATCCTGGTGCCCATCTCGAAAGACGATACTGATGCTGTAAGGGAACAGATCCAGATGGTTTGGGAGAAAATCCAGGCCCGCGACTTCTATACCGGTTGCGGAAAGCAAGATTGTCATTGGTGTAATTTTGTCAAAACCAATAAACTGCAAGTGGGCTTTGTTGAAGAAGAACAGGAGGTGCTTTTTGATTAACTTTGCAGGACATCATGAAACCCATTTATTTTATCCTCATTGCTGTCGCCATTTCATCCTGTGGGCAACAGGTTCCTCCAACGGGTGGGCTAAGGGATTCCATCCCACCGAAACTTGTTACCGCCTTGCCAGAATATGGTGCCAAAAACTTCAAGGGCAACAAAATCACCCTGGTTTTTGATGAGTACATCACCCTTGAAAACCCTTATGAAAAGCTGACCTACTCCCCCATTCCCAAAAGCAATCCCAACGCGGAGGGAAAGCTCAAGACCATCACCATCAAACTGAAAGACACCCTGGAGGAAAACACCACCTACAGGATTGATTTTGGTGAAGCCATCAAAGACATCAACGAAAACAATATCCTCAAGGATTTCTCCTATAGTTTTTCTACCGGACCCTACCTTGATTCGGCTTTTTTCACCGGTAAAGTAATCATCGCTGCTACAGGAAACGTAGACAGCACCATGATTGCAGTACTGCACCGCAACCAAGACGACTCTGCGGTGGCCAAAGAAAAACCCCGTTATTATACACGGCTCAAAGGAGATGGCAGTTTCATTTTCAGCAATCTTCAGCCCGGACGCTACAACCTCTTCGCCATCAAGGATGCAGACGGTGGCAAAAAATATGACCAGTCCAGCGAGCTGATCGCATTCATGAACAGCCCCATCAACATTGGTACTGATACATCTACTGTTTTGTATGCTTTTGAAGAGGAACAGGAAGCCAAGCCTGCACCAAAATCAACCGCAAAACCTGCTGCCACCAATAAAAAAGGAGAGGACAAACGGTTAAAGCTCAGCAACAACCTGGAGGGCGGAAGGCAGGACCTGCTTTCTACCCTTATCCTGACCACTGAGCATCCCCTGAAAAAACTGGATTCATCCAAAATTCGTTTCACCGACAAGGATTTCAAAGCCATCACCGGTTTCACATTGAACAAAGACAGCACAGGAAAACAACTGATCATCCAACACTCCTGGACAGAAAACACCACATATAACCTGATCCTTGAAAAGGATTTTGCGATGGATACCATGGACAACAAATTCATGAAAACGGATACCATCGGCTTCACCTCAAAAAAAGAATCGGATTACGGCAGTATCGACATCAAGATTGCCAATATTGACAGCAACCTGCACCCTATCCTGCTGCTCATGAAAGACAGCAAAATCTTTCTTCAACAACAGGCCAAACAGGAAAAATACAAGATCAAATTGTTCAACCCGGGGGAATACCAGATCAGCATCCTTTTTGACATCAACAACAATGGCAAGTGGGATACTGGTAATTACTGGAAAAAACTGCAGCCGGAAAAAGTGGTGGCCAGAAAGCAAACCCTGCAAATCAGGGCCAATTGGGACAATGAATTGAGAATTGATCTCAAAGACATTCAGTAATTTTGCAGATGCATATATCTTCCACCCTTCTTGAAGCAGCCGTAAAAGAATTCTCCCGCCTTCCGGGGATTGGAAAAAAAACAGCACTAAGGCTGGTGCTTCACTTGCTCAAACAGGAGGAGGCCGAGGTGGTGCAATTCAGCGAAACCATTGAGCGGATGCGAAAAGAAATCAAGTTCTGCAAAACCTGTTTCAACATTTCAGACCTGGACCAGTGCCCCATTTGCAGCAATGCAGGCAGAAAAAAAGAAGTGATTTGCGTGGTGGAAAACATCAGGGATGTGATTGCCATTGAATCGACAGAACAATACAATGGGGTCTACCATGTATTGGGTGGCGTCATCTCTCCACTGGATGGCATCGGCCCCGACCAACTCACCATTACCGCATTGGCTGAAAGAATTCCATTGGAAAATACAAAGGAAATTGTATTTGCCCTGAGCCCAACCATTCAGGGCGATACCACCATTTATTATATCCGCAAAAAGCTCAATAACCCGGAACTCCGCTTCACTACCATCGCCCGTGGCATTGCCTTTGGTGGTGAACTCGAATTTGCAGATGAAATGACGCTGGCAAAAAGCATCCGCAACAGGTTGCCTGTAGACAGCTATATCCAATAAAAAGCTTGTCGCACCTTGCCTTTGAACCCTTGGTGCTTTTAACTACCTTTGCATTTCTAAACGAAGCATGAAAGATATTTCCACACTACTCAAAGAAAGGATCTTGGTCATCGATGGTGCCATGGGAACCATGATCCAAGGGCATAAGCTCAGTGAAGCTGATTACAGGGGCACAAGGTTTGCCGATTGGCATTCCGACCTCAAGGGCAACAATGACCTGCTCAGCATCACCCAACCTGAGCTCATCAAGAACATCCACCTTCAGTACCTGGAGGCCGGCGCTGACATCATTGAGACCAATACGTTCAATGCCCAGGCGGTTTCAATGGCCGACTACAACATGAGCGACCAGTCTTATGAAATCAACCTGGCAGCCGCCCAATGTGCCAGAAATGCCGTCAATGAATACAGGGCCAACCACCCTGAAAGCAAGGATGCAGGCGGCCCCTTTGTGGCTGGTGCCATTGGCCCCATGAACAAGACCCTGTCCCTTTCTCCGGATGTAAACAACCCCGGCTTCAGGAGCATCAGTTTTGATGAAGTGGCAGAGGCCTATTACGATCAGGTGAAAGCCCTGGTAGAAGGTGGAGTTGACCTTTTGCTGATTGAAACCATTTTTGATACCTTGAATGCCAAGGCCGCCATTTACGCAACCAAGAAATTCTTTAGGGACCATAACCTTCAGGAACTTCCCTTGATGATCAGCGGAACCATCACAGATGCCTCCGGCAGAACACTCAGCGGTCAGACACTGGAAGCTTTCTATACCAGCATTGCACATGCGAACCCTCTGAGCGTTGGTCTGAACTGTGCGCTGGGTGCAAACCAGATGCGTTCACACATTGAAGAACTTTCTCAAATCGCAGCATGTTATACCTCTGCGTATCCCAATGCCGGCCTTCCCAATGCGATGGGAGAATACGATGAGGAACCAGCCGAAACGGCGCATTTCATTGAAGAATGGGCGCAAAAAGGATTTGTCAACATCGTTGGCGGATGCTGCGGAACAACGCCAGACCATATCAAGCATATTGCCGATAATGTGAGGAGGATTGCGCCGAGGGAGTTGCCGGTGGTGGATGTTGAGGGTTGAGGGGGTTGAGGGGGTTGAAGAGGTTGAACCTGCCAGCCGAAGGCTGGGGGGTTGAAGGGTTAAATCAAATAAATGAACATGGGAGAAAAAGTACATATCAAGCCTTACATGCGTTTGTCCGGATTGGAGCCTTTGGTGATCAGACCGGAGACGAATTTTGTGAATGTGGGCGAAAGGACCAATGTTACCGGTTCTAAGAAATTTGCCAGGCTGATCAGGGAAGAGAAATACGAAGAGGCGCTGAGCATTGCCAGGCAACAGGTGGAAAGCGGTGCACAGGTGCTGGATGTAAACATGGATGATGCCTTGCTGGATGGTGAAAAAGAAATGGTCATCTTTTTGAACCTGATGCAAAGCGAGCCAGATATTGCTAGGATACCGATCATGATTGACTCTTCGAAGTTTTCGATCATCGAAGCCGGACTGAAATGCATACAAGGAAAATGTGTGGTAAACTCCATCTCTCTAAAAGAAGGAGAAGAAAAATTCATTCAACAGGCCATCATCTGCAGAAGTTTTGGGGCAGCAGTAATCGTCATGGCTTTTGATGAACAAGGACAGGCCGATACGCTGGAAAAAAGAATCAAGATTGGTCAGCGCGCTTATGATATACTCACCCAAAAAGTAGGATTCCCTGCATCAGACATCATCTTTGATCTCAATGTTTTTGCAGTGGCCACAGGCCTCGAAGAACACAACAACTATGGGGTTGATTTTATTGAGGCCACGCGGGTATTGAAACAAAAATATCCGNTGGTCAAAATATCCGGCGGTATCAGCAACCTTTCTTTTTCTTTCCGTGGCAACGACCATGTTCGTGAAGCCATGCACTCCGTTTTCTTGTTCTATGCCATCAAGGCCGGAATGGACATGGGCATCGTGAATGCAGGGCAGTTGGTGGTTTATGACGAGATTAACCCTGTACTCAGGAACCTCTGCGAAGATGTTATCCTCAACAGGAACAATGATGACAACCAGGCAACAGAAAAACTGATCCAGTTTGCTGAAACCGTAAGAGCCAAAGGAAAAGTACAGGAAAGAGACGAAGCCTGGCGCAACAACCCCGTTGAAGAACGCCTGAAACATGCGCTGATCAATGGTATTACTGAATACATTGATGCTGATACAGAAGAGGCCAGGCAAAATTATCCACGCCCATTGGATGTCATTGAAGGGCCATTGATGGATGGAATGAACATTGTGGGAGACCTGTTTGGTGTTGGAAAAATGTTCCTGCCACAGGTGGTGAAAAGTGCCCGTGTCATGAAAAAAAGTGTGGCCGTTCTCACGCCATTCATTGAAGCAGCCAAGCTGGAGGCCTCAGCCGCAGGCAAAATTTTACTAGCCACCGTTAAAGGTGATGTGCATGATATCGGAAAAAATATTGTGGGTGTTGTATTGGGTTGCAATGGATACGATATCGTAGACCTTGGTGTGATGGTTGGCGCCGACAAGATCCTTGATGAGGCTGTCAAACACAATGCAGACATCATTGGATTGAGCGGATTGATTACACCTTCATTGGATGAAATGGTGCATGTGGCTGCTGAGATGAAACGCAGGGGAATGAAACAACCCCTGCTGATTGGAGGAGCCACTACATCCCGGATGCATACAGCACTCAAGATCGCACAGCAGTATGATGGCGGAGTAGTGCATGTACTCGATGCATCAAGAAGTGTTTCTGTTGCAGGATCCTTGCTCAATCAAAATAAAAAAGATTTTCTTGGCGCAATCGATGTGGAATATGATAAGCTGCGCATCGAATTTGCCAACAAGAAAAACAGCAAGGAAATGCTTTCGTATGAGGAGGCAGTAAAGCGAAAATTCACCATCAATTGGGCTGAATCTCGTTTCACAACACCAACTTTTACTGGTAAAAAAGAAATCACCGGCATCAGCATTAAAGCCCTAATTCCCTATATAGACTGGACACCTTTCTTCATTGCATGGGAAATGCATGGCAAATTCCCTGCAATCCTCAAAGATGAAATCATTGGAAAGGANGCATCGAAATTNTTTGATGAGGCAAACGAGATGTTGCAAGAGATTGTGTCAGGCAAATGGCTTGAACCAAAGGCGGTGATTGGCTTTTGGCCAGCCAACAGCAATGACCGAGACAGCGTTACCGTACTCAATGTTGAAACCCATGAAGCGGTAGAATTGCAATTCCTTAGGCAGCAAATGAAAAAGGCTGCTAACCAGCCCAATCTTTCATTGGCCGACTTTATTGCACCCACATCAACTTCAACACAGGACCATCTTGGCGCCTTTGCCGTTACCATCAAAGGAATTGAACCGCATATCAAACGCTTTGAATCAGCGCTTGATGATTATAGCAAGATCATGCTCCANGCNCTGGCAGACAGGCTTGCAGAGGCGCTTGCAGAATACATCCACATGGAAGTGAGAACGGGATACTGGGGCTACGCCAAGGATGAACTGCTGTCCAATGATGACATGATCAAAGAAGTGTACACAGGCATCAGGCCAGCACCCGGCTATCCTGCCTGCCCTGATCATACTGAGAAGAACAAGCTTTTTCAATTGCTTGATGCCACCCAACANATTGGCATCACCCTTACAGAGTCTTTGGCCATGTACCCTGCCTCTTCTGTTNGCGGTTGGTATTTTGCCCACCCTCAAGCAAAATATTTTGGCGTAGGAAAAATCACCAAAGACCAATTGCATGACTATGCGGCAAGAAAGGGAATGGATACCGCAGCAGCAGAAAAATGGTTGAGGCCGAGCCTTGATGCTTAAGACAACAATTAAAAATAATCCATGCGAATCATCTCCTACAATGTAAACGGGATCAGGGCTGCCATCAAAAAAGGTTTTATTGATTGGCTAAAAACCGATCCGGCAGACATCATTTGCCTGCAAGAAACAAAGGCAACCAAAGATGATGTTGACGTGAAGGAAATCAATGCACTGGGCTACCAAGACTATTGGTACAGTGCCAGCAGNAAAAAAGGATACAGCGGCGTTGCGGTGTTCACAAAAATAAAACCAGACAAAGTGGTCACAGGAAATGGCCACACGCAGAGCGATGACGAAGGCCGTGTGATTCAACTGCATTTTNGAAAACTGTTGCTGATCAATGCCTATTTCCCATCAGGCACATCTGGCGAAGAAAGACAATCCTTCAAGATGGAATGGTTGAATGAGATGCTGCCATACCTGAACAAAACAAAGCAAAATTTTGAGGGCATCATCCTTTGCGGTGATTACAACATTGCACACACCCCTATCGACATCCATGATCCCAAGGGCAATAAAAACACAACAGGGTTCTTGCCCGAAGAAAGGGCCTGGATGGACGATTTTTTTGCCTCAGGATGGGTGGATGGCTTCAGGAAAATTCATCCGGAACCACACAGGTATTCCTGGTGGAGCCAGCGATTCCCCAGTGTTAGGCTCAACAACAAAGGCTGGCGCATAGATTATATCAACGTTACGGAGAGCCTGGCTGCGCGCATTGTTGATGCGGAGATATTCCCAGATATCAAACACAGTGATCACTGCCCCGTTTACCTTGAACTCTTACATCAATAAGATGCTGGTATACAATATTACCTATGCAGTCTCCCATGAAATACATGAAGAATGGATGGAGTGGATGAAAGGGACACATATACCCCAAATCATGTCTACAGGGCTTTTCAGCAGTTTCAAGATACTGCGTTTGTTGGAAATAGATGAACAGGAAGGACTTACGTTTGCTGTTCAATTTCATGCCGAAACAGAGGAGCATTACCGCAGGTACATTGCTGAGCAGTCGCCCGCATTGCATTTGGCTGCAACCCGCCAATGGGGTGACCAAGTAATAGGATTTCGCACTTTAATGGCAATTGTGCAATAAGTGTGGAAAAATAGATTATCTTCACAGGCTAAAATATAGGTCAGTATTGGCTTTTAGCGGAAATAAGTGAAGAAAAAAAATTTTGTTAGAATCAAAAAGCCTATAAATTTGTCAGTATACAAATAAATTTAAAAATTTAAGTCTATGAACAAAGCTGAATTNATCGCCAAGCTCGCTGATGATGCTGGTATCACCAAAACCCAAGCTAACGCTACAATTGATTCATTTGTTAGCGCAGTAACCAAAACCCTCAAAGGTGGTGGTAAAGTTACACTGGTAGGTTTCGGTACTTTCTCTGTAACAAAAAGGGCTGCACGCAATGGTCGTAACCCACAGACTGGTGCTGTGATCAAGATCAAGGCAAAGAAGGTTGCCAAGTTTAAAGCTGGTAAAGAACTTTCTTCAAAGATCTAACCGCTTAAAAAAAATTAAAAAAGCAAGACGCTTTCGTGTCTTGCTTTTTTTTTCACTTTAAAATTTTAAAAACAAATACAATGGGAAGAGGCGACAAAAAAACAAGGAAAGGAAAGATATTCAAAGGTTCTTTCGGTAAATCAAGACCAGCCAAAGCAGGCAAGAAAGCTGCTCCTCGCAAGTCTTAAATCGGTATCCGTTATCAGTTGTGGGTTGTGGTTTCATTATGCACAGTTCATCAACTGATAACTGACAACTGTTTCTTTCAGGGAGCCAATCGTTCAATTGTCCAGGCTCCATCCTGATGACTGTATTTTATCCTATCGTGCAGCCGATTGCTGCGGCCCTGCCAAAACTCAATGGTTTCTGTTACAACCCGGTATCCGCCCCAATGCGATGGACGGGGAATTTCTCCTGAGGCATACTGTTCAAGCAATGCTGCTGCATTTTTATCAAGAATTTCCCTGCCTTCAATAACCCTGCTTTGCGGAGAGGCCCATGCCCCCAACTTGCTTCCCAAGGGCCTGCTGTTGTAGTATTCGTCACTCTCTTCTAAAGACACCCGCTCACATTTTCCTTCTATACGCACCTGCCTTTCCAATTCTTTCCAAAAAAATACCAGTGACGCATAAGGATTGGCATCAAGCTGTTGCCCCTTATCACTTTCATAATTGGTATAAAAAACAAATCCCTTTTCATCAAACCCTTTGAGCAAAACAATTCTGGCAGATGGCCTTCCTGCTGCAGTAATGGTAGAAAGCGTCATGGCATTGACTTCAACAATGTCAGACTTCAGCGCTTCATCCCACCATTGGCTGAATTGCACAACAGGATTGGCATGCACATCTGATTCAGAGAGTGAATGAAGCTGGTAATCTTTGCGGATGGAGGAGATGGACATGGGTTTGAATTTATTTGACCAAAGTCCCAATCCGCTCCCCAGTCACCAATTTTTTCAAATTGCCTTCCTGGTTGATGTCAAAGACAATGATGGGAAGATTGTTCTCCATACAAAGGGTGAAGGCCGTCATGTCCATGATCTTCAGGTTCTTTTCAATGCACTCCTTGTATGAAATGGTATCATATTTTGTTGCCGTTGGATCTTTTTCGGGGTCGGCTGTATAGATACCATTGACACGGGTTCCCTTGATGATGACATCTGCACCAATCTCAACAGCACGCAGTGAACCTGCTGTATCAGTAGTGAAATAAGGGTTGCCTGTACCACCGCCGAAGATCACNATCCTGTTTTTTTCAAGATGCCTGATGGCCCTTCTCCGGATATAGGGTTCAGCCACCTGTTCCATCTTGATGGCTGTCAGCAAACGGGTGTACATCCCTTGCTTCTCCAGCATTGCTTGAATCGCCATGCCATTGATGACGGTAGCCAACATGCCCATGTAATCNCCGTGNGCGCGTTCAATACCNGTTTCTNATTCATTCATGCCCCGGTAGATGTTGCCACCACCAATAACGATGGCCACTTCAACACCAAGATCCACAACACTTTTGATTTCTTTGGCATAGCGATTGATCATTGAAGGATCAATACCGAATCCATTGTCTCCTACGAGGGACTCNCCGGATAATTTCAGNAGNATTCTTTTGTATATGGGTTGCATGGTGCAAAGATACAAAAAGGGCCTTCATGATGAAGGCCCTTTTCTATATTCGATTGTCGATTGGATTAACCGAGTGCAACACGCTTGAAGGCAACCACCTTCAGGTCAGCGCCTTTAGACTTCAAGTAATCTCCGACAGACATTCCGCCGTCCTTCACAAAAGCCTGGGCCAGCAATGTGCTTTCCTTATAGAAGGCATTCAATTTTCCCTCAGCGATCTTGGAGATCATTTCGTCGGGCTTTCCTGCCATTTTAGGGTCATTCTTGATCAACTCAAGGATAATGCCTTTTTCCCTTTCAATCACTTCAGCAGAAACTGAAGATGAGTCGATGGCCACAGGATTCATGGCAGCAATCTGCATGGCAATGTCCTTGCCTACCTCTGGTAGCACCTCGTTCAAACCAACCAACACACCCATCCTGTTTGCACCGTGGATGTATGATGATACGAACGCAGCATCAATTCGCTCAAACTTTGAAACACCGATTTTCTCACCAATGCTGGCAAGTTTGTCGTTCACCAGGTCAGCAATCTTGGCACCATTGATTTCCTGTGCGTTCAACTCTTCAGCTGAGTTCACATTGTTGGCAATGGCAGCATCCATGATGCTTTGGGCAAATGCAATAAAATCATCGTTTTTGCTAACGAAATCTGTTTCGCAGCTCAGGCACAAAGTGATACCGGTCTTGTTGTCTGCAGTTGTTTTGGCAAGCACAACCCCTTCTTTCGCATCACGGTCTCCTCTGAGGGCAGCAACTTTCTGGCCTTTTTTTCTCAACCAATCGATCGCAGCCTCAATGTCTCCATTGTTTTCAGTGAGTGCCTTGCGACAATCCATCATGCCTGCACCCGTCATTTGACGCAGCTTGTTGATTTCAGCTGCCGTTATTGTTACTTCTGACATATTTATCCTCCGGCCTTGAAACCATTGCTGATTCAAGACACGATATTTAAGTTAATGTATGGTTGATTACTTTTTCTGGGCTGGACGTCTTCCGCCACCACCTGCTGCAGGAACCCTGCGCTTCGGTGCACCAGGCTTATTCCTTCTGCCACCATCTGCATCTCCTTCCTCATCTAATGAGAACTTCAATGCATTTTCACCTGAATCGTCACCATCTTCGCCTTCGTCTGATTTCTCAGCCTGACGCTCAGCCAATCCCTCAGCAATGGCTGCAGTGATATAATTGGTGATAATGGCGATGGATTTGGTTGCATCGTCATTGGATGGTACAGGGAAGTCAACCTTGTTGGGATCACAATTGGTATCCACCATGCCGAAGGTGGTGATGCCCAAACGCTTGGCTTCTGCCATGGCAATGTGCTCATGGCCGATGTCAATGATGAACAAAGCAGCAGGTACACGACCCAGTTGAGCGATACCGCCCAATACTTTTTCCATCTTATCCCTGTCGCGAGACAGTTGAAGACGCTCTTTCTTGGTGATGTTGTCGAAGCTTCCGTCAGCCAGCATTTTTTCAATGCTCTGCATTTTCTTTACCGACTTGCGAACGGTGTTGAAGTTGGTCAACATTCCACCCAACCAGCGCTCAGTAACATAAGGCATGTTTACCTTCTGTGCACACTCGGTAACGATTTCCTTGGCCTGCTTCTTGGTTCCAACAAACATGATTTTCTTTCCGCTTTTGGCGATGTTTTTGAGGGCAAGCGCAGTTTCCTGCAAGCACTCAACTGTNTTGTTCAGATCGATGATGTGGATGCCTTTTTTCTCGGCATAGATGTAAGGCAACATCTTGGGATTCCACTTCTTGCGAAGGTGACCGAAGTGAACACCTGCTTCAAGGAGCTGCTGCTGCAGTGTAGTATTATTTTCCATTGTATAAAGTATGTTTTTGATTCTAGATTGGTGATCCTGTTAACGCTTGCTGAACTGGAAGCTTCTACGTGCTTTCTTCTTACCGAATTTCTTCCTTTCAACACCCCTTGGATCCCTTCTCAACAAACCTGCAGCTTTCAAAGCAGGCCTGAATTCAGGATTCAAAGAGATAAGTGCACGGGAGATACCCAATTTAGAAGCTTCAGCCTGGCCTTTTTTACCACCGCCTGTAGCATTTATTTTAATATCATACTTGCCGGCACCTTCAACAACCGTGATTGGAAGTTCAACCTGGTTCTGAAGATAAATCTGAGGAAAATATGCCTTGTAATCAAGGTCGTTTACGATGATGTTACCATCCCCCTTGCTGAGGAATACCCTGGTAACAGCTTCCTTTCTACGACCAAGTCCGTTTTTTTGTTTTTCCATTATTCTTTATTTGAAATCGTTATGTAATTAGAATTTGAAAGGAGTTGGTTGTTGTGCAGTATGCGGATGCTCTCCACCAGTGTAAACGAACAACTTCTTGTACATTTGGCGACCAAGCCTGTTCTTAGGAAGCATCCCTTTTACAGCCCTTTCAACGATCTGCTCAGGACGACGCTTGATCAAATCCTTGGCGATCTCAATCTTCTGCCCACCAGGATAGCCACTAACGTGCTGGTATTCCTTGTCTTGGAACTTGTTTCCGGTGAAAACCACTTTCTCTGAATTGATTACGATAACGAAATCTCCGCAATCAACGTGGGGCGAATAATACGCTTTGTTCTTTCCGCGCAATACTGAAGCAATCTTGCTACAGATTCGTCCCACAGTTTGATTGGTCCCGTCAACAACGTGCCATTTACGTTGCACGGAAGCTGCATTTGCATGCTTTGTGGTGAAATGTAATTTACTCATGTCTACAATTTTTCGGATTTACATCCGGGTTTAAAAAAATTTGTCCCCGCCATCCCGGGAAACACCCCCTCTTTCGAAAGGGAGCGCAAAGTTAGCAGAAAGAAGGTTGAAAAACGAACAAAAAAGAATGTTTTTTCAATCACCCCCTTGCAACCCATTGATTNTCAATAATAAATTGACTTTTATTTTTATACCAATGGTAGAAATTCGATAAAATCNGGATGGGGAGACTGGCTTAANCTCAGAATTGAAGGCCTACAAATGATTTGCGTTTGATCTGCTCATATGCCTTTCTGTCGAAAGAATACAACTTGCCGGGGCGGTGTCGTACCATTTTTTCCATCTCTTTTTCATCTTTCAACAAGCCCGTTGTGAAGAATTTCTTCCTGAAGTTCCTCCTGTCAAATGTGATNCCNAGGATTTGCTCAAACAGTTGCTGGAGATCTCGAAGGGAGAATTTCTCTTCCAGGAGATTGAAAATNATGGGCTCTTCCTGAATCTTCCTTTGCAGGGCTGCAACACAGGTATCCAGGATCATCTGGTGATCAAAGGCCATGGTTTTGATGTCTGAAACAGCATGCCAGTGCAAAGCATTGTCGAGGGTTTTGAGCTGGTGATNCCTGACATTCAACAGGGCAAGGTAAGCCGTGGTGATCACCCTTCCGGCAGGATGGCGGCTCACAGCACCGAAAGTTTTAACTTGTTCGAGAAACATCCCTGTCAACCCCGTCCTTTCCCGCAATACCCTGTAAGAGGCTTCATCCAGGTCTTCATCTGGCCTGACCAAATCACCCAACAAAGACCATTGGCCTTTGTAGGCAGGCAGGTCGCTCTCAATCAACAATACCTTCAGCACGCCGTGGTCATAACCAAATATTACACAGTCTACCGATAATGCAAACTGGAAGGAAGGCATGAGTTCAATGGGCGTGGTATTGATATTGGGCTTTTTCGCCTCTTTCATGTTGGGTTGTTATGGGGATTGGATGATAAAAATAATTTCTATCCGCAAGAACAAAAAAATATATTTCAGCAGAGATTCCTTTTAACTTAGCCTATCCAATGACAAGCAACAACGAATATACCCGGTTTTACCAAGACAAAAGCAAGGAGCTGGAAGCACGTGCATCCGATCAGGTCTATTTGACGGAAAACATCAGCCTCCTCAGGGATGTGATCCGTTTTCATGAGAACCGCTACTATGTGATGAATGATCCGTTGATCTCTGACGCGGAGTTTGACCTGCTTTACAAGGCCCTTGAAAAGACCGAAGTGGCCAATCCTTTGTTGATTACGACTGACTCTCCTACCCAACGGGTTGGCCCGGGCATGACCAAACAATTCAAGACTGTAAAGCACCTTGTGCCGATGCTGTCTCTGGAGAATTCCTATGATGCTGCAGATTTGTTGGAGTGGGACCGCAAGGCAAGGGAACTCTCAGGATTGGAGCAGCTTGCCTACTGCGTAGAACCAAAGTTTGATGGGGCCAGCATTTCGCTGGTTTACGAGAACGACCTGTTCGCCCGTGGGGCCACCCGGGGTGATGGTGTGGAAGGTGAAGACATCACCCTCAACCTCAAGCAAATCAAGTCTATTCCTCTATCAGCAGCCTTTTCAACACATGGTATCCAACAAGCAGAGATTCGGGGAGAGGTATTGATCAACAAACAGAACTTTCAACAATTCAACGAGCAGCTGCTCGAGCAAAACCTGCCACCACTGGCCAATCCACGCAATGCTGCCTCTGGTTCACTGCGGTTGAAGGATGCCCGCCTGGTGGGCAAAAGAAACCTGGAAGCCTTCATTTACCATATCGCCTACCTTAATTTTACAACGGAGCACAAAGAGATACCCTCCCATTCCAAAAGCCTTGAAATGCTNTGGGAGCTTGGNTTCCGGAGTCCTGTACATGAAAAAAAGGTTTTTATTGGCATACAGGGTGTGATTGATTTTTGCAAAGACTTTGAAGCAAAAAGGGATGAACTTCCTTACGAAATAGATGGACTGGTGATCAANGTCAATGAACTGGCCCTGCAGGAAAAACTGGGCATGACCACCCATCACCCCAGATGGGCCATCGCCTTTAAATTCAAGGCAAGGCAGTCTACCAGCAAACTCTTGCAGGTGGAATACCAGGTGGGAAGAACCGGCAGTGTAACACCTGTTGCCAAGATCCAGCCCGTGCCGATTGGTGGTGTTACCGTTGCTTCCATCTCTTTGCACAACCAGGATTTCATCCGGGAAAAAGACATCCGCATCGGTGATACCCTGCTGGTTGAACGCGCAGGCGATGTCATTCCTTATATTGTAAAATCATTCCCCGAACTAAGGGATGGCACTGAAACGGAGATTATTTTTCCTTCTGCCTGCCCAGTTTGCAATACTGTCCTCGTCAAAACAGAAGAGGAAGCGGTTTGGCGATGCCCCAACGAGACTTGTGGTGCACAGGTGGTGGAAAGAATGATCCATTTCACCAGCAANGATGCCATGGACATCAGGGGTCTGGGNGATGCCATCATCCGAAAGTTTCATGAANTGGGCTGGTTGAAAGACATCCCATCNATNTACAACCTGCCACTGGATGAGCTGCAGAAAATGGAAGGGTTTGGTGCAAAATCNGTNACCAATATCAACGAAGCCATTGAAAAATCGAAGACACAGCCCCTGTACCGGTTGATCAATGCGCTGGGCATTCGGTATGTGGGCGAAACAACGGCCAAAACCCTTTCCCAGGCTGTATCCCATTTGCTGGACCTGGCAACAATGGACAAGGAATCGCTCCAAAAGATTGACGATGTTGGTGTGAAAGTGGCAGAAAGCATCCACCAGTATTTCAGCAATCCAAGCAATGTTGAATTGCTGAAAAAGCTGGAAGCGGCAGGCTTGCAATTGCAAAGTGTTCATCAACCCCCGGTTGATGGCANCCTAAAAGGAAAGAGCTTCCTCTTCACCGGCACATTGTATAAAATGAAGCGTTCTGAAGCGGAAGCCCTTGTGGAAGCCAACGGCGGAAAAATCTTATCCGGCGTGAGCTCGAAGCTGGATTACCTGATCGTTGGAGATGATGCAGGATCCAAGCTGGAAAAAGCAAAGAAGATTGCCTCCATCCAGATCCTGGATGAAGACGGCTTCATCAAATTAATTCACAAGCCAACAGATACTCTGCAATCTGCACCGCGTTTGTAGCAGCGCCTTTGCGGAGGTTATCACTCACGATCCACATGTTAAGGGTCTTGGGCTGGGTTTCATCGCGGCGAATCCTTCCAACAAAAACCTCATCTTTTTCATGTGCATCCATGGGCATGGGATATTGCTGGGTTGCAAGATCATCTACCACAATGATGCCTGGAGAATCTGCCAAAATACGCTTGACCTCATCCAGGTCAAACTCCTCTTCAAACTCAATGTTCACACTCTCACTGTGTCCACCCATCACAGGAATCCTGACGGCAGTTGAGGTTACGCGGATGCTGTCATCGCGCATGATTTTTTTCGTTTCCAACACCATTTTCATTTCTTCTTTGGTGTATCCATTGTCAAGGAAAACATCAATCTGCGGAATGACATTGAGATCGATGGGATATTTGTACGCCATTTCTCCTTCGATGCCATTTCTCTCGTTCATCAATTGTGTAACCGCTTTGACGCCAGTGCCGGTAACACTCTGGTAAGTACTCACCACGATGCGTTTGCTTTTGTATCTCTTGTGCAAGGGTGCAAGGGCCACCACCATTTGAATGGTAGAACAGTTGGGATTGGCAATGATCTTGTCTTCTGCGGTCAATGCATCAGCATTGATTTCAGGAACCACCAGTTTTTTGGTAGGGTCCATGCGCCAGGCAGATGAGTTATCGATGACCGTGATGCCGGCAGCAGCAAAAGCCGGAGCCCATTCGGTAGAGGTTCCCCCACCTGCTGAGAAAAGGGCAACAGCCGGTTTAAGGTCGATGGCGGTCTGCATGCCAACCACTGTATACTGTTTCCCTTTGAACGTCACTTCTTTGCCTACAGATCTTTCTGAAGCCACTGGAATGAGTTCGGTAACAGGGAAGTCTCTCTCTTCAAGGACCTGTAACATTTTTGTGCCCACCAAGCCGGTTGCACCAACTACTGCAACTTTCATATNGTCTAATTTTCCCCTTTCGGGTTTGGTTAAAAAAAAGCCTCCCAAATCTGGAAGGCTGTTACATATTTGATACACACAAATGGAACTAACCTTCCCTATGGGACTGTTTCTTGTTCTTTTTTACGTGTTTATTTTGTTTCATGTTGCGTGTGCAAAGCTAATAACGAAAGATTTTTCTGCCAAATAAATGTTGTTTTCCCCTTTTTAGGCCATGCGGTTGAACATATTTTTGTTGGATGAAATGGAGGTGGATGATTTTTTTTGGGATGATGCTTGGCAACGCCTGTCATGCACAAATGGAGCGGTATGCAGTGGTGATCAATGAAATCATGGCCGATCCTTCGCCCGTCATTGGCCTNCCCAATGCAGAATACATTGAGCTCAGGAACAATTCATCCTTNACCATCAATCTTTTCAAATGGCGCATTGACAATGGCACTACAACGGCCACGGTGGCAGTCAATTATTTGCTTGCACCAGACAGCCTGGTGACCCTCTGTTCAAAATCACAGGCAGTTTTTTTCAATGCCCCTTCAAAAACCCTGGGGTTGACTTCCTTTCCTGCATTGACCAATGATGGAGACCTGATCACCCTTGGTGCACCAGACGGAAAAACCATCCACGCGATGTCCTATGACATCAACAGTTATGGAAATCCTGTACAATCCGCTGGCGGATGGTCGCTTGAAATGATGGATCCGCGCATGCCCTGCAATGCCCTCAACTGGCGGGCCAGCATCAACAGCAAAGGCGGAACACCAGGTACTGAAAACAGCATATACAAGAAGATTTCCATAGACAACCCACTGCAAGCCTTGCAATGCACAGCCATCAATGACAAGTTGTTGCTGCTGACACTGAACCAAGGAGCAGACAGTTCATCCCTGTCGATGGTTTCCAGTTACCAGTTGACAGGATTGAGCAATGCGATCATGGTAGTAAGGGCCCTGCCGCCCTTGTTCAATAGCGTTGAAATTTCCCTCAACCAACCACTTGAAAAAAACCGGATTTATTTATTGAAAGCAGCTTCTATCAAGGGTTGCAACAGCAATAATCTTGAGCGCCTTGAGGTCAGAACGGGCCTGGCAAAAGCGCCAGAACCAGGAGACCTTGTGATCAATGAGATCTTGTTTGATCCACCAACCGGAGGTGCAGATTTCATTGAACTCCATAATCCCTCAACAGCATTGATCAATGTCAAGGATTTGATGATTGGCGGAAGAAATGCAGGAGGCGGTATCAGCAATGCGGTGATGGCATCAGACAAAGACCATCACCTTTTTCCAGGAGATTTTCTTGTACTGTCTGCAGATACTGGTTTTGTGAAGCGGCAATGGCCCAAAAGCAGCAGACAAAAAATGATACTGGTCAAGTCNTTACCCAGTTTACCAGACGACAAGGGNAATTGCNTGTTGATGAACAAACAGGGGAAAGTGATTGATGAACTCAACTATACGGATGACATGCATTATCCCCTGTTGCCTGTAAAAACAGGNGTNTCGTTAGAAAGGATTGATCCCAGGTCTCCTTCATTTGCCACGGGCAATTGGCATTCTGCATCATCGGATGCCAATCATGCGACACCGGGTTTGGTTAATTCCCAGTTCAGGAACCTGGATACTACAGACAACGCCAACATCAAGCTGTTCCCGGCATTGATCAGCCCGAACAATGATGGCCTGGATGATTTGCTCAACATCCAATACCAGTTCAAGGAAACAGGAAACCTTTTGTCTGCCTATGTTTTCAATCAAAACGGTCAACTGTCTGCAAAGATCATTGACAACAGGCTTTGTGGAACAGCAGGCAGTTTTAGTTGGAATGGATTTGATGCAAAAAACAATAGACTCCCTGCGGGAGTCTATGTTGTATTGATCGAAACATTCAATTTGACGGGTAAAACACAGCGGCTAAAAAAAGTCATTGGCATCCGCTTCTGACCACAACAGATCAGATGTTGTTGATGTCAAAATTCACCAGGTCTACAAACTGCCTTATTCTGGCATTGATGTCTTCTTTGGTGATTTCTCTCATCCGGGTGGTTCCAAATTTTTCAACACAAAATGAGGCCATGGCGGAGCCGATGATGATGGCCGTTTTCATGTTTTCAAAAGAGATGTCTTTGGTTTTGGCGATATGGCCTACGAAGCCACCTGCGAAAGTATCGCCNGCTCCGGTTGGATCAAAAACCTCTTCCAAAGGCAGGGCTGGCGCAAAGAATACCTGGTCTTCGTGGAAAAGCAATGCACCATGCTCACCTTTTTTTACCACGAGGTATTTGGGGCCCATGGCAAGGATTTCCTTTGCTGCCTTAACCAGCGAGTATTGTGCACTCAATTGCCTTGCTTCACTGTCGTTGACCATCAACACATCAACATCTTTCAGCAAGNGTTGAAGATCGTCCATGGCCGTTTCCATCCAGAAATTCATGGTGTCCATGATCACCAGCTTGGGCTTGGTCTTCATTTGCTTCAAGACACTGTGCTGCACAGCAGGAACGCCATTGCCCAACATCACAAATTCACAGTCCTGGTAACTGTCTGGCACTACAGGCGTAAAATTGGCCANTACATTCAGCTGCGTATCAAGGGTGTCGCGCTCGTTCATGTCCATGTGGTAACGGCCCGACCANAAGAATGATTTCTCGTCTTTCTTGATTTGAACCCCTTCAAGATCAACACCAATGCTGGCCAGGTGATCCAGTTCTTCCTGCGGAAAGTCTCCGCCCACAACAGAAANCTGTTTGATGGGTGTTATAAAATTGGCAGCGCTCAGGGCAATATAGGTTGCCGCTCCACCAATGATGCGNTCACTTTTTCCAAAAGGCGTTTCAATGGCATCAAAGGCCATGGTTCCNAAAACGAGCAATGACATAAGCGTTCAATTTTGTGCGGCAAAGATAAGCAGCCGAAAGACAATAACCCATTGTACTATTGAGGTATGTTCAAAAAAAGCCNTGCCAATCCTTGGTTGGAGNGGGTGGCTGAATATTGATAGNAAATCCCGTTAGAAATAATGCTGTGATGCAGGCACGCGGAACAACTTGTTGCGCTGGTAATTCGAAAACAACAAATATTGGTCTTCGTGCGTTCTTGTCCAGTTCTGGAAAGCGCTTGCATCTGTGGCTGGGCCAAAAAGCCATTGGTTATAGGCCTCGAACATGCCTCCACGCATCAGGTATTGAAGATGTTCAAACAGCTTGAATGGATATTTTCCAGCCGAATCATTGAACCAGTCCAACAAAAACCTAGACCTGATGACCAGCAAGGTTTCTGGCGTAATCCCACGCAAGGAGAGGGATGATTGTTTGTTCATAACCTCCAAAAACTTTTGTTCAAAAGGAGTTGTTGGTTTGATGAAATGCTGTTTGCTGTCGCCCGGCATGAATACCCGTTTGTAAGACTCAAGCAACAATATTTTGATTTCTGCCGTGCGCACCGAATAACTTTCAAGGTTAACAAAAACCTCCCCATACACCAGGCTTCTTGCCTTGTCTGCAGCTGCAAAATAAAATTTTGAAGCATGATAATAATTACCGGAATAAGATGGATCAACGGAAATACCGGTCTCCCATTGGGTAATGGCTTCTGCAGGTTTTTGCTGTGTCCAGAGCAAGTCTCCGTATTCTGCGAACAATGGTCCGCTTGCATCAAATTTCTTCAAGCCTTTTTTGTAGACCTTATCACATTGCTTGTATTCTTCCGTTGCCTTGAAAATATTTCCTGCAATTTGAAATACCTGCACATCGGCATCTTCTCTCTCGGTCAAAGGAAGAATCCTATCAGCCGCCCGCTTGTAATCCCCCGCCAGGTAATAGGTGAAGGCAACATCTTTGAGCAATGTCAGGTTTGCTGGCTCCAGTTCAAGTGCCTTTGCCAACACCATCATGGTATTGCTGTAATCGGATTGCCGCTGGAAGGCAATCGCCGTTTCCCTCAGCTGCTGCACTGTTTGCTGGGCATTGGTTGCAGCAAAGAAAAAGGACAATATGATGAATAAACTTATCCTGATCATGGCCATAAAATTAAATCAAATGGGTCAGCAAACCATCACGCAATTTTGGTTCAAACCAGGTACTCTTGGGTGGCATCACATTTCCGCTGTCTGCAATATCGAACAATTGCCCAATGCTGACAGGGTAAAAACTGAAAGCCACCTTCATCTCTCCACTGTCCACCCGTTTTTCCAATTCCTTCAAACCCCTTATCCCTCCTACAAAATCAATCCTTTTATCCGTTCTTTGGTCTTCAATATCCAGCAGCTTTTCAAGAATATTTCTGGAGAAAATAGATACGTCCAAGATACCAATCGGGTCATCCGTATAGGTGCCTTCTATTGCAGTCAGGTGATACCACTCTCCTTCCATGTACATCCCAAATTCATGGAGATGTGCAGGACCAACCGGTACTTCAGAAGAAGACACCATGAAATCCTCCTGCAAGGCGCTGATCAAATCACTTGGATCCATGCCATTGAGATCCTTCACTATTCTGTTGTAAGGCATGATCTTCAGCTCATCAGCAGGAAACAAGGTGGTAAGAAAGCCATCGGCTTCAGGACCTGCAGCATCACCCAAGGCAGCACGGACCTTGGCAGCACTTGCTGCACGGTGGTGGCCATCTGCGATATAGGTGCAGGGAACTTCTTTTCCAAAAATGGTGGTAATATTGTTTACTGCCTCTTCCGCAGCAATGACCCAAATGCGGTGGCGGATACCGTCAGCTGCATTAAAATCATACGCAGGTACATTGTTTTTTTTCCAATCGCCAATCAACTGATCAAGAGAGGCAACATTGCGGTAGGCAAGAAATACATTCCCCGTCTGGGCCCTTGTTACCTTGATATGGTTGATCCGGTCCTGTTCTTTTTCAGGACGGGTGAATTCATGTTTCTTGATGATATCGTTTTCGTAATCATCAACGGATGAACAGCAGACCAAACCCGTCTGGCTTCTCTCGTCCATCACCAATTCATAGATATAATAACAGGGTGTTTCATCTTGAAACAAAACCCCCGATGCCAACATCTCTTCAAGATTGGACTTTGCCTTCTCGTACACGGAGCGATCATACATGCTCAGTTCAACAGGCATGTCCACCTCTGATTTGGTCACATGGAGGAAGGAATGTGGATTGCCATCAACAGCAGTCCGGGCTTCATCACTCGAGAGTACATCATAGGGTGGAGCAGCAACTTCAGATGCCAATGTTGCTTGGGGCCTTGCTGCCCTGAAAGGAAAAATTGTTGCCATGGTAATGTGCTATGCGTGTTTGTTTGCGAAATCCTTGATAAGGTCTGTGATATCCACCACACTGCTCAATGGCATGGCGTTGTACATCGAAACCCTGAATCCACCGACACTCCGGTGGCCTTTGATGCCAATCATTCCTTCCTCCTTGCACCTTGTCAGGAACAGTTTTTCCAATGCAGGGTCATGCATGGTGAAGACAGCATTCATCTTGCTCCTGTCTTGGGAAGGAACAGGCAGGTTGAACATCGGCAGGGAAGCCAACGTGGTATACAAAAGGTTGGCCTTCTGCTCATTGATTTTTTCAATGGCGGGGATGCCTCCTATTTTTTTCAGCCACCTGAGGGTGAGCAGACAAACATAGATGGCAAAAACAGGAGGTGTATTGAGCATGGAACCATTGGCAACATGCTGCCTGTAGTCCATCATGGAAGGGATGGCCGTATTCCCTGTTGCAAGAAAATCTTTGTCGGCCACGACCAGGTTTACTCCGGCTGCACCAATATTTTTCTGGGCTCCTGCATAGATAAAAGAGAATCGATTGAAGTCCATCCCGCAACTCAGGACATCACTGCTCATGTCTGCAATCAGGGGAACAGGTGTGGATGGAATATCCCCCATCTGCGTACCCTCAATGGTATTGTTGGTGGTGTAATGAAAATAAGCGGCATTTTCGGGTATGGCATACCCTGTTGGAAGATAGCTGTAGTTGCGGTCTTTGGAAGAAGCAACCACTTCAACATCCCCAAACAATTTGGCTTCCTTGATGGCCTTGGAACCCCATACCCCACCATCCAAATAAGCTGCTTTTCTATCCTTGGAAAGAAAATTCATGGGCACCTGGAAAAACTGGGTAGATGCCCCTCCGTGCAAAAACATTACTTCTTTGTTGCCATCCAATTGCATCAGCTCCCTGACCAGTTCCATGGCCTCACTGACCACTGATTCAAACATCGGTGTTCTGTGGCCAAATTCCAGGATGGATAATCCGGTTTCGTTAAAATTCAGGATGGCACGACTGGCTTCTTCAAATACCTCTTTTGGAAGGATGCTCGGACCCGCATTAAAATTGTGTATCATGTTACTGTTTGCTTAGGAATATAGAATGGCAGCAGCGGGGCAAAGATACTTAATTTAGTGAAGAGCGCAGTTGAGAGAGATCAGGTTGCCCTGCATCTACCCATGCGGTAAACCAAAAACTGGCAACCCCATGGATGGCATCCCTCATGCGCCTTTCCACCATGCCATTGAGTTTCCTGTGATAAATGCCCGCATATTGGGCTGCATATTGGCGCAATACCACGCCATTTCTGCTCTCGTAGGCAAAACGAAAATCCATGGGATAGGCTTTGCTGATTTTTTTCTCTACTGACAAGACCGTGTCAGCAGCTGCAGCGCTCTCATAGACCCTGCCCCAGATAAAATGCAAGGGCCTGTTCAGGTAAGCAGCAGGGCCGATGATGAAATCATATTGTTTTTCTGCATAGAGCTCTGGCAACCGGCTCTCCCAAAAACCATGAATACCCAGCTGATCTGTCTTTTGTCCATTGTGGTTGCTGCTTGCATGCAAGGGCACATGCACGTCTGCAATGTAGTGACCAAGGTCAGCAGAAATTTTCAGGATCGCATCTGCATTGCACTCCCTGAAGGCCTTTTT
>JGI25920J50251_10000029_pt1 | contig 41621 bp, 39 predicted proteins | sample LauGreBMM110DCMD_2_FD_50251 | JGI IMG/M metagenome (IMG submission 50251) | reverse complement strand
AATTATCAAATTTAATAATTTATAAAAATGCTATTGCAAAAAAAAAGTTAAATAAATTATAATTATGATTTCGTAGCTCTAAACATTTCTCTTTTTCCTGGCGGACCAGGTAATTTTTCAACTTTAAAACCTACTTCAATCAAACTTCGTTTTACTACACCACGTGCGGCATATGTAACTAGTGTTCCTTTAGATTTAAGTGATTTATACATTTTTCTGAATATTTCGGTACTCCATAATTCAGGCTGAACACGATAACCAAAAGCATCAAAATAAATTAAATCAAATTTATCTTCATCGTCTATTTGCTCGAAAAATTGTTTTCTTTTTGTTAATGAGAAAAGTGACGTAATTTTATTATTTATTTCCCAATCACATTCGTGCATAAGTTTAAAAACTTCTCTTTCAGCAGCTGCGTTTAACTCAGTTACAAAATTCATTTGCAAAATTTCCGTTGTAGAAATTGGATAAGCTTCTACCCCGTAATAATGAATTTTTTGGTTTGATTTCTTAGATTCTAAATAGGTAATAAAGGCATTTAGGCCTGTTCCAAAACCAATTTCTAATATTGAAATAGGCTGCTTGTTATTAAAAGTAAACAATCCGTTTTGAATAAAAACATGACGCGCTTCTTGGATTGCTCCATGCTTTGAATGATAGGATTCATTCCAATCTGGCAAATGTATGGTTGTGGAGCCATCTAATGTTTGAAGAATTTCTCTTTTCAAATTATTTGATGTATAACTTTTTAATCTTAGGAATAGGGCCTCCACATTTCACTTGATGACAACTTACACAAGCATTTATTCCTTCATTAAAATGTTGTTTAGCATTTTTTGGGTCTTTATAAATCATCTCTTGAGACTGGATGAAAAGCGAAGCTTGTTCCTTAAAAAATTGATCATTATCCGACTCATCGGTCATAACCGCTTTATGAATATTTAGAAAATGACTAGGGAATTTTCCGATTGTGTCTCCTTTTTTAATTCTCTCTTTTAGTTTTTCATTTTCAATATACATACTCTCCATCAAAGCCGCCATTTCTGACATTTGATACATTTCAAACTCTTTACTAGATTTATTGGGTGTTTTAAATTCTAGCTTCTCAATATTTTTATTACAGGACAAAAAAAAGAAAATTGAGATTAATAAAAGTAATTTTTTCATTTTACTTTTTTATTAAAACTCCGTCCGCCATAAATGAATAGTTTGTTTTTGGAGCAACAATACTATCTATTGCAGCTTGAGATTTACCCTCATCTTTAGCGTAATGCTTTAATTCTTCAACAGATTCTATGCTTACAAATGCCTTTCCATTAACAACAACTTCCTCATTTTGTGCGTTTTTTGGAACAAAAAAAGCATAGTCTTTAAATTTTACAAAAGCTTCTTTACCAGAAGGTAATTCAATAGTCATCCAACATCCTTTTTTTTGACAAACTTTTTTAATTTTTGATTTGAACTTTATATTTAAAGTATCTCCTGGTTTTAATTGATCATATTGGGCCATCATATCTTCATAAGAAATTGCTTTATCCGTAGAAATACTATCTCCAAAAATTAGATAATCACTGGAAGAAATGGTAGAAATTGTTTCTTTTTTACAACTAGTTAATGCAAAAAAGCAAATTGATAAATAGAAAAATTTTTTCATAATGAAGTATTTAGTTAAATGATTATTTTTTATCTATGCAAAAATATAAGAAATTTTAAATAAATTAGTAGAATTATCATAAAAACAGTTAAACCAAATACTGATTTTATGATATTTTTATTATTTTTAATAAAAATAGAATGTATCAACATAAAAGAATGGTTTTTTTATTAATTTAGCCGATATTTTTAAATATCATTTATTTGATGATTTTAAATTTTAAATTCCTCATTTATAGGTATTTAGTATAATTAATTATAATAATATTTCATTATCATGAATTCAAATAACGAAAAAAAAATTCAAATTTCTAAAATTTCAACCTCAAAAATTGAATCCATTGATTTTGATCACTTACCATTTGGCGAAGTTTTAACAGATTATATGTTAACCTGTGACTTTATAAATGAAAATTGGGGAACTCCAACTATTGTTCCTTATGCTCCATTTTTAATGGATCCCTCCTCGAAGGTTTTTCATTACGGACAAGCAATATTTGAAGGGATGAAAGCCTATAAAGATGAAAATGATGCTGTTTGGTTGTTTCGTCCTGAAGAAAATTTTATTCGATTTAATAAATCAGCCGTAAGAATGGCAATGCCAGAAGTACCTGAATCTATTTTTATGGATGGATTAAAACAATTAGTAGATTTAGAAAGAAACTGGGTAAAAAAAGGGATTGGAAGTACCTTATACATCAGACCTTTTATGATTGCTACTGGAACTGGCGTTATCGCTTCTCCATCCAATGATTATAGATTTATGATATTACTATCTCCCGCAAAATCATATTATTCTGGGGAAGTGAAAGTTATTATTGCAGAACATTTTAGCCGTGCAGCAAATGGAGGAATTGGTGCTGCAAAAGCTGCTGGTAACTATTCCGCACAATTTTATCCAACTAAATTAGCTAATGAAAAAGGATTCCAACAAGTAATTTGGACTGATGATGCTACACATACCAAGATGGAAGAATCTGGAACTATGAATGTTTTTTTTAGAATAAACGATACTTTATATACTGCACCCACGAGTGAAAGAATTCTTGACGGTGTTACTAGGAAAAGCATAATTGCAATTGCTGAAAGAGACGGTATAGCAATTTCTGTTAGACCTGTTCTAGTTGCTGAACTTGTTGAGGCTGCAAATAATGGATCATTAAAAGAAATTTTTGGTGCTGGTACTGCAGCTGTAGTTACAATAATTAAAGGATTTTCTTACCAAGATGAATATTACGAATTAACTCCACTAGATCATTCATTTGCTTTGGACTTAAAAAATAAACTAACCGCTATTCAGCACAAACTTGCAAAAGATACTTTTGGATGGACAGTAAAAGTTTAAAAATTAAAAAAACCCTTATTTTTAAGGGTTTTTTTAGGTCAAATTAATAAATAATTTTTGTGAAATCAGGTTTGAAATAATTAGGACCTTTCATTACTTTTCCATCTTCACGATAAATCGGTTTGCCATTACTATCCAACTTACTCATATTACTTCGTTGAATTTCTTCAAAAATGGCTTCTATTTTATCATGTAAACCATGTTCAATAATTGTTCCACACAATATATAAAGCATATCCCCCAGTGCATCAGCAATTTCGATAAGATCGTTATTTTGAACGGCTTCTAAATATTCTTCATTTTCTTCTTTCATTAAGTTAAATCTTAAAACATTTTTGGACTCACCCAAATTTGCTTTTGGACTTTCACTATAACCTATTTCAAAGGCAGTATGAAATTCTTTAACGGCATTAATTTGTTTAATCATAGTTTAGTTATTTAATTGATATTGGAAATAGTTACTTTTGAATACAAATTTAGTATTTTTGTATAAAATAATTATATGTTTAGTAAAGGTCAATTAATTTTTGCAGTGATTTTCTTCATTTCATTTGTAATAGCAATTTCTTATTCTTACAGAAAAGATATTCTTGTTCATCAAAGAATATATAAGGGAAGCTATAAAATAGTAATTGGGTTTATCGTTTTTATACTATTATTATTTGTAATTAAAATTTTCCTCAAGCATTAAATATATTTCAAGCCATAAAATTAAATTCAAAACTTATGAAAATATTAAAATATTTATTCTTACTAGTATTATTAATTTCAGTTGGAGGCAGCGTTTTTATTGCTACTCAAAAAAGCAATTTTACCACAGTTAAATCTATTGTAATTAAAACTCCAAAAATAGCTGTTTACAATTATTTAAATGACAATAAAAATTATAAAGATTGGTATGTTTTCGACAGCGAATCAATTGAAATAGAATATTCTAAAAGCACCTCAGGAGCTGGCAGTTATTTTTCATGGTCCGGAAGCGAAGGTGAAGGGAAAACAACTGTTTTTAATACCAAAGAAAATGACAGTATTGTTCAAAAAACTGATTTAGATGGAGCCTTGTCATCAACAGTTTGGAAATTGAAAGACACCATTGGTGGAACAAAAGTTATCTGTATTTCAAAAGGAGAAATGTCTTTTTCAAACAAACTTCATTCCTTTTTAAATGGCGGGGTAAATAATGTAATCGGAAGAAAATTAGAACTTAGTTTGAAAAATTTAAATCGAAGTTTGGATTATGAATTAAATACTTATTCCGTTGCTTCCAATGGAGTAGTTTATAAAAAAGGTTGTTATTATTTAAAACATACAATAAATACAAAATTATCAAGGCTAAATTACAATGTAAAAGTTTTGATACCCTATTTGATTAATTTTTCAAATCAGAATCAAATAGTAATTTCAGGAAAACCATTTGTAGTTTATAATTCAATTGATGAAAATAAAGAGATCACTAATATATCTGTATGTTTACCAATTAAAATAAGAATTTTTACAAGTTCGGGTAGTGATATAATTTGTTCTGAATTGATCGGTTATACTTCATTTAAAACTACTTTATATGGAGATTACTCCCATAGAAAAACAGCTTGGAAAAAAGCTAAAGACTTTATAAATAAAAATAGTAAAACTGAAGACAGATCTATTCCATTGTTAGAAGTTTATAACAAAAGTTCAATTGATGGTTTTAGTCCTTCAAAATGGCAAACTACTTTTTATACGGCGGTTCAACCTAATAAAAATTCTGTGCCTTCAACTATATCAACTACAATTGATGATTTAGAAGCTACTGAATTAGATCAGTAATTACTTATTTTAACTACTGAATTAAACCTTTACTCCTTTTATTAATCTTACAATAAATTATTTATTTGGAAGAAAAAGAGTTCATATTACAACTATTAAATCCAAAAACTCAAAACAACGCGTTTCAAAAACTCTTGTCCGATTATAAGCGACCGCTTTACTATCATATAAGAAATATTGTTTTAGATCACGATGATGCCAATGATGTATTACAAAATACGTTTATTAAAGTTTATCAGAATTTGAATAAATTTAAAGGGGAAAGTAAATTGTATTCATGGATTTATAGAATTGCCACTAACGAATCGATTACTTTTATCAATAAAAAAGCAAAATTAAGCGGCGCTTCTAGCAGCGAACTAAAATCAAAAATAGTTGATAATCTTAGGGCGGACTCCTATTTTGAGGGAAATGAAATCCAACTAAAATTACAAAAAGCGATTCACACCTTACCGGAAAAACAACAGTTGGTATTTAAAATGCGTTATTTTGAAGAAATAAAATACGAAGAAATGTCAACTATATTGGGGACTTCAGTTGGTGCGTTAAAAGCCTCTTATCACCTTGCGGTAAAAAAGATTAAAATTTTAATCACAAAGGATTAAACCATAAATAAATTTAATTGTCTAAAAAGCATGAAAGAGTTTAAAAAAAATGATGAGAATAAAATTACTTCAGGATTTACAACCCCTGAAGGATATTTTGAACAATTTACAGTTGAATTAAATTCAAAATTAAAATTACCAAAAACTGAGGTAAAAGTTGTTTCAATTAAAACTAAAAGATGGTTGACTTCAATTGCAGCGCTATTGGTAGTCGCATTATCTGTAAGCCTTTATTCAAAAATGGTGCTTAGCCATTCAGAAGAAAATAGTACCACTGAAAATTACATTACAAATCATTCTGAAATTAGTCAATACGATTTAATAACATTATTAGATACAAAAGATATTGAAAATTTAGGTATGGAATTGAATACAAGCAACACAAAAATTGATGAAGAGTTTGCAAATACTAATGAAATAGAAAATTATATAACAGAATAAATTTATGATAAAATGAAAACTAAAAACAACTTAATAGTAATCTTACTTTTTGTTTCTTTTAACTTATTTGCACAAGGGAAAAAAATGCTGGATAAAAAAGAAGAAATATTTGCTTTAAAAGTAGCATTTATCACAAATAAAATCCCTTTAACAAGTAGTGAAGCAGAAAAATTTTGGCCTATTTACAATGCTTTTGAAGACAAACAATTTGAATTAAAACACGAAAAATCATTGGTTTTTTTAAAGAGAATGGAGGATGAAGTGTTAAGTAAAATGTCTGAAAAAGAGGCCTCATTATTGTTGGCTAAAATGGAATCAAATGAGGAAGAACTTTTTCAAATGCGAAAAAAATTATTAATCAGTTTAAAACCTATTCTAAGTCAAATAAAATTGATCAAACTTAAAAAAGCAGAAGAAGAATTTAATAAGAAATTATTACTTCAATATATGAAAAAAAAGCCCAGAAATAACTAGGCCTTTTTTAATTATTCCAATTCAAAAAGATACGGTTCAACCAATATTTTATCTGCAATTAAATCTATCCTTTCCGAAAGATAATCAGAGAATATCAAGCGTTGTGTTTTTATTATACTATTGGAAATCCGTACTATTTTAGTATCATGACGCAATTTTAAAATGGTATCGGCATCATCGATAATAAACATTTTCAAACGATTTACGTTGTAACCAGCAGTAGAAAACATACTGCTTAATCGGTTTGGTGTTCCAATTAATACATCAATTCCAGTAGAAATATAGTTTTTATCATATTCTAAGTCGCCTTTATCATGTACTCCATAAACTCTTAAATCAGTTTTACTTCCAAATTTCTCGAAAAATTCTTCCATTTCAAGTACTTTCTCTTTGTCTTCAACAATAATCAATGCTCTTGGTGATTCCTCGCCTTCACCCAGTAATTGCTGAATAACATTTAACACAATAGTTGCTGATTTACCTGATCCTTTTGGAGAAATTACAATACAATCTGCACCACTTTTTATTGTTGAAAAAGTCTCCCTTTGCAATTCGTTTGCATCAGTTAATCCTAATTCTTCTAGGGCTTCTTGTAACTTTTCGTTTATTTTTTTTAGTTTCATTTTTATTTTTTTACACTAAGTTTCACAAAATATAAAGAAGAGGCACTAATTTTAAATAATATATCTTTACGTTACCTTAGTGAATCTTTGTGAAATAGTTTATTTACTTGCAAATAAATGGATATCCGTTTCAGAAATTTCGTTTCCGCTTAGTATTATTAATCTTTCTACAATATTTCTTAATTCTCGAATATTTCCTGTCCAATCGTATTCTTGCATCAATTTTATTGCTTCATCAGAAAATAATTTGGGCGCAATTCCTTGTTCAGCAGCAATTTTTTCTGTAAAATGATTTATCAATAAAGGTATGTCGTCACGTCTTTCGTTTAATCCTGGAACTTTTATTAATATTACTGCCAAACGATGGTATAAATCTTCTCTAAAACGTCCTTTTTCAATCTCCTTTTTTAAATCTTTATTTGTTGCAGCAATTACGCGTACATCCACTTTAATGTCTTTATCAGCTCCCACACGAGTAATTACATTTTCTTGCAATGCTCTTAAAACTTTGGCTTGAGCCGATAAACTCATATCTCCTATTTCATCTAAAAATAAGGTTCCTTTATCAGCCGCTTCAAATTTACCCGCCCTATCTTTTATAGCAGATGTAAAAGCCCCTTTCACGTGACCAAAAAGTTCACTTTCAATTAATTCAGATGGAATTGCAGCGCAATTAACTTCAATTAAAGGGAAATTAGCACGTTCACTTTTTTCATGCAATTGATGAGCTACCAATTCTTTACCAGTTCCATTTGGACCAGTAATTAAAACACGGGCTTCCGTTATAGCCACTTTATCAACCATTGTTTTGATATGATTGATGGCCTCGCTTTCGCCAATTATTTCGTAATTTTTACTTACAATTTTTTTTAGAATTTTATTTTCAACTACGAGTTGTTTTTTATCCAAAGCATTACGAACCGTATTCAATAATCGATTAAGATCTGGTGGTTTAGAAATATAATCAAAAGCGCCCAAACGCATCGTTTGAATGGCCGTTTCCATATCGCCATGGCCTGAAATCATTACAATAGGAATTTCAGGTTTGATTTTTTTAACCGCTTGAAGTAATTCAACACCATCCATTTTAGGCATTTTAATATCGCACAAAACCAAATCGTAGTCGTTTTGTGATATCTTTTCATATCCAATGCTCCCATCCTCAGCCTCATCTACTTGATAGGTTTCGTTTTCTTCAGATAGAATTTTGGTTAATACCCTTCTAATTGATGCTTCGTCTTCAATAATTAATATTCTTGACATATAACTTTGTTTTTAATTGGTAAATCGGTAAATCGGTTAACCTAATAACCGATTAAACAATCAACTAAATTAATTAGTATTTTAACCATTTATACAATTCTTTCCATGTTGGCTTTTTACCATACATTAAAATTCCAACCCGGTATATTTTTGATGCAAACCAAACTACAAAAAAGAAAGTACCAAAGAGAATTGTAATTGAAATTACTATTTGCCACCAAGGTACACCAAAAGGAATTCTCATTAGCATAACTATCGGTGAAGTTAACGGAAACATGGAAAAAACAGTGGCAACAGTTCCATGAGGGTCGTTCATAACGGTAAAAAATCCTATATAAACTCCTAAAATTAATGGTAATATTATTGGTAATAAAAATTGTTGAGAATCAGTTTCATTGTCAACAGCAGCACCAATTGCTGCATAGAATGAACTGTATAAAAAGTAACCTCCAATAAAATAAATTACAAAGCAAATTAGCAAAGTCGCTATAGGTAAATTCAATAATTCATTTAAATACAATTGTGCAACTGTACTAAATTCTTGCTGTGCACTATGAAGCATTTCAGGGGGAATATCGGACGTTGGAGTTGCATTTATTCCGAAGAACATGGAAACAGAAAACATTAATATCAATCCAACAATGGTCCAAATTAAAAATTGTAAAATCCCAGCTAATGATGTTCCAATGATTTTACCCATCATTAATTGAAATGGTTTTACAGAAGAAATGATAATTTCAATAATTCTATTTGTTTTTTCTTCAATTACACTTCGCATAACCATATTGCCATAGATAACAATAAACATCATTATTAGATATCCAAAAGCACCGCCAATGGCAATTTTAATTTCATTAATTCCCTTCAAACTATCTTCGCCAGTAGCTTTTTTTAATTCCAAATTAACTTCGGCTTGCGCGTTATTAATTGCCAATGTATCCAATCTAGCTATTTTAAAATTCTCATTTGTGATTTTGTTAGAAATAACTTCTTGAACATGATCTACAAAAGTTATACTGGGACTTTCATTAGAAACGTATTGAATTTTGTTTTCCAATGATTTGAAATCCCTTGTTTTTGGAATGTAAATTAGACCTTCGTAGCTTTCGCTTTTAATACTATCTTTAATACTATTTAGATTACTATTGGATAGATTTATATATTTATACTCTTCCGAATTTTTAAATTCAGATACAAAAATTCCTGTTTCATCATGGACTGCTATTTGTTTGAGATCCGCTTTTAAAGAGCTCAAATAACTCACAAAAAAACCAATTCCAACAAACAATAACGGACTCAAAAAAGTCATTACAATAAATGATTTATTCCGAACTTTTGAGATAAATTCTCTCCTTATGATTAATGCTAATATACTCATATTGAATTTCTGATTTATTGACTTACAGTTTTAATAAAAATATCGTTCACACTTGGAATTTTCTCAACAAAATGGGTTACTTGCCCTCTACTTGTCAATAGGTTTAATAGTTCATTTGGTAGGGAATTTCCAAGGTTTATTTCTAATTTTAATTCGTTGTTTAACGATTTAAAATTGGTAGGTTGAATAGTATAATTTTGAGTAATCGCCAACATTAGACCTTCAACATTATCGGTTAGAATTCCTACTTCAAAACTATTAGTTCTAAATTGATTTTTTACATCATCAAGACGACCTTCTATAAGTTTGTTGGACTGGTGAATTAAAGCAATATGATCGCAAAGTTCTTCAACACTTTCCATTCTGTGAGTAGAAAAAATTATGGTAGACCCTTGTTCTTGTAAAGCTAAAATTTCATCTTTAATAATATTAGCATTTACAGGGTCAAAACCTGAAAATGGTTCGTCAAAAATTAATACTTTCGGTTTATGTAAAACACAAACTACAAATTGAATTTTTTGAGCCATTCCTTTAGAAAGTTCTTGTATTTTTTTATTCCACCAACCTTGAATTCCCAATCTATCGAACCAATAATCCAATTGAATTTTGGCTTCCGCTTTAGACAATCCTTTCATTTGTGCTAAATACAAGCATTGCTCCCCCACTTTCATCGATTTATATAAACCGCGTTCTTCTGGAAGATATCCAATGTATTGAATGTGTTTTGGATTTAGCTTTTCACCATCAAGAATTATTTCACCACTATCGGGCATGGTAATCTGGTTGATTATTCGAATTAAAGAAGTTTTTCCAGCACCATTAGGACCTAAAAGCCCATAAATACTTCCTTTAGGCACCGTTAAGGAAACTTCATTTAGGGCTGTATAATCTCCATATTTTTTTACAACTTTATTGACTTCAAGTAGTGTACTCATTTGAAAATTTATTTATGTAAAAGTATTGATTTTGAAATAAAAATGAATTATAATTTATAAAAAACCCACCCTTATTTTCACAAGGATGGGAAAAATGCTGTAATAAATTACAACAAAAAAATTAGGAGAACATGTCTTTTACTTTTTCAAAAAACGACTTATCCCCTTTTTCAGGATTTGGAATAAAGTTATCCTCTGTCAAAGCCTTTTCAAAAAACTGTTTTTGCTCTTTATTTAAAGTTCTAGGAGTCCAAACATTAATATGGATAAGTAAATCTCCATTGCCGTATCCATTAATATTAGGAATACCTTTCCCTTTTAATCTCAATATTTTACCGGATTGAATACCCTCTTCCAATTTAATTCTAACTTTACCTTTTACCGCCTCAATATCTTTAGAAACGCCAAGAACCGCTTCAGCAAAGCTAATGTATAAGTCTAAATGGAGATTTTCCCCTTCCCGCTTTAAAAACTCATGCTCAATTTCTTCAATTACAACAATTAAATCACCCGGCACACTGTTTCCTGGAGCATCGTTACCCTTATTAGAAACTTTAAGTTGCATTCCATCCACCACACCGGCAGGAATTTTAATTGAAACTGTTTCGTCATCAACAATCATTCCTTGAGAATCGGCATTGGAAGGTTTATGATCTAATAACTGACCTGAACCACCACAAGTTGAACAAGTAGTTGCTGATTGCATTCTACCCAAAATAGTGTTAGTAACTCGCATTACTTGCCCTTGACCATTACAAGACGAACAGGTTTTATAACTTACACCAGGGGCTTGAACTTTGCGTTTTACTTTTACTTTTTTCTCTACTCCAAAAGCAATTTCTTCCAAAGTAAGTTTAACTTTTATACGTAGATTACTTCCTTTTACTCTTCTTGGTCCTCCGCCACCACCAAATCCAGATCTACCGCCAAAAGCACCACCAAATATATCACCAAATTGGCTAAAGATATCGTCCATATTCATATTACCCCCACCAAAACCGCCTCCACTTTGACCACCATTTTCAAAGGCTTGATGTCCGTATTGATCGTATTTTGTTTTCTTTTGAGGGTCGCTCAAAATTTCGTAGGCTTCGGCTGCTTTCTTAAAATTATCTTCGGCAACAGCATCTCCTGGATTTTTATCCGGATGGAATTCAATTGCTTTCTTTCGATAGGCTTTTTTTATTTCGGCAGCATCTGCATTTCTTGAAATACCTAAAATTTCGTAAAAATCTTTTTTCATTTTATGATGTCTTAATCAAACTAAGGCCCTTCAGGCAAAAATTATTATCTTAGAATTTAGTTTCCAATTACTACTTTAGGAAAACGAATTATTTTATCTCCTAATTTGTATCCTTTTTCAAGAACGTCAACAATTTTACCTTTCAAATTTGGAGAGGGAGCTGGAATTTGAGTGATTGCTTCAGCAAAATCAGCATCAAATAAATCACCCGCTTTTAAAGTCACTTCTTCTAAACCTTTTGAAAATAATATACTTTTCAATTTATCATGAATTAATTCCACCCCTTTCAATAAAACTTCATCTTCCGATTTTTTTATTTCAATGATAGCTCTATCAAAATCATCTAAAACTGGTAAAATCGCCAATAAAACTTCTTGATTAGCGGTTTTGAAAAAATCTATTCTCTCTTTTGAAGTTCTTCTTTTGTAGTTTTCAAATTCAGCGAAAAGTCTTAAATGCTTGTCTTTTTCATTAGCTAAATCTAGCGTTAGTTGTTCTTCAACACTAAGTTCGTCAACGTTTACTTGCTCTTCATTTTCATTATTTTCCAATGTAGTTGCGTTAAGGTCTTGATCCATATCCGTATTTTCAGTGGTCATCTTATCTTTATTTTTAAAAATATTTTTAAACATTCTCTTTTCTTCTTTTCATTGGATAACAAAATTACTGCCAATTCCATAAAAATGTCAAATTGTCACTATTTATTTTTATTTTATCTATTTTACTCTAATTGGAATTGAGAAATAAAAATTAACTAAAATAACGTAAAACTTTAATAAAATATTAGGATTAAATGAATGTCATTAAAGTAAATTTGTTTTTGTAAAAGGTTGTAATTTATTGTTTATTAAGATAGATAATAAATGTAATATTGTTAATTCAAGTTTAAATATTGAAAAAAGCTCCGTTAAAAACGGAGCTTTTTTTATGTTAAAATATTTTTCAATGCTTCATCGATGGTTTTGTATTTAAAGACAAAACCTTTGTCCTGTATTTTTTTTGCACTTAAGTTTCTATTTTCAAATAGTAATTCGTGCATTTCTCCGAGAATCAATTTCATAATGAACTTTGGAATATTAGGCATAAAAAGGGGCTTTTTCAAGACTTTAGCAATTGTAAAAGTAAGCTCTTCATTGGACACTGGATTTGGAGAAACGGCATTATAAACTCCGTCTAAATCATTTTTTATTGCAAAATAATAAAGTGCAGCAATATCATGAATATGAATCCAAATTTGAATTTGTTTTCCTGAACCGAAAGAGGAACCCAAGCCAAGTTTTATTGTTTTTAGCATTTCAACCAATGCACCGCCTTTTGTAGAAAGGACTATTCCTGTTCGAAGTTTGCAAACTTTTAAACCTAAGGAGGCAAATTTATCTATGCTTTCTTCCCATTTTGTAACAACTGTTCCTAAAAAACTATTATTAACCTGAGTTGAATTTTCATCATAAATAATGGTATCACTATTTGGATATATAGAAGTTCCTGAAGCAGATACAATTTGTTTTACTTGATTGGGATTGGTTTTAATTGCTTTAAATAATAATGCCGAGGATAACAAACGACTTTCATTGATTTCTTGTTTGTAGGAAGTGGTCCATCGCTTAGCAATATTTGCCCCAGCTAAATTAATAACATAATCTACTTCCATTAAACAGTTTTCATCGATAATTCCTTGCTTTGGACTCCAATAAAAACCATTGTAATTTAATTCATTTACAATTTTATTTTTAGATGTAGTAAGATAATTAACGCTAAATCCGTTTTGGAGAAGTAAAGAAACTAATTCTGTTCCTATTAAACCTGTTGCACCTGTTATTAAAACTTTCATTTTTTATAAAATTCAAATTTACGGTTTAAGTTGAATTAATTTATTGGATTTAGGTAGGATTTAACTATCGTTAAATGAATTCTAGGTATTTTTAATTTTAATACTCCATTCGAAATCCATTTCAGAAACTTGAGTTCCAGTTTCATCAACTCCAATTGATTTCATCCAAAATGTTTGTCCTTCGCCTGAAGCTATGGTTTGAGTGATTGCGGTTTCAATTTTATCACCATCAAGACAGGTAAATGTAATTCTACCAGTAGCTTTTTTAGTAAAATTGGCTTTATTATTGGCAACCAACATTGATATTTTTTGGTTGCATTTTTTGATTTGATACATAACTAATGCTCCAGTTGACAATTCGGCTGCCATTGCTTGAACAGCAAAATACAATGAATTGAATGGATTTTGGTTTATCCAACGGTGTTTTACAGTTACCAGACATTTAGTTGCTTCCAATTGTTTGACACGAACGCCACAGATAAATGCGGAAGGCAATTTAAAAAATAGGAACGTATTTATTTTACTAGGAGAGAGTTCCATATAAATATTGATTTTTTACGAATATAGTGATTAAAAACTTTGTTTTAAAATATTTGATAATTATTATAAAAGTTAAAATAAAGTTAATTTTTAGTACTATGCAAAACAAGATACTATTTAAAAGATATATATTTGCATAAGAAATTACTGAATCTGATTACAGATCTTAGATTATTAATTTTAGAATATGGAAAATAGAATATCATTTTAACCAAAAAATAGAAATAGCCCCGATTGAAGAGAAAATCCCAGGCTATTTTGACTGGATTGAAATGTAAAGCGGGAAAAAGCTCCAAAAAAAAATAAAATGAGAAAAATATGAATATTGAAAACACAAAAGCACAAATGCGAAAAGGCGTGCTCGAATTTTGCATCTTATCGGTATTAAAAGAGAAAGATGCTTACACTTCGGAGATTTTAGACACCTTGAAAACGGCAAAATTATTGGTCGTTGAAGGAACGGTTTACCCGCTATTGACCCGATTAAAAAACGACGGATTGTTGAACTACCGTTGGGAAGAATCCGTTTCTGGGCCTCCAAGGAAATACTATGGATTGACTGAAGAAGGCCGCGAATTTTTAAAAGAATTAAACAGCACTTGGACTGAATTATCAGATGCTGTTAACTTAATAACAACCAAATAATAAAAAGATGAACAAGACAGTAAATATAAATTTAGGTGGAATAGTATTTCATATTGATGAAGATGCATTCCAAAAATTGACGAATTATTTTGGAGCAATAAAACGCTCTTTATCCAATACTTTAGGTCAAGATGAAATAATTAAAGATATCGAAATTAGAATAGGTGAATTGATTGCTGAAAAACACTCGAGTGATAAACAAGTAATAAGTCTTCGAGAAGTTGAGGAAATTATTTCGATAATGGGACAACCTGAAGATTATAGAATTGAAGGTGACGAAACAATTGATGCCGAACCTATTTATACCAATTCTAAAATCACGAAGAAACTCTATCGTGATGAAGAAAACGGAGCTCTTGGTGGAGTACTTGCCGGTTTAGGACATTATTTTGGTATTGATAAAGCTTGGTTAAGAGTATTTTTATTGATAATGGTTTTTGCTGGGGGAACCGGAGTTTTAGCTTACATAATATTGTGGATAGCAATGCCGGCAGCAAAAACAACATCAGAAAAATTAGAAATGCAAGGGGAACCAGTAACTATTTCAAATATTGAAAAGAAAGTAAGAGAAGAAATAAACACCCTTTCAGAAAAACTAAAATCTACTGATTTTGAAGGAGTTAAAAAAGGTTTAAAGTCAAATGGAAACAAACTAAAAGATTCATTTGGAGAAATTTTAAGCACTATAATAAATGTATTTGCAAAAGTGGTTGGGGCATTTATGATATTAGCAAGTATCGCTTTATTGGTTGTGTTTTTAATTGGAGTATTGGCTTTTGGGACTACTAATTTTCCAAATTTTCCCTTTCACTCCTTTATTGAATTAGGCAATTTCACTGATTATCCTGTTTGGTTTTTTGGATTATTATTCTATTTAGCCGTTAGTATTCCAAGTATGTTTGTATTATTATTGGGAATAAAAATAGTAGCGCCAAACAGCAAATCCATTGGCTCAATTGCAAAATATGTATTATTAGCGATTTGGATTATTGCTATAGGAATTCTTATATCTATAGGAGTTAAACAAGCTTCAGAATATGCTTATGACGGAAGAGTTTATGAAAAACTAACCATTAATTTGAATCCAAAAGACACCTTGTATATTAAATTTAAGAATAAAGATTATTATTCTAAAGATATTAATGATTATAAGGAATTTAATGTAACTAAAGATTCTTTAAATCAAGATGTAGTTTATTCTAATAGTATATCATTTCAAATTGAAAAAACGGATGAATTATTGCCTTATATTAAAATTAACAAAGAAGCAAAAGGAAATTCATTTGAAAATGCAAAAAACAGAGCTGGAAAAATTAAATTCGGATTCAAAGTTATTGGAAATCAATTGGTTTTAGATAATTATTTAATTACCGAAATAAAGGATCAATATAGAGATCAAAGGGTAGAAATTCAATTATACTTACCAAAGGGAACATTATTTAAGGTGAATTCGAGTGTAAAAAATTATGATTACTCCGATAATTCTTTTTTTAATTTACATAAAAGTTCAGAAGAATATGTACACAATGTCAAGGATTCTCAAATAAAATGTTTGAATTGCCCCGAGGAAGAAAATGAATTTGATGATATAGAGAATGATAGTACTAGTCGAGTGGAAACTACTACAGTTTCAGTAAAAGTAGGTGGAAAAGAACTAATTAAAACCGTTACGAAAATACCAATTAATTAGAGTTCCTCTATTTAAATAAAACGACCCATTTTTAATCTAATTCTAAATAAAAAAAGTAATCAAATTTATTATTTGGATGCTTTTTTTTTCTATTTTTGGTAAAATTATTATTTGAAAGAAATGAAAAAATTAGCATTATTATTTATAGCCGTTCTTATAACTGGAGTTTCTTATGGACAAAAAAGAGAAAAAGTTAAAGGTTCAAAGATCGTAACTATTGAGAAAAAAGAAATAGGAAATTTTGAAAATTTAGAGATTGAAGACAATCTTGAAATTTTACTTATAAAAAGTGATAAATGTTCTTTAGAAATTGAAGCGGATGACAATTTGCACAGCGAAATTAATATTAATTCTAATGGAAATACATTACGATTAACTACCTTAAAAGAAGTAGGTGGATTTAAGAAATTTCTAGTGAAGGTTTTTTACAATAATGATTTTAAGTTATTGCTTTCAAAACATGAATCAGTAATTACGGCTACAACAGAAGTTGAATTAGATAACTTCACTATAAAGAGTTTTGATTATTCAAAAATTTTCATGAATGCAAAGATAAAAACCTTTACCATTATGCAAAATGACAAATCCAAATCGGAATTGAATTTAAAATCAGAAATGGCAACAATAGAACTAAGTAAAAATGCTCAATTAAAAGCATTAATCGCCTCAACTCAATTGAAGGTAGACTTGTATCAAAAATCAAGTGCTTTAGTTGAGGGTGATGTTGCTGAATTAAAATTAAGATTAGACAATAGTTCCGAATTTACAGGAATGAATTTAATTTCAAAATCGGCGGAACTTATTGCTGAGGCAAATAGCACTACTAAGATAAATGTGGTTTCAAATGCTACAATTGAAGCTTCAGGAAAATCAGAAATTCAATTTTATGGTGATGCAAAAATTGAGCTTAAAAAATTTACGGAGAATACTGTTATTATGAAAAAAACGTTGAAGTAGATTTTAAAAAATAAGAATAAAAAAAATCCAAACTAATAGTTTGGATTTTTTTAGTCGGGGTGGCAGGATTCGAACCTGCGGCCTCCTGCTCCCAAAGCAGGCGCGATAACCGAGCTACGCTACACCCCGTAATTCGAGTGCAAATATATAATTATTTTTCGTTTATACAACCAGATTTAATGAAATAGAATTTTATTACTTATCATTTGAATTAGTAATAAATTTTATATGAAATATTTCAATTTAAACTTACATTTGTACTTCTAAAAATATTTTTAAATAAAGAAGATGTCAAACACAATTGAAAAAATAAAATGCCTTATTGTAGGTTCAGGACCAGCGGGTTATACCGCAGCAATATATGCAGCAAGAGCCAACATGAATCCCGTTTTATATCAAGGAACACAGCCAGGAGGTCAATTGACAACTACAAACGAAGTTGAAAATTTTCCAGGTTATGTTGATGGTGTTACTGGACCTGAAATGATGGTTCAATTACAAAGTCAAGCGCAACGTTTCGGAACTGAAGTTCGTAATGGTTGGGCGACAAAAGTTGAATTTTCGGGTGATGTTCATAAAGTTTGGATTAATGACAGTAAAGAATTGCACTGCGAAACTGTAATTATTTCTACTGGAGCAACTGCAAAATATTTAGGATTACCTTCAGAACAACATTATTTACAAACTGGTGGAGGCGTTTCTGCCTGTGCTATTTGCGATGGGTTTTTCTATAGAAATCATGAAGTAGTTATTGTTGGAGCGGGAGATTCTGCTTGTGAAGAGGCACATTACTTATCAAAAATGTGTTCTAAAGTTACAATGTTGGTTAGAAGTGAAAACTTCAGAGCTTCTAAAATTATGGAGGCCAGAGTTCGTAAAACCGAAAATATCACTATTTTAATGAATCACGACACGGTAGAAGTTTTGGGAGACAATCAAGTTGTAACTGGAGTTAAAGCAAAGAACAAAACTACAGGAGAAATTTTTGACATTCCTGCAACTGGATTTTTTGTTGCTATTGGCCACAAACCAAATACAGTTATTTTCAAAGACTTTTTAAATCTTGATGAAACAGGTTACATAATAAATATACCGGGAACTTCTAAAACTAATATTCCTGGAGTATTCGTGGCTGGAGACGCCGCAGATCATGTGTATCGTCAAGCTATTACTGCTGCAGGTACAGGTTGTATGGCAGCTCTTGATGCCGAAAGATATTTGGCAACTTTAGAATAATTTATTTCTATTTATCTCAAATAAAAGCGGAAAAGTATTGTTCGGCTTTTTTTATTTTAAAAATTTTCAAATTAAAAAAAAAAAGGTGACTCTTAACAAACGTTAAATAATCAAATCCATACGTAAACTAAATGACGCGAAATTTATAATTATATATTTATATATTCGTAAAATGAATAAGATTATAATTATTGACGACTCCTCTACATCAAGAATAACATTAGAGAAACTTTTAACCAAAAACTTTTCTGATAAATTTGAAATTGTTGCATTTTGTGAAGATGCAAATTCTGCTAAGAAAGCTATTAGAACTAATAAACCAGACCTCGTTTTTCTTGATATCGAAATGCCAAATAAGAATGGATTCGAATTACTAAAAGAAATTAAATCAATTAAATTTGAAATCATTTTTACAACTTCTCACACTGATTATGCTATAAAAGCAATTAAGGCAGACGCTTTGGATTATTTGATAAAACCGATTAACTTAAGAGATCTTACAAAAGCAATTAGAAGATTTGAAAACAAAATAAAAATAAAAAACAATCCAGAAATCAAATCTATAGAAGCAAAATCAAATAATAACTTAATTAAAAAAATTGCTTTTTCTACTGATACAGGTTATGAATTCATTAATATAAACTCTATTTTATTTTGTGAAGCAAATAGTAATTATTGTAGAATATTTTGCATAGATGGGAGAGAAATTCTATTGGCTAAAACGCTTAAAAATATTGAAGAACAACTTGCAGCGTCCACCCTATTTCATAGAATTCATAAATCCTATTTAGTAAATTTAAATTATATTCTTAGATTAAGTAAATCAGGCTCTTTAGAGGTAGAGCTTCATAATGGGATTAAATTACCGGTTTCATTTAGACAAAAAGAAAACTTCTTAAATGTGTTTAAAGAGAATGTAGAAAAATAATTTTGAGTGAGTTGGTTATTTAAAAGAAAGCCCCGCAAATTGCGAGGCTTTCTTTTATAAAAATTCAATTTGTTAAGAATTGTGTTCTTTTTCAATTCTTTTATGTTCAGCATCTGAAATTGTGTCAACTAATACTGGTGTTGCAATGAATAATGAAGAATAAGTTCCTACAACTATTCCTATCAACATAGCAAATATAAATCCTCTAATTGATTCTCCACCAAAAATAAACATAATCAATAATACTAAAATCATTGTTAATGACGTATTTATTGTTCTTGACATGGTTGAATTGATAGATTGGTTTACTATAGAATTGAAGTTACCTTTTGCTTTACCACCTAAATATTCACGAACTCTATCAAATACAATCACCGTATCATTCATAGAATATCCAATAACTGTTAATATCGCAGCGATAAAATGTTGGTCGATTTCCATCCCAAATGGCATATATTTCCATAATAATGAATAAATTCCTAATACGAAAATAACGTCATGTGCAACGGCAGCAAGAGCTCCAAGAGAATATTGCCATTTTCTAAAACTCAATACAAGATATAAACCTACAACTAACATTGCACCTATAACAGCCCAATAAGAGTTTGTTTTAATGTCATCAGCAACAGTAGGTCCAACTTTAGAAGCTTGGAGGATACCTAATTTTTTACCATCATAACTATTAACGAATTTTTCGTAAGTCATAGTAGCGTCGAAATGTTTCTTTAAGTTATCAAAAAGAATTTTATTAACAGCTTGATCTGCTTCTGTTCCTGCTTCAGCAACTTTATATTTTGTTGTAATTTTTAATTGATTGTCTTTTCCGAAAATTTTGGCTTCCGCACTACCATCGAATACTTTCAATAATTCTTCACGAACTAATTCAGCAGAAACTGGTTTTTCAAAACGCACTTGGAATGTTCTTCCTCCTACAAAATCAACTCCTTGATTCAAACCATTGGTAGATAGAGAAATAATACTAACAACTACTACTAAACTTGAAAAGATATAAGTGTATTTTTTTACACCTAAGAAATCAAAGTGGAAGTTAGTGAAGAAATTTTTAGAGAAACCAGTAACAAAAGTTAATTTGTTTCCTTTATTAATACTCCAATCTAGTAATATTCTCGTAATGAAAATAGAAGTAAACAATGAAGTTGCTATACCTATTAATAATGTAGTTGCAAATCCTTGAATTGGACCTGTTCCGAAAATTAATAATACTGCTCCTGTTAAAACGTGCGTTACGTTCGCATCAACAATTGAACGCATCGCTCCTTTCCAACCAAAAGAAGCTTTAATTGCATCATCTATAGTTTTACCCGCTCGAAGTTCTTCTTTGGCCCGCTCGTAAATAATAATATTGGCATCAACTGCAGTTCCCATCGTTAAAACGATACCAGCTATTCCGGGTAATGTTAATACAGCTCCTAAACTTGCTAAAATACCAAATAAGAACAATAAATTAATTGCTAGGGCGATATTAGCATAAAAACCTGATTTACCGTAGTAAACCATCATCCAAAGAGATACAATTAACAAACCAATAATAGCTGAATTTGTTCCGTTATCAATAGCTTCTTGACCTAAAGACGGCCCTACCACTTCTGATTGAACAATTTCTGCTGCAGCCGGTAATTTACCTGCTCTTAATACGTTGGCTAAATCTTTAGTTTCTGTAATATCAAATGTTCCTGAAATTTCAGATCTTCCTCCTGAGATTGGACCGCTAGAAACTCCTGGTGCAGAATAAACTACATCATCTAATACAATTGCAATATTACTTTTTTGTGTGAAAGCTCTTCCAGTTAATTCCTCCCAAGCTTTAGCTCCTTGTCCACTCATTTGCATGGTTACAGATGGTTTTCCTGATTGATCAAAAGAATCTTTTGCATCAGTAACTACTCCACCGCTCATAGCCGCTTGGTTATCTCTATTCCCTTTTAAAGCATATAATTCGACTGTTTCGGTAGCTTTTTTTGTTTTTTCATCAACGATTGATGTAGGTTTACCCCAAACAAATTTTGCATAACGTTTATCAGAAGGCAATAATACTCTAATATCTTGACGTTTAAAATAACTGTTGATTGCAGCAGTATCTTTAGGCTCAACAACTCCTAAAATAGGACCACCACCACCAGGTAAAAATCTCTTCAATAATGGACCTAAATCTTTTTTATCTGAAACAGTATCTTTTACTTTATCCGTCAATAAAGTATCAATTCCAGTTTTTGCAGTTTCTTTAACTTCAACAGCACCTTTCTCAGTTAGTTTTAAGGTATTATTTGCTGCCATTAAGAAATTACCTAATTCATCCACTTTATAGGTTTCCCAAAATTGTAATTGTGCCGTACTTGATAATATTTTTTTAATACGATCTACATCTTTTGCGCCTGGAAGTTCAACTAATATTCTTCCTGATTCCCCTAGTTTTTGAATGTTAGGTTGAGTAACTCCGAACTTATCGATACGTTTTCTTAATACTTCAAAAGCACTTTCAATTGACTCATCAACTTTTCTTCTAACTACTTTCTTAACCTCATCATCTGTTTTTTTAAAGTTCACTTCATCGCCTAATATTTTGTTTGCAAAAATATCTGGAGAAGATAGTTTTATTTTTCCATCAGCCACTTTTTCAAATTCTGCAAAAAACACATCTAAATAATCTTGATTACCTTGTCTGTTTTTTGAAGCTTCAGCTAATGCTTGATTGAAAATTGGATTTTTGGAATTATTGGATAATCCTTTGATGATATCTTTTACTGAAATTTGAAGTTGTACGTTAATACCTCCCTCTAAGTCTAATCCTTTGTTGATTTTTTTATCTTTTACTTCATTGTAGGAAAAATCTGTAAATCCAATATTAAATACTTTTTCTTTTCCAATTGAATCTAAATATTTTAATTCTTTCTCAGAATTACCATTAGCAAACGTTTTGGCATCACTTTCTATTTTTTGGGAAACAAAAGTGAATGAAAGTTGGTAAATACTCACCAATGCAAATAAAATTGCGAAAAATTTAATAAGTCCTCTATTCTGCATTATTACTATAGTTAATTAATTTTTATTTTATTATTATTTGTAAAATTGTTAAAAATAAATAAAGTACTAAATATTTTAAATAAAACATAACTTCTTTATCCAATCTTAATATTTTTTAGCTGACAAATATATAATTCTCCTAGAGATTAACCAATTTATTTAATGATTAATATCAAAAAAAAGACTGCATTTTTGCAGTCTTCTTTAAAAGTTGATTTATAATTTATGCTAAAACTGATTTTAAATCTGCATTCATGTTGCGAACTGCCTCTGCACTTTGAGCAAATAGGACTTTTTCAGCCTCATTTAATTTTATTTCTAAGATTTCTTCAACACCATTTTTTCCAATGATACAAGGAACTCCAATACAAATATCATTTTGACTATATTCGCCTTCTAAAAATACGGAACAGGCAATCATTTTTCTTTGATTATTTAAAATAGAATCTACTAAATAAGCAACAGAAGCACCTGGCGCATACCAAGCTGAAGTTCCTAAAAGTCCTGTTAAAGTTGCTCCACCAACCATAGTTGCAGCCGCTACTTTTTCTAACTCCTCAGCAGATAAAAACTCAGAAACTGGAATCCCATTATAAGAAGCCAATCTAGTTAAAGGAATCATTGTAGTATCTCCGTGCCCACCAATTACCATAGCAGAAATATCATTTGAAGGAGTTGATAAAGCATCAGCTAAATAGTATCTAAAACGAGAACTATCCAAAGCTCCACCCATTCCAATTATTCTATTTTTTGGTAAACCTGTCGCTTTTAAAGCCAAATAAGTCATCGTATCCATTGGGTTTGAAACCACTACAACAATTGTAATTGGAGAAAATTTCAATACGTTTTCAACTACTGTTTTTACAATTCCAGCATTAATACCAATTAATTCTTCACGTGTCATTCCTGGTTTTCTTGGAATCCCTGAAGTTATTACGACCACATCACTGTTAGCTGTTTTAGAGTAATCATTGGTAACTCCGGAAACTCTAGTATTAAAACCCGTATTGGTAGCACATTGCATGATATCCATAGCTTTACCTTCAGCAAAACCTTCTTTAATATCTAATAATACTACTTCACTAGCAATCCCTCTGTATGAAATTGCGTCTGCACAAGATGCTCCCACATTCCCTGCTCCTACTATTGTAACTTTCATTTTTATTGTTTTATATTTATTAAAATTCGTATTGTACTGCAAAATTTGAGTTTACAAATTTACCAAATGCAAAGGTAGATTGTAAAAATACTTTATTAATTTTATACCTACAGGAAACTTCTCCTAAATAGTTAGTTTTAGTTTTGTAAATATCTTTGATTTTTTCATTAAAAATAGCTTGAAATGGAATCGCTTGTCCCGGAGGAACATCTCCAATAAATTTATATTTTATATAGCTTATATTGGCAATTATTCCACCCATAATTTCAAACCTTTTAAATTCTTTTGAGATATTGTATTGAAACTGCCAAGTATCCACCAAACCATTTATTTCATTGATTCCTAAATCAGGGCCGCTGTTTGATGCTGGCGGAATAAAATCAAAGCTAAGATTCTCATTTGAAAAACACACCAAACCCGACATATTGATCTTATTTTTAATCAATGATTTGAAATATTGGTCTAAATTATGTTTAAACCCATAGCCATAAACTTGATAATTTCCACTTTTTAATTTGGTAACCGGAGCGTATTTTACTACTAATTCTGTTCCATACCAGAGGGCTACTGAACCAGTGAAATGAGAATAATAAACTTGTTCCGCATTAACTCCTTGAGGTGTTTGAAAAAACACCTGGTCGTTACCAATATAACCATTCAAATTATATTGCTGGCTATTACCTAAGGTCGAAGGTACTGTTGCTGAGTTTACAGGCGCCCAATTCGCGTCATAAATACTAAAAAATGTAAAATCGGAATTTTTAATTTCAAATTCTCTATCCACCTTTGGTACAAAAAATACGTTACTATTAAATCCTAAAGTTACATCCCATAGTTTTCGTTTTTTTGGAGAGGTTACCCAACCCGAAGATGCTTGATAAATTGAAGCGTCTGAAGCTGGTGTAATGTATCTATCACAATAAAAAATAGCATCATTTAGTAGACGACCAAATGCCTCTAATTCTTGTGCAGTTTGTGAAAACGAAACCGAGGAAATTAATAAAAAAAAGATAAAAAACTTTTTCATTAACTAAGCGTCAATATTAGCATAAACAGCATTTTTCTCAATAAATTCTCTTCTTGGCGGAACTTCATCGCCCATTAGCATTGAAAAAACTCTATCTGCTTCTACCATACTATCTATAGTAATTTGACGTAAAGTTCTAAAATTAGGATCCATTGTAGTTTCCCATAATTGTTCAGCATTCATCTCTCCAAGACCTTTGTAACGTTGAATACCCGCGCTACCACCCATTCTTTCATTTGCTTGATCACGCTGAACGTCATTCCATGCATATTCCTTTTTATTTCCTTTTTTAACTAAATATAAAGGGGGAGCAGCAATATATACGTGTCCGCCTTCAATCAATTCTTTCATAAATCTAAAGAAAAAAGTTAAAATTAAAGTTGAAATGTGACTACCATCGACATCGGCATCACACATAATAATTACTTTATGGTAGCGTAATTTTTCTAAATTCAATGCTTTACTATCTTCAGCTGTGCCAATGGTAACACCTAAAGCGGTAAAAATATTACGGATTTCTTCATTTTCAAAAACTTTGTGGTGCATTGCTTTTTCAACATTCAAAATTTTACCTCTTAAAGGTAAAATTGCTTGAAATGCTCTATCACGACCTTGTTTTGCAGTTCCACCCGCAGAATCTCCCTCTACAAGATAAACTTCACAACGTGCAGGATCTTGTTCCGAACAATCGGAAAGTTTTCCTGGTAATCCTCCCCCTCCTAAAACGGTTTTACGTTGTACCATTTCACGTGCTTTCTTAGCAGCGTGACGAGCTTGTGCGGCAAGAATTACTTTTTGAACTATAATACGAGCGTCATTTGGATTTTCTTCCAAATAGTTTTCAATCATATCCCCAACAGCTTGACTTACAGGCGAAACAACTTCTCTATTTCCTAATTTAGTTTTGGTTTGTCCTTCAAATTGAGGTTCTGCTACTTTTACCGAAATAATAGCTGTTAATCCTTCACGGAAATCATCTCCAGAAATTTCAAATTTCAACTTATCCAACATTCCAGATGAATCTGCATATTTCTTTAGCGAACGAGTTAAACCAGTTCTAAAACCTTGCAAGTGCGTTCCTCCTTCGTGTGTGTTTATATTATTTACATAAGAAAAAATATTTTCAGTATAACTTGTATTGTAGATTAAGGCAACCTCAACTGGAATTTCTCCTTTTTCAGAATCCATAGAAATTACGTGCGAAATAATTGGCTCACGATTTCCATCTAAATAACGGATATATTCTTTTAGACCTTCAGTAGAATGAAATACTTCAGAAACAAATTTTCCGTCTTTATCCAACTCTCTTTTGTCTGTGAATGTAATCGTAATTCCTTTATTTAAATACGACAATTCACGCATACGAGCCGATAAAGTATCGTATGAATACTCTGTAGTTTGAGTAAAAATGGAAGGGTCTGGATAAAAAGTAACTATTGTTCCTCTTTTAGAAGTGACTCCAATTTGTTTAACTGGATAAAGTGCTTTTCCTTTTTCATATTCTTGCTCGTAAATCTTTCCATCACTACTGTGAACGGTTGCTCTTAAATGATTTGACAGAGCATTTACAACTGAAACCCCAACACCGTGAAGTCCTCCAGAAACTTTATAAGAATCTTTATCGAATTTACCTCCAGCACCAATTTTAGTCATAACAACTTCCAATGCAGAAACGCCTTCTTTTTTGTGAATTCCTACAGGAATACCACGCCCATTATCTTCAACAGAAATAGATCCATCTTCGTTTATGTCAACTATAATTTTATCGCAATGACCTCCCATTGCTTCATCAATTGAGTTGTCAACCACCTCATAAACCAAGTGGTGTAAACCTCTAATTCCTACATCTCCAATATACATCGATGGACGCATTCTTACGTGCTCCATTCCTTCTAATGCTTGAATACTATCTGCTGAATAATTATTTTTATTTATTTCTTCGCTCATATTAATGTAATTCTGAATATTTTTTTGTTTAACGTACAAATATAGTCAAACAAGAATTAATATTCCCTTAAATCGCTTGTTTTGTGGCTTAAGTTATTAACATATGTCGGTTAATTACTAGGTCAAATTATACCAATAAAAAACGCTTACTAAATAGCAAGCGTTTAGAAACAAAATGTAATAAAAAAACTAACTAAAAATCACACTTGTTTTGGCAATATCTTTATCAGCATTTACATGGGCGGCATTCGCTCTTCCACTAGGGTCTTGATTTTCCTGCCATTTTGGAATCCATTTTCTAACGGTTTCGGCAGCACTCGATTGCGGATAATATTTATGAAAAATGGTTCTGTAATAATAAGCTTCTTTGGTAGTAGGTGTATTATAGGGAAATAAAGAAGCGGCAGATTCTAATTCCTCGTCGGTAACTTTAGATGAGCAATATTCTATTAATTGATCAATCCAATTGTAGCCTACTCCATCCGAAAATTGCTCTTTTTGCCTCCACAAAATTTCATCTGGCAAATAGGGATTATCAGGGGTATCGAAAGCTTTTCTAAGAATGTATTTTTCTTTTCCATCATAGGTTTTAGGTTGTTTTTCTTTCGCTTTGATTAGCATTGAAATATCCAAGAAATCTTTATCTAAAAAGGGTACTCTAGCTTCTAATCCATGAGCCATGGTTGATTTATCAGCTCTCAACAAATCGGCAGTAAATAATTTTTGAACTCTTTCAATCGTTTCTTTTTGAAAATCAATTGCAGTTGGTGCATTTCTAAAATACAAATAGCCACCAAAAATTTCATCTGCTCCTTCGCCAGATAATACTACTTTTATTCCCAAATCAGTAATAGCTTTTGATAAGAAATACATTGGTGTACTGGCACGAATAGATGTTACATCATAGGTTTCAATATGCCAAACCAATTTGTCTAGAATTTCAATTCCCTGCTCTATTGTAAAGTGAATTTCATGATGTTCAGTTCCTAAATAGTCGGCCACTTTTTTAGCCGCTAAAGCATCAGGAGCATTGGCATCTAAACCAATAGAAAAAGAGTGTAATTTTTTCCCGCTTTCCGATAATAATCTGGAGGCTATTGACGATGTTAAAGAAGAATCTAACCCTCCTGAAAGCAAAACACCAATTGGTACATCACTCATTAATCTTTTTCGAGTTGCTTCCGTTAATGACGTTCTAATTAATTCCAAATCCAATTCGTGATCGGCTTTTAAATAATCTTCAAATTTGGGATGATAGTATTTGACAAATCCTGTTTTTGGGGTGTAATAATGACCTGGAGGAAATGTAGAAAATGTTTTACATTGATCAGCAATAGGTTTCATTTCAGATGAAAAATAGGTTCGCCCTCTTTCGTCCAATCCATAATATAATGGCTTAACTCCCATAGGGTCTCGACCTGCAATATAATCGTCACCATCAACTATTACGAATGCCCAATCTCCGTCTAAAATATTACAAAAATCATATCCAAATTCTTCATACAAATGCACGATAACTTCTGAATCTGATTTAGTTCTGAAAGTATGGTGTTTCAAAATACCATTTCTCAATTCTTGGTGATTGTAAACTTCTCCATTGTGCACCATCCAGGCAGAATTAGAACCTTGAATGGGTTGTCTTCCCAAATGTAAATCTATAATTGATAAACGCTCGTGGCTTAAAATATGCCCTTTTTCTGTAACATGTAAATCACTTTCATCTGGCCCTCGATGTGACATTCTTTTAGAAAGCTCCTTTACTAACTCTTCGTCTTTTCCTTTTCCAATAATGGCTAAAATTCCACACATACTATTTTTTTTGATATGCAAAAATGACTATTATGATTTCTATTCAAAACCAAATTAAGTTATTTAGCTATAATTATTAACAAAAAGTTATAATTTTATATAAATATGAAAGTAAAAGTAGTTAAAATTTATATGTGAAGTTATAAATTGTAAAAATAGGGGTTATGAAATGCTTTGTATGAGGTACTTTGTAGTATTAATTTTAAATTCAAAACCCACTTTATTCCTAATTAATTTTTCCCCAAGTGGAGATTGTGGTGAAAGTGCAATAATATTGACTTGATCGATGGTGATTTTGGGTAAAGCTAAACTTAGATACAAATAGATTCCATTTGCTTGAACTAAACTTCCTAAAGTAATTGTTGTGTGAGATAAACTTGAATCAATTTTATCTAAAATCGCTTTTTGATCCAAAACCTCTTTGAGTTTGTAATTTAGTTTTTCTTGTTCCAAATGCATCATCGACAAAGCAGTTTCGTGTTTGTCGCCAGCCGATCCTTTTGCATCGTTCTTTGAATCTTCGGTCAATGCTGCTATCATATCCCGAAAAACATCAATTTTATCTTGAACCTGACGGGTATAATGCTGATGGATTTTTTGTTTTAAAGTCATAATGAAAAATTAACCACAAAAGGCACAAAAATAAATACAAAAGAAACATCAGTCTATTGAATCTTTTGTGGTAAAAAAATTAAAAATCAAACTTATAACTCGCTCCTAAAATTACTTGAATTCCTTGAACTGGATAATTCATCCATTTTTGGTAGGATTGATTGGCGATATTATTGAATTTTAAAAATCCGGTTAATCGATCGCTGTGTTGATATCCAACGTTAAAATTAGCATCAAAATAGCTATTTAAATTTGTTGTTTCAGGATAATAAGCGGGTGGAAAAATAGTTATCATACTTTGTATATAAACCAGTTCTTTTCTTTCACCAACGTAGAATACATTTGCACCAGCAAACCATTTTTTAGTAATATTTAGATTAATAGTAGCTCCTAACTTTAAACTTGGTAAATTCCATGCTTCTTCTTGATAGGTGGTGAAAAATCTGCTGTAAGAAGCATTTAAACCTATGGACACATTTTTAGTGTAATCGGCTTTCAATTCTCCAAACAAATTCATGGTTTTTATATCATCGTAAACTACTCCAAAAGAATTACCAAATTGGTAGCTTTCGGTATTTATAGCAAACATATTGAATTGATTACTCACAAATAATGGCTTGTTTTTTTCATTTTGCACTGATCCACGAAGGGTATAACTTATACTATTGGATAATTTACCTTTTAATCCAGCAAATAAATCAAACTGTTTGTCAGTTGGAGCAATTGCTAATGTTGGCGATACAAATGGATTTTCGTTAGAAAAATCACGATAAGAGTTTTGATCTAAACTGCCTTCAAAACCGGTATAAAAAATCATAAAATCACCTACTAGTTTTAAAGAAGCATTTACTTGCGGATATACAAATATTTTACTGCTGCTATTTTCATTATCGGCGCTATAAAATACTGATGCTCCAATATTTAAAGCCCAATCATTTTTATTTACTATGATACTTGGATGAATTCCAAAATTGGTAAAACCATATTTTAAGGAATTGGTTCCGAAGAAGTTTTTCTCAAAATTTCCACCTAAATAATCCACAATAAAATTCGTTTTTATTTTTTCATTAAAGAGTCCAAATTCGAATGATGGCTTTACAAAAAATCTATTTTCAACCGATCCATTAGCATCCCAAAAACGATTGTATTTAAAACTCGCTTCTTCAAAAAAGCTGTCACTCCAACTTAAATTTGTTCCAACATAAAAATTATTAAAAGTGTGTTTAGGGTTGATTCTATAGATTGTTGTTTGAGTAAAATTATCAGGAATACCGTACCAATTATAGATTTGATTTTGATACCCGAAATCTGAAATCCAAGTCAAATTTTGAAATTGGTTTCCGTAGGTTAAATCCAAAGAAGTAGTGTAAAAATCATTATTTAAAGCAACGTCTTTTATACCTCCTTGAGACGAAAGATGTCTAAACATTCCCCCTAAATACTGGTGATCGCTGATATTCTCTGTAACAAAAAGTTCGGCGTTTAAAGTAGTATAATTTCCCAAACCTAAATTGGCAAAGTTTTTATATAATTTCTCTGCTTGCGATTTATCAACATTAGCAGCACGACCCTTTGAAGGAACAAAAGTGGATGCTACAGGAAATGAGAAAAAGTTATATTTAATATCCTCTTTTTTAGAATTATCAGCATCGTTAAGAGAAGGTATTTCCTTTACTTTAAACGCATCAGAAATTGTTGGAGTATAGGGTTTTACAACGTTTACCACTTCTGTACCTATATTCTCGTCTTTCTTTTGAGCAAAAGTAAAATGGAGAGAAAAAAGAATTAAAACTAGTCCAATATTATTTTGAAATATATTTGTCATTTGATTTTTTTATTTAATTTGTAACCGACGAATTTGTCTTAGCCTCTTCGGTTTTAATACTATCCAATTCTTTTTGAGCTTCTTCTACAACTTCTGGAAAGGAAGTAAAATTCTTGATCACACTATCCAATATATAGGTAGCTTGAAAGCTATCTTTCAATCCGTAGAAATTTTTAGCCATTACCACTAGGCCTTTTGCTCCAAAATATTTATACCCAGAATAATCTTTAGTTAATTTTTGAACTACCGTATTTGATTCCTCTAATTTTCCGTCGGAATTCTTAAAATAAGCATCATAATACAACGCTTCAGCTGCCAACTCTCCTTTGGCAATAAACAATAATTTTGAATAGGCTTGACGGGCTTTTAGCAAATCACCAGAGTTAAAAGCAGCTCTAGCAATAATTATTTGAGCATCACTTTTAACTTTGTCATCCGTTTTTGGATTACTTAATACTTTATCAGCATATAAAACAGCGTTTACATACTCTTTTTGTTCATAGTAGGTTTTCATCAAATTTGCTTGCGCAAATGTTATATTTTGAGGGAAATCAGCTTCTGTTTCCAAACGAATTAATATTGGAATTAACTTATCAATACTATTGTATTTTATATAAATTTGTGCCAATCTTGCCAAGGCTTGTTCGGTAAATTCATTTCTCGATTTTGAAATTACATACTCATAATTAGCAACCGCATTGACTTCTAATCCATCTGTGTAATAGGATTGTGCTAAATAGAAATTAGCATTTAAAGCGTGATTGCCATTTGGAAATTTAGAAACATAACTACTAAAACCTGAAATTGCTTGTTTGATATTATTTTGTAAAAATTGTTTTTCGGCAGCTTCGAATGTGTCGTTATCCAACTCGGCATCTGTCACCGAAACAAAATCTAAGGTTCTAACCCAAGTTGCGTATTCATCGACTTTTCCATTATCTACATAAATAATCCTAGCAGTAGAAACCGCTTCTAGCGCTTCCGGAGATTTTGGGAATTCTGCGGCAACTTTTTTAAATTTTGCTACAGCTAAATCGTCTTTTTCTGTATTATAAAAAACCAATCCTTGTCGTAATATTGATTTTGAAGCGTAGGAACCTTTTTTGAATTCACTAAGCAATTGATCGAAGGTTTTAATAGCTAAATCAAAATTTTTCTCTGCTACGTAGGTATTTCCTATTTCAAATAACGCATCGTCACGGTATTGGGATTTTAAATAGGTTGCAATTAACTTATTCAAATCTTCGATTTTCTTTTCATTTTTAGATACAAAACCGTAACTAATTGCTTTTTGAAATGCTGCATAATCCGCATCGATACTTTTTAAATCGATTGCTTTATTGTAAGCATCCATTGCTAGCCAGTATTTTGCAGTTACAAATCGGCTGTCACCCAAACGCAAATACGCATCGTTTAAACGGATTTTATCGTCTTTCACCGCTTCAACATGTGTTTGAAAAAAATCACCAGCTTGGTCGTACTCTTTTAATTTAAAATAAGAATAAGCAATATTATAATTGATATTTTTATATTCTAAGGTGGTTTTCGATTCAGGAAAAGCCATAAATTGTTTGAAACTTATCAATGATTCGTTGAAATTATCCAATACAAATTCTGTTTCTCCCTTCCAAAAGGTTGCACGACAAGTGAATTTAGCTTCTTGCTGTTCGCAAACGGATTTTTTGAACATTGACAATGCTTCCTGATAATTTCCGTCTGTAAACAATTCTAAACCTCTATAAAATGTCACTTTTTGATAGGCTTGTTTATTCGCAAAACTTCTATTTTTTTCTAACAGTTCTAATGCCCCTTTATAATTTTTAGAAGTAATAAAAGAATTAATCAATAATGTTTCAACATCAGTTTTACTTGGTGAATTGGGATACTTACTTAAAAACGAAGTCAAAACATCAGGAACATTTTGATAGGAATTTCCAATATCATAGCTCAATTTCGAATAATTAAGAAAAGCATCTTCTTGAATTTTTAAATCGAAAACCATTTCAGATGAATTTTTAAATGCATTCAATGCTTGTTGTTTTCTATTGGTTTTCAAATAACTTTGACCCAAATGATAATAAGCATTTTGAGCAACAACCTCTTTTCCGTCAATGATTTTGTTAAACTGGGGAATTGCATTTTCAAAATCATTTTGTTGATAATAGGCAAATCCTAATTGGTAATAATCGGTATTGTTCCACTTTCCTTTTTTGCCTTTGTACTGATTTAAAAAAGGAATAGCTTTATCAAATTGGTTCAAATTGAAATAACTTTCACCAATAATTTTATTCAATTCCGATTTTTCTAGAGCATTCGATTTAGCCAAAGCTACTGAACCAAGATCAATTGCTTTTTGAAAATCACCTGATTTAAAACTCATATCGCCCTGAAAATAAGACAACTTTTCTTTGTATTTCTCTTCCCCTGCGACTTGGTCAAAGTACTTATTAGCATTTTTATAATCATCTCCTTCATAGGCTATAAATCCTAAATAATACTTTGCTTGCGCTGCATATATTTTTGAATTTAGCACTTTATTGAAATACGAAGTTGCTTGTAATTTATTTTTGGCAGCGAAAAAAGCGTAACCCTTTTGAAAGTTGAATTTGTCAATATCCTCATTACTCAATATGTTTTCGTCTACTTTATCCAACCATTTTAAAGACTGTGTGAAACTTCCTTGCTCAAAATAGTGTACCGCAATTTCTAAGTAGGCAATATTCAATTTAGCACTTGTAGGATAATCGGAGATGAAATTCTCCATAAGCAAATCGGAGTTCGATTGATTGAGTTTAATAGCACAAACTGCATTATAAAAGGCACAATCAGATTGTACATCTTGACCAAGATTCTGTAATTTTACTTTTTCAAAAATTATTTGAGCAGATAAATACTGCTTGTTATTATAGAGTGAAATTGCCTGGTTAAAGGCTTCCAAATCGTTGGTGTATATCTCAGATTTTTGTGCGGAAACAGTTGTTATTAGCATTAAAAACAACAATAAAAGGAGCCTGAATGGATTTCTCATAATGGTTTAAATAAATACAATCAAATATATCGATTTCTACAACCTATAACGAACTTAATCTCTTTATTATTATGAACATATTTTTAAACAATAAATAAGAAATTTGAAATTGGTATTTGACTAAAACTTATTACTTTTACAAAATAAACAACAAATCCTATGTCACAACCTATTTTATTTTTAAGAAACGTAACTATTTACCAAGAAGAGAAAGTCATTTTAAATAATGTTAATTTAGAAGTAAACCAAGGTGAATTCATTTATTTAATTGGAAAAACAGGTTCTGGGAAAAGTAGTTTTATGAAAACTTTATATGCCGATTTACCTTTAACAGAGGGTCAGTCCAACATTGTGAATTTTGATTTAGCAACATTAAAAGAAGATGATATTCCATTTTTAAGAAGAAAATTGGGTATCGTATTTCAAGACTTCAAACTGCTACCAGACCGAACTGTTAACGATAATATGATTTTTGTTTTAAAAGCTACTGGCTGGATTGATCTTACTGAAATGCAAAATAAAATTGATGAAGTACTGGATAAAGTTGATATGAAATCTTTTTCTTCAAAAATGCCGCACCAATTATCAGGTGGAGAACAGCAACGTGTAGCAATTGCTAGAGCTTTGTTAAATGATCCAGAAATAATCTTAGCAGATGAACCTACAGGAAATCTTGATCCCCAAACTAGTATTGAAGTTATGGAAGTGCTTAGAAAAATTAATGCTTCGGGAAAAACAGTGATTATGGCTACTCACGATTATGCGCTTTTGATGAAATATCCATCAAAAACTTTAAAATGTGAAGACAGTGCTATTTTTGAAGTGGTCCAAAAAATAGCTTAATGCTCTCTATTCTCATTCCAATATACAATTACAATGCTTATCCATTAGTCTTGGAACTTCACAAGCAATGTATGGAGTGTGCTATTGATTTTGAAATTTTATGTCAAGATGACGCTTCATATTCTGAATTGAACTTAGAAAATGAAAAAATAAATTCATTATCCAATTGCAATTTTACTGAACTCAAGGTTAATATTGCCCATCGGCAAAATAGAAATTTTCTTGCTAACAAGGCCAAATATGAGAATTTACTTTTTATAGATGGTGATTCTATTCTAATACGAAGTAATTATATTTCAAGTTATATTTCTTGGTTGACTAATTTTGATATTGTTTATGGTGGCAGGTTACACCCAGAAATATGCCCATCTAATAATCAAAAACTTCGATGGAAATACGGAAGATTTATTGAAGATAAATCGTTAAAAAATAGAAACTTAGCTCCTTTTCAATCGTTGTTATTTAACAATACTGCCATTAAAAAAGATTGTTTTGATAAAGTAAAATTTGATGCGCACTTAACAAAATATGGACATGACGACACCCAACTTTCTTGTCAACTTAGTCTGCTTAATTTAAAACTAAAACACATTGATAATCCTGTTGAACATGGCGATATCGATTCAAATACAGCCTATTTAAAAAAATCAAAAAGTTCATTAAAAAATTTGATTGTTTTATTTGAAGAAGGAAAAATAAAAAAAGAATTTTCGAGGTTAATTTCGTTGCTTTTAGTTTTAAATAAATTTAATATAACCCGTTTAATTTCCAAAATTTACAAAAAAATAGAAGGTTTTTTAATTACAAATTTAAAAGGTGAAAATCCTAATTTATTAATTTATAATATTTTTAGAATTGGCTATTTATGTAGTATTAGCTCTAAAAAAACTACAAACTAGTTTTCAATTTAATTTCTTTAAAAAGAGAATCCCAAAGAGGCATAATGGTATCAATATTATAATTCAAACTCTTCTGTTTAGCATTTTTACCCATTTCAATTCTTTTCGACTCATTGTTTATTAAATACAAAACAGCTTCAATATAATCAGATTCAATACCGTTTTCAATTAAAAACCCATCCAATTTATTTTCTATAATGGCCCTAGGTCCACATGGACAATCGTAGGCAATACATGGTAATCCCGTTGCCATAGCTTCAATTAAAACCATCCCAAAACCTTCAAATCTTGATGTCATTAGATAAATTGAATTCTCTTGGTATTTTGATACAATATCATTTGTAGGATTATAAAAACTTACACTATTAGTTAGATTTAACTCTGATGTAAGCTTTTGTAACGATAAATCATCACTAGATTTTCCGTAAATATCAAGGTGCCAATCTGGATGTTTTTTTACAATTTTTTTCCAAATATAAAGCAATCGATCAAAACCCTTTTCATAAACATGGCGTCCAACAGCAATCACCTTTTTCGAGTTTAGTTTCGCTAATTTATCGGTATAAAACCAAATTGGGTTTGGAATAACAATTCCATTTGGCACATTCCATTCTTTAATACTTTCGGGAGTTTCCACAACAAAATTATCAAAATTTCTGGCAGCCAATTTCTTGAATAAAATTGAAAATCGAGTTCCAATTATAGTAAAAATAGAATCGTTTTCCTTTTCAACAACACGCAACGAACTATGTATTTCTAAAACAACTGGAATTTTTGTATTTAAAATAAATGGAAGTAAGAAAGCTTTAAATCCATTATCACAAACAATTATAACATCGGGGTTTAGTAATTCTATTTGCTCATTCAATTTTCTTTTATAATTTAATAAAAACTCAATAGGATTTCCTTTCAATAGCATATCATGAAATTCAATCTTCTTATTAAAATTATAAAAATGAGAAAAACCACCCTTATTTTGCGTCAGAAAATCAATCTGATAATTCCATTTTTCAATAAGATAATAGGTTTTAATTGCTAATACTCTCGCAACTCCTCCTTCATTATTTACATTTGGAACTAGGTAAAGTAATTTCATTATTTGGTATTCAAAAATTCATTATAATCACGAATATAGTCTGATTCTTCAAATACATCCGAAGCTAAAACTAAGCAAACCGCACCGGAAGAAAAATTTTCTAATTCACGCCAAATTCCGGTAGGAATATGTAATCCAATATTGGGTTTATTTAACAAATAACTTTTCGTTTCGTTTCCATCATTTAAGGTAACTTCAAAACTTCCGCTCAAGGAAATTAATATTTCATGCTGATTTATATGGGAATGACCCCCACGAAAAGCCGTACTTGGAACATCAAATAAATAGTATATTCTCTTTAATTCAAATGGTAAAACATCATTTTGAACAAAGGCTAAATTTCCACGTAAATCTTCGATCGTTGGAATTTGAAGTAGTTTTATATCACTAATTTTAGTCATAATCTAATTATTAAATTTCATTAAATCCAGCCATTGCTGCCCAATAGAATCCATAGAAAAATGTTGGCAACTTGGTAACGCATTTTCCTTGCAAATAGTATATAAATCTGTATTTTCAACAAATAAATTCATTGCTTCAGTTAATTTATCTACATTCTGATTTTCTACTAATAGACCATTACTTTTATTAGTAATCATTTCACTTGGACCTGATAAACAATCAAAAGAAACAACTGGAATACCACATGCCAATGCTTCTAAAATTACATTAGGCATTCCTTCATTCATACTACTTAAAACAAAAAAATTAGCTTTTTTAAAATAAGGATAAGGATTCTTTTGAAATCCTAAAAAATGTACTTTATCTGAAATATTATTTTGATTAGCTAATAGGATATACTCTTTCATTTTAATTCCGTCACCAAGTAAAACTAAGTGGATATTTTGCTCAGGCAAATGTGAATTTGAATAAGCGGTTATCAATTTATCAAATTGTTTCACCTTCGTTTCCATTTGACCCACTCCAATAATATATTCAAAATTAAGATCTATAGATTCATTTAACTTTGAATGAATTTCTTCAATATTTATTGGGTTATATATAGTTTGAACATTGGACAATTGGTGTTTATTCTCAATCAATTCCTTAGCTTTATTAGTAATTGCTATAATTTTAAAGGAATCATTATAGGTAAATTGAGTTAAAAACGACCAATTTGACATATAGTGATCAATCAAATAGCTATGAACAGTGAAAATAGTTTTCGCTTTATATAAAAATTTTGAAATTAATAATTCCTGAATTGGCTTATTTCGAAATCGGAAATCTATTATATAATCGAAATTGTTTTCACTTAAATAATTCTTTAAAAATAAGTATCGATTGAGCTTATTTAAGATCCCGTTAGACTTATTTTTTAACTTACCTAAGTTAATTAATTTTCCTGAAAAATTATAGGAAACTTCATCAATAACAATAATATTATGGACTTCAATTCCATGCTTTTCAAAAAAAAATGACAAATTCGCCATCACTCTTTCAGCGCCACCAATTCCTAATCGGTAACCAATTAAAGCGATTTTATTTTTTTTGTTAGGTATTATCATTAACGTTTTCTTATTTTCGTATCAAATATAACTCTTTTAGAAAAATATGCAAGAAAATCCACTTGTATCAATAATTTGCCTGGCTTACAATCACGAAAATTTTGTGGTAGAGACTTTGAATTCTGTTATACATCAAAATTACCAACCTATTGAGTTAATAATTGTGGACGATTGTAGTATTGACACTACTAAGTTGGAGATCAATAATTGGCTATTATCTCATCCTGAAGTGCAATATATTGCCAATGAATTTAATATTGGAAATACCAAATCATTTAATAACGCATTAAAAATTGCTAAAGGCGAGTACATAATTGATTTAGCTGCAGACGATTTACTACTACCCGATGGAATTAAAATGCAAATTAATGCATTCCAGAAAAGTAAATTCAACAACCTAGGTGTCGTTTATGGTAATGCTGAAATTATCAATGAAGATGGGAGTTTTAATTCTTTTTACTTCCCCGTTGATGAAAATGGAAACGTAATTTCAAAAAGAACTATTGGCGATATTTATTGCTCGGTATTATCCACTGGTGATAGTATTTGTTCCGTATCAGCGTTGATAAAAAAATGTGTATTTGACTTTTTAGGTGGTTACGATGAAACTTTAGCATATGAAGATTTAGATTCTTGGATCAGAGCTTCAAGGGAATATGAATTTGATTTTATTGATGAGATAGTAGTCAAAAAAAGAACGGTTACGAACTCATTAGGATCTAATTTTTACAAGAAAAAACACAAAATCAATATTTCAACTTATAAAATTTTAAGAAAAGCTTTGCAATTAAACCGATCAAAAATGGAGGATTTGGCACTTCAAAAAAGAGTTCATCATGAAATTATTCACTCTTTTAGAAATCAAAGTTGGACTTTACTTATAAAAAATATAGGCCTTAAACTAGCCATTTCTTTTAGAAAAAACTTCAAGAACTATTCGAATTAATCCCTATTTTTTCTAATCAATTTATTGAGTGGGTTTTCAATGTAAAGGTAGAGAAGTATTGAAATTAAATTCAATGAAATAAATACAAACCACTGATTTTCAGTAATTTTATTCAAAATAGTAACGACTATTCCAAGATGGATTAGATAGAAAATATAGGAACTTTTACCTAATAATTGCAGTGCTTTGGTGCTGAAAAAATCGGAAATAAAGGTCTTTTCTTTAATTAAGCCAAGGAATAAGGGTGCAATTCCAAAAACAGGAAGCACAATTGTGTTTATTACTTTTCCGGTTAAAGTATCTACTCCAAAACCACCTTCAACTTTCAATGAAACAAGAGAGCAAATACTTAAAATAATTCCTAATAACCCTAAGTAAGTCATCCCTTTAAAAGTAGGCGAATATTTTCTAATCAATAAAGCTAAACCTATACCCACAAAAAATTCTGATATTCGTCCAAAGAAAGTAAAATCCAAAATAAAATTTAATGTTTTCATATAACCATTACCATCAATACCACTAAAATAAAAAACCCATAAAAGTCCCAATCCAATGAAAACCAAGGGAATTACAACTAGGTAAATTCTATTTTTATTGATTAAAATAAAAAATATAGGAGCGGTAAAATAGAAAACTTCTTCAACAGTTAAAGACCAACCTTGGGCTATTCCTGTAAATTTAAGGTCGTCGGAAAAACCTTTTAGAAAGGTAATATTGTAAAAATAATTCTGTAAATCAATCCAATCCTTTTGAGAATAAACCACCGCAAAAAAGACAAATGTAAGTGTGGTTAAAATAAAATACATGGGGTAAATCCTAGCTACACGTTTAATTAAATAATTTTTAAAACTAAAATTAGGTTCATCAAAATACCGGTTACAAATTAGAAAGCCACTTAAAACAAAGAAAATCGTAACTCCAACATGAAATTCACTGAAAAAATCATGAATATTTTTTCCGAACATTTCAATTGAAAAGGGATTGAAATGATGGAAATAAACCATAAATGCAGCAAGTGCTCGAATTCCTGTTAGCGCTGGAAAATTGANCTTATTCATTGCGTTTAAATTTGTCTTTAATCTTTATTAAATAGGGATAAATAGCAACTCGTTTGTTTAATTCTCTATAGGAATAGAAAATTGAAAAAACTAAAATCAATCCTAAAGGATAGTAAGCATCAGGATAATCGATAGAGAAAGAAACAGCACTTGCAGAAATTCCAATAATAAAACAAAATATTATTATTTGGTAAGTATCTTTTCTAATTGAAAAATCATATCTGTTTTTCAAAATTGGAATTATATAACAACCATACAATATAAATTGAATTAAACTAGCTACTCCAATTCCCACTAATCCGAAATAATGATAGAAAAATACGGTTGAAGCCAATAGGAATATATCACTAATTATTTCTTGTTTGAAATACAATTTATTATCCCCTTTTGCTAATATTACAAACGCAAGAGGCCAAATAATTGCTTTAATAATTATTGCTAATAAAGCTGCTTTAAAAATCGACAAAACACCTAAAAAATGACTAGAATATAGTAATTCAATGATAATTGGACCACAAAAATACAAGAAAATTATAGCTGGAGTAATCAATAACAATCCCATTTCAATTTGATCGTTAACTAGCTCTTTTACTTTGGTATTGTCATTCTGAACTTCAGTAATTCTGGGATAAAAATCGGTTCCCATGGCATTAAAAATCAGACCAACATAGGAAATTAAAATAACAGAACTTACTTCAAATAATCCTAATATTTCAGCACTTGAACCATTTTTATTCAGGTATAATTTTATAAAATAACTACATATTTGTCCGAAAATTACATTAATAGAAAGTAAAAATCCCATTTTCATTAATGGTATTCCTTTTTGAAATGTATCTGCAAAAGAAAGTGAAATTTTATCGATTTTAATGTTTTTAGTAAAATAGAAGTTCACTAGTAAATTAATCAAACTAGATAACAAAATGACCGCTATAATTCCGTCAAATTTGAAAAAATAGTAGATTGGAACAGTTGCCAATGTGATTAAAACAGAACTTAAAACATTTGAAATAGCAATTGATTTTACCATTCGAAGCCCTTGTAATAGGGCAATGCGGCTAGTGGATAAATTTGTTAAAACAAAATTAACGGATAGAATAACAAACCAGAAATAATAATCAGTCGTTCCGAAAGTTAATTTACTTAGTAATTTAGAGAAAATAATGGTGACTAATGCTCCTAAAATACTAGTAAAAATAGACCATCTTTGAAGTACTATAAAGCGTTCA
>JGI25920J50251_10000025_pt1 | contig 45163 bp, 40 predicted proteins | sample LauGreBMM110DCMD_2_FD_50251 | JGI IMG/M metagenome (IMG submission 50251) | reverse complement strand
CCTCCCACATTTTCCGGTAGACCGGCATTGGGAATGCAACTGATCACAAAGGGGCAGTTCTCGCTCAGGTAGCGCACGTGCTCCTTCATCTGCTCGGGGCCCGTGGCGCAGTTGAGCCCGAGCACATCAATGGGAAAGGGTTCAAGGATGGCAACAACAGCCGCAATATCCGATCCCACCAGCATCGTGCCGGTGGTTTCCATCGTCACCGACACCATGAGCGGGCGTCGTTCACCGCAGCGGCTGAAGGCCTCCTCAATCCCCTGGAGGGCTGCCTTGATCTGCAGCACGTCCTGGCAGGTTTCGACGATAAACAGATCCACATCACCGGCAATCAGACCTTCGGCCTGTTCGCGATAGGACTCCTTAAGGACATCAAAGCTGACATGACCCAGGGTCGGTAATTTTGTGGTGGGGCCCATGGAGCCCGCCACAAAACGGGGTTTATCTGGGGTGCTGAAGGCAGCCGCCACTTCGCGGGCCAGTTCGGCAGCCCGCTTGTTGAGCGCAAAAGCCTGATCTTCAAGGCCGTATTCAGCGAGCACAATCGAGGCCGCACCAAAGGTGTCGGTTTCGATCACGTCGCAACCCACCTCCAAGAATTGGCGATGGACCGTTCGCACCACATCGGGGCGGGTCACCACCAGGTTCTCGTTACAGCCCTCCAGGGCGGCACCGCCGAAGTCCTCGGCGCTGAGATCCATCTGTTGCAGGGAGGTGCCGGTGGCGCCGTCAAACACCAACACCGGTCGCTCGGGGCTATGCAGCCGCTCTAGAAAACTAATCCGGGGATGGGGGTGGGTCGTTGCCATCAGCCGTCCAGCCGCACGCGGGTGACCCAGTGGTCGTAGGACGGATCGCGGCCTTCGGTGATCGCCGTGAGTCGATCGCGAATCGCCTCCATCATGGGTCGCTGGCTCGGCATGTCGGTATTTTCAACCCGGCGCACGGGCGTAACACGGGCAGCGGTGCCGCTTAGAAACACCTCATCTGCCACGAAGAGTTCGGTTTTATCCACTGGGCGCTCCAGGGTCGGAATGCCCATGGCCTGGGCAATCTCGAGCACGCTGGCCCGGGTGATGCCCTCGAGGATGTCCTGATCGACCCCCGGGGTGATCAGCACGCCATCGCGCACGATGAACAGGTTCATGCCACTGGCTTCGCTGACCTTGCCGCGGCTATTGAGCAGTAAGGCCTCATCAAAGCCACTCTTAACCGCTTCCGTCTTGGCCAGGGAGCTGGTGATGTAGGCGCCACTGATCTTGCCGCGCAGGGGCAGGGAGCGGTCTTCCTGGCGAGTCCAGGAACTGATGCGGCAACTGACGCCATCGGGGGAAAGGTAGTCGCCGAGTTCGATGCCATAGATCAGAAAATCGGTCTCGATGTCATGGAGCCTCGGGGCGATACCCAGGTCGCTGGTGTAAACAAATGGGCGTAGATACACAGGGGTGCTGGGGCGATTGGCCCGCAGGATCTGCACGATCCCGTCCATGATTGTGTCTTCGGCGAGCTCGGTGAGCAGCAGCCGGGCGCTCTGGCTCAGGCGCCGGGCGTGGCGATCAGCCCGAAACAGCAGGATTTCGCCCGGATCGCTGGGATTCGGCAGGGCGCGCATGCCACCGAAGGCACCGGTGCCGTAGTGCAGCGCATGGGTGGCCACGGAGATCGTGGCTTCGGCGAAGGGAACACAACGCCCACCGAACCAGGCATAGGGAAGGAATTGATGCATGGGATCGGAATCGGGGTTGCGTGCGCCGCAGGCCGAATGGCCGGGGGCCCAAAGGGTATGGGCATCTTCTCACCGCCCAGTGCGGGAACCAGCTGCCCCAAGCGGCGAGGATTGCGTCAGGCCTAGGCAAGCCAGAACTCGCCTCTCAGGTCCCAGGATGGCGCCATGCATCGGTTAGCGGCGGTTCCCGGCAGCACCAGCCCCCAGGAGGGGCCCGTTTACGTGGAGCAGCCCGGGGCTCCCGTCGTGCTGCTCAGCAGCGCCGATAGCGACCTGGCCGGCCTGGCCTCCCTGCTGGCTGACCAGCCCCAACTCATCGCCGGTGCGGTTCGGGGCCTGAATCTCCAGGCCCTGGCCCACCCGGCCGTGATCGACCATTACATCCGCACCAGCCTGGCTGAGACGCGCCTTGTGCTGGTGCGGCTGCTGGGGGGCCGGGGCCACTGGAGCTATGGCCTCGAACAACTGGGGGCCTGGGCTTCCCGGCCTGGGCGCCATCTCTTGGTGGTGGCCGGCACCGAAGACGAGGCCGAAACCCTGGCCGCCCTTGGCACGGCCGATCCCCAGTTGACCCTGGCCATCGGCCACTGCCTGCGGGAGGGCGGCCCCGGCAACCTGGCGATGGTGCTGGGCTGCCTGGACCAACTCCTGGCCGGCCAGGCCGTAGATCCCCCCAGGGCCATCCCCCAGGCTGACCCCCTGCCCCATGACTGGCGCCTCGAGCCTGGTGCCCGGGTGGGGGTGGTGCTTTACCGCGCCTTGCTCCAGGCCGGTGATCTGGAGTTGGTGGGGGCCCTGCTGGCCAGCCTGCGCCAACAGGGGCTTGCGCCCCGGGCCCTGTGGGTGAGTGGTCTGCGCGATCAGGCCGTGCAACGGGGCGTGGCCGACCTGTTGGGCCGCGAGGCCGTGGAGGCGGTGATCTGCACCACCTCCTTTGCTTCGGTGCAGTTTGAGGAGGCCGGCCTGGGGGCGCCCCTTTGGGAGCGCCTGGATGTGCCGGTGTTCCAGCTGCTCTGCAGCAGCCAAAGCCGCGAGACCTGGGCGGACAGCGCCATCGGCCTGGGGCCCCTCGATCTCAGCCTGCAGGTGGCCTTACCCGAATTGGATGGCCGCATCACCACCCGGGTTGGTGCCTTCAAGGAGATCAGCGGCGCCGATGCTGGCTTGGCCACGGCCCTGCACCAAAGCCGGCCCGAGCGGGAACGGCTTGATTGGGTCAGCCAGCTGGTAGCCCGCTGGTGCGACCTACGCCGCAGCCCCGCCTGCGAGCGCCGAATTGCCCTGGTGCTGGCCAACTATCCGACCCGCAACAGCCGCCTGGCCAATGGGGTGGGCCTGGATACGCCTGCCAGCGCCGCCAATTTGCTGCACTGGTTGGCCGATGCCGGCTATGGGCTCGGCGATCAAGCCCTCCCAGCCGATGGCGATGCCCTGATCCAGCAACTCCTCCAAGGCCAGACCAACGACCCGGAAAGCCAGCACCGCCCCCCCCTGGCCCACCTGCCCCTGGCCGTCTACCAGAGGTGGTACGCCACCCTTCCCCAGGAGGGACGCGAACGGCTCGAACAACGCTGGGGTCCGCCGGAGACAGATCCCAGCCTGGCGGCCCAGGGCTTCCCCGTGGCCGGTCTCCAGTTCGGCCACGTGTGGCTAATCATCCAACCGGAGCGGGGCTACGACCGGGATCCCAGCCTCAACTACCACTGCCCCGACCTACCGCCCCCCCACGCCTACCTGGCCCGCTATCTGTGGCTTCGCCAGGTGGCCCAGGTGCAGGTGATCTGCCATGTGGGCAAGCACGGCAACCTGGAATGGTTGCCCGGTAAGGGTCTGGGCCTGTCGTCGAGTTGCTTCCCGGAGTGGGCCCTGGGGCCGATGCCCCACCTCTATCCCTTCATCGTCAACGATCCGGGGGAGGGCTCCCAGGCCAAGCGCCGCAGCCAGGCGGTGATCCTTGACCACCTCACCCCGCCCCTCGGCCGGGCTGGCCTGTATGGCCCCCTATTGGAGCTGGAGGCGCTACTCGATGAGTACTGGCAGGCCAGCGAACTGGGGGCGAAACGGTCGGGTCAGTTGCAGGAGCAGGTGCTTGATCGCCTTAGCCAGCTCAACTTGGGCCCGCAATCGACTGGTGACGCCGCGGGCCCTACCCCGCTTAAAGGAGCTGCCAGCAGCGACGAGGACAGGCTCCAACGACTCCAGGCCGCCGATGGCTATCTCTGCGAGCTGAAGGAGGCCCAAATCCGCACGGGACTGCATGTGTTCGGCCAACTCCCCGAGGCCGCTCCCCTCGCCGAATTGCTGCTTTGTCTGGCCCGCGCGCCCCTGGCCGAAGGTCCGGGTTTAACCCAGGCCCTGGCCCTGGATCTGGGCCTGGAGCTGGATCCTTGGGCGGATCCGGAAGAAGCGCCCATGGCAGCCGCTGATCGTGGGCGCCTCGAGGCCCTAGGTCTGACCAGCGCCCGCCATGGGGGCGATGGCGTGGCCTGGCTGGAAGAGCAGGCCCTGGCGCTGATGGCGGGGTTGCTAAGCCAGGCCCAGGGAACAGCGGGGCAAACCAACGCCCCCACTCCCGGGCCTGCCACAGCCTCCGTGCTGGCGCGGGTAGCCCGATCGCTGCTGCCCAATTTGCTGCGCTGCGGCATGGCCGAACGCCAAGCCTTTCTCACGGGCGTCGCCGGAGGACGCATCGCCGCTGGCCCTTCGGGAGCCCCTACCCGGGGCCGGCCCGACCTGCTGCCCACCGGCCGAAATTTCTACAGCGTTGATTTGAGGGGCCTACCCACCGAAACCGCCTGGGACCTGGGCCGCCGCAGCGCTGAGCTGCTGGTGGATCTTGTCCTCCAAGAGCAAGGCGAACCCCTACGCCAGCTGGCCCTATCGGTGTGGGGCACGGCGACGATGCGCAATGGCGGTGAGGACATCGGCCAGGCCCTGGCCCTGCTGGGGATCCGGCCAATCTGGGATGGTCCAACCCGACGCATGGTCGATCTTGAGGTCATTCCCCTCGCCAGCCTGGGGCGGCCCCGGGTCGATGTGACCCTGCGCATTTCGGGCCTCTTTCGCGATGCCTTCCCCCAGCTGGTGGCCTGGTTCAACCGGGCTACATCGATGGTGGCGGCCTTGGACGAAGCCGAACCGGATAATCCCCTCGCCGCCGCCGCCCGGCGGGAGGGCGGCCAGAGCGGCCGGGTGTTTGGTTCGGCGCCTGGGGCCTACGGCGCTGGCCTGCAGGGCCTTATTGACAGCGGCATTTGGGAGGAACGGGGTGACCTGGCCGAGGCCTTTCTGGCCTGGAGCGGCTGGCGCTACGAGGGCAGCGGCCTGGCCGTGGCCGATCGCTCCGGCCTGGAGCAGCGCCTGGCCGCCGTGCAGGTGGTGCTGCACAACCAGGACAACCGGGAACACGACCTGCTCGATTCCGACGACTATTACCAGTTCCAGGGGGGCCTCAGTGCGGCGGCGGAACGGCTGCAAGGCAAGGCACCAGCCCTCTGGTTTGCCGACCATTCCCGCCAGCAACGGCCCCGGGTACACCGACTCGAGAAGGAACTGGACAAGGTGCTGCGCTCACGCCTACTCAATCCCCGCTGGATCGAGGGGATGCGGGCCCATGGCTACAAGGGCGGCTTTGAACTGGCCGCCAGCCTCGACTACCTCTTCGCCTACGACGCCAGCACCGGCCGGGTGCCCGATTGGAGCTACGGGGCGATCTGCGAGGACTGGCTGGGCAACACCGAGACCCTGGACTTCCTACGCCGCGCCAATCCCTGGGCATTGCGGGACATGGCCGAGCGGCTACTGGAATCCCACCACCGCGGCCTGTGGCAGGGCGCCCTGGCCAGCCAGTTGGAGCACCTGCGCGACCTAGTCCTCCAGACAGAAGCCCTGGTGGAGGGCTAGGACTCCACCAGGGCCAAGGGACCAGGGGTCAAGCCAACAGCCGGCCTCAGCCCGTGATCTCCTTGGCCATGCCCTTGAAGCCATCGATTGTGCCGGGGCGGTTGCCTTGAGGGGTGGTGTCAGGCTGGTCGGCATTGGAGCTGGCCTTGCGTTCGATGGCGGCCGCGCCCGCCACATTGACGCCACCAACGGCCGAACCCTTGAGACGCTGGCTCAATTCATCGGCCGTCATGGTCTGGGCAAAGGTTTTCTTAACCGCCTTAGGGATGCCGCCCGTGAGGTCAACACTGGAATCCTTGGCTTCAGTGCCGGGCATGCCATCGGTGAGCTTTTCAACCCGGGCTTCCATCGAAGCCACCACATCGATCCGTTCCTTCAGGCCCGGGTTATCGGCACTGCCCGGGAAGGTGCGACGAATCTCATAGGGGCGGCGCATGAAATCGACATTGCCCAGGGAGCTGGACTCGTCGGCATCCAAGAACTTCGCCTCTTGGGCCTTAGCAGCAGGTTTCGCAGCGTCAGTCGCTGACTTAACGGACTTCGTACCCAGCAGACGATCGAGCAGTCCCATCGGCGAGCATCAGAAATTATGTTCAAACCCTAGCGGCCGTGCAGGGCCAGACCGTGGCTATCGGTGCCGCAACTACGCAAAAGTCCCAACTTTTCCAACTGGCTGGCGATTGCGTCACAGACCAACGGGGTTGGCTGCCAGTGGGGTGCCATGGCGTAGTCGTAGTAGGCCTCGGCCCCATCGAAGCCCAGGGCTGCCGCCGCATCGATTAAGGGACCAAAGGGTTTGCGGTAACGGGCCGGATGGGCCAGCACGGCCAAGCCCCCGGCGCCATGGATCCGTTTCACCACTTCCTCAGCCCTAAGGACCTGACCAACGGGCGCCTGACCTTGGCGATAGGGCTCTAAGGCGCTGGCTTGACCATCGAAATCGAGGCCCAGCACATGCACCAGGCAGCCCTCCAGCAGGCAGCTGATTTCGATGCCACTCCACAGCCGGGGCACGGTCCTGCCCTGCTGGGCCAGGTGCTCCAGGGTTCGCTGGGCGGGCGCCAGGGCCGCGGTGCTGTGGTGGTCGGTGATGGCCAAGTGGCGCAAGCCCAAGCTGACGGCCTGGCTGGCCAGATCCTCTGGCCGCAGGCTGCCGTCGGAATGGAGGGTGTGGCAGTGGAAATTCAGCTCCCCAGGGCAGCTGCCGCCATGGACACCCTCGAGCACCTGCACCAGGGAAAGGGCTGGGGTGATCTCAGCCACCAGCCCCCTGGGCTCCAGCCTCTTCACGCAGTCGGCGCCAGCGGGCATAGAACTGAATCGACGCCGCCATGAACAGCACCAGTCCCACCTGCAGCCAGGTGGCAGCCCCCGTGGGGAATTGGGCCTTGAACACCACCAGCATCACCACCACCACCAGCAACAAGGTGGGCAGTTCATTGAGGGCCCGCAATTGCTTGGGACCCCAGCGGCAGATTCCGGCCTGCAGCTGGCCCATCAGCCGGTAGCAGAAAAGGTGATAGGCCAGCAAGGCCACCACAAAGCCGAGCTTGGCGTGCATCCAGCCCTGGTGCAACCAGGCAGGTTGGGCCACGAGCAACCCGATGGCCATGGACACCGTGAGCAGCAGACCAGGGGTGGTGATGATGTTGGCCAAACGCCGCTCCATCAGGCCGTATTGCTGCTCGAAGGCCTCCCGCAGGGGTGGTTCCAACTCGGCAGCTTCAGCGTGGTAGATGAACAACCGCACCAAATAAAACAGCCCGGCAAACCACACCACCACCCCCACGATGTGGAGGGTTTTGAACCAGAGGTAGGCCTCAGGTGGCAGGGTCATCGAGGCGAGTGCCGCAAGGTGATCCCAAATTAGGCGGCCGGCACCGCGCCAGGCCCCGCCGCCAGCCGGCAGGCGCGACGCACCACGGCCCCGGCAAAGCCCCGCTCCACCGGCCCGGCCAGGGGGCTGATGCCGCCATCGCGGCAGTCGACCACCACCCGTTCCCGGTGGGCCCGCTGGTCGCTGAGCCGCAAGCGCAGTTGCCAGGAGAACTGGCTGCTACGACTGATCTCATCAGCGCAGATCGGGCCCACGCAAAGGCCAGGTGTGGCCTGGGTGGGCCCAGGGGAGAGCAGCAATGCCAGGGCCAGCAACAAGCCCATGAGGGATTTCAAGCGTCCCCCTCTCCGGGGGAACCCGTGGCCAGGGAATCGGCCCCTAAAGGAATACCTGCCGGGACGGGCTCGCCAGGATTTGCAATGGCAGGTTGGCCATCGCCGTCCAGGTCGCTGGGGTGGAAGTACTCCCAGATCTGGCGGGCTAAGGCCGGCCCTACCCCCGGGGCCTTGGCGATCGCTTCAGCGCTAGCGAGCTGGATCGCGTCGATCGAACGGAAATGGGCCAGCAGCTCCTTGACCCGCTTGGGCCCGAGGCCGGGGATGTCGCTGAGGCGGGAGCGCTTCATGCGTTCGCCCCGTTGCTGGCGATGGAAACTGATCGCAAAACGATGGGCCTCATCGCGCAGGCGNCGCAGCAGCACGATGCCTAGCTGGCCAGGCTCGCTGTCGAGAGGTTGCTTAGCCCCGGGCAGAAACACCTCCTCCCGCTGCTTGGCCAGGGAACAGACCACCAGGTCTTCATGCAGATTCAATTCCCGCAGGGCCTCCATCACGGCCGAGAGCTGGCCCTTGCCGCCATCGATCATCACCACATCGGGCCAGTCGTTGAGGCCACCCGTATGCAGGGTGGAACTGGCCTGGCGGGCCAGCTCCGCCAGGTCGGCCCCCTCGGCCTTGGCCTGGGCCCAGCGGCGAAAGCGGCGGCGCATGATTTCGGCCATGGCCATGAAGTCGTCGGAGTGGCCGGAGCGAATGCTGCTGCTCTGGATCCGGTACTTGCGGTAGTGCTGCTTGGCCGGCAGGCCGTCGATGAAGACCACCTGGGAGGCCACCGCATCGCTGCCCTGGATGTGGCTGATGTCGAAGCCTTCGATCCGCCGCGGNGGGCTGGCTAGGTCGAGTANCTGGGCCAGGTCTTCAGTGGCGAGCTGGTGTTGCTCGGCCGTGCGCTGGGTGCGCTGCAACTCNTAGCCGGCATTGCGCTCGACCAGCTCGATCCAGTCGGCCTTTTGCTGGCGCTGGGGCACGGCCAGGCGCACCTTGCGGCCGCGGCGCTCCGAGAGCCAGTCCTCGATCAGCTGCTGCTGGGGCAGGGGGTATTGGAGCAACAACTCGGGCGGAATCTCGACCGGATCCACCTGGCTGTAGTGCTCTTCGATCACCCGCTGCAGGATCAGCCCCAGGCTGGCGCTATCGGCGGGAAGCTCGTCGGTGGGCTCCCCGGGGGCTTCGGCAACGGAGATGGCGTCCGCTGGAACGGCTGGCATAGGCAGCCCAGGCTCCCCTTNGGCCAGGGCACTGGATGCCTTAACAGCATCGGCGGTGAAGCCGAGCCGGCCCACTAACTTGCCGGCCCGCATCTGGAACAGCTGCACGGCGGCAACGCGGCGGTCGGCGGCCAGGGCCAAGACATCGCGGGAGATGGAGCTATCGCCCAGGCTCATCTTCTGCTCGGCGCTGAGGCTCTCTAGCCCCTGCAATTGGTCGCGCACCCGGGCGGCGGCCTCGAAATCGAGCCGCTCGGCGTAGCGCTCCATCTGGCCGGTGAGCAGGGTCAGCAATTCGTCGTTGCGCCCCTGGAACACCATCGCCACCTTGCGCAGGATCTGCTGGTAGTCGTCGCTGCTGATTTTTTCTTGGCAGACCCCGGGGCAGCGGCCGATGTCGAAATTGAGGCAGGTGCGATCCCGGTAGAGCGGTTGGGGGCGCTGGCGCAGGGGGAAGACCCGCTTAACCATGGCCAGGGTGCGGCGCAACTGGCCCACATCCACGTAGGGGCCATAGAAGCGATCGTGGGGTTTGCGGAAACGCCGCTGGCGAGTGATAAAAATGCGCGGATAGTTTTCGCTCCAGGTAATGCAAACATAGGGATACTTCTTGTCATCCTTCAGCAGCACATTAAAGTGGGGCTGGTGATGCTTGATCAGGTTTGATTCTAGGGCGAGCGCTTCATCTTCGCTGTCGGTAACGATGAATTCCAGGTCGCAGACCTGGCGCACCATCAGGCTGATACGCGGACTGTGGCCGGGGGAATTGTGGAAGTAGCTGCGCACCCGTTGGCGCAACACCTTGGCCTTACCGATATAAAGAATACGGTCGTCGCCATCGCGCATCATGTAGCAGCCGGGCTCCGCCGGCAGCTCCTTGAGCCGTGCCTTGAGCCGCTCCGGGTTCAGCACCAGGGGTCCCGAGCCCGTGCCCAGGTCCTTGGCTGCTGGGTTCCGCGGCAACGTTGTTGCCTCAACCCCTAACAGGGTTGGAACGACGGCCCCATCCAGCATCTGCGCCTGGCTCAACCGCCGTAGGTCCAGCCAGTGGCCGATAGCTCCAGGGCGACGCCATCGCGGTTGAGTTGGGCGGTTTTGACTTCACCCACAAACACGGTGTGGTCGCCATGGTTCACCTGGCCCACCAGTTCGCATTCGACGCCGCCGAGGGCGTCGCTGAGCAAGGGCAAACCGAGCTCGCCGAGGCTGTACGGGGCGGCATCAAAGCGGCCGCCAATCCCCTTCTGGGGCTTGAAGAACACGGCCGCCAGGTCCTTCTGATCAGCGGCGAGCACGTTGAGCGAAAAACGGCCCGTGCGCTGGATGATGCCGTTGCTGGTGGAATCGGCCCGCACCGCCATCACCACTAGGGGTGGCTCGAATGACCCCTGGGTGACCCAGCTGGCTGTGAAGCCATTGATCACCTCGCCTTCGGCCACGCCGCAGATGAACACCCCGTGGGGGATCTTGCGCAGCAGGGTCTTCTTGGCGTCCGTATTGAGGGAGGGGCTCAAGGCACTAGGAGGGCGAATCAGCCAACCCTAGGAAGGAGCCCGGGACGCCCATGGCTTGGGCCAGGGCGGACCGACGGGCCATCGACATCCGCGGCCGGCAGCAGCCCGATCCCTACGATCCCCGGACATGCCGGCTGAACCGGCCGGAGCCCCTGCCATGAAGGCCCTCTACCCCGGGAGCTTTGATCCCCTCACCCTTGGCCACCTCGACCTGATCGAACGGGCTGCGCGCCTATTCGATGGCCTGGTGGTGGCGGTGCTGCAGAACCCGGGCAAGCAGCCCAGTTTTAACCTCGACCAGCGCCTGGATCAAATCCGCTGCGCTACCGCCCACCTGAGCCAGGTGGAGGTTGCCAGCTTCGATGGCCTCACCGTGACTTTTGCCAGCCAATGCGGCGCTGCCGTGATCCTGCGCGGCCTGCGGGCGATGAGCGATTTTGAATATGAGCTTCAGATCGCCCACACCAACAGCAGTTTGGCCCCCAGCATCGAAACCCTGTTCCTGGCCACGGCCACCCGCCACAGCTTCCTGAGCAGTTCGGTGGTGAAGGAGGTGGCCCGCTTCGGAGGCGCGGTCGATCACATGGTGCCCGAGGTGGTAGCCAAGGATCTCGCAAGCCTCTTTAATCAGGGTCTGCGAGCTTGACGTGATGACTGAGGCCAAGATCAAATCCGTGTTGGATCAGCTCGACCAACTGGAGGAGATCGTGCTGGATGGCAGCCGGATCCCCTTCAGTGGCGGGCGCCTGGTCAACGAGCAGGACGCCATCGAGTTGATGGATGCGGTTCGGGAAGCCCTGCCCGGCCAGCTGGCCCAGGCCGAGGAGCTGATCCGTAAGAAGGAAGAGTTCATCACCCAGGCCCGCCAGCAGGCCGATGAAATGGTCAGCCAGGCCCGCCAGCAGCGGGAACAGCTGATCAGTTCCCAGTCGGTGCGCCAGGAGGCCGAGCGCCAGGTGGCCGAGCTGCGCGACCAGGCGCGCCAGCAGTGTGAACAGATGCTGTTCCAGACGCGCCAGCAGGTGGCCCAGGCGGAGCAGGAGCACCAGGGTCGGCTGGTGCAGATGGAGCAGCAATTCGGAGTCCGGCGCCAGCAGTTGGAGCAGGAGGGCCTACAACGGCGCCAGCAGCTCGACCAGGAATACATCGACCTCAAGCGCCAGCTGGGCGAACAGCATGAGCGCCTGCGCCAGCAAAGCCTCCAGGAGCTCGAACAAATTCGCCAAGAAAGCCTGCGCATCCAGCGGGACAGCCAGGCCGAGGCGGAACGCATCCACGCCGATGCGTTGCAATTCCGCCAGCAGAGCCAGCAGCAGTGCGAGGTCCTGATCAGCCGCAGCCGCCAGGAGGCCAGTGCCATCCAGGAGGGGGCCAACCGCTACGCCGAACAGGTGCTGGGCGAATTGGAAGGGCGCCTGCAGGACATGGGCAAGGTGGTGATGGCGGGTCGGCGGGAGCTGGTCAAGCTGCAAAGCACCGAAAGCTCCGCCCTGGTGGCTCAAGCCGCCCATGAGTCGAGCCGGACCACGCCCCTAGGGCGGGCAGGCCGGGCCGCTGAGCGCCTGCGCCAGGCCGGCGGCCCACGCTGAAGCTGCGGGGCTCAGTAAGTTCCGAGCCAGCCTCCTAGGCGGGCGGGCGGCTTCCGAATCCACGTTGCCCCCTGGCCCCTCGCCCCGCTGCTCAGGGAGTCGGCGGGCAGAGGCTGGCGTTGTGGACTTGGCGCAGGATTCGGCCGATCGTCTGGTTGGGATCGTTGGCTCCGTTCGAAACCATGCTCACGTACCTCGTGCCGGCACTGGTCTCGAGGATGCCGCTGATCGAGCGCACTCCGGAGATTGTGCCCGTCTTGCCGTAAAAACGGCCATCGAGCTCAGTGCCCTTAAACAGCTTGCGCAGGGTGCCCCGTTGGCCGGTGATTGCCATCGAAGCCTGGTAGTCGGGGCCGTAGGGGTGGTTGGCCATGCGCAACAGCAAGGCGGCAAGCAAGCGACTGGTGAGGCGATTGGCCCGATCCAGGCCACTGCCATCGGCCACGCTCACCCCCTCCATCGGCAGGCCCTGGTCTTGGAGCCACTGCATCGCCGCCGCCCGGGCCCGGGCCAGGTCCCAGCTGCCGCTGGCCTGGCGCAGCAACACTTCGGCGGTGAAATTGTGGCTGTGGGTGTTGGCCACGCTGATCAGCCCCAGCATCGACAGGGATGGCTCCTCATGCAGCAAAACGGCGNCCGGATCGGGGCCGGCCTGGGCCGAAACCAGGCTGATCTGGGCCTGACCTCCCTGGGCGGCCAGTTCTCGGCCCAGCAGTTGCTTGAGGCGGTTGGGCGGGTTGGCCACCGCCATCTCCACGGCATTACTGGTCACCGCTAGCCGGGTGATCGGTGCGCCGTACTCCTCGGCCCGGTCGGCTGGGGACCAGCCGGCGGGCCACCAGCGCTGGGCAGGTTCCTCCACCAGTTGCAGGCGGATCGGGCCCTTTGGAGTTCCCGGCCCACCACCGGAGCCCAGGGCCAGCTTGGCGAAACGCCGCAACTGCTCCAGACCAAAATCGGGATCGCCTTCGCCGGTGAGACGCAGGCTGCCATCACTGAGGCGCCAAAGCTTGGTGCTGAGGCGGTAGTCCGGGCCGAGGCGGTCGAGGGCGAAGGCCGTGCTGACCAGTTTCTGGTTTGAGGCCGGTAGCCGCGGCGTGCGGCCATTGAGGTCGGCGAGCAGGCGGCCGCCCGGATCGGCGACGCTGACACTCCAAAGCGGAGCTTCGGACCCAACGGCAGCGACGATGCGCCGCTGCAGGGTTGGGCAACTGACCCGCTCCTGCAGCTGGGGGAGGCCCAGGGGAGCGGGCAGGGGAGGCAGGCTGGCCAGCCCCTGGGCCCCCAAACCTGCTGGAGCTAGGGCCGCTGCAGTCGGCAGGGCCAAAAGCAGGGGGATGAACCGCCTAGGGCGACCCTGGGCTGGGCATGACTGGGGACGGGGTGCTGGGGCGTCTTGGTTGGGGAGCAACGTCACCTCAAGGGGACCCAGGGGTGCTGGTCGCGGCGAATCCCGCCGAGTCGGCCTGGAGGCCACTCACGGTGCCACTGACCCGGAACAGGCCCCCTTCCANTTCGATTGGGGTGCCCACCTTGATGCTCTGGTTACCAAACACCACCCCATCAGCGCTGCGGCGCCCTTCCCCCTGGAGCACGAAACGGGCATCCAGGGTGCTGAAGATGGTTTGGCTGGGATCGGGNGCAGTCAGTACGCGTCCATCTGGCGTCAGGGTCACGATGCGCCGTTGCAGGGGAATGATCTGCTTGATCTGAACACTGCCGTGGGGCTGGTTGCGGATCACGATGCTGACCTTGCCGTCCTGACGGGCTGCAGCGATCAGGCTGGCCGGATCGGCAGAAGGGATGCCGCGCACATCAACCGTGACCGTGACGGGCTGCAAGCCGCCGGTGGCCCGGGCGATGGTGCCGCTGAGTTTGGGGCTCCAGATCACTCCAGCCGCCGCCATCAGCACCGCTAGGGCTGCCGCCCCATCCACCAGGCCAAAACGCCGCTTCGGCTTGTTGCCGGTGGGGGGAGCGGAAGCAACGGCCATGGGGCAACAGCAGACATTGAACTTTAAGGACCCCCTCCCCTCCCATCAAGGTCCCGGGCCGTTCGCTCTAGCTGGATAGGGTTTGTTGGGGTCGGCCTGACAAACCGACCTAGGAGCGCAGGCCTTCCAGGAAACGGTCCATGGCCTGGAGGCTGCGTCCTACCCCGGGGGCTGCTCCATCGGCTAGGGCTTCGGCCTGCTGCTCGGAATCGGGACGGGTCTCGAATTCGGCCACAAAGCGGTGGCCATCGACATCGCGGCGATAGAGGGCCCAGGGCGCTGGGAAGGCCCGTTTGAGGGCGCCACCATCGAGGGGGATCAGGGCGTAGGCGCTCTGCCAGTTGAAGAGGAAGCCCTTACGGCGCTCCCGGGCCACGGCGCCAATCCCGATCGCCGCCTCCTCCAGGCTGCTATTGAGCAGCACGATTGGACCGCCGTGGGCGCTGCAGATCGCCTCAACTTGCCCGTAATCGGCCTGGGCGGGAGCCACCAGGATGATCAGGCCGGTTGTGCTGTCCGCCTGGCTCTGTTGCAGTCTCTTCTGGTCGCCGAGGCTGGCCTGGCGCAGGGCCAGCTCGGGCCGATCGCGCTTGGCCAGGGCGGTGGCACCGGCATCGGCAAACAGCAGGCGTGGATCGCCGTTCTCGCCCAAGGCGCCAGTAGCCGCTGGGCCAGGGGTTGGATTTTCAGCCCCTCAAAGCGCAGCTCCACACTCCAGCGGCCCGAGGGCTCGGCGCTGAGGGCCAGTTGCAGGGCCGCAAGGGCCTCGGCCTCGGCCGTGCGGAGATCGGCGGGCAACACCATGTTTGTCCTGGTTGGGTCCTTCAGCGCCAGGACCCTAGGGCTGACGGCAGGGCGCGGCCTGGTTTTGGGCGGTTCGCTCTCAACCGAGGTCGGCCTGAACGACCAGCAGGGCAGCCCTGACCCGATCGGGTAGGGAGCGGAGTTGCTCGGGGGTGAGCCAGGGGCCGAGGCTGAGCCGTAGGCCCGAGCCGGCCAGCTCGGGGGGGAAGCCCATGGCCTGGAGCACCGGGCTGCCGCTGGCCCGGCCGCTGGCGCAGGCGGTGCCACTGCTCACGGCCAGGCCCCTCTGCCAAAGGCCGGCCACGGCCTGGCGTCCGGGCAAGGGCTGGCCGGAGGGGCTGTTGAGCACCAGGCTCAGGTGGTGGGGTAGGCGCCGTTGGCGGCAGCCCGTGATCGTGACCCCGGCCAGGGGCTCCAGGGCGGCCAGGAGCCGGTCCCGTTCCGGTTCAAGTGGATCCGTGCCACCGCAGGCTTTGAGGCGAGCCTGGGCCAGCTCGATCGCGGCAGCAAAGCCGGCTGCCAGGGCCACCGCCTCGGTGCCGCCGCGGCGACCGGCCTCCTGGCCGCCACCGCCGATCAAGGCGCCGAGGGCCAGGTCCGGCCGGGCTACCAGGGCCCCGATGCCCCGCGGCCCCTGAATCTTGTGGGCCGTGAATGTCAGCACGTCCACGGGTAGGGCTTCGATCGCCAAAGGCTGGTGACCGACCACCTGGACCGCATCGCTATGGAACAGCACCCCAGCCCGCCGACAGGCAGCCCCAATCGTTTCGATCGGCTGGAGGGTCCCTACTTCGCTTTGGCCCCAGAGCACGGACACCAACCGGGTCGGCGGCGCCAGCAGGCGATCGAGCCAGGCCAAATCCACCCGGCCCACCCCATCCACCGGCCAGATCGCCAACTCCCAGCCCTGGGCCTGCAGTTGGTGGGCCGCCGCCTGGACGGCGGGATGCTCGACCGCCGAAATCACCAGGCGACCCTTCGGTAACCGGGACGCCGCCCCCAGCAGGGCAGCATGGCTGGCTTCGGTGCCGCCGGAGCAAAAGGTGAGCCAGCTGGCCGGAAATCCCAGGGCGGCAGCGATCGCTTGTCGGCTGCGTTCCAGACAATCGGCTGCCTCAAAGCCAAAGCCATGCAGGCTTGAGGGGTTGGCCCAGGCGCCCTGGTAGGCGGCCAGCATGGCCGCAATCACCTGCTCAGCTAGTGGCGCCGCCGCACAGGCATCAAGGTAGAGAGGCGATTCAACGGCCATCGCTAGCCAGCTTCGCCTGGGCCGTTTAGGCGGGAACGAATGCGCGACTCAAGCGAATTGCTGGCAATGGCCACCAGGTCATCGAGGCTGTTGCCAGCCAGTAGGGCTGCCACCTTGGCCCGGGCTTCGGCGCTAGGGCAGGCATCGGGCCGGATGCAGCCATGGACGCAGACAACGGCGCATTGAATCGTTTCAACAGCGGGACTAGCTCCAGCTGGTTCCCCGTTAGGGGCTAGCTCAGGGTCAGCGGCAGGCTGCTGCAGCCCGGCCCCGGCCGCCTGGCGCCGGGCCTCGTGCACGGCTTCAGCACTGGGGATCGTGCCATCAAAGACATGCTCGGCTGGGCCATCCATNACCACGTGGCCCGTGGCGGTGTCCCAGTGGATCTGCAGGGGACCGCCGGGCAGGTCGACCCGGGCGCGTCGCTCGGCAAGCCCCAGGCAATGGCAGGCGACCAGGGTGGCGCAGGCGCCCGTGCCGCAGGCCAGCGTCGGGCCAGCACCCCGTTCCCACACCCGCATCACGAGGTGATCGGGGGCCAGCACCTGCACAAAATGGACGTTGGTCTTAGCGGGGAAGCTGGGGTGGACCTCCAGCTGGGGCCCAAAGCGCGCCCAATCAAAATCGTCCAGATCCTCCACCGGAACCACGACGTGGGGATTGCCCATGCCCGCCGCCGCCACGGCAAAGACTTCGCCATCCAGTTCCAGTTCCCCTTGGGGCAGGCCGGCGGGCCCCAGGGGGAGGGTGGTGGGAACCGTGGCGGGCTCCAGGAAGGGCGGGCCCATGTCGACCCGGATCGACCCATCGGCCAGGAGCTCGGGCACGATCCGGCCCGCCAGGGTATCCACCTGCCAGCGGCGGCCGGGTCCATCGCCATCGCGATCGGCGAGGAAACGGGCCAAGCAGCGGATGCCATTGCCACACATTTCCGGCTCGCTGCCATCGGCGTTGAAGATGCGCATGCGCAGCTCGCCGCCCGCCTGACTGGGTAGGGCCAAGATGACGCCATCGCCGCCGACGCCGAAACGGCGATCACAAAGCTGGCGCACCAGTTCAGGTTCTAGGCCGGTTTCACTGTCCTCCTGGCTGGCCTGGCGGCCATCAATCAGCAGAAAATCATTGCCTAATCCCTGGTATTTGCTGAACTGGAGCACAACTATGGGCCGTTTAGACGGACATTGATTCTATGGCGACTGCCTTTGATCGGACTGCGGCGAACCTGGACACCTCCATGCCGGGGGTGCGCCAGCTCCAGGCCTGGATTCGCAGCAAGCAGGTTCTGGGCCTGCAACTGAACGGCGGCTCCCAACTGGAGGGCAGCCTGCTGTGGCAAGACCTGGAGTTTTACGCCATCCGCCAGGGTCCAGACGCTGCACCGGTGCTGGTGCGCCGCGACTGCGTAGCCGTGTTGCGCCCCTTGGATTAGGGGGTAGGCCCGGGGCTGGCCGGCAGGCTGTGGCACCATCAAAGGCTTGCGTCCGTGCCTGCAGTGAGCGATAGCAGCCGCTACCAACCCGAGGCGATCGAGGCCCGTTGGCAACAGGAGTGGCACCGCCTCGGCCTGCACGACACCCCCGAACCGGCCCCGGGTCAGGAGAGTTTCTACGCCCTGTCGATGTTTCCCTATCCGTCGGGGAACCTGCACATGGGCCATGTGCGCAATTACGTGATCACCGATGTGATCGCCCGGGTGCAACGGCTGCGGGGCAAGCGGGTGTTGCACCCCATGGGCTGGGATGCCTTCGGCCTGCCCGCCGAAAACGCGGCGATTGAGCGGGGTGTGGATCCGGGTGCTTGGACCGACCAGAACATCGCCTCGATGCGCCAGCAACTCAGCCAGCTGGGCCTGTCAATCGACTGGAGCCGGGAGCTAGCGACCTGCCACAGCAACTACTACCGCTGGACCCAGTGGCTGTTCCTGCAGTTCCTCGACGCCGGCTTGGCCTATCAAAAGGACGCCACGGTCAACTGGGATCCGATCGACCAGACCGTGCTCGCTAATGAGCAGGTGGATGGCGAAGGCCGCTCCTGGCGCTCCGGTGCCCTGGTGGAGAAGCGCAAGCTGCGCCAGTGGTTTCTCAAGATCACCGCCTATGCCGACGCCCTGCTCGATGACTTGCCCCAGCTGGAGGGCTGGCCGGAGCGGGTGCGCACCATGCAGGCCAACTGGATTGGCCGCTCCACCGGCGCCGAGCTGAGCTTTGCAGTGGTCGATGGGGCCGGCCAGCCCGCGGGCAGCACGATCACGGTGTTCACCACCCGACCCGACACCCTGTTTGGTGCCAGCTACGTGGTGCTGGCACCGGAGCATCCCCTAGTGACTTCCCTCACCAGCACTGAACAGCAGCTGGCGGTGGCGGCCTTCTGCGATCTTGTGGCCCGCCAGAGCGACCAGGAGCGCACGGCCGAGGACCGGCCCAAGCAAGGTGTGCCCCTGGGCGCCAGCGTGCGCAACCCGGCCAGCGGTGAGTTGATCCCGCTCTGGATCGCCGACTACGTGCTCGCCGAGTACGGCACCGGCGCCGTGATGGGCGTGCCCGCCCACGACCAGCGCGATTTCGTCTTTGCCCGCCAATACGAACTGCCTGTGAAGCAGGTGGTGATCCCCGAGGGCAGCGATGAACAGGACTGCGAAGGTGGCGCCTGGACTGGCCCTGGGCTGCTGATCCATTCAGGGCGTTTTGATGGCCTGACCTCGGCTGCTGCCAAGGACGCCATCATCGCCGCCGCCGTGGCAGGGGGCTGGGGCACTGGCAAGGTGCAATTCAGGCTGCGGGACTGGTTGATCTCGCGCCAGCGCTATTGGGGCTGCCCGATTCCGGTGATCCACTGCGAAGCCTGCGGCCTGGTGCCCGTGCCCGCCGAACAGTTGCCGGTGGAGCTACCCCGGGATGTGGCCTTCAGCGGCAAGGGTGCTTCGCCCCTGGCCCAACTCGATTCCTGGGTGCAGGTGGCCTGCCCGTGCTGCGGCAAGCCCGCCCGGCGCGAGACCGACACCATGGACACCTTCATGTGTTCCAGCTGGTATTTCCTGCGCTTCAGCGACCCCAGCAACACCGAGCTGCCCTTCAGCCGGGAGGCCGTGGATAGCTGCTTGCCGGTGAATCAATACGTGGGCGGCATTGAGCACGCAATCCTGCATTTGCTCTATTCCCGTTTCTTCACCAAGGTGCTGCGCGATCGGGGCCTACTGGGGTTTGANGAACCGTTCAAACGCCTGCTCACCCAGGGCATGGTGCAGGCCATCACCTACAAAAATCCGGCCAGTGGCAAATACATCGCCCCCGCCGATGTGGCCGACCCCAGCGATCCCCGCGATCCACTCACGGATGAACCGCTCGAGACCTTCTTCGAAAAGATGTCGAAGTCGAAGTACAACGGTGTTGATCCGGCCCGGGTGATCGATCGCTACGGCGCTGACACCGCCCGCATGTTCATCCTNTTTAAGGCGCCACCCGAGAAGGATCTCGAATGGGATGAGGCCGATGTGGAGGGGCAGTTCCGTTTCCTGCAGCGCCTCTGGCGCCTGGCCGAAACCGCCCAAGAGCGGGGCTTGAGCCTGGCGGCTGGAGCAGGGGGACCGGAGGCCGTGGCGGCTGCCCTGGCTAGCGCCAACTCCGGCCATGGCCTGAGTAGCGCTGAAAAGGAGCTGCGCCGGGCCGTGCATACCGCGATTACGGAGATCAGTGACGACCTCGATGGCGATTACCAGTTCAACACCGCCGTGTCGGAGTTGATGAAGCTGAGCAATGCCATGGCGAACCACCTGGAGGGATCCGGCGATGCCTTCGCGGCCGAGGCCCTGCGCACCTTATTGATCCTGCTGGCACCCTTCGCCCCCCACCTGGCCGAAGATCTCTGGCTGAAGCTGGGTGGCCGCAGCGACAGCGATGGCCTCGAGCAGCACAGCATCCATCGCCAGTCCTGGCCCCAGGCCGATGCCACCGCCCTAGTGCGGGACACCATTGAGCTGGTGATCCAGATCAAGGGCAAGATGCGCGGCAGCCTGGAGGTGCCAGCCAATGCCGATAGGGCCACCCTGGAGCGCCTGGCACTCGACAGCGACATCGCCGCCAAGTGGCTGGAGGGCAAGGCCCCTAGCCGGGTGATTGTGGTGCCCGGCAAGCTCGTCAACCTGGTGCCCTGAGGCCCAAGCCTGGCCCCTGACTTCAGGCCCGCTGGAAGCTGAGGCTGGTGGGCTGGCCCCAGTCACCGGTCGCGGTGTAACCGCGCTTGTTGTGGCAGAGGTGCCTCAGGATCCAGAAGGCGGGCTCGGGGCTGGGCAGATCCAAGCCAGCCTGGAGCTGGGCCAGGCTGCGCCCTTGGCCATCGGCCAAAAGCGCTTCCACCTGGGCCTGGAGATCGAGGATCACGGCGGCGGCCTTCTTGCCGGCCTCAACGCCAGGCTGGTGATAGGCGTTGACATTGATCAGTTCGCCATAGAGCCCCACCGCCCGCTCGAATAGGGCAATGAGGGCACCGAGGCTGCGGGCATCGAGCTGGCGCAGGGTGATCGTCAGGCTCTGGCGACCACCTTCATTCAGGGCGGCGCGGGTGCCCTGGAGGAAACCATCGAGGAAGTCGCCGGGGGCCTCTCCATCGATCGATTCGATCGCCGTGGGGTCTTCGAGCACCTCGATGAAGTTCACAAAAAAGTTGTCGACGCCATCGCGCAGTTGTTGCACGTAGGCGTGTTGGTCGGTGGAGCCCTTATTGCCATAGACGGCAAGGCCCTGGTGCACGACCTGGCCGTCTCGATCGAGTTTCTTGCCAAGGGACTCCATCACCAATTGCTGGAGATAGCGGCTGAACACCTCCAGCCGGTCCCGGTAGGGCAGCACGACCATGTCACGCTTGCCCCGGCCGGCGCCCGCCACCCACCAGGCCATAGCCAGCAGGGCGGCGGGGTTGGCGCTGACATCGGCCTCGCGGGTGCAAGCATCCATGGACGCCGCCCCCGCCAGGAAGGCGCGGATATCGGCGCCGATCAGGGCGCCGGGTAAGAGCCCGACCACGCTGGTGATGCTGGTGCGGCCACCAACCCAATCGAACAGGTCGAAGCGGGCCAACCAGCCACCAGCCTCGGCTACCTGGTCCAGCTGGCTACCGGCCATGGTGACGGCCACGGCCTGGCCGGGCCAGGAACAGCCGGCGGCCTCCAGGGCAGCGCGGGCTTGCTGCATGCCCAGGCGCGGCTCGGGAGTGCCTCCGGATTTACTCACCACGATCACCAAGGTGGTGTCCAGGCGCCCCTCCACGGCCGCCAGGGTGCGCACCATGCCATCGGGGTCGATGTTGTCAAAAAAGTGGAAGGGCAGGCCCTTGCCGGGGTTTTGCAGGGCCCGCAGGATCAGCAGGGGCCCCAAGCCCGAACCGCCGATGCCAATCCAAAGCACGTCGGTGAAGGGCTTGCCGGAGGGGGAGGCCAGGCTTCCAGCTAGCACCTCGCGGCCAAAGGCCTCGATGCGATCAATCTCCTGGTCGATCTGGAGGGCGGCCTGGGGATCGGGGGCCAGGGCCGGCTGACGCAGCCAGTAATGGCCCACCTGGCGCTGCTCATCAGCATTGGCGATGGAACCGGCCTCCAGGGCCGCCATGGCGGCGAAGGCCTGGTCAAAACGGGGGGCGAGGGCCTCAAGATCAGCGGGCTCGATGGCCATCCGGCTCACATCTAGCCAGATTCCCTGGTTGGGATCGTGCCAAAGCAGTGCACAGAAGCGTTGCCACAGCCCTTCGGCGTCCGCACCGGAGGAGGCTGGAAAGGGCATCGAGGGCACTGGAATTTTCGCGGCAAACCACCTAGAAACTACTGAGGAAAGCCCCCAGGCCCAGTCCTTCGGTCCTGGACCGATGTAATGGTTCGGGATTGAGCACCGGCACGGCGGGCTCCAGGTCAGCGCTCCAGGCTCAGATAGGCAACAAGCTGAGCCACTGACGACGCCGTTCCAAGGCGGGCGTTCCGGCGCCTGGGTCCTGTTCCAGGCTCCAGGCCCCTACCACGGGTGCTGCCGCCGTAAGGGAACTGCAACGGACCCGGCCCCGGCGGCAGAAGAGCAGCTCCCGGCTCTGGCCAGGGCTCCAAACCCCTTTTAAGGAATCTGCCTGGCGCAGGCGTTCACCATCGAGGGCCAGCAGCTCATCGCCAACGGCCAGGCCAGCCTGCTCGGCAGGGCCGTGACGATGGACCCGCTGCACCAGCAGGCCTGAGGGCTCGGCCTTAACCGTCAGCCCGAGCCAGGCGGATTGGGACGGCTGGGACACCAGCTTGAGCCCCACATCGGCCAGATAACCAGCCAGGTCCGGGTCGCCGAGGTCTTGGAGCCAGTGGGGGAGCAGGGTCTCCAGATCGGCTGCTTCAGCGGCGAAGGCAGCCAGCAGATCGCTCTCCTGGTACCCCCGGCCCCACCGGCCGAATTGCTGCCATAACTGGCGGATCACCACGGATAGGGCACTGCCCTGGCGGCGCAGGTGCAGGTCAAGCACCAGGGCAATCACGGCCCCCTTCAGGTAGTAACTCACCTGGCTATCGCCGGCGTAGGCATCGGCCCGGTAGAGCTTCACCCAGGCCTCCTGGCTGCTGTCTCGCAGGCTCTGGACCTGGCGACCGGGGGTGAGCAGGTAGCGGCTGAGGTCCTTGCCCAAGTCATCCAGCAGCTCTAATTCCGAGCTCAGGCCCGCCGTTAGGGGCAGGAACTGGTCCAGATAGCTCGTNATGCCTTCGGCGAACCAGAGGCTCGGCACCACCACGGCTTGGTGGTAGTTGATTGGGGTGAGCTCAGCCGGCCGCAGGCGACGCACGTTCCATTGGTGCAGATATTCATGGGCGACCAGTTGCAGGAACTTGCGATAGCCATCGGCCGTTTGCAGGCTGGCGCGGCCATACACAAGGACACAGCTGTTGTCGTGCTCGAGTCCGCCATACCCCTCATCTAGAAGGTGCAAGATGAACAGGTAGGCGTCGCTGGCGGGAGCTGGGGCACCCATCAGCCGGCAGCAGGCCTCTGCCGTGGCTTGAACATCGCCCAGCAGGGTCGGGCGATGGCGCTTTAGCCAGTCCGTTGAGGCCGCTGCCCCCTCCCAGGTGACCCAGCGGTGGGGCACGCCCGCCACAGAAAAACTGGCGCNGCGGTGGGGGCCCAGCTCCAAGGGAGTATCGATCAGCTGGTCGAAATCGCGGGCTAGCCAGGCGCCCTCGCCGCTTGGGGGCAGGGGCACGAAGGCCTGCCAATCGGATGGGTGGCGGATCTCCAACCGGTGGGGAGACCAGCGCTCACCTTCAACCTCCAGCACCACCGCCGCCAGGGCAAAAAAGCCGTGGTCGCCATCGAGGTGGCAGGTGCGCACGGATAGTTCCGTGGCCATGACGCGATAACGGATCAGCAGGGGAGCCCCAACCCGGCCGTCCAGATCGAGCTGCCAGCTAGCCGGTCCCAGGCGCCGAATCGGGCAGGGCTGGTCACCGCAGACCACCTCCAAACCCTCGAGATGGCGCACGTAATCGCGGATCAGGTAAGAGCCAGGGGTCCAGGCGGGCAGGCGCAGGCGCAACTGGGGCCTGGGGACCGCTAGTTCGAGGGTCACGGCCAGCAGGTGGCGCTGGGGATCGCCCAGATCGAGGCAAACGGTGGGCACGCGTTGGCTCAGGAGCGGAGCTGGGGCTTTGGCAGGGAAGCGGCCAGGGGCTCGCTTGAACCGGTACGGACAGGCCCTTCCAAGGTCAACTTGGCTCCGGCAAAGCCGCTGCTCGCGGCAGCTTGCAGGGCCTGGCGCAAGGCGTAGCGATGGCTGATCTGGCTTAACAGCTCCTGCAGGGGGCTTGCGGCGGCGATGCGGCCCAGGTCCCCCACTAGGGCCAGGCAGCCATCCAGTTGGCGCGCCCAGCCGAGGCTGAAGCTGGTCGATTGGGGGGGCTTACGGGCGTTCAGCTTGGCCTGGCTGGCCCGCTGCGGGCCCCCTGCCAGGTCCAATCGCAGCAGCACCGGCACCCGTTCGCCAGCAAAGCCCTCCACGGCTCCGCCGCGATGAACCTGCTGACCCAGGTCGGAGAGGACATCGGCGAGCAGGTCCACGTCGCGCAGCAGCGTGGGCAGGATGGAGAGATGGGACATGGACGGGATGCCCGCTTTTTCCGACCCTAGCGATGTTGACGGGGCACTCCAGTGGCCGTTGCCACCGGCCGGGTGGCTCCTGGCTGAATCGGGGGGCGGCTGCGATGGCGGGGTTAGCGCTGGCGCCTGCTCTGGGGCTGAAACAGGTCCCACGGAGCCTGGGCGACCCCTGCGCCTAGGGGTGATGGCCTCCGGCAATGGCAGCAATTTCGAGGCCCTAGTGGAGGCAGGCGCCCGCCAGCTGCTGCCGGCCCAGGTGGTCAGCCTGGTGGTGAATAACCCGGGCTGTGGCGCCAGCCAACGGGCCGAACGGCTGGGCATTGGTGTCACCTGCCTGAACCACCGCAGCTTCGCCAGCCGCGACAGCCTCGATGGCGCCCTAGTGGACCACTTCCAAGCAATTGGCGTGGATCTGGTGGTGATGGCCGGCTGGATGAGGATTGTGACCAGCCGCCTGATCAGGGCCTACCCGGAGCGGCTGGTGAACATCCACCCGTCCCTGTTGCCCAGTTTTCGTGGTGTCGATGCGATCGGCCAGGCCCTGGCAGCGGGGGTGCGTCTCAGCGGCTGCACGGCCCATCTGGTGAGCGAGGAGGTGGATGCGGGGCGGATCCTCGCCCAGGCGGCCGTACCCGTGGTCCCGGGCGACAACCACGCAACCCTGGCCCGCCGAATTCAAGCCCAGGAACATCGGATCCTGCCCCTGGCCGTGGGCCTGGCGGCCGAACGGTTGGGCCTACTGCATAGCCAGCCCTAGGGACCTGGCCTGGCCCCACCCGACCGGCCTCAGGGATAGAACGGCAGCAGGGGCAAGCCCGTGGTGGCGGGCAGGCCGGCCAAAAGGTTGAGGCATTGCACGCCCTGGCCTGCCTGGCCCTTGATCAGGTTGTCGATGGCACTCATCACCACCAGCTGGCCGGTGCGCGGGTCCACTTGCACGCCAAGCAGGGCCCGGTTCGTCTGGCGCACCCACTTCGTTGAGGGGTAGGTGCCCACGGGCAACACCGACACGCAGGGGGCCTGGCGGTAGGCCGCCTCGAGCACGGTGGTGCAATCTTCGGCGGTGAGGCCTGGATCGCGCAGGCGGCCGTAGACGGTGGCCAGTAGGCCGCGCACCATCGGCATCAAGTGGGGTGTGAACTGGAGCTGGATCGGCTGGCCCGCCGCCTGGCCCGCCAGCTGCTCGATCTCACTGGTGTGGCGATGGCCCACCACTCCGTAGGGGGCGACAGCCTCGGAGGCTTCGGCTAAGAGCAGGTGCTGCTTGGCGGCGCGGCCACCGCCACTGGTGCCCGTTTTTGCATCGATGACGATGCCGCTGGCCTCAATCAGTCCTTGTTGCAAGAACGGAAGCAGGGCCAGCAGGCTGGCGGTCGGGAAGCAGCCGGGCGCCGCCACCAACCGCGCCGTGGCAATGCGTTCCGCCTCCCACTCCACCAGGCCATAGACCGCCTCCTGGCAGAGGGCAGCGTCGCTGCGCGGGAAGGCCCGGGCCTCGCTGCCATACACCTCCTGCCACTGGGCCAGGGAGCGGTAGCGGTAGTCGGCGGAGAGATCCACCACCTTGACGCCCCGCTCCAGCAGGCCGGGGACGAGGGTGGAGGCCAGGCCACTCGGCAGGCTGAGCACGGCCAAGTCGGCGACCGCAGCGATCGCCGCCGCATCCGGGCTCTCCACCATGGGATCGCCTGGCAGGGGCAGGAAAGGCACCAGCTCGCTCCAGCGTTTGCCGGAACTGCGCTCCCCACCTAGATAGGTGACGCTCAGGCTGGGATGGTCCTGCAGCAGCCGCAGGGTCTGCAGGCCGCCATAGCCACTGGCGCCGATCACGGCGACGCGCCGCCCATCCTGACGATCCGCCACCTGGGGAGGATGGTCGGGAGACGGAGAGGCCATGCCGCAAGCTCGGTAACGCCAGATCGTACCGGGATCTATAACCGTTGATATCTGGCCCGTGGCCGTCCTTGCCTTCCCAAATCCATCCACCTTCCCCAGGCCAGTCGGTGTCTACCAACCAACCGGCTAGCGATCAGCTAGCCGCTAGCAATAGGTCCTTCGCCAGCGAGCAACCGGCCCAAACGGCGCCCCCGGACGGGGCAAGTCGCATTCGCTTTGATGCCATCGCCGATGCCCTGGCCGCGATCCGCAATGGCGAGATGGTGGTGGTAGTTGATGACGAAAACCGAGAAAACGAGGGGGATTTAATCTGCGCGGCCCAATTCGCCACCCCCGAGCAAATCAATTTCATGGCCACCGAGGCCCGGGGGCTGATTTGCCTGGCCATGGAGGGTGATCGACTCGATGCCCTCGAGCTGCCCCTGATGGTGGATCACAACACCGATGAAAACCAGACAGCCTTCACGGTTAGCGTTGATGCAGGGCCAGAAAACGGCGTCAGCACAGGTATTTCCGCCGACGACCGGGCCCGCACGATCCAGGTGGCCATCCACCCCTCCACCCGGGCCGCTGACCTGCGCCGGCCTGGCCACATCTTTCCGCTGAGGGCCCGCCAAGGGGGGGTGCTGAAGCGGGCGGGCCACACCGAGGCCGCCGTGGACCTAGCCCGGCTGTCCGGGCTCTATCCGGCAGGGGTGATCTGTGAAATCCAGAACGGCGACGGCTCGATGGCGCGCCTACCCCAATTAGTCGACTACGCCCAGCACCACGGGCTACGTCTCATCAACATTGCCGACCTAATCAGCTACCGGCTCGACACCGAACGGTTCGTCCTACGCCAGGCCGAAGCCCAGTTGCCCAGTGCCTTTGGCCAGTTCCGGGCGATCGGCTATCGCAATGACCTTGATGGCAGCGAACACATCGCCATCGTTAAGGGCCAGCCGGAACNGGCCACCGGGCCGGTGCTGGTGAGGGTGCATTCGGAATGCCTAACCGGCGACGCCTTTGGTTCCCTGCGCTGCGATTGCCGCCCCCAGTTGGAAGCGGCCCTGGCGATGATCGAGGCAGCGGGCGAAGGGGTGGTGGTATACCTGCGCCAGGAGGGTCGCGGCATCGGCCTAATNAATAAATTGCGTGCCTACAGCCTCCANGATGGCGGATTGGACACGGTGGAAGCCAATGAACGCCTCGGATTTGCCGCCGACCTTCGCAATTACGGCGTTGGCGCCCAGATCCTCAGCGACCTAGGNGTTCATCACCTAAGGCTGATCACGAATAACCCGCGCAAAATTGCCGGTCTTGGCGGTTATGGCCTGCAGGTNGAAGATCGGGTGCCCCTGGTGATGGACCCTGGGGTGCACAATGCCGGCTACCTACAAACCAAGCAGGACAAACTGGGGCACCTATTGGGCGGCGCCGCCACACCAACAGCAGGTCCGGCGGCAGTACTGGCTTGGCAAGGGCTGCCCCAGGCCCTGGCCAACATGAGGGCGAAGGACGCCGCCAATGGCTCCTTCGGCGGAGCGGACGCAGGCCCAGATCCCTCCATCAAGGCCANCGCGGATCCTGATCCGATGGATGGTGAATGGCAGAGCGCTGCCTGGGAAAGGATCTTGACCAGCCATTGGCAGGATCTCCAGCACTGGGCTGCCAAGCATCAGCTGGACCTGCAACGGGAGGACCATCCCCGTCTGCTGGCACTTCTCGATCGCCCATCGCTCGCNGTGCTGGTAACTGGGTCGAGCCCAGAGGTTCTCAAGGCAGGCCTGACTCGCATGGCCCAATGGCCTGGGACCCAATCGGTCTGTCTCCTTTTAGCCCCCGATGCCCAGCGCAGCACCCATCCGAGCGTNTCAATTGAAGCGGAACGCCGGCCCCTACAGGAACTGGGCTCCGCCCTTGAGCTGCTGCCCCAGCAGCAGTCGGGCCTGACCCGCTGGTGCTAGTTGAGGGGGCNAAGCCTGATGNCGATCAGGGCAGGATNGNCAGCTTGGTGATCCGGGTTTGCTTGCGAATCGCCAACACCACATCAATATTNGTGGCCTGACCGAAAACAGTGTGGACCCCATCGAGGTGGGGCTGGGCGGCATGGCACAGGAAGAACTGGCTACCACCGGTGTTCTTACCGGCATGGGCCATGGAGAGGGTGCCGTCTTGATGTTTACGGCTGTTGATTTCGCAGGGAATCATGTAGCCAGGACCGCCAGTGCCGGCCGTGCCCTTGGCGCCTTCGCGGCTGTTGGGGCAACCGCCCTGGGCCATGAAGCCATCGATGACACGGTGAAAAGCCAGGCCGTCGTAGAAGCCCTCCTGGGCCAACTTGACGAAATTGGCCACGGTGGCTGGGGCATCGGCATCGAACAAGTCGATCTCGAGGGTGCCTGCCTCGGTCTCCATCAGGGCCTTGATCACGGATGCTCTGCAAACCACACCAGTATGGGCTTTACGCCTGAGGGCCAGCGACCCTGCAGCGGTTCGGTAGAACGGATCAGCCGCAGCAGACTTACCGCGTGACCAGTCCCTCCCCCGGCCCCGACCTCAGCGTTGCCCGTCTGGGCGTACTCGGTGGCAGTGGCCTCTATGCCATGGAAGGCCTGGAGGTGGTGGAGGAGCTGGTGGTGGACACTCCCTTCGGGTCAGCCTCCGATGCCCTGCGCCTCGGCCGCCTTGGGGGGATGGAGGTGGTGTTCCTGGCCCGCCATGGCCGGCACCACACCTATCTGCCCACGGAAGTGCCCTATCGGGCCAACATCTGGGCCCTGCGCTCCCTAGGCGTGCGCTGGATCCTCTCCTGTTCCGCCGTCGGCTCGCTGCGCGAGGAGGTGCGTCCCCTGGACATGGTCGTGCCCGACCAATTCATTGACCGCACCCACCAACGGCCGATCAGCTTCTTCGGCCAGGGAGCCGTAGCCCATGTCAGCTTCGCCGATCCCTTCTGTGCTGAGCTCAGCGAGCTGCTGGCCCGCACCGCCGAAGGCTTGATGCCGAATGGCCGCCAACTGCACCGCGGCGGCACCTACCTCTGCATGGAGGGGCCGGCCTTCTCCAGCCGGGCCGAATCGAATCTTTATCGCAGCTGGGACTGCAGCGTGATCGGCATGACGAACCACACCGAAGCGCGTTTAGCCCGGGAGGCCGAGATTGCCTACGCCACCTTGGCCATGGCCACGGACTACGACTGTTGGCACCAGGACCATGACAGCGTCACGGTTGAGCTGGTGATCGCCAATCTGCAGGCCAATGCCCAGCTGGCCCAGGCGATCCTGGCCAGGGCCAGCGAACAGATTGCCCAAACGCGCCCCACCAGCCCCGCCCACACGGCCTTGCAACATGCGCTGATGACCCCCAAAGACTTCGTGCCAGCGGAAACCCGCCGCCGCCTGGATCTGTTCACGGCCCCCTACTGGGGAACCTGGCAGAACGGAGCAGCCTGAGACCTTCAGGCCCTAGGCAACTAGCGGGCCCCCTGGGCCAGCAAGGCAGCCCGCAGCGACTGGCCATGCTCCCTAAGGCTGGCCCTGGCCGCGGCGGCAGAGATCCCTGCCTTGGCCATCAGCAAGGCCAGCTTCACCGAGCCCCCGGTTTCAGCCAGTAGGTCTGCCCCCCTGATCCGATCGACACCAGCGAGGTCCGCCAGGATTCGTAGGGCCCGGTCCTCCAATTTGCTATTGGTCACCGCCACATCAACCATGCGGTTGCCATAGACCTTGCCCAGGCGCACCATCACCCCGGTCGAAAGGATATTGAGGGCCATCTTGGTGGCCGTACCGGCCTTCAGTCGGGTGGAGCCGGTGAGTAACTCAGGTCCCGTGATCAGGCGTATCTCCAGGTCTGCAGGCATGGGCACCTGGTCTGCGGGCACACAGGCCAGGGCAATGGCCAGGGCTCCCAGGCTGCGGGCATGGCGCAGGCCGCCATGGACATAGGGGGTGGTGCCACCGGCGGCGATGCCGACGAGCACATCGGCGGCGCTAAAGCCTCGGGCTTCGAGATCGGCCTGGCCAGCCTCCTCACGGTCTTCCAGACCTTCGGAGCTGCGCAGCAGGGCCGCCGCCCCGCCAGCTAGCACCCCCTGCACCAACTCGGGCGGCGAGCAGAAGGTGGGCGGGCATTCGGCCGCATCCAGCACCCCCAGGCGGCCGGAGGTGCCGGCCCCCAGATAAAACAGCCGACCGCCCTGGGCGAGCCGTGCGGCAATGGCATCGATCGCCGCAGCGAGGGCCGGAGCCGCAGCCGCCACGGCCTCCTGGGGCCGGCGGTCTTCTTCGCAAAAGAGCTGCACCAACTGGGCGGTGGAGAGCTGGTCGAGCTCGCTGCTGAAGGGATGGGCCTGCTCGGTGAGCAGGTGGCCCCGGTCCTGGCCCTGGAACGGCTGGCCCAGGCCGATCACAGCAGACCCTCCAGGCGGCGCCTGAAGGCTTCGAGTTCGGCGTTGGCGCCGCTGAGTTCATCGGGTTCAGCCCCTGCCAAGCCTGCCCCCGACTGCTCCTGGAGCTCCTCCTTCCAATTAGCGACGTCCATGTTGAGCTCCGGTGGAGAAATCAACAGCCGGTCTTCGGCGGACTGGGGTAGGAAGCCCGCCGGCACAAATTGGGCCTGATAGCCGGCCTGGGTACAAAACAGTTCGATTTCATCGCGATCAATCGCCTCAACGCTCGGCATCGGGAAATCCTGGGCTTCGAGCAAGCCGGCGTAGCGCTCGGCGTCATCGGGGTCTTCGAACAGCAACACCTTGGTGCTGCCGTTCACCTCCAGGGAATGGATACCTTCGGCGTCGCTGCCCGCATCAAAGAGCAGCACGTGCACGGGCATGGAAGGCTGGTCTTGCGGCTCAGGCCTCAGTGTCTCACCAGCCCGTGCAAACCTCGCTCAGTCGTCCGCTTCGCTGGCGAGCTGTTGCAGGCGGCGATAGAGGGCTTCCTCCGCCTCAGTGAGCTCCTCGGGCACCACGACCCGGATCTCCACCAACTGGTCACCCCGTTGGCTCCCCCATTCGAGCCCCCGTCCCCGTAAGCGCAACAACCGACCACTGGAGGAACCCGCCGGCACCCGCAGTTGAACCGCTCCCTCCAGGGTTGGTACCGCCACCCGGCAGCCCAACACGGCATCGGCAGGGGCCAGGTCCAACTGAAACAGCACCCGTAGGCCATCGATGCGCAGGCCCTCCTCGGTGCGCACCCGCAGGTGCAAAAAGTGGTCGCCGCCGCCAGCCACAACCCCGGCCAGGCGCAGGCGCCAGCCATCGCCAGCGAGGGGTGGCGTCCAGGTTTCCACAACTGTGCCATCGGCCAGTTCCAGTTCAATGCGATCACCGCTGAGGGCCTGCTCTGGCGTGAGGTCCACCACCGTTTCCGCATCGACACTGGCCACGACCGGAGCTGGCGGGCGTGGTGAGGGCGCCACCCCCCAGCCCGGACCTGCCGCTGCGGGCGCTGGATCCTGCGCCTGGGGATCGGCCCAAGCCTCTGGTTCTGGCCGATCGAACCCTTCCCCAGGCCCTGTTCGCGCCTGGCGGCGTCCGAGTAAGGCATCGAGGTAGTCGTTGAAGTCTGGAAAGCCGCTGGCAAAGCGATCGGGAGGCGGCCCGGCGCTGCCCCCCTGGCCCCGTTCCCAGGCCTGGCGCCGGTTGGGGTCGCTGAGGATCGCGTAGGCGGCATTCACCGCCTTGAAACGCTCCTCGGCTACCGGGTCGTTGCCGTTGAGATCCGGGTGCCAGAGACGGGCCTGCTGGCGGAAGGCCCGCTTCAAGCTGGCGGCATCATCGCCGGGCTCCAGGCCCAGCACGGCCCAGAGATCGGGGGTCTGGGGCGGGGTATCCAGCACGGGCCTCAGTCCTCTGCCCAGGGATCGTTCTGGAGCGGGCGGGATCGGTCCGTTATGGGCCCACTGCGTCGTTGGCCATAGGAGGGATTGGCGCCGCCTTCGCCTCGCCGTTGCTCCCAGCTCGCTTGGGACCCATCCCCTTGGCGATTGCCGAAACGATCGTCCAGGCGATCAAAGGCGCGATCGCGATCCCGGTCCTGGTTCCAATCCGGCCTGGGCTCGGAGCGATCCCGACCATCGCCCCTGAAGCCTCCATCGGCAGCGCCGCCTAGGGCCCCACTGCTGCCCCAGCTGGGCTGGTCCCAAGATCCCTGCCGGGACAAACCATCCCGCCAGGGATCTTGCAGACCGCGGCGATTGCCACCCCGATCCCAGTCATCCCAGTCGTCATCGGCGAACAACTCATCTTTGAGCGAGCCGAGGGTGTTCTTAAGGCCCTGCAGGGGGCCGACCGCCTCAGTGCGGCGCTCACTGGTGAGGCGACGATTGAGGCCATAGAGGGCCTCTTGTAACTCACTCACGGCCACCTCCAATTCGGCCAGGTCGCTAGCCGTCATCAGTTCCTGCACCTGGCGTAGCGCTAATTCCACAGCCCGTTGTTGGCGGTCGGCTCCGTAGGGGCCCAACTCCAGGGCCGCATCCCGCAAGCGCCGTTCCGCCTGGGCTACCAGGGTTTGGGCCCGGTTGCGTCGATCAATTTCGCTGCGTTTGCGCCGATCTTCCGTGGCCTTCTGTTCGGCCTCCGCCAGCAGGCGCTGCACCTCCTCTTCGCTGAGGTTGGACCCCCCCTGGATGCTGACGCTCTGTTGGCGACCCGTGGTGCGGTCGGTGGCAGACACCTGCAGCAGGCCATTGGCATCAATATCAAAGGACACCTGTACCTGGGGCACACCCCGGGGCGCTGGCGGAATCCCCGACAGGCGGAAACGGCCCAGGGATTTGTTGTCACCAGCCATCTGGCGCTCCCCCTGGAGCACATGGATTTCCACCGAGTTTTGATTGGCTTCCGAGGTGGAAAACACATCGGATTTACGCACCGGGATCGGCGTATTCCGCGCGATCAGCACCTTCATCACACCGCCAATTGTCTCGAGGCCAAGCGAAAGGGGACTGACGTCATTGAGCATCAGGTCGCGCAATTCGCCCGTGAGGATGCCGGCCTGCACCGCTGCACCGATCGCCACCACTTCGTCGGGGTTCACCGACTGACAAGGCTCCAGGGGCACCAAGGTGCGCACCATGGCTTGCACCATCGGCATGCGGGTGCCCCCGCCCACAAGCACCACATCGTCAATGTCTTCAGCGGCCAGGCCGGAATCGCGCAGGGCCCGCTGCACGGGCCGCAGCAGCCGATCGAGCAGGTCGCCGCAGAGGCCTTCAAAGGTGCGGCGCTCCAGGGTGGCTTCGATGTGGAGCGGCCCGGCGTCCGCGGTGGCAATAAACGGTAGGGAAATCGGCGTGCTTTGCACACCGGAGAGCTCCTGCTTGGCCTTTTCAGCAGCCTCGGTGAGCCGTTGCAGGGCCTGGCGGTCGCGGCGCAGATCGATTTGGTGCTGGGCCAAAAAGGCTTCGGCCAGCCAATCAACGATGCGTCGATCCCAATCGTTGCCGCCTAGCTGGGTGTCGCCACTGGTGGCCTTGACGTCAAAGACGCCATTGGCGATCCGCAACACCGAGACATCGAAGGTGCCGCCACCGAGGTCGAACACCAACACCCGTTTGACGGCACTGCGATCGAAGCCGTAGGCCAGGGCTGCGGCAGTGGGTTCGTTGAGGATCCGCTCGACGCTGATGCCAGCGAGGCGCCCGGCATCGCGGGTGGCCTGGCGTTGGGCGTCGTTGAAATAGGCCGGCACGGTAATCACCGCTGCCTCTACGGGCTCACCCAGGTAAGTGGTGGCGTCATCAACAAGTTTGCGCAACAGGCTGGCCACTAACTCTTCCGGGGCGTATTCCCGTTCCGTGGCTGGGCAAACCACTCGGACGTTGCCCTGGTCGTTGGCCCGGATTGTGTAGGGCACCGCCAGGCTGCCCTCTTCGAGCTCATCCCAACGCCGGCCGACGTAGCGCTTGAGGTTGGCAAAGGTATTGCGGGGGTTGAGCACCAACTGGCGCCGAGCCAGCTGGCCCACCAACAACTCCTGCTCCCGATTGAAGCCGAGCACCGAGGGAGTCGTGCGCCCACCCTCGGCACTGGCGATCACCTGGGGACGGCCGCCCTCCAGCACCGCCACCACGGAGTTAGTGGTGCCCAAGTCGATGCCAACGATCCGCCCCATGGATCTGCGCATGGAATACCCAAACTAACGGCCCACAAGCCCTCGTCCTTGCCAATACGGCCGTCCTGCTAACCGGCTGGGCGAGGTCAGGCTGAGCTGGCTCAAAAAGGGGGCAAAAAAAAACCGGCCTAAGCCGGTTTTCAACGGAGAGGGAGGGATTCGAACCCTCGATAGAGTTGCCCCTATACAGCATTTCCAATGCTGCGCCTTCGACCACTCGGCCACCTCTCCCTAAGTTCGGGGCTGGTGGGGCAACTGGGAGAATGTAGCAGTCACCCCCCAGGGCTCCCTGATGGCGCAGCATTTCCCGATCACGGTGCACTGGCGCCAAGAGCAGCGCACGATCAGCCTGAACGTGCCTGAAGGCGACTACATATTGCGCAGCTTTGAGGCCCAAGGCCAACCGTTGCCCTTCAGCTGCCGCAATGGCTGCTGCACCGCCTGTGCCGTGCGGGTCCTGGCTGGCGAGATCGACCAGCGCGAATCCCTTGGCCTCTCCAAGGACGTCCGCAGCAAGGGTTACGGCCTGCTTTGCGTCGCCCGGGCGCTAGGACCCCTGGAAGTGGAAACCCAAGATGAGGACGAGGTCTATGACCTGCAGTTCGGGCGTTTCTTTGGCCGTGGCAAGGTTCGTGCCGGCCTTCCCCTCGACGACGAATGAGCCAGCCCACTCGCTGCTCCGACCTCAGCTTGAGGGACTCGGGCCTAGACCCTGGGGGACTGCAACGCCTGGTGGCCGTAGCTAGGGAGGCTGCCAGCGCCGGCGCCGAACAACTCATGCAGCACTTCGGCCACCTAGAGCGCATTCGCGAAAAGGGGCGCGCCGGCGACTTGGTCACCGAAGCAGATGAGGCCGCTGAGGCAGCGGTGCTGGCGGTCTTGCATCGCCACACTCCGGAGTTTGGGGTTTTGGCCGAAGAAAGCGGTTGGAAGCAGGGCGAATCGGACCTGGCCTGGTGCGTTGATCCCCTCGATGGCACCACCAACTTCGCCCACGGATTTCCCTTTTTTGCCACCTCGATCGGCCTGACCTGGCAGGGCCGGCCCCTGCTCGGCGCCCTAGCTGTGCCAGCCCTGCAGCAACACTTCTGGGCCGCCCCGGGCCTGGGAGCCTGGTGCAACGACCAGCCGATCCAGGTCAGCGATTGCCAGGAGCTGGGCTCCTCCCTTCTGGTGACGGGCTTCGCCTACGACCGCCANACCCGGCTCNACAACAACTACGCCGAATTCGCCTACTTCACGCACCGCACCCGCGGCGTACGTCGCCCCGGGGCNGCGGCCGTGGATCTGGCCTTTGTGGCCGCCGGCCGGCTCGATGGCTACTGGGAGCGGGGCCTCTCCCCCTGGGACCTGGCCGCCGGCGTGGTGCTGGTGGAGCAGGCTGGCGGGCTGGTGTGCGCCTACGACGGCGGCCCCATCGATCTGGCCGAAGGGCGGCTGATCGCCTGCGCACCCGGCCTGCAGGAGGCCCTGATCGAAGGGCTAGCGGCCTGCTCGCCCCTGACCGGGGCCAGCTATGGCGCACCCGAACTAGATCTGGACGGCGCCTGAATCCTGCAGGATCCAATGATTCGGTGACACCGGCTCCATAGGATCGGCAAAGATCGTCCCTGTCTCCAATCCCATGGCCCTGCAACCCGCCGCCGGTGCCAGGGACCTCAATCCCCAGCAGGTGGATGGCAATCGCACCTTGGTCAGCGAGCTGGCGAAGGTCTATCGCCTTTGGGGCTATGAAGAGGTGGCGCCACCCACCATTGAACGCTTGGAAACCCTCCAGGCTGGCGGCGGCATCGATGGCCGTGAACTGGTGCGGCTGGCCACGGAAGAGGCCCTGGGCCTCAGGCCCGAGATGACGGCCTCGATCGCCCGGGCGGCCGGCACGCGCATGGCGGGCCGCAGCCGCCCCCTGCGCCTTTGGTACACCGGGCCGATCTACCGCAGCCGCCAGAGCGATGGGGGCAGCAGCAGCGGTCAACAGATTGTCGAAGAGTTGCAAAGCGGCGTGGAATTGCTCGGAGGCGCCAGCGCCGCCGATGACAGCGAACTCCTGCGCCTGTTGCTCGCCTGCCTACGCAGCCTGGGCCTGGGTCAGAAGCACCAAACCCAACTGTTGCTTGGTCACCACGGCGTCCTGGCAGCGCTGCTGGAGCAGGTGCCAGCCGAGCAACGCACGGCCGCCAGGCAGGCCTTAACGGGCTTTGATTTTTTGGCGATTGCCGCCCTGCCCCTGCCGGAAGCCCAACGCCAGGGCTTGCAACGGCTCATGAGGCTGCGGGGCGAGCCAGCGGCCGTGCTCTACCAACTCGAGCAACTGCTTGGGCCCTGTGCGCTCCTAGAGAACTTGGCCACGACTGTGAACACCCTGGCGTCCACGGCCGCTGCCCAGGGGGTGGGCCTCAGCCTTGATCCCAGCTTCCAGCCCCATTTCGCCCTTTACGACGGCCTGGTGCTCAAGGTGGTCTGCCGGGGAACGGACACGGCCCCTGTTGAGATTGCTAGTGGCGGCCGCTACGACGCCCTGGTGGGCCGCTTCTGCGGGCTTGAAGGCCAGGGCACTGCCGCGGGGATGGGTTTCGGCTTCGCCGTGGAGCCCATTCGCGACCTGCTCGAGATGACAGGCCGCGCTGGATCGGGGAGTGGTCCAGTCCAGGGGCCGATCCTGGTGGCCTATGGCCAACCAAGCCAACTTCCCCAGGCACTCGACCAGCTCGAAGCCCTCCATCGTCAGGGGCAAGCGGCCGAACTTCTGAGCCGCCCCTGCGCCTCTGCTGCCGAAGCAGAACAGCAGGCCATCCGCCGGAATTGCGGCTCCACCCTTTGGATCGCCTGAGCCCCTGCCTAGGATCGATTTAGCTTTGAACAGCCAATGGCCCACACAATCCTCACCGATGTTTGCGAGGGTGTGGCTGATTGCGTCGATGCCTGCCCAGTGGCTTGCATCAACCCCGGCAGCGGCGCCAATGCCAAAGGCACCGCTTTCTACTGGATCGATTTCGACACCTGCATCGATTGCGGCATCTGCCTGCAGGTCTGCCCGGTGGCGGGGGCAATCGTGCCTGAGGAGCGTCCCGATGAGCAGCGCTCCTGAGCGGTTCTCCCGCCTCAGCACGGCCCCTTCCCCGATCCACGCCGATTCTGGCCATCAGGATCCAGGGCCTGTAAGCGCTGGATCGTGGCGATACGATTTCGATTCGCCGACGCCCCAGGCGTATCTGAATCCCCCTTAGCCCATGGCCTGTCCCAACTGCGGCAGCTGGTCCGTGCGTGCCGACCGCAGTCTGGGCGGTCGCATGGTCTGCGGACGTTGTGGATCCCCGATCGGGGGAAGTGCTGCCCAAGGGCGCCGGTCTTGGTTCCAGTCCCGGGGGCGGAAGCAACCGATCCCTGCCCTAAGCAAGCTGGCTGCTGGCTGGTGGGGCTTGATCGCCCTTGGGGCCCTTGGAGCAGGCCTGGCCTGGCTGGAGCCGAACCAGAACCGACAGGACGGCCCCCAACCTGGCAGGGGGTTCCATAACCAAAATCTGCTCCTGCAAGCCAATCGGGACAACCGTTCTGCAGGCCCTGAGAGTTGCCTACCGGGGCCAGGGGCCCTTGATCAGCTGGTTCGGTTCAGACCGTCCGCTTTAGACAGTCCCCTTTAGATAGTCCCCTTTAGACAGCTCCCATCAGATCAAGGCCGTGGAGACCTTCGTAAAGCAGGTATGCCCCCAGCATGAGGGCCAGAACGCCGACGAGCCATTCGGCCTTGTGTTGCAACCAGTCCTCTAGGCGGGCGATCGGTTCCCGGATGGCGCCCCGGCTGACCAGCCAGGCCAGGGGCGGCAGCAGCAGCAAGGAACTGGCCACCAGGGTGAACAGGCCAGTGATTTCGGCATCGGCCTTGAGACCGGGTTCGTTGATCAGGAGTAGACCCGCTTCTTTGAGATAAAAAACGAGGTTTTCCGGCGTCAACAGGGCGCTGGTGGCGCCGATCAACACCAGGCTGAGGGTGCTGAAGTCGGGCAGCTGGTTCATGAGCCGCAGGGCCATGCCCTCCTCTCCCAGGTTGGCCTGGGGTGTGAGCTGGTAGAGGCCCAAGCCCACCAGGGCACCGGCGCCGAGCAAATCAATCAGCACCTGTTCCCGTTCGCCATGGTTGAGGCTGATCGAAAAAGTTTCCCCCAGCAGGGTGAGCACCACGATCGCCAGGGCATTGGCCAGGGCCCAACCACCCACATAGGCCATGGCCCGCTGCAGGGGGGCCTTACCCAGCAGCAACAAGGCCACCACGGCAATGTGCAGGGGGCTGAAGGCAATGCCGATGCCAAACAGCGACGACTTGGTCACCAGGGCGGTGGTGAGAACTCCTGGGCTGTGGAGCGCTGGAACCAAGCTGGCGCTAGCAAGCAAGGCGGAGGCGGACAAATGGGTCGGTCCAGACGGATGACCCGATTGTCAGCGATCGATGCCCTCAACCGTGGCTGTCGTCAGAGGGGACATGGGCCTGGCCTAGGGGACCAAAGCGATAGCAAGCAAAATCTGACTCGCCAATCAAACGATCCCCTCAAGGCGATTTTATTTTACAGAAAAATCATCTACGATTCCGTGGTTATTAGTAGTTAATTGTGGGTCGCCTTAACCAGCTGATAATGAATCTAAAAAACCTGTTAGCCCTGGTTGGTGTAGCCCGTAGGGGCGGCGATCTAAAGGCGGTCGCCGACCTCGTCGATAGCTTGATCGATTCCCCCCAGATGGCGGAATGCCTGCGCCGTTGCCGGGAACAGGCCGGTGGCGCAGCCATGATCGATGGGCGCTATCCGCCCCTACAGCCGGATATGGCGTTTCTGGAGTCCCTGCCGGTGGGGAGCCTGGGCCGCTCCTACGCCGAGTTGATGCTTAGCCGCGGCTATGACCCCGAGTTCTTCCGGCCGAGGCCGCTGCTCAGTGATGCCCATTGGCTCACCCAAAGGATTGCCACCACCCACGACATCCACCATGTGGTCTGTGGCTTTGGCACCACGCCGGAGGGGGAAAGTGGGGTGCTGGCGATCACCGCCACCCAAATCGGCTTTCCCGCCTACGTGATGTTGAACAGTGCCGCCTCGTTTAGCCGCTTTCGATTTAAAACCAAGAGTTATGCCCTGATGGGCAGGGCGATTGCCCATGGCACCACCATCGGTTTCAGCGCAGAGCCCCTTTGGATGGCCCGCTGGGAAGAGGGTTGGGATTGGCCTGTGGAAAAGTGGCACCAGCAGCTCGGCATCACCAAGCCCGCCACCGGGGAACCCTATGGACTGCACCCTGTCCCTGGCTGCACAAACCGAAGCTTGCAATCGCCCTAGGTCGTTTGATGGCCCTGCGACTCCCCCCCTTCCAGCCCCTGCCGCCCCCGCCGAGCGACAGCCAGCTGCTGGAAATCGCCCTCTCAGCCCTGCGCCCCACCCAGATGTGTGTGGGCATGGCGGAGATCCGTAGCCGCCAGATCGATTTCGCCAAGGACAGCCCCCAGGAGCGGCGGCGCTACCTACGCCAGAAACCCACCCCCTTGGTACGCAGCCAAGCCGGCGACCTTTGGATGGTGGATCGTCACCACCGGCTGCGGGGGCTGATGGAAGAGGACCCCGGCGCCACCGCCTTTGGCTATGTGGCCTTGGATCTGCCTTTTAGGGATCCCCAGCAGGTGTTGGAAGACCTGCGCCAGCGGGGCTGGCTGTACCTGTTTGATGGCAGGGGCCTGGGCCCCTTCCCGCCCAGTGCCCTGCCGGAGAAGCTCACAGACACCCAGGACGATCCCTACCGCAGCCTGGTTTGGAAATTGAAGCGGGAGCGGGTGATTGCGGCGGCTCCCCTGATCCCCTTCCATGAATTCCGTTGGGGTGCCTGGCTACGCAGCCGCACCCTGCCCCCCTTTAGCTCTGAGCGCTTGCAGCCAGCCCTGGCCTCGGCCCGGACCCTGGCCCGCTCTCGCGGTGCCTCCCACCTGGCCGGCTGGCTTGGAAACCCTGTCACCTAGGGGCATTGAGCCTGCCAAGCCGACCAGGCGTTCGAACCTTCTGACTCGAAGCCAGGGTGGTGGGCATTGATGCCTTGCCGGCGTCCGTGCCAGCCTGTCCCCTTGACCTAGCCACCGGTGCCTGGTCCAGCAATCGCGTGACCTTTTTCCTCAAGCTCACCGAAGCGATCGCCAGTCGCCAGTCCCTGCTGATCACAGGGCTAGACCCCAATCCGGAGATGCTGCAGAGCTGGAACCGCCATCGCGGCGCTAGCGCCAGTTCGTTTCTGTCCCAGTCGCGCCGCTGGATCAAGGCGGTGATCGAGGAAACCTCCGACCACGTCTGCGCCTTCAAGCCGAGCCTGGGGTTTTACCAGGCCCTTGGCGCCGTGGGCCTCGACCTGTTACGGGAAGTGCGGGAGCTGGTACCGCCAGAGATCCCCCTCATTCTTGATGCCAAACACGCCGACCTCAATTCCGCCTCGGCCCTGGCCCACTACGTCTTTGAGGATCTCAATGCGGATGCCATTTCGCTTTCGCCCCTGGCGGGCCATGACCTAGCCGCTCCCTTTCTGTTGCACACCGACCGGGCGGTGGTGATCAGCTGCCACAGTTCAAGCCCCGCCTCCCGCATCCTCCAGCACCACCCCAATGAGGCCAATCCGCTTTACCTGCGGATCGTGGCTGAAAGCCTCCTCTGGGCGACCCCCGAGCAGTTGCTGCTGGAGGTGGGCACCAGTGACCCAGAAATTCTGGCCCGAGTGCGCAACCTGGCTCCTGACCATGTGTTGATCCTGCGCAGCCTCTGGGGCGAGGAGGAACGGCTCGAAAGCCTGTTGCAGGCTGGCCTTGGCAACGCCGCGACGGCCTTTTGCTGCCCGTCCCCCAGAACATGCTGATGGAGGATCGTCTCGGCGAGCGGGTGGCGGAGCTCAAGGGCCAGATCGCCAGCCTGCGGGACCGGGTGATCAAGGGCCGCCAGCCCGCTGCAGACCGCTGTGACCTGTGGCTGCCCCAAGCCCGATCCGACCAGCTCGACAGATTGGTGGTTGATCTATTTGATATTGGCTGCCTACTCTTCGGTGAGTATGTGCAGGCTTCAGGTGCCCTGTTCAACTACTACATTGACCTGCGGCGCATCATCTCCAACCCAAATATCTTCCATCAGGTTCTGCATGCCTACAGCGACCTATTGGCCAATCTGCATTTCGATCGCATTGCCGGCATTCCCTATGGCTCCCTGCCCACGGCCACGGGCCTGTCGTTGCTGCTGCACAAGCCCCTGATCTACCCCCGCAAGGAGGTGAAGGCCCATGGGGCCCGGCGCCTGATCGAAGGGGATTTCCAGGAGGGAGAAACGGCCCTAGTAGTGGACGACATCCTGATCACGGGCGGCAGCGTGCTGGAAGGGATCGGCAAACTCGAAAGTTCCGGTTTGCGGGTCAAGGATGTGGTGGTGTTTATCGACCATGGTGGTGCTGCCGCCCAGCGCTTGGCCGATGCGGGCTACCGCACCCGGGCGGTGTTAACCATCGAGCAGATCACGGTTGTGTTGCGCGAAGCGGGACGCTTGAGCGCTGAACAAGCGGCTCTCCTGGGCTGCCAGCCCTAAGCGAGCAGTCGCCAGGGCAGGGCTTCTCCGGCGTGGAAGGGCACCAGTGTTAGGGGCGCGCCAGCCTCGCTGTCCAGCTCCAGGGTTAGGGGCACGGTCTTGGCATCCTCGCTGGCCGGATCCTGGCGCTCCAGGGTGATCGTGTCGCGATTGGGAGGCAGGCCGTAAAAGCGAGGACCGTGGTCACTAGCGAAGGCTTCCAGCTTGTCTAGGGCCCCCTCTTGCTCAAACACAGCCGCATAACTTTCGATCGCGAAGGGGGCGTTGTAAATACCGGCGCAGCCGCAGGAGGCTTCCTTGGCCTGGCGGCGATGGGGGGCTGAATCGGTGCCAAGAAAAAAGCTGGGGTTGCCCGAGGTGGCCGCCCGGCGCAGGGCGAGGCGATGGCGTTCCCGCTTGGCGATCGGCAAGCAATAGAAATCGGGGCGCAGGCCGCCGGCAAATAGGGAATTTCGGTTGATGTGCAGGTGGTGGGGGGTGATCGTGGCCGCGAGCTGGGGACCGGTTTCGGCCACAAACGCCGCCGCCTCGGCCGTGGTGATGTGCTCAAACACAACCTTCAAGCCCGGATAGCGGGCGAGTAAGGGCTGCAGGTGACGCTCGATGAACACGGCCTCGCGATCAAAGATGTCCACCTCGGGATCGGTGACCTCGCCATGGACCAGCAAGGGCAGGCCGATCCGCTCCATCGTCTCGAGTACCGGCCCAATTGCGGCCAGGTCGCGCACCCCCGCCGCCGAATTGGTGGTGGCGCCGGCGGGATAGAGCTTGGCGGCCGTAAAAACTCCCTCGGCCTGGCCCCGCACCAGCTCGCCTGGATCGAGGGTTTCGCTGAGATAGGCCGTCATCAAGGGGTTGAAGCCCTGGTCGGTTTCGGGCCCTAAGGCCGCCAGGATCCGCTGCCGGTAGGCCGCCGCCGCCGCCACCGTGGTTACGGGGGGGGTGAGGTTGGGCATCACGATCGCCCGGGCAAACTGGCGGGCCGTGGCAGCCACCACCGCCTGGAGCATGGCGCCATCGCGCAGATGCACATGCCAGTCGTCGGGGCGCCGTAGGTGCAACTGCTGGCCCGGGCTGGCGCTGGTGCCCGGGCCGAAGGCCACCGAATTGGCACTGGTTGGCTGGGCCGGAACTGGATGGGCCATCGTGCGGCATCCCCGCTCGAACCTGCCATGACCCTAGAAGCGGCGGCAGGCGGGACCGTGGCGACCCGGGTCCAATCCCGCAGCCCCTCGGTTGGCGAACCGGTTGGTGGCAACTGCCACGGGCCTGGCGGGCCGATTGCTGGCAAAGTGCGCCCAATCTCGATCGCATCGATGCCATTCCTTCGCAAGCTGCTTGCCAAGCTTTCGTTCGCCAGCACCCTGGCTCTGGCCCTGCTCCTGGCCAGCTGCGCCTCCGAGGACGGTGGCCTGCAAAGCCAGAAGATCGACTTGATCAAGAGCCGGGGCAAGCTGATCTGCGGAGTTGACGGCAAGCTGCCCGGCTTCAGCTTTTTGGGTTCCGATGGGGCCTATAGCGGCCTGGACGTGGATGTCTGCAAGGCAGTGGCGGCAAGCTTGCTGGGCGATTCCGCCAAGGTCGACTACCGCGACCTCAATTCCAGTGAGCGTTTCGCCGCCCTGGCCAGCGGAGAGGTGGACCTACTTTCACGCAACACCACCGCAACCCTGACCCGCGATGCCGCCGGCGGCAACGGCCTCAGTTTTGCGCCTACCACCTTCTATGACGGCCAAGGGGTGATGGTGGCCGCCGGCAGTGGCGTGAAAAGTCTCCAAGATCTGGCCGGCAAGCCGATCTGTGTCGAGAGCGGCACCACCACCGAGCTCAACCTGGCCGACCGCATGCGCGAGCTCAAGGCCACCTACACGCCGCTCAAATTCCAGACCGGCGACCAGACCTATGCCGCCTACCTACAGGGCCGCTGCTTGGCCGTGACCAGCGACCGCTCCCAGTTAGCTGCCAAGCGCACCAGTTTCCCAGACCCCTCCGTCCACCTGTTGCTGGATGAGGTGCTGAGCAAGGAGCCCCTCACCCCTGCCACCACCAACGCCGATCCGGTTTGGTCCGATGCGGTGCGCTGGAGCGTCTACGCCCTGATGCAGGCCGAGGAACTGGGGATCACTAAGGCGAATGTGGCCGCCAAGTTGGCCCAGGCCCAGGCCAACCCCAACCAGGCGGACCTGCGCCGCTTCCTCGGCGTGGAAGGCGACTTCGGCAAGACCCTGGGGCTGCCGGCTGATTTTGTCGTCAAGGCCATCGCCGCTGTGGGCAACTACGGCGAAATTTTTGATCGCAATGTGGGCCCCGGCTCCAAGCTGAAGCTGGATCGGGGCCTGAACCGCCAATGGAGCCAGGGCGGCCTGATCTATTCGCCGCCCTTCCGCTGATGGCTAGCCATCTGGGTAAGAGCCCCCCCTGGTGGCAGAACCGGCGCCTGGTGCCCTGGCTAGTTCAGGGGAGCGTGGGCCTGCTGCTGCTGGTGGTGATCGCCTTTTTGCTGGGCAACCTGGTGCGCAACCTCAGCGCGGCCGGGCTGCTGCTCAGCTGGCGCTGGCTGGGTCAACCGGCCAGCTTTGACATCGCCGAAACCCTGCTGCCCTTCAACGCATCGGAGCCCTACTGGCGCGGCCTGCTGGCCGGCCTGGTCAACACCCTGCGGGTGGTGGGCCTCGGTTTTGTGGGGGCCACCCTGGTGGGGACCCTGGTGGGTAGCGCCTCCTTTAGTCGTAATGGCCTGGTCAAACGGCTGGCCAGGATCTATGTGGAGCTGATCCGCAACATCCCCCTGCTGCTGCAGTTGGTGTTCTGGTATTTCGTGGTGTTTCTCTCCCTACCGAATGGGGCGGCGGCGATCCAATTGCCGGGGATTGTGCTGGCTAAATCTGGACTGTTCCTGCCGGGTTTTGAAGCCGGATTCCAATGGAGTGGACCAACCCTGGTGGATGGGGTCTGGCAGGCACCCCTGCGGTTCACGCCCGAATTCGGGGCCCTGCTCACCGGCCTGGTGGTCTACACAGGAGCCTTCATTGCCGAGGTGGTGCGCGGGGGCATCGCCGCCGTACCCAAGGGCCAGTGGGAGGCGGCCACCTCCCTGGGCCTGGGGCCCCTGCTTAGCCTGCGCCGCATCATCATTCCCCAGGCCCTGCGGGTGATCGTGCCGGGACTCAACACCCAATACATCTCCCTTGCCAAAAATTCCTCCCTGGCCGTTGCCTGTGGCTACACCGACCTTTATTCGGTGGCGGAAACCAGCCTCAACCAAACCGGGCGAGCGATTGAGGTGATCGTGATTCTGCTGGCGGC